>JACCDU010793653.1_pt1 | contig 198983 bp, 180 predicted proteins | sample 7446081 | NCBI WGS metagenome assembly JACCDU01 (sample SAMN15323447, study PRJNA562643) | freshwater metagenome | isolation source: river surface water | place: USA:Blue River Watershed | collected 2017-08-17
ACTTAGGAGTACAACGTATGGCTTACAAATGGCGTGCAACGCACAAGCGTGCAATCAAAGCAACGGTCCGCCGCGCACTTAAACGTCGCTGACCAAGACTTGCCCATCCGGGGCAACTAAGCCTAGAGTGATCTAGGCTTTTTTTACGGCACTGCAAGCCCCACGCATAGGATTAGGATTCAAATGATTCCTAGCTCGGGGCTAGACTAATCCTAAGAATTCTAAAAAATTTTTCTTAAAAGACCTTAATTTTAACAACCCCACAAGATTCCTAGATTGTTCCAAATAAGAATCCGCGACTGACGTAAGTCGTTGATTTTAAACAGTTTTTTTACAGCTAAAATACCTTAATTTTGCTAGCCCCAGAGCAATTGAATATATCCTAAGCGTCGCTGCAACAAGCACTTGGGGCTACACAAACTACGACCTTAGAACTATTCAAAGTACGCAACGCCCCGTGTAACATTCTGAAGATCATTCATTTCCTGTGTGGGGCTATACACGTAAGTTGTTGATTTATATAGACCGCGGCCCCACAACGAGTTGATAGGATCTTCATATCAATTTTTAAGACTACTAAGAGCCCCACACAACTAACGGCACGCAGCAACGAGCTTTGTTAAACAAACGGGGCTAAAACAAAAAATAAAAAGCCCCACGCACAAGTTTTTATATAGCGCACGGCAAACGTGTTGTATTACAGCAACAACAAAAAATAAATTTACACGCACACGCTAAAATGGAAAAATAGTGCTATACTTAACACGTAGCAATAACGCTACACAACTAGGAGCAAAAAATGGAACAATTGCAAAAAGCTATGTTGCAAGCAGCAGCACAACAAAACATTAACCTTATTGTGCTTATCTTTGCAGCAGCGCACGCACACGGGGACACGGAAACAATGCAGCACATTGTTAACGACTATGCACACAACTTTAACACACAATTGCAAACACATATGCGCCATGCACTTGCAGCGCACGTACAGTTGCAGTCTTGTGAGGAAGCGTTTGTGCAATACTTGGAGCAGCACTTGCCCATGCAGCAAGTTAAGCGTGCAGCTAACAACACAAGCGAGGACAGCTTGCAACAAGCGCAAGCACTTATTAACAAAGCCATGTTGCACTAACTAGCAGAGTAGTAGCAACTACGGGGCACGCACTACAACAGTGCGTGCTACCTTGTGGCTGAAAAACAACAGCCCCAGGCACTACACTAAACACATGTATGGGGCTCTTAGCCCCGGAGGCAAAGTTGAGGATTTTTGCAGCAAACGTGGGGCATAGTAAAAAATATTCTTAGCCCCGGAGGTGAAAGAAAAGATCATTTGAGACGGGCCCGGGGCTATATAAAAAGATTTTTAGCCCCACAAAAATGAGGCATATAGGGGTAAAATCACCACCTCGAATCTGTAAGTACTTCTTTTATATTTTTTGCGCGGCAATTTTTTTAGGACCCTAGGACCCATTCTGAGCAGCTACTATATACTTTCCCGCTCGTTCTAATCTCCCAAGATCATCTGCTAGATTCCCAATCCCCATATTACACTTGTGACACAACCATCCTCTAAACTTGCCTGTTGTGTGATCATGGTCGCAAACCCAACTTTTCTTCTTGGTACTGTGCCCTTGCATTTCTTCATAGTTGCGCAAGCATATTGGGCAACGATGATCATCAGCTGGTTTTGGAGCTGTTTTTTTAATTTCTCTCAACACCCTGCTTTGCTCTCGAGCACATGCTTTACACTCATATCGTAAGTAACCGTGCAGACCGCCGTCCCGCCCAAATTCGGATTCTGACTTTACAGTCAAGCACATTCCACATCTTTTAGTTTTTATTGTCATATGCTTAGTTAGTACTAGACGCTATGGGCACTCAAAAATCACCACCCATAAGCACCTAAGTACTTCATAAATTTTTTTTGCGCAGAAAAAAATAGGCCCCTAAGGACCCATTTTAGTAGTTTAGCTTGCGTACGGATCGGGTCTCGGACCGATAGGTGCTTTACCTTTAGGATTATTAATCTTAACGTTAGGATTAGGTTCTTTACTATAGTCCAATGGTTTAGCTGTATCCATAGTAAACACTACATTATAGTAACCACTGTTAGCAAACACACGAGCATCATCCATGTTGTATGCTAGCTTGTAGATAAACTTCCATTTCTTTTGTTCTGGATTACCCACTTGCAAGTGCAGTACGTTGTTCTTTGAGTCGTAGTCTACAAAGTCAGCGTGTACTCTACGTGGGTTATTGTTACTAGCATGATTAGGTATGTCAATGCTAAATCTAACATCCATACCCGAGTCTTGTCCTACTAGTGTACGTTTAACGTTTTTTAAGTTTTGTGCTAGCTCATCGTCAGATGTAGTATAGAACATTTCATTAGCTTGTTCTATTGAATCCATTTCGTTGATTAGCTTGCGTAGTTGCTCTGCTGACATTGCGTGATCCTTTGAGTTATTTATCAGCTAAATACTAGTATGAAACACATATGCCAAGTTCAAATCAATCCAGATACATGGACACAGTACTCAGGTTGGTTTTATATTAAGAATTATAACCCTGTTAATGATTATTCATTTGATAGTGCTACAGGTGTGCTTACTCTACTACACCCAACTGTGATCAACGATTTTTATCGTTTCCATCCTAACTTGCCATATACGACTGTTGCACACAGCCACGTATAAAGTTAAGTTCTAGTTTTCCAAAACTTCTTAGCTGCTGCTGACCTAAACTTACTAGGTAGTACAGTATTGCCTAGCTCTTGTGCCCAGTTGTACATACGACTAGCAACACCCATACGACGATACTCTTTATCTACCCATGTGTCATCAGAGGTTAGGTCATCAGGGTGTTCATTGTCTCGAAACAGTGCGTGTGCTATGATCTTGCCACCGGGTGTTTTAACTTCTATGTCCAAGTCTGTATCACCGCGACTCCACGCTGTATAAGTTAGTCCTAGCTCATCGTGCTTGATTTTTGTAAAGCCCTTACCGTCCTTGAGACTAGGGTCGATGAGTTCGTCTATGGGTTTGAATTCTGTAAAGCGCATCATGTATTTAGTGGCACTGCTAGCCGTAACGCTAGTTCGCGTTTTACCGCTAGCCGCTTCGCGGGTCTGGCTTTTTTTTACCGCTGACGCTTCGCGCTCTGGGCTTTAGCTGGATTCAATAAATACTTCAACTATGCAAACAACTAACACTACAGAACTAGAAGAAGGCCTGGCTAAACAAATAGCTGCTGGGCTTGCCGGTCTAACTATCGGTGCAGCTACACATATGGCTAAACTGCCTACAGGCACTGCTACTATTACGCCGCCTAGTGTATCAGCTAAGGTTGTACAACATGCTGAACAGTTACTAGCACATCCTAATGCACAGTTGTTAAAATCGGTTGCCGAACGTGCTGGCATACAAGGGCAAGCACTAGCTGCTTTTTTAGCCCAGTGCGCACACGAAACACAAAACTTTACTCGATTAAAAGAGTTTGGAGGTAGTTTGGATTTCCGAAAGTATGATCCAAAATTCAATCCAAAAAAAGCGCAGGAGCTAGGTAATAAAATGCCCGGAGACGGTATGCGTTATTCAGGACGAGGCTTTATACAAGTTACCGGACGATGGAACTATAATCAGCTGGAAAAAGCATTAAATATTCCCCTAGTCAAGCATCCCGAGCTTATGGAAAAACCACACATTGCTGCTCGTGCTGCTGTATGGTATTGGCAGAATCGTGTAGAACCCAAGGTCTCTAACTTTGATGATGTTGCTGCTACTACGGTACCCATTAACAAAGGCCTTAAAGGATTAGAAGACCGTAAGATCAAGTATACGGGTCTAAAACACGTTCTAGTTAAGCAACCAGCTAATGCTAATCCTGCTAAATAACTTATACTAAGGAATATGCATGCCTATTGACGATAATGAGCCGCAGCGTAGACGCAATCCCGACGATAACCAACGTCGCGAACGTCCCACGCAAGATCGTCCAAATATACCTGGATTTAATCCACAGTTCCCTAACGATGCTAACTTGCCAGCAGGTCCTAACGATCAGCCAAGACAGCCACGTAGGGGTGCAGACGAACCAACTCGTGCTCCAAACCTAGATCGTGCAACTGGCGACGAAACTCGTCGTTCTGTAAGAGGCGCTAACATTGATCCTACTATGCGTGATATGCTTAATCACATTTCTCGCCTAGATAGACCCGGTGACATTAGCGATGAAGAAGCACGTAGACTAGCAGGTCTAGACAATGATCAAGGCGAACCTCGCCCGACTAATCCAGAAAACTTGCCAGCTCTAACACGCTACGATGTAGCACAAATGAGTCGCGACATTGCCGCAGCAGGTACAGTATATCCTAAATGGCACGGAATTAAAAACTTGCCAGGTTTTCAAAATCGTAAAGTTCGCGGAATGGGTCAGGACCTATTCTCAATGTTTACTACAACTGAACATCACAATATTCTTACTATTAGCACAATGGCTAACAGTGAGCAAGAAGTTAAAGCAGTTCTAGCATGGTTGCAAAAAAATGCTGAAGTATTACCTGAACTTGATATTGATTACAGCGGCTATGGTATGGGCGGCTACCGTCCTAAAGTTCGCGAATTCCGTACTGAAAACACACGCTTCCATGTTGTTCAAGATCCAGCTGGATGGTACATCTATGCTTACCCGGAACAAACTGCCGTAGAACACGGCGGCCAAGACAAACTAGGTTACGACTCTGATAACAGTGACGAGCCAGAGCGCGATGAATTCGGAGCACTTATTCCTAAGAAATTAAAAGAGGGCACTCAAATGAAATTTAGCAGCATTAGCGAACAGATTCGCTATCTAACTACAAAACTAGATAACCTAGAAGAAACTGCTCTTGTTGATGACATTTTTAAATCACAACTAGACGAAGCTATCCTTGATGAAAGCACATTAGCTAAACTACTAGGCCAAACACCGGGCGCAAGTCAACTTGTGCGAGCACTACACAGCCGTCACAAGCTAGCTAGTGGTGGTTTAAAGAATCGCCCAGGTAGTGCAAACATCGACCCTAACTACGAAGAAATTCCTTCAGATACAAAGAACATTGCTGTTACTATCAAGAGCAACAAGGACAACTTTGCTATCATTGTTGGTACTAAGGGTGTTGCAGGTGTTAAGCCAGAAGAAAAACGTTGGGATCAGAGTCGCAGCAAAGAGCGTGATACAACATTGCCATATGTAGTTGTATGGTCAACTGGCGAAGGCGCAGAAAGTGAAATCGCCAAGTACCGCATGGGACGTATGGATGCTACTGGCGGGTCGAGTGCTATGGAAGGTGGCGCTCCGAACTTATTCCAAGTTCTACGTGATCGTATTGGCCCTATTGTAAGTGCTTATCGTGCAACAGGTGCAGTTGAACGTACTAAGATGTCAGGTCGTGAAAAGCTAAAGCAAGAAGCTGTTCCTACTATTGAACAAATTGGTGAAAAAATCAAGCCAGTTTTAATTAAACTATTACAACAAACAGTTGGCCAGTTAGGTCCACGAATTCAGCGTTTAGCTCAAGGTGGTAACTACGATGCTGTTGAAAAATTAACTCGTGCTGGTAAGAAATTGCAAGCTATGATTACAGCACTAGATAGTCCAAATCCACAGTGGCAAGGTTGGAACAGTCCGTTGTCTGCTTATTCAGGTATCATCCGTGATGGTATTAATGAAATCACCCGCGGCATGGACGAGTCAGACAAAGTTCAGTTTATGAAGAACGCTGCTGCTGGTCAAGCACAAGAACTTGGGCAACTCCTAACTTTCATTAGGTCTAAACTGTTTACAATTAGTGAGTAATTATGTTTCTTAGAGAGTTGTTTGAATCGAGAGTTATACTCTCCGAAGCCCAAACTAAAGGCGCACAAAATGTCTTAGCTGACAAGCGCCTTGTTGCAGGCATTGCTGCACAGTTGCGCGATGACTTCTCACTTCCTTTCCAGTTTCAAGCTAAACTAAAAAAGCTGCCTGACGAAGAAGTAGCTAAGTGGTTTGTTGATCAATTAGATAACTTTGAAAGACAGGGTTACGAAGGCATTGTCTATGGTCGCAACGGACAATACCACATGTGGGTTGCACAAAACTATGCACAGGGCGCAGATATTTGGGAAGATGTCGAGGGCGAAATTGGGCAGGCGCTACGTGACTTTACAATTCTTAAGAATCGAAATCTTTTAGATCCTAGGCACAGTGATATCGGCAAATACAAAGGTGTCAAAGCCTTGCACCGTTATATGGTTCAGCACTATAGCGAAACATTAAATGATGTTCGTCAAACTGCTGCTATGGCTGCTATGCTCAAGAGTGCTAGAAGTGTATTGTTAGCAGACACACCAGAGTATAAGATTTATTACTTACAAAACCGACCAGCTGCTATTGCATTTGGTAAAGGTGCTACATTCTGTACTGCTAACAGTAACAGTGATCACAACTTTAAGTCTTATTCTTCTAGAGCGCCGTTATTGGGCCTGTTACCAAAAGCTGACCCTAAGCCAGATACAACAGGAAGATTGGGCGGTAAAACGTTCCAAGAAAAATTCCAGTTTGATGCTAGCATTAGTCCACAGAGCGCAAACTTCCGTGATAACTTAGACCAACAGGTCAATCCAAAAGTAATTAGAGAAAGATTCCCTTACTTATGGGATGACTTGTCTAAGGGCTGGCTTGCTAACGCACAAGAAATTGCAGAACCAGCTGAAGAAGAAGGTGTTCAAAAGCTAGTGTATGATCCTAAAAAGGAATTACAAAAACTTAAAGATAATCTAGCACCTTATTGGACTAACGAAAAACGTCCTGCTGAAGAACCTGCATCAGGTGAAGCACCTGCTGAACAACCGCCAGCAGAACCGCCGCAACAAGGTAGATTACCAGGTTAACAAAAAAGCACTCCGAAGAGTGCTTTTTTATTCTTTACTGTAATACTGATAGTTTACGCTTGTTTCATTATGTCTACGGATACTTGCTCCGTTTTTCAAATGGAAACGTTTTGCCATTTCCGTTTGCGGACTTAATGTTACAATTGCTTTGATATCTTTATATTCTTCAAGTAACCAATCTGCTGCTGCTTGGATTAATTGTTGACCGGCGCCAGGTTTGTAACTCCAGATGGTGTAAAATACTGCAACGTCTTTGTTTTCTGCTAGTTCTACAAGATCATCCTCGTCTTCGGGGACATCCTTTAGCCATTGCATACATGTAGCTGCTAATACCTCCTCTCCTGCTTTGAGCAATAAGATCTCGGCAAGATTGTTAACACGCTGTTCTAGAGGAATATGTGGACGGACCGGGTCATCTTTAATCACACTGACCAACGGATCGTTAATGTTTGTGATGTGATGTAGTTCCATTTTAGTTCCCCAGGTATTATATGCGTATTTATTATAATACCTAGAAAACTAGATTACAAGACTATTACAGCTCGTCTCCGGGTAAATTATTAATTAGTTGTCTTAATTTACTACTTTCTATGTTAGCTTTAACTTTTGCTGCCGGGACTGTACTGTTTGGATTGACTTCTCCAGTACTTGGATCAACTTCAACAGTTTGTCGATTTTTAATGCTTGCAAGCAAACTAGATCCAGCACTAGAAGAGTTAGAATTACCGTATCCTTCTTCTTCCTCAAGGTCAGTAATGCGTAAAGTATCTACGTTAAACTCGAGATCGATTTTCATGCCAACACCACTAGAACTACGTGTCTTCATCAATTGGATCTGATAACGACCACGTTCACGCATAGCACGACTTGTAAAGATACCAATAACGTTGTCAGCAGTTTGAATCTTAGACAAACCGCCTGAAATATGACTATGATCAAATTCAACTTCTTCAACAGCCGCACGGTTTAACTGACTAGCTGTAACAAAAATGCAGTTCTTTTCCATTGCTAAGTTACGTAGCTCTTCTGACACATACTTGTCTTTAATGAACAAGTTTTCTGCTGAAATCTTTTGACTAATTGGCATTAGCAAGTCCAAATAGTCAACTAGCAATACATCAACCTTATGGCCCATTTTGATTTCGTATTCTTTTAAGTATGCACGAATGTCGTTTGCAGTTTTTCCAGATGGCATATACTTAACTTGGAACTTACCTGATTTCTTGCCAAGAATCTTAACCTTCATTTCGACATCATCAATGTTCTTAAAAACTTCTCGACTAGGAATTCCAGTCATCATAGAGTCCACACGCATTGACACTAGTTCTTCAGAAAGTTCAAACGTTAAGTAAACAACATTAAGTCCTGCAAGTGCAAAGTTAACGCCTAAGTTTGCTAAGAATAAAGACTTACCGCCACCGGATGCTGCTGCAAAGATGTTAAGTTCTCCACGATTCATGCCGCCGAATAACTTATCGTCTAACGATTTCCATCCAGTTGTTACTTGCCCGTTCTTATCTTTAATTTTCATCAACCGGGCTCTTGGGTCTTCAAAATAGTTTGTACCCATATCTCTGTTCAAACCAATTTGAACAGCTTTCTTAATCATTTCTTCAACAGGGCCATACTCGCCCTTTTCTAACATGTCTGCCGATTCTAAGATTGCTTTCTCTAATCCCTTGTGCCTAGTAAAGGTTTCAAAGTCATTCATTAACCAGTCATAGTGTTCTTCATGCAAGTCGTTAGGGACTTTAAATGCACTGTTAGTTGCAGCATTAACAATGTCTTCTGTAGGCATAATGCTGTGATCTTTAACATAGTTGTTGATAAACTCTGCTGCTGTTTGCAACTTTTTATCAAACAACGAAGTGTCAAAAATACTTTGGCAACGACTAAATGTTGCCGCATCACTTAGCATCATTTCTAAGTATAATTTTTGAATGTCGTATCCGTAGTCTATATTCTGCTTCATCTTATTATTGTATAACTATTAAACATTAATTGCTAGGTGTTTGGCTTCTCCGTAATGCCAATCAACCCGCCAGTTCGTGTGGTATAAAACTGAACCGATAGCACTACTAGGATCGCCTGGCATAGGTAAACTCCAGCGGTACTTAAATTTTGGCTCTACTACCTTTTGATTTGCAGTTTTATTCATTGCACAACCGCCCATATATACTAAACAATCTGCATTAGTTAACTCTTTTGCTTTTCTCATTACATAATCAACTTGCTCAGTAAATGCGTCTTGTACTGCTGCTGCAATATCGCACTGGTCTTGCAAGTTGTTAATTGCATGTGGCCAATCATTAATACCCCTATGCATGTTCTTGTGTGCATGTATTAACGTACCCATATATTCCTTAACATCGTAGAAATATCTATCAGGGTTTCCGTTCTTGGCCATCTGTTCAAGTAGGTGCTCTTGCTTAATCGGTTCAAGGCTGCATAACTTTGTAAATGCACTGTACATTAAACCAAGACTGTTAGGGTAGCTCTTGCTCCAAACCTTTTCTAGCTTGCCATGTTTAGCTTCCCAAATGCTGGCGCACTCCCATTCACCGATTGCATCTAAGACTACGATAGCCGCATGATTAAATGGACTAGTGTAATAACCAGCAGCGGCATGACTACCGTGATGAGGAGTATATGTAACAGGGGCATAACTCAGTCGGGCATTTTTTAAGTAAGTACTTGGCAAATTACTTATACTAAACGCTGTAGAATATTGACCTGCATACACTTGTCGAGCTTTTTTAACCCACGGTCTTTCATACCAAAAGATTCTATCCGGAGCTCCCCAATGCAGGGCTTGTCTGATATGCTCGCCTGGCACTTCGTCGGTATGTCCTACTTGCCAGAATTTCAAGTCGCCGTTGCTAAATGCAGCAAGACTTGATCCGTGATTGAGTGCGTTAATACCCCAGTAAATCATTTGTAGATAAATGGATCACGTTTGCGTAGTTCTTCAATGCGTTTTTTGTACTCGCGATTTTCTTTCCACATTCGCCACGGTTTAGTTATAAAATCAATTAGTTTTTTCATTATAATCCTTGAACCACTTCTTAGCCCTTAGCTGAATCTTAAGTTTGCTAGATTCTGCTGAATTAATTATTAACCACAATGTTGCTAGTTTGCCTAGTTTTATTGTCGCATCGTTGATGTCTTTAACACCAGCGGGCCAGTCGGGCATACTCACTGACCATCCGTATTCTATTGCTTGCTCTACTGTTCTAGGACCTTCGTGGTCTCTGTCGGGAACTAGAATAATTTCTTTACCTAGTTGCTTTAAAAGCCAGTTTTGACTTTCGTTAATTTCGGCACCAAGTAATGCACATCCATCAATACTTAGCGCATCAAACGGACCTTCAGACACAATTACGAACTTTCTATCCGGAGTTTGTCTGTCTAAGTTAAAGACATACCCGGGCTGTTTTTCACTAAGATACTTTGGATTAACATCGGGATTTATTGCCCTTGCAGTAAAGCCGACTACTTTATTGTCTTTGTAAAATGGAATAATGACCCTGTTTTTAAAACCTAATTTACTAGTCCAATAATATGGATATGCGTATGGATCTAAACCTCTAATATTTCGCAAATAACAAAAGGCATCTATAAGACTCTGATCAGTGTTTTCCCAACCTTGTAGTTCAATCCAATTAGACCAATCATTAAGGGATCTAGCACCTTCAGGCAAAATAGTTTCGTTAAATGTTGGAACTACTTGCCTAACTACAACATTATCAGACTCGTCAAGTCTTAATGCCTCTAATCTTAACTGCGTAACAACATCATCGGGCATTCCTAAGTCACGCATGAACTTATTCATTTTTTGACTAATGTGTCTACCCGGTTGCCAGCTTGCTTTGAAACCGCAATTAAAACAGTGATAAGACACTGCATCGCCTTGATTAAATATCAATCCGCCACGTTGCCTCTTGTCATCACAACAAGGTGCATTAAAGGAAATCCAACCACTAGGAGTTTGTTTTTTCTTAGCAGGTAAGTAGGATCGTATTGTATCCAGTATAAGGCTCATGCCCTATTATAATTAACTTAGTGTTATAGAGTCAACAATTCCGGCATGATTAATGCCCGAAACTGAATATGTTCCTGTGCCAGCAGACGCAGTACCGTCAAACGTAAATGCAGTGATTGAACTGGCAGCATAACTTGATATACCACCTTCTAGGGCTGTCACTGTAATATAAAGATCATTAGTAACATCAACACCGCCTAGCAAGCTACCTGGAATCTTAATAACAGCACCGACACCATAACCAGTGCCGCCTTTTTCTAACGATACAGAATACACGCTGTTATCTTTTGTTACTCTAAAGATTGCACCCATTCCGTTGATTGTTGGTGTTTGATACGACACTCTAAAATATGCATAATCACCAACTGGTAAGTTTGAACCAAATGGAATCGTACCTGTAAACAACGCATCTTCGTTAATCCACGATCCGAATGGCTTGCCTGCTTTTCTCCACGATTCTACACTTACAGTATCACTAGTTGCTGCCTCGACCCAAATTGTTCCTTTAAAACCAACAACATTAATTGCAAGATCAACTGTTGTTGTTTTGATTGCTTCGTAGAACTTTGTAGGAATAGAACTGCTGTGATAAATTGGATTACCTTTAAGATCGATTTCTGCCGTAAAGTCTTTGTAAATTTTTGGTTCACGTACCTTTGGCATAGCATCAGTTACTAACTCGATTGTACCTGCTAGACCAAATCTTGTATCTCCGTATAAGGGAATTGTGTTTGTTCCTTTAGTAGCAGTAACGCTATACTTAAGAAACTGTTGATTTAATCCTGCTAGGTCTGCACTCGGTATTGTTACTGTTGCAATTCCTTTAATCGTTGAACTAGGGGTAACTGTATATGGACTGTTGGGCAACGCATATCCGCTAGCATCAGATACATTTAATTCAATGCTTGTAATTTCTGGACTAGTAACAAGCTCTAATCTCTTTTCGTCAGCGTTTTTAATGTCAAACTCTAAGACGTTATCTACACCCTGATAAATTTTAACTGTTCTTTGATACACGTTTGTAAACTCCACATTGAAGCCCGCCAAATCAGCTAATAGTTGAATCCTATTTGGATATAAATATGTTGAGATTTTTTGCATTCTGGCAAACCTATAATATAGTATTTATGGCAAAATTAAGAGAAGATATAGAACAAAATTTACCCTTTATTTCGGTGCTAAACTACGGCGGCGAAGAGTACATAGGCATCATTATTAACCAAGATCAATTTGTTACTAGCTTCTACGATCTGAACTCAATTCGAACACCAGAAGAAAGAACAGCATTTTTAGAAATTGGCGAAACCTGGTGGTGGGAAAGCAATAGGCAGTTCCCAATTAACATATTTTGTAGAGAACAGATTTATCCGTATGCATACGCTATCAAAACTTTTAACAGTAAAGATGTGCGAATTATACTAGGACCTGTTGTCAACTTAATGAACCTAACTCTTAAAAGAGTCAAGCGTAAATCAGTTCAATTAGTTAGAAAAACACGTTAAGTATGCTCGTAGCTAATTTGTTCGCAAATTAGATTCATCTGCACCACTACTACGTGCGCATACGCTATGGCATGCGCCTTTTTAAAGTAGTAGTCACCGTTCTCCGGTTTCTCCCAAATCGTCTTCCCAATCTCGGTAAAGCTCTTCCCAATTAGGTGTTTCTTCGCAGGGCGGATCAAAGCGAGACACATTGCCAACTCTTCGATACTTGTAGGTTTCATCTGTCTCATCAAGTAACCATGCCCATTTACGTGGAATAGTAAATTTGCAAACTCGTCCTGTTCTAGTAGATCCCATAGTGGTTCAGTCTCCATTAAAGTTTTGAGATGCTTTCTATCTCTTACACCTTCATACACACTTACATTCAAGAAATCTATCTTGAAATAACCTCTATCTTCTGCTTCTTTATAATCTATTGTACTTAGTCCTGTAAAAGGATTGTACGGGATAGGCGTACAATATACGCCAGTATTGTGCTTTTTAAAAGTGCCATTATCTTCTTTTATACTTGCAGTAACATGCTTGAACAATTCAAGTGCTTTGGCCCTATTAGCAAAATCAATATCAATATCCGGCATTATATATTTGACTCCTTAACTACTTGCTTAACTAACTCAACATCAGCTGGGAGTTTTTTAAATTTGCTCAACCAGTAAGGCACATCCATAATTGCCCCAATTGCACTTAGTTGCTCATCGTTAAATTTGCGAAGCATGTCTTTCCCGTTACTTGAATTTAAAATAAGCCACGGGCTAATTTTTCCATCTTTAACGTCGTAGGTTGCTCTGTTTAAACTAACGTACAAGAAGTAATGGTTCCATGCAGCACTATTTGCTTCTCCCCATTCGACCATGTGCTTAATGCTTCTTTCAAGAGCAACTTCAACTGGTTCTTTCTTAATTAAGTCAACAACGTACTTGTCGTATAAATCGTCTCTACACCAATGGTCTAACTTAACTCCGCTAGTTACTACATAGTCTAAGAACTTGTCTGGGTATAGCGGATTAACATTGCTAACAAAACTACCAAACTTTACAAATTGATTGTAGTAAGGACTTTTTGCAAACTCGTCATATGTCTTATCAGCTTTTGCATTTTGGTTAAACTTATAAAACTTATTGTAAGTAGCATAACCTAGAACAACATGTTTTTCAGTTTTTGCCAATGCTCTACGTTTTTGTTCACAGACATGCACTGCTAATGTTTTTTCTTTAGCAAATTTGTTTCCACAGTGTTGGCAAGTAAACGACATAGTTTGTAGTTTCATCATTTGACAATTTTCTTAATTTCAGAGTCATCCATGCCGTGATCTTTAGCAATCTCTTTAAACTCTTTATCTGTCATTATTTTAGCAAGTAGTTCGATATCATCTTCTTTCATTGTTGGATTCCATTGCATTAGCCAAGGAATTTTTTTATTACTTGACATACGTTTTGCAGGAATCCATTCATGAAAGAATGTTGTCTTACCGTCGTAGCTACACATACAGAGAGATAACCAAAGTAACTTAGCATGTTCTTTTTGTAAAACATTCCAGTTCTTATTATAGTATTCATTGACTGTGATAACAAAGTGCTGTTGGATTTCTTTGTTGCTGTGTTTTACGCTACTGATGTATCGATTAAGGTTCCACATGTCACCTTTAATCTCTTTGCGGCCATCATCAGTTACTGCGTCCCACAATTCTCTGATATTCATATCAATTGCAGGAATCATGTCCTTAAATAGATCTACGTGTTTGTTCGACATCTGGTTCTAACCTCGCATCAAAAGCCATTACAATCCTGCTACCAGTACCCTTCCATGGATAAACTGTATGAGGAATATGGCTTGGAAATAAAATAATACTACCCGGTTGTGGTGTGTAATTCCAAGTATCACTCATGATAAACTTAGACACATCCCTAGTCTGCGGCATTCTAAATGCAACTTGTGCATCTGTTGGTAAGCTGCCTTCTTCTAGCTCGGGGGCACTAATATACATGTTACCGCTTAAATTGCCACCTGGATGACTGTGCAATTCTTGATATTGCCCAGCTTGTTGCTTAATAGTCCAAATACTAGTGATAACAGGCTTGCAAAGTTTTAAGTCATCCTTGCCGCTTTGTGCAGTTACTAATTCCATGTACCCTTTGCACATTGTTTCTAGATATTTTACTAACCACGAAACATCAATGTTAAGAGAGTTTGGGTATACTTGTATTTGTTGTCCTCCCCTAATACTAAGGAAAGGGTTGTCAGAATCATTTAGTTCCGGGTGGTTATGTAGTTCAGTAGCTAGTGTAAAAATCTTACTAAACTCAACTGGAGTTATTTGATCAATAGCAACTACTGTTGGTTGAAAATATGCAACATGCAATGTCATGGTAATTTGTTCTCACTAAGTTTATAGATCATTATAGCACGTTCAAGTGCTGATTTTAAAGTAGGATTGGTTTCAGACTTTCGTCGAATGTCTTTCCATAATGCTTCTTCTTGCATGTATTTTTCAATCTCTTCTTTTGTTTCATACGGGTATTTCATACCAATTACTTTTCGTTCCTTACAACCGTATTCTCTGGCGTAGACATCACCGTCCTCATACTCATATAGATACGTTGCTCCAGGTTTAAGAGTTCCCATTATGGCCTCACTATCGTTGTATTAAATGCAACTGAAATTCTTTCTACATCAGAAGTATTTGGACCTACAGAATGAGGCAAGTAGCTAGGAAACATAATAATAGTTCCTTCTATTGGATCGATCTCTCTAGTTTCTCCAGCAAACTCACTTCTATCTAAAGGTGTGTTAAGTCCTTCCCATAAGTTGATAGGTGCAGGGTTTGTTAGATACAACTTGCCACTACCAGCAGGAACTTGTAGATAAAAGATACCGGATATTACCCCACCGTGTATATGTTGAAGATTAAATGACCCGGGTGTGTCGTTTATATTGACCCAAGATTCCATAACTTTTAATCTACAGTTCAAGTTAATTGACTCTGCTGATTCATTTACAATGTGTGTAATATAACCAAAAAGGTTCGAAAATCTTGGGTCAGTATGAAGAAGAGTCTTGCTATGTTTGCCGTTAACATTTGATCGAACTTCTGTAGGATTTTCATCCAGGTAACTCTTTAAGTCAGCAATCAACTGATCCTTATTAGAATCAAAGTTTGGATATTCTGTATCCCATATAGGAACGGCAAACAATATGCTAGGCGTCATAGAATTTTGTCTAATTGAATAATTTCGCTTTGTCTACTAATTTCTTTAACAAAGTATGCGCATGGTGGTTTTTCGCCTGTTCTTGTTGGCACTGCTAGCAATTGACTGTTTTTCATTTTAGGAAAATACCACTTAACGTCACTGTAAAAATTTACAATTTCTATCTTCTTAAACTCAACCCTAAAACTACTTAATGGGTTAAAAATCAATGCTTCGAACCCTCTGTCATTTAAACTAGTTAACGGAAGTATCTCAATATCACTCGACGAAGTGCTGTCTCCTACTGCTATACACCAATCGATCGGCATTGTTACTTCGTCTTCTCCGATTCTTAAAACCATTGCAGGAGCATTAAATGATTCTAGAAAAATTAACGGCATAAAGAAAAAGTCAGGGTCTACAGGAGTTGAGTTATCAAGAACTGCAAACCGCGTGCTGTCGTCTACTTCGTCTGGTAAATTGTTTAAATTAAATGTAACGTTGTCTAATGTTAATATTTGCATAATTCCTTATTTTTGCCAATCCACTTTCTCAATCGTGAAGGGATACTTGGCTTCCTTGTAATATTTTTTCCTCGTAGTGAGGTGACGCTTGGCGTATTTACAAGTCGACGTGACGTCCCAAATCTGGACAAAGTCTTTGTCTTCGGCTTTTCGAATGCCTCGTCCAATACTTTGTATAACTCTTGTAAAGCTCTTTCCGGCTTCCAGAAGAACCAAATTAAAAATACGAGGAATATTAATACCCACAGCGGCCACACCGTAAGTCGCCACAGTAATCTTTTTATCACTAGTTGCATGTTCTTTATATTCCTCTTTACGTTTAGTTCCTTTTACCTCGCCTGAAATAAATGCTGCGTCTGGTAGTAACTCTGTTAAAAATTTGCCTGTATCGATCCTGTTTACAAGTATTAATGTATTGCCTGATTCTGATATTGATCTAATTAATGAAGCAAGATAAGTCATACGCTCTTTGTTTGTAACTAGATATTTTAATTCTTCGGCGTATGACTTAAATTCTGGTAAATCTATTAGTTGTAGCACCTGAATTTGTAGTTGACTTAGCACGCCGATTTCTTGCAATTCGTGTGCTGCAATGCCGCCTACTACTGGACCAATGCTTGCATAGATTGGTTCAGCTTCAAAGTCTTCTTTTGGCACTGTGCCTGTTAAGCCCCAGCGAATGGGTGCATTTCTTAAGTTTTGTGTTAGTAGATTTTGCAAAACTTGTGCCTTAGCCATGTGGACTTCATCGACAATAACTGTTTCAACTCCTTCGAGAAATTCAGCTAACGTTAATGCTTCTTCTACGTCCCAGTTTTTAGATTTTTTATCTAACACGTTAAGACTTTGCCATGTGCATACTGTATGTTTATGGCCAATCATCTTTCGATCGCCAAAATATACCCCAACATCTAGCCCCACATTAACGAAGTCCTCTTCAGTCTGTGTAACTAGATCCTTATTGGGGACAATTGTAACAGTACGTCCATATTTTTCTGCACAGTGAGCAAGTGTTGCAGTCATAATAGTCTTACCTGCACCCGTTGCAACTTCTTGTAATGCTTGTGTATTGGTAAAAAATCGGTTTACGACCTCGACCTGGTCATCTCGAAGTTTGATCGGTTGTCCGGCAAATCGATGACCTTCTGGCCATACTTTACCCATGTCTGCCCAATAGTTTGCAGTAACTTCTTGGAACTCAATCTTTACAGGTTTTCGTAAATCTTCAACTTCGCTAATCTCTACATCCATGTCAGAAAGCACTTGAAAGCACTTTTCTAGCTGGCTCAAATAACCGTTACCGCCAAGGCCAAACATGCTAGTAGTACCATCCCATCTACCTAGTTTGTAGGCAGGACGATACCTTGCAGTAGGATCTTCATACTTAAAAGTATTTGCTAGTTTTTTGCGGGCGTCTAATGCAAGCCCCTCAAATTTGATGTTTACTTCGTCTTTTATTATTAATTTTACACCCATGCTAATTTAGGCTCGAATAATGGTTCGCGACTTGAGTACGTAATAACTAAGTCGCAGCAGTTTGCATAAACTGATGTCTTGTTGTGATTTAAATTTGTACCGATGCTAATTACACTCATAGGAGTCCAGTCGGTTTTTAGTAAAAATTTCGGTATTTTTCCGCTCTGAACGCCCACTACTTTTGTCGTTGAATCCAATCGACAATTGTAATTTTTTTCTTTAATGATTTGGTTGAAATCTTTTCCTTCGTCGTTGTTTGCAAGTCTAAAGTAAATTCCAACGTTTTCAGTGATCCCCATTTTTTCCAAAATTTTGTCAATTTTTTTCAATTCTTCGACAGAATTTTTTGAAGAATAAGAATCAAACACTAACAGTACTGGCAAGCGATTTAGCTCAACAAGACTCTTAAAAAGTTCTTCAAGATCAAATTTATTTGTGTCGACCCAAATACGTGTGCTATTTCTGTTGGCAATAATTTCGGTCAAATTTTCTGGATTTTTTTGAGAATTTTCGGTAAAAAACTGGTAACGAATTGACCTGTCTTTTAGTACTGTTTCATTAGACAAAAACTCATCGCCGATTTCATTTTTCAACTTCTTTAACAGTTGCTCGTGTGTAGCATTGTTAATTAGAAACTGATTTTTTACTTCTGTTTCATCCCAAGATTTTGCAATTTTGTAAAAATCCATCAATTTTTCATCGATGTCAAAACCAGAGTCTTTAAAGTTGTCAATCAAGGTAACAATGTTACGTTCAGTGAAATCAGCATGAAACTTTTTTCCGCCTGCTTCTTGTACAAGGCCGGTTAGTGCCTTTGACAATGAGGTAATTTTCTTCTTAAGAGTAGTAGAAAATGCGAACTCAATAGTTAGTGTGCTATTTTCATCAGTGATATGAGAAATGTAAATTTTCTTAGTAGTATCGGGAAGCCTAAATGGTTTAGACCATGTAGGAGCTTCGAGCACTGCATCTAAGTTATTAACAATTCTCGACATTTTTTTCCTGTTTTCTGAAAATATTTTCAATAGAAGACGCCCCTGGTTTTCTGTAATGAAATTGGGGTTCGAAATACCTTTAGCAAGACTAATCAGGATGCGCATGTCTCTAGGCATAACAGAATTTTTAAGTTCTTCTTCCTGATTGTTTACTAAGGTAGTGAGTAATTGATCGACGTTCATCATAAAAATATTATACAACCTGCAACTAGTAAAAGTCAACAGTTAAAAAAATAGGCCTCATAATTATTTAAGGCCTATTGTACAGATTTTGGACAAATTAATTATAAAGTTGCATCTTCCATACCGGCAACACGTAATTTTACAATATTAGTAATTTGCCATTGTTTTTGATCTAACGCTTTAGTAATACCTAACCACTTGTTGCGAAGTAAAGCAAACTCGTTGATAATTTTTTCAAAGTCAACTACGTCTGCTTCACCTTCAACAAATTTTTCACAGTCTCTTGAGCTAAGAGCACGTTGATAACTTTCAAGGTACTTTCTAAAATGCTGACTTTTGAGTCTTCTAAGTTCGATATTTAAATATTCCAAAATTGCTTCGATTTCTTGAAGCTGACTAAATCGTTGTTCCACGATACCCGGCATACTTGCTGCGGCTTTTTCTACGTTTCCCGTTATACGGCATTCATTCTTGGCAGCAATTAATTCGGCGGTGTAGTATTCCACGGCATCGGGAATATTCGAAATGTCTTTTGAAACTTTAGCGTACCAGCCCATTAGAAATCCAATTCTTTATAGTCATCATCTTCGTCAGATGGCTCGTCTAAGTAATACTCAATTGCATCATCTAGTGTTTTATCAATTCCACACGCAGATTGTAGTGTACGATCTCCGACACCGTAGTCTGCAAGCAAATCGACATATCTTTCTGCTGCAACTTCTAACTGTTTCTTGTCAATAAAGTCACTAAACAGTACCCAGATATCACCAATTTGTGTTTCATTCAACATGTTCTTCGTTCTCCTCAGGAATGGCAGTTGTTACTGATGGTTTCAAATGGAATTTCTCCATTATCATATCTAATTTATCATCTTTCCATTCTTTTCGGTAGAATTTGAACTCTTCTCCTGTCTCAGGATCAATCCACTTTAAGCGATTGCCTTCTTGTTTGAGCAAACCTTCTGCTTCAAACAAGTCAACAAGACCGCTGTATGGGCTCATACCTGTAGCATAAGGAATTTTAACTTGAACTGATTCAAACGGCTTAGCATAACGTGTCTTCATGATCTTACATGCAGCACGAATACCATTTACTTCAGATGTTTTGTTACCGTCTTCATCTTCTTTTAACTTTAGCTTACGCATAGCAACAACAATTGAGCTAGCGTAGATAAAGCCTTGACCGCCGGAGATTTTGTCATCTGGATCAAACATGTCTTGTGATGCGTATGTGTGGTTAGTTGCGACTAAACCAATATTTAACGCACCGAACATGTTTACACAGTTACGAACAAGTGCTGTAAGTGCCTTAGGCTTACGACCCATGTCGCCTTTTAAGTCGCCTGCTTCGAACTGATTAACGTCTGTTGGTGTTAGCAACATACCCAACGAGTCAATAACAAACAATACTCGTGGACGAGATTCCTCAGGCATTTCCTTGTACTCTTTAACAAACTCGTTGATAGTTTTAGCAACATCGTCAATCATAGCCATGTTAAGTTTGAGCAACTTATCTTCGCTTGTGTCAACACCGAGTGCGTGCAACCATGCTTCGTCAAGTGCGTTTTCACTATCAACTAAGACAACGTAAATGCCTTGTTCTTGTGCGTGACGAACTAGGTTACCACTGCAGATATAACTCTTACCTGCACCTGATTCACCTGCAAAAACTGTTACTTTGCCTAGTGGAACACCTTTTTTAAAGTCTCCGCTAATCAAGTAGTTTAATGCATAGTTACCAGTGCTGATCCAATCTGTCGGATCACTAAACCCTACGCTAAGACCATCAATTGCCTTAGTGAGAGTTTTTCTAAATTTTGATAAATCAAAAGGCTTTGTAGCCATACTAGTATTTCTCCTAAATTAAAGATGACTTGGGCGTAGTACTAGGTACAAGAGGCCCAAGCCGCGTTTTTTATTACTGCTTTTGGCGGTTGCGAATCATAGCCAAGATATCTTGTGCTTTGCTTTCGCCACCAGCTGATTCTGCTTTTGGTGCAGATGCAGTAGGAGCAGGTGCTGCTCTCTGAACTACTTCTTCAGCGTCGTCTTGAACACGACTAGCTGTAGTAGCTGCTGGTGCAGATGCTGTTGTTGCTTTGTTAGGATCGCCAGTATTTTGGCTCATGCCAGCTGGTTTGAAGTACTGACCCCAACGATCCATATCAAATGGTTCGCCTTCGACACTTGCTTCAAACATTTCTTTGATAACCTTCAACTCAACTTCTGTTGGTTTCTTAGGAAGGAAATCAGACAATGTATGCAAGCCTTCTGTTGCGTTGACTGCTGCCATTTCTTCGTCGCTTAGTGGACGTGAACGACGGCTCCATGTTGAAGTTGAATAGTCAGCGTAACCGCCTTTGCTACCCTTCTTCATACGGAAGTCAATACCGTTTGTGTAGTCAGTTGGTAGATCTTCAAGTTCTGGATCTAGCAATGCTGATTGAATGAGTTTGAAAATTTGAGGTCCGATAACGAAACGACGGATTGGATTCTCTGGTTTATCAGAGTCTTTTTCACCAAGACCGTCTTCTACAACGAAACCTTGGAAAATGTAGCTACGCTTTTTCCAGTACTTACGGCCCATGTCTTCGAGACTTGGATCCTTGAACCAACCACGAACTTCGGAAAGAATTGGACAGGTTTCGCCATACATTTCCATGCATGGGACTTGAACGATTGTTTCTTTGTTGTCGGTTTCACCTTTTACGCCTGCGAATGGCAATTTAATCATTGCACGTTCGACCCAGAAAAAAGTGTTGCTTTGATTCTTATCTGGTAGGAAGCGGAGGATTGCTTCTTGTCCTTCTTTTAAATTCCAGAAAGGATAAACTGATTTATCACTGCCTGTTCTTTCTCCTGAACTCTTAGTTTCAGCTGCCTTTAATTTTGCACGAATTTCTGCCAAAGTTGCCATAGTATTTTCTCCTTAATAAGCCTTTGTGTTTTTGCCTTTCGGCTTTTGCCTGTTTCACTTTATGATCTACATAAAGCAAAAAACGCATACTTGTAGTGTATGCGTTTTTATTTATCATTACAAGGCATTCGGTGCCTTAAATATGATTTATTTTTACCAATTATCTATAGTGGATTAAACTAACAAGTCTTTCCACTTCGTCGTACTTAGAACTTTCTTCCATGTCTTGTCTACTAGCGTTTGTTGCGCCTTGTGTTACAGGTGCTGCCGGTGTTGCTGCTGGCTTACCAAGTTGTGCTTGAAGTTTAGCAACATAATCTTTGTTTGCTTGATAAGACATGTTGTTCTTTTGCGTAAATCGATCAATTTCCGCTTGTAGCTTTGCTACGTTAGGATTTGCTGCCGGTGTAGCTGCTTGACCGCTACGAACTGCTGCTGCTGTTCCCGGTGCAGGGGTTTCTGCTGGCGCTCTGCGTGCTGCTGCTGCTGTTCCTGGCGCTGGAGATGCACCTGGGCGGAAAACTGGTTGATTCAACGGATTACTAGGATCTTTACCTTGTGCTGCTGCTACCGTTGGTCCTTTTTTTCCTAGTCCAGTTGTATCGCTTGGTGTAGCTCTCGATGTCGATGTTGTAGTGGCCGGTACCGTCGCTGCTGGTGTTGCGCTTTGTGTAGAATTGCCTACAACACGGGGATCAGTTGCTGCTGTTTTCCTTCCACTTGCATCTGTACCCGGTGCAGCCGGAGTTGCGCCTTGTGCTGGTTTAGCCGCCATTTGAGTAGTATAGTCTTTGCCCTTCCACTTAAATGTTGCTTCGCCTTTTTTACGTGCATCTGCAAATGCTGCACTAAATGGCATGCTATCTCTGTTTGCCGGTGTAGCTGCCTGGCCAGTTGGATCTGCTGCGGCTGCGGCTGCTGTTGCTTGATCACTCTGTAAATCACTACCATTAACTGCATTTGCTGAACTCGGATTAGTTGGATCTGCTGCGGCTGCGGCTGCTGTTGCTTGATCACTTTGTAAATCGCTGCCGTTCACTGCTGCGGCCGAACTTGGGTCAGTTGGGTTCTGAGAGTCAGGTGCTGCTGGGAACCCTAGTTGTTTTGCAAGTGCTTGATCTTTAGGATCTGTAAAATGAGTAACTGGAGGCTTATCACCCGGCATTCTTGAAAGAATGTATGGGTCTTGTTGATTAGCACCGCCAATCCATTTTGCTTGGTCTGGAGTTGGAGTCCAAACTGCTGCGTCTGCTTCAGCTAACAAGCTCTTTTCTGTTACTAAGTTAATATAATCGCGAATTGATGACATATTATTTCCTATTAAGTCTTTGAGTAAGAGCTTTAATTTCGTCCAAAGGATCGTTGCTTTCGGCAAAACTAAACTTTATGCCCTTTATGTTGTTTTCTAAACCATCTACGGTATCGTTAATACTACCAGGTTGTTGACGAACACCTGCTAGTTTTAAAATATGATTTTGTTCTTGACCGCTAGTATCATTGCTAGGATCTTTTGCATCGATTAATTTGAATACTTTAGCTACGTCAGAAGCAGGGCAGTCGCCAAACTCACCTTCTTCCCATGCTTTCTTCAATTTAATCTTCATGCGTGTGCCACCGATTGTAAAGTTGCCTTCTTGCAAGTTGTTGGCATCTTTGTTGTAAAAACCAGAAATAAATTTTAACATTGCTGGCACACCAGACTCTTGAGGCTCTTCGCCTTCTTCGTCACTAAATCCAACTGCGCGAGGATCGCATCCGCATTCTTCGATAATTTCTGCAATAGTCTTTACGCCAAAGCCAAAATCTAATGCAGTTTCTAAGGTTGCTCCTGCACGCTTTGCTTTTCTTAAAGCATTAATGATGCTCTCGGCAACAGGTGCTGCTGGAGCAGGTGCTGCTGGTGCAGCTTCTGGTGCAGGCGGAACTTCTGGCGGAGCAGCCGGTACTGGTGGTTCTTCTGCTGCTGGTTCTTGAACAGGTTCTTCTGCTGCCGGCTCACTTTCTTCGCCGCCAAAGTCGATTAAAGCAAGAGTTTCGGCTGCGTTACCTGGGAATTTATCTAGGTTATCGTTTAACCATTGTTGTATAACTGGTCTAACATCTAGGTTAGGATCTAGTTCGATTAGGCTGCTGATAAACTCGGGATCGTCAATAATTCCTTTTAGACTTTCTACAGCATTAATGCCGTTTGGACCGCCTGGTAATTCTTTTGCCAATACTTGGTTGAGTTTTTCAATTGCTCGTAACTTAGCAGCCTTATTAGGACTGAATAATTCGTCTCTGTCTTCGTTAACAATACCTTCTAAGAAAGACTCAAACTCTAATTCTGGATCAAAACCTTCGTCTGTTTTTTCTTTATCACAAACACATTCGTCATCTGGTCTATCGCACGCATCGCAATAATCAGATGATGTTTCACCTAGGATATCGTCTGCACTTAGTTCAGTAACCGGCAATTCGCCTTCGTTGACAAACTTATAGATATATGGGAATACTGATTTTAACTCTTCGTTAAATGTACGAATTGTTAATCGATTAATTAAATCGTTTTGAATTTCCTCCGGAATCAAAACTTCGTCTTGTTCTTCAAAAGATTCGGCAAATGCTTCGTAATAAGAAGAACGTTGTAGCTGTTGAATCTGTTTTTTAATTTCTTCAATGCGTTCAACTACACGAGTTGTTACTGAACCCATTGCTTCGGAAACTTGTTCCTGACGCATTACATAGCCTTTGAACTTGCGTAAACCTGCTAGTTCTTCGCTTAGACCAGTGATGTGTTTGCCAATGCTATCGTAAGGAATACCGCCATGTTTGATGTGTTCAGCTAGAGCACGAGCTCCACTTAAATGCTTAAATGGATATCTAAAACGTTCACCTTGTGCATTTTCGATGTAAATGCTGTCAATGTGCATTGTACGACCTGCTGGAAGATCTAAGTTAACAGGCTGGCTGTGTTTAATAACTAACCTTGCTTCGCCTAAATCCTGGTAACTCATTCTATTGTTACCGTAAAGTTTACTTTCCATTATCGATGGCATAACCGGTTCTTCCTTGCGTTTAGCTTGGAACATATAGTCTCTCTTGTCCAAGTTGCTTTTTCCAATATTGTCTACTTTAAACTGTAGCATTCTGCTTTTGGCAAATTGCCTAAAGCTACGAATAAATCTATAGGCGCCGTGATGTGTAGTGTTGTTACTATCGTCTACAAGGTCGCCGCTGACTTGAACGATAATTCCTTCTTTTTCGTCTAGTGTAATTGCAATAGTACCAAGACTTTCTCCGTTTTCGATATACTCGAATTCAAAGAATCTTGCATTAGGAATATCTTCTTTTCGGGACAATACAGTGCCATGCTGGTCACCAATTTCAATGTCTTGAAATCGTGTTTGTATCTTTCCGTACAGATCTTTAGCAATATTGTCTAAATTAATGTTCATGTTATATTTATCAGAATCCGCTTGAAACAAATATAGGCAACGGTGCTTCGAAATCTTCGTCCATATGCCCGTCAACGCTCATCATTTCAAACACTTGTGGGTCCCATTCTGCTAGAACAACGCTCATACGTACAATTAATAGCAATGCTGCTACTAAGTCGTCATGTAGGCCTTCTTTAGCACTAAATGTAACTCCTTTAGCAATAAACGCCTTTAATTCGCTTATAAGCGTTTTGCTATAAATTTTCATCTTATCTTCTTCGACTAAGAATTTTAATCGAGCACATGCTGAAATTTTACTTCCATGGGTAGTGTTAAATCCTTTACGGAATTTGCGAACATGTCCTTTACGCTGCGGCTCGTTAACAAAAAGTCCTGGAAATGTTTCTTCACCCAAATCTTGAATAACGACTAAAGCAGCTTCGCCGACTGTGTTGTTTTCTACACTGTAGTAAATGCTGTTTGTGTTTTCCATTCCAATTTCGTCTTGAATGTATCGTAACACATCTCGGAATATTTTAACCTGATTTTGAACTGGTGTAATGTTATGCTGCCATTCTGCGCATTGTGTCATGCTTGGTAACTCAAAAACTTGAATACCAGCAAAGTCGCCGCCTGTTCCTAAACTAGGATCAAGTGCAACTAGATATAAGCACCCAGCTTGTGGCTTTTTGAACCACCTAACTTGCCCCATTTTAAACAATGGCTCGCGACCAAGTAATTCACTTAACTTAATACTGTTAATTAGAGTTTCGTCGTAGATTAAGAATTCGCAACCGTATTCACGACGGAATCGTTCTTCGCCAATACGGCCCATTTCGTTGCGTTTCCACTCGTCATCACGATCCGGGTGTTCATACCATTCAGCTCTAAATCCGTGGAACCCGTTGCGTCCAATGTTATCTTCTTTAGTATTGCCAAACTCGTCAAACAAGTCTTGTGACTCTTTCCAAATTTCCGCAAATGTATCTTCGTCGGAGTTTGGTGTACTTGTAATAATTGCCTTACCACCAGTTGCTAGTGTAGGGGAAATAGATGTCCAAAACTCATTAGCAATGTTAGGCTGCACGAATGCAAACTCGTCGCAGTATAAGAGCGAAATAGACATACCACGACCTGTTGTGCCCGTGGTTGTTTGACTTACAATACGGCTACCGTTATCAAATTCGATAGATCCTTTATTGTAGCTAGTAACACCAGCCCTAACCCAATCGGGGCATAGTTCGTATCCATAGCGAATACGTTGCATAATTTCTTGGGCACCAGTGTACTTGTGGGCTGCAACTAGAATAGTTTGGTCTGGGTGGAACATTGCGTACCATAGAAGATATCCCGCAGCACATGTAGTTTTACCGCTCTGGCGCGGCATCATATTAATGTTAAATCGATAATCATGGTAAGAATGAAGCAATCGTTCCTGATACTGAAATGGTTCAAACTTTACCTTACCTTTAGTAGGGTGCTGAATATGAAAATAGTTTTTAACAAAATGCATATACCCTTCAACGGGGTCAGCACACATTAACAAGCTCTGTACTTGTTCTTCTGTAAACTTTTCCTTTGTATGCGCCTTTTTGGTTAAGACGCCGTCTAGTGATTTTGCCATACTTTTATTTACACAAAAAAAGGGGCTAATTAGCCCCTTTTTGATATAGTGTTATTGATTAACTATTTTCTTTAATACGCTGATAGTGCGCAGATAGCTTTTGTACAAGTGCTTCTTGCATTGGGTTTCCGCCGCCGTTAACTTTTGGACGCTCTGCACCCTTGCTTGATAAGTCATTACCTGTTCTTAGCATTGCGCTCATATCGGCAACTTCTTGGTCGGGTGATGTAGTTGCTTTGGAAAAATCCCCATCGCTGTTTTCTTCGTCCATACCCACGATAACATCTTTGTCCGAACTGCCTTGATCGATGTTCTTAAGAATGTTCATTAAGTCTTTAATGCCGCCTGCGCCGCTGCCGTTCATGCTAACATTCATCGAAACGTTGTTAGCTTGTTTGTTCATATCAGGGCCCATGCCACATTCTTCTACACCTTGTTCACCAACAAGCAGATCGTCGCCGCCTGCCATGCTAGGGCTATCGCCACATTCTTGTGTAGATGTTTCTTCTAAAGTTTTTAACTTTGATAATAGGTCTTGAAAATTCATATTAACGTCCTCCGGTAGTCCCTACCTCTGGTTTAGTAATCTTTTTACTACCAACAGGACTTGTGTTATTTTGTGCTGTCTTTTCTTTAGCAGCTTTCTCGCTAGGTAACTTTTTAGCTAGAATCTTTTCGTTAGCACCTTTGTATTGTGTGCCTTGTGTTTTGTTTTTACCAAGTTCTTTTAGCAAAGCCATCTTTTGCTTTTCACCAACTAATGACTGATTGTCTTTTGACTTTTCGTAGTCTTTTTCTAGTAAAGAACCTTCTGGCTTAGAATCATTCGCATGGTTTAGCAACACTTCTGCTTCTTCTGCAGGGTTACGTACAATAATACATGATTCTGCTTTTTGTAACTTAGTTGCAACCGCAGCACGTACTTGCTGACTAGTTGTAGGGTAATCTAAACTAACTTCAAAAGAAGTAACTTTTACATTCTTTTCTTCAGGAAAGTCAAAATGTGATTCCTGGATTGGCAAACTCGCACCGCTTGAGCAGCTAGTGCAGTTGTATACACTCAATGCTTCTTTGATCTTGTCAGCACAATCTTCTGGGCATTCGTGTGCAACTTTGATCTTAAAGTCGTATACTTTTTTGCTCTCTGTCAAATATTCTTTAAATGATTTCATATTTCTAATCCCGATAGCTTATTTATTCATATTTTTAAGTTTTTCGATAAGACTATTGCGATCAGCAATAATGACCCCATCGCCCGATAAGTTAACACCGTTGTCTTCAGTTGCTGCGGCCGAGTCTTGATCTAACTTTTGTTTCTTAAGCTGTAGCTCAATTATTTTAAGTTTTTTGTCAATTTTAGCCGACTTAGCATCAATAGCATTCTTAAGCATCGATCCTGCTACTTCAAATATGCGAGCAGAATAACGAGCTTCGACGTTCATTCCTAAGTCGATTAAATCGTCGTATGCATCTGTTGCACGTTGCGCAAGTACATCAAATTCAGAATCTGCAATATCGCCTAGCCCCTTTACTTGTGGTAAGCTAGCTGAAATTTTATCAAACTCTTCCATGCTTCTTAGGAAAGGAGCTGGCTTAGCGACCTCGGCTTTGGCCGCTTTCTTTTCTTCAGTTTTGATAATATTCTTGCTTTCGGGCAAGTTTAAAAGTTCTTCGAGTTTTCTTGTCATAACTTTACTTATGCTGCACCGCCGGTATGGAAAATATCATTTTGGTTTAGTACACGGAATTTAATTCCTTGTTGCCTGCACCACGCATTAGCTGCGGCCCATTTGGCTTGATTTTTTACATACTGTGCTTGATTGTATTTGTTCTTTCCTACACGCTCAAGTAATTGCTGACTAGCTGGTTTAATTTCAATTAATTCAACGTGCATTTTTCCAGATTTGTCGACATACTGTATGAAAAAATCAGGTACGTAAATTGTATTTCTGTTAGTCAATGGGTCTCTATAAGGAATGTTAATAGCTTCGCTAGCCCATTTTTGTATGCTTTCATTTGTGTCGCAAAAGTTCATGAAGTGCCATTCCCAACTACTACGGTATATAGGCATTTTTGTCCCGACATATTTCTCGGGATGCTTCATTGTAAATTTACCTTTAGCAAACTTAGGCATTATACTAAGATGTTTCTACTTTCGTAAGTATCTACTAAAGGAGCAATTCTGTATCCTAGTAAACTTACTTTTTCTCTGTATGCATTTAACACTTGTGCAACAACTTGACTTAGCTGTACGTCAGTTAACGTTTTTAATGTATCAATTAATTCAAATACGTTAACGTTGTCGACTCGTGCTTGATTTAATAACACAATGCCAGTACTTCTGGCACTTTCGATATCAAACCCGTTCTTTAAAAAGAATCCAACAACTGCATCAATTTGATTTGCTGGAAAACTTACTTTGTTGACATAATACTTGTCAAAGAATTGCTTAACGTCTGCTGAACTATCAGGCAGTGAGGCTACTTGCTGCGATGGCAAATTTGACATGTTATCTTCCTGTAATAATGTTAATAGGTTTTGCTACTACAGTACTGCTATTACTATTAGATGCTACAGGGAAATTAACTCCTTGTAGTCCACTAACCCCCTGTCTTGCTGTAGCAGAAGTGTTAGTAATAATTCCAGACTGTAGACCGCTGTTTAATGTTTGGGTGTTTTGATAACTGTTAATAGTGTTGGCTATGTTAGTTAAGAATTCGTTAGCATTACCAGTAATGTTTGCTACGCTAGTTAATGATGGATTGATTGCACCCGGATCAGCCATACCTTGTAATGGACTAGGAGTTTGGTCATAGTGCTCTGCTCCAAAACCTTCAACAGTTTCAGTACTAACTATACCGCGATCGTAGGATACTGCTTCGTATGCTATTTGCACAGTGTTGTCGTGCGTAGCATTTTGTGCATAATCTAATTTGTTATGATTCCACTGTGTAATAATAGGATTATGTAATGTGTAACTAACAAACTCGTGCCTAGCCATTTGATAAATGCGAATATAATTAAAAAACGGTGAACTGCTATTATTATCTAAACCATATGTGTTGTTTATATAACTAAAATTTTTCATTGCAGTTCTATCGTATGCACCCGCATCTTTTGAGCTAGTTGCATCGCCAACATAGTAACTGTAGTAATTTTCCCATAATTGGTTAATCAATCCCATATTATCGTCGTGGAATGTAATGTTAACTGGGTTATACTTTACTGATGTTTTAACATTCTTTTTTCTATTGTATTGATTAAGCGTTTCGCTATTAATAGAAATGTTTGGCAAGTCACATGCCTTTACTAGCATATTAATTTCGTTCTTATACCTTTGAGCCAAGTCTGTAGTAATCAACGCTGCTTGGTTAATGCCAAACGATACATGGAATAAAAACTTATGTTTAGGTGCTAACCTAAATTGATCGTCAACAAACAGTCGCGCAGCGTGCTGTTGATCCCTAAGGGTAACATTGCTAGTTAAGTTTAAGAATTGTGAAGGTGTGAATGCCATAATAATATTTATTTAATTATTATCTACGCACATTATAGTTAACCATAAAAAAGCCCACCTAAGTGGGCTAATTTATTATGCTCTTGTACCAGAACCAGTTGCTGCTGTGCCCTTAGTCCACTTAGTCGGTGCTACTGCGCCGCCCGAAGTTTGGATACAGTTATCAGGCTGGATTGTTAAGTCAATAGTCATAACTTCTTGACCTGCATAGCTTAATGCTTGATAGTTAGCTTGTGTAACATAGCATCCATAGCACTCCCATGTTTCTAAAACTACTGGGGTGTTAGCACCGTTACCACCGTCTAACATTTCAACACGCATTAAGAACTTATAGTCGCCGCCTGCTGCTGCACTTGACTGTTCGAAGAAGTCAAATTGCTTTTGCATTTGCTCGCCAACTAGCTTAGACACTGCACCAGTTACGTCATCACGCAACTTGATAGACAATGTTTGCCATGTTGGTTTGCCTGCATAGTGTATAACTGAGTTGTACACTTCAATTTTTTGATCTGCGAACTGTACGTTTGGACGAGCAGCTTCTGCAACTTGTTTTGTAAGTTCTGTTGTTGGAGTTGATGTACCGAAGTTTTCAAACATCACTCTAAAGCGATACTTGAGCTTTGGCATCAACATACCTTGTGAGCTAGCGGATTGATCGCTAGCTAAAGGTACTGTAAATTTGCTTAAACTTGAAATTGCCATTTGTTATGCTCCGTTATTTTTAACCTAGTGCCTTAATTTCACCAGTGTTCTTTAGGCGTAGGGGAATGTAAATAAATTCAACTGCCTTAACTGGTTCAATTGCAACGTCTAGATATAGTTCACTGCGATCGATTCTTGCAGGTGTGTTGTTTGATGTATCGCAAACTACGATGTAGTCATACAGAGCACGTTGTCCTACTAACTCTAACAATAGGCTTTCTGCTGCACCTTTAATTTCATCACGTGTAATCTTGTCGTTTGGTTCAAACACATATGGTTTAGCCAATTGAGCAAATTGACGACGTAAGTAAATTACTAAACGTGCTACGTTAATACGATCTAATGCACTAGCATTCTTAGCACGAGTATATTGTCCGTAGTTGACAAGACCTGTACCAGTAATGAATGTTAATGGGTTAACCTTAATTGCTGCTAGTGTGTCGCGTTGTCCTGTATTCAATGCAACTGATTGGAACTCGCCAGAGTCAGGGTCAACATAACCAACTGCTGTTGCGTTTGTAATACCGCCACGACGTGTACCAGCTGGTGCAAACCATGGGTAACTGACTTGGTCGTTTAACGCAATAGTACGTAACATCATGTGGCTTGGAGGAACAACTACGTTATTACCTAAGTTGTCACTTGTGTAACCCCATGGATAAAATACGCCTAGGTATTCGTCAAAACTTGCTAGACCTTGATCATTGTCTTCCAATGCGCCTGCTGTGTTATAACCCCAATTGCTTAGAGTAGTTGCATCTGCTTTTAGTCTTGCTGGGCAGTCGCCAACAACGAATGCAGTAATACCACGGTCATAGTTTAGGCTAATCATTTCACCAATTAGCTCTGGATAACCAGGTGTTGCAATTAAGTTGAAAATGCGTGATTCTTCGTCACGGATTTGTTGGTTAGCATTAACAAGTGCTTGTAGGGCTTGTACAACAACTTTACGCTGTGCCTTACGACCAAATGTACCTGCACCATTTTCTTGGTTAGCTGCTTCGCTTACCCAACGATCTGGATTGTATTCTAGATCAGTTGTATCCATTTGCTCGTCATTGTAACGAGTATTTCTTAGACTAATGTCGATGTAATTCTTAACAAAACGCTTAACGTTAAATCCGCTGCGACGTAAGTTCCATAGCAACATTCCTTTTGGATACAGTGCTGGATCTGGAGCATCTGGATCTAAGAAGTTGCTGCTTAACAAATCAGCAATAGTTGCTGTTGTATCGCGGCCGTTCGTACTCCAACGTGCATCGGCAAATAATACGCCTTCTTCTGTTGTTTGATCAGTACTGTCAACAAGCACCCACTTCTTAGTTAGGTAGTTGTATCTACGAATTGTTGGATAGTTTTCTAAATCGCTAGTATCGATCCATAAGTCGCCGCTTGCAAGAGCTGTACCATCGCTTTGTGTAGTTGGTTGACTTGCACTGACAATCGGACCAGCTGGGTCAGTCGAATCACCGCCTGCTTGGTTTTGTACATAGTTAGCATAGCCAACCCATGTAGTACCGTTGTGGATCATAATATCAACTTCGTCAACAATGCTGTTGTACCATAGTTGGCCATCTACTGGATCAGTTGTAGGAGCGTCTGCACTTGCTGGAGCAAATGCTACACCTGCAACTGTTGAAGTCCAGAGACTTGCAACATAGCTATCTGCTGCGCCTGTTGGATCAGCGTAGAAGTTTGATGTTGTAGTTGTTGAGAAAATCTTAACTAATGGTCTTCCAGCAGCAATGCTATCAATGCCTGTATCGACTAGCTTAATGTCACCGCCTTGTGTGTGGCTGATGATAATCTCGCCAGCTGCTGACTTAGAAGCAACTACATTACTTCCTGAAAGAGCTGCGGTTAACGCTGCTAAAATTCTGTCTGCATCTTCTGCTGTTTGTGTAGCAGTAAACTCAATTTCAACAGGTGCAGTGTAAGCACCGTTTTGTGTTTCGCTAATAGTAAATCTATAAACTGCGCTTCCGCCTAGACCGCCAGTAGTAGTAAACTGGTTACTGATTACTGCTGAACGAATTGTTGTTGCACCAACCCCACTTCTTGCATAAATCTTAAAGTTTGCTAGTGTAGGTGTACCTTCGTCGTCGTTGAATTTAACATAAGTTTGCCCCAATGCTAAATTAATTCCGCCGCCGATTGCGTCAAGGCCGGCTAATGCCGCTGCGTTCGAACCATACAATGCTACGGCTTGTTCGGTCCATGCTTTTGTAGCTTGGCTATATTTCTTGATAATCCAGTCAGCACCTAAGTTAGGTGTTGTTGTCTTAACCCAGATAGAACCAGTTGGCATACCGTTTGCTGTTAGTGGACTATCTGTTCTCTTGTAAGAAGGAACTTGTGTATGCTTAGAAATTGTCAATGCTGGTGCTGTGTAAGTCTTTTCTTGTAGACCAACTTTAGCTGCACTTGTTCCAGAAATAACAAGAGATACACCAGTTGAGTATAATTCTAATTTGTTGTTTGGCTTACCAGCAGTAATGCCAGGAATGCTTAGTGTGTTAATTGCAGCAACAAGACCGTCTAGGTCAGTAACACCAGTTGCTGTAGAACCGTTAATTACCAAGCTATCGCCTGCTAATAGTGCAGGATTAGAAATTGTACCTTGTGCTGTTGCCCAGCTCTTTGCCCAATCAGTAGAACCAACTTCTACCCATGTACCAGCAGCAGTATCTGTTTTTGCTTTCTTGTAGTATAGTTTGTTTAGGTTTGTTGTTGCAACAATTGCATAATCGCCAATTGCACCAACGCTTGCTAAAGGAATACCATCAACTACACCGCCTACTAACTTAGCCTTGTCTGTAATAACAGTAGGTACTTTGTTAGTAAATGTTTGGCCGCCAGTAACAGTTGCAGCAGCGGAATTCCATTCAAAAATACCAAAACGTGTATTACTTGTATCAAACCAGTAAGTACCGTCTGCTGGTTCACCAGCTGGTGCTGTTGCTGTTGCGTTTAACTGTGCTAGGTCGATGTCTGCACGAACTACATACGCTCTGTTGCTTACACCTAAAAAGCTATAAGCAGCTTGGAGACCATATTCGTTTTGCTCTCCAGCGTGGATCGGATTATTGTTAGCATCTGTTTTGAAAACAGGTGTACCAAATGTATCTGATAAATCTTTTTGGCTAGTAAGCAAATATACTGTACCGGCATTTGCTTTTAACGTGCCTGGTGCTGTACCTGTGCCTGCGCCATTTTGTTTGCTTTCTTCAGAAGCAACGATGATTAAAGGGACTGTACCCGGTGCAGCAGGTGTATAGAAACTTTCGTCTATAACGCTAACGCTTACGCCTGGTGAACTTAATTGAGCCATATTAGAATCTCCATGAATACGAATTCTACTTGTATTTAGTGTATATTGGAGTTTTGGGCTAGTTATAGTAGCTGAAAAAGGGACAGAAAAGGCTTAAATAAAAATATGAGACCTTTATGCCATTGCGGAACACGCCCTAAAGCCATTAATTACTACAAAAATGGTCGGGCATATTATAGAAAATTATGCGAAGTTTGTGCAGCGCATGGTTTGTATCATGGTATTCCACGATGGCAACGTGCTGGCTATAAAAAGAAAAACACCTGCGATAAATGCGGATTTAAAAGTCCGCACCCGGAGGTGTTTGATGTGTTCCATGTTGACGGCAATTTAAACAACTGCCACCATAGTAATCTTAAGACGGTGTGTTCAAACTGTCAAAGACTCCTTCATCGTGAAGGTGTGAAGTGGAAGCAAGGTGATCTTGTACCAGATCTTTAATCTTAGCAAACAGGTCATCGATACTACCGTCATTTTCTAAAATAGCATCAAACTTAGTTCCTACCCATGCTGTTTCACTTGCGTGAATGCCTGCTTTTTCTAGTTTTGCTTTGCTAGTTGACCAAGTATAGTTTTGCACTTCGCCTTGATTTGCACTAACTGCCCAGTCATACCATTCAGGAAGCTCGCCACGCTTAACCCAAATAATAATTCCGCCTGCGTCACGAATTGATTTAATTTCGTTAGGGAATCGGCAATCGCTAATAACAATATCATCTGTAGAGTTTCTTAGTTTATTTTCTAAGCTAGCAATCCAAATATCGTCGTGGAATCCTTTGCGACAAACTTCAGTTCCCCATAGCTGTAGCATTAACCGAGGAGTTAAATTAGGCATGTTTAGTCTTTGTGCCCACCACGGGTCGACTTGTTCTCGCCATTCTCGAGCTTGCTTTGTGCGCCCTTCTAGTAGTGTTCGATCCCACCCAAATACTTGGGCAACAGCATCTTTTAAACTGTTGGCAAAACTTTCTCTTCTAAAACCGTGGAAATTAGTAAGATAATCGGCAATTGTATCTTTGCCAGAGCCGATGAATCCGCATACGCCTATAATCATAAGAAACCCCTCAATAAGTTAGAGTATATATTTCTAACCTATAAGGGGTCAAGATTTTATTCGCCGTTTCCGCCGTCTGCTTCGATAACTTCAGCCGTAAATGGCCACGGGCCTTGATGCCCAGTGTGTCGCTTGTAATGATCATACTTGCTGTTGTTTCGAGCATGATTCATCATTCGATCTGCAACTGTTTCTGCAACGTCCCTACTAGCATAGCTAGCAATTGCTGCCCAGCCGCCTTGGTGAGCACGCATCATTCTTCGAATTGCTTCGTCGGGACTTAACCGAGTTGCGTAAATGATTGCTTCTACAACAACTTCCATCGGTGTAATTGGATCATTTAAAATCACAACAGTAAAGCCCCCTGGTAAGTGTACTGGAACTTCTTTTTGTTGCTGGTCTGGTGTGCGTACAGGAGGGCGATCGATTACATCCCCTTCTGGTGCTTCTACTATATCTATAAATCTGCGAATGTTGTTCATAAATTAACCTAAAACAAATGTGTATGGAACTCCGCCCGGTACTAGATTTTCGATTTCTTTTTCAAGTTTTTCGATTTCTTCTTTACCAGCAGCTTGCAGTGCAGTACCGTTTAATGTAATAGAAGATCCCGGACCTGCAATGCTACCAAACTTGCTACGTGCTTCACCGAGCTGTAGCTTACACACTGCTAGGGTATAATCAAACAACCACTGTTTTGCATAGATATCGTCCAAAAGCACCCAGTCTGGACGGTAGTTATACGTCTGAAGCAATACTTGTTCGCCGGCTGCAAAAGGACGTTGTAAAATAGTTAAAGTATGGGCTTGCTGCTTCCATTTGTACTCGATATAGCTACCAAACATTCTACCAACTAACTTTTGATACCCTGCAAATAGCTCGTATGTTGCTAGCCCGCCCATCATAGTTCCACTTAGCAAGTATGTATTTGTATACGCCAAGTTGAACGGTTCAAAAAGAGTACCGCCTGCACCTAAACCACTTCTACTACCAATTGCACGTCTAAACACATTTCTTACTTCGATTACTTCATCGGGCAAGCGGTACTCGTTTTGATCTTGTACTAATTCTAAGAACATGTAGCTTTCTTCCACTGCTCCAGAACTACGTTGTCTATATTTTGTTAGTGCGCGAGTTAGGGCTATTTCCATATGTTTTGGGTCAAGCTCAACTTCAACCATGCCGTCACCTAACATAGTGCGTACATATTCAAACACTTCGTTTCTTTTCTGGATAGCTGTAATTTCAGGCATTTTTTGTTCTCCTAGTATATTTATCCGACGGATAAATATCGTTATGCCACGATTATCACTCTACAAGCCCGAACGTGGGCAAGACTACAAGTTTATAGATCGCCAGATTTCTGAAATGTTTCAGGTTGGCGGTACTGACGTATTTTTGCACAAGTATCTAGGCGCTAATACTGCCCAAGAAAATGCAACTGCGGATCAACCGCATTATGCAACAACAGATGTAACAAATATTCAAGACTTGTTGTTTTTAGAAAATCGAGATAGAAAATATGATAGTTCTATCTACAGAATTCGTGGACTTTACAACGTTCAAAATATTGACTTTAACCTAAGTCAATTTGGATTGTTTATCGACAATGACACATTGTTTATGACCGTGCATATCAACGATTTTATCAAATATGTAGGCCGTAAACCAATTAGCGGAGACGTATTAGAGTTGCCGCACTTAAAAGATAATTTTACGCTCGGCGATCATGATTTTGGTATGCCTCGCTATTATGTAATCGAAGACGTTGGCCGTGCTAGCGAAGGCTTTAGTGCCACATGGTATCCACATTTGTATCGTCTAAGGCTAAAACGAATTAACGATATGCAACAGTTTGCAGATATTCTTAACCAACCTGCAAAAGATGCAAACGGTGATCCAGTTACTGACGGAACAACTTTAAGAGATTTAATCAGTACATTCAATAAAGAAATTGAAATCAACGATACAATTGTTGCCCAGGCCGAAGCAGATGCTCCTAAGAGCGGTTACGAAACTCGACAGTTTTATACATTAGCAGTTGATCCAACTACAGGCAAAGCAATTCTTAACACTGCCGATACGTCTACATTAGACGCTAGTGTTACATCTATTACTGCATTAGAGTCAAATGCAAGGCCTGTAAGAACCGGGTATACCGGGTATCTTGTCGGCGATGGCTTCCCCCAGAATGGCTACGACTTTGGACACGGTATTCAGTTTCCAGATGCACCAGGGCAAGATGACTTCTTCTTGCGCACAGATTTTATGCCAAACAGACTGTTTAGATTTGACGGTACACGTTGGGTTAAGGTCGAAGACGCTGTTAGAATGAACATGACTAACAATGATAGTCGCCAGACTCTTAAAACTGGATTTATTAATAACAACGAATACATTTACAATGACATGATTATTTCTGATCATGTAACGCTAACACGCGGAGATTTTGTAATCGATACGCAAATTGATTACACAGTTACTGCACCATTCTTAGAATTTAAACAAAGTGTAATTGTATTTGGTTACAAACTGTCAGATTATACACCTGCGTTGATTACTAATAACAGTGGTAAAATTAGAATTACTTTACCGGTGATTAATCAAGAACAGCAAGTAATACCCGAAGACGGTGTGTGGCGTGTTAGTTTATGTAACAACAGAGAAGCGCAACGACAGAGCTTGTCAAAGGCGCTTAGACCAAAGGCAGATTTATAATGCTTCATTTTTACGACGGGCAAATAAGAAGATACCTTACTCAAGTAGTAAGAGTTTTAAGCAATTTTACAGTCAAGTACGGTGATGGTACGCTCGTGCGTGTGCCAGTGATGTACGGCGATGCTGATAGGCAAGCTGCAAGTATTATTAGACAAAACAGTGAAAATAAAATCAGCTCGGTTCCTCGAATGAGCGTATACATCACTGGATTAGAAATGGATAAAGATCGCTTGTCTGATTCTTCTTTTGTCGGTAACGTACACATTAGAGAAAGAGAAATTAATAATAGTAATCCAAATAACCCAGTTTATACAACAGGGCAAGGTCGTAACTATACTGTCGAAAGATTAATGCCGACTCCTTTTAAATTAACTTTAAAATGCGACTTGTGGGCTGCAAATACAGATCAGAAATTACAACTTTTGGAACAAATTTTAGTGTTGTTTAACCCAAGTTTAGAATTACAAACTACTGACAACTATATTGATTGGACTAGTTTAAGTGTTCTAAACCTAGCACAAGTTACATGGTCAAGCAGAAGTGTGCCTGTAGGTACAGACTCGCCAATTGATGTTGCTACCTTAACATTAGAAACACCTATTTGGATTAGCCCGCCAGTTAAGGTCAAACATCTCGGTGTCATTACTAGTATTATTACAAGTTTATACCAGGGGTCGAGCGCAGATAACAGTTACATCGAAGGACTAGGACAACCTATAACATCACCAGAGACAACGCTGTCGACTTTGTTGTCTCAAGATATTGTAACTATTACCGAATATAACATCGAAGTTTATAACAACCAAGCAGTGGTATTAGGAAAGTCAGAAAGTACTATTCCAAGAGAAGTAACATTAGAAATTCCAATACGACAAGGAACTCCTATTTCTTGGGAAGAAATGTTTAGTGCATATCCGGGCAAATATGTTGCAGGGTCGTCGACATTATTCTTAACACAACCTAATGGTTCAGAAATCGTAGGAACTATTGCAATAAGTCCTTTAGATCCAACAGTATTACAAATCAATTGGGATCAAGACACTCGATCTCCCGATAACGATTTACCTAGTCCCGGGGACAGAAGTTCAAATGGTGGCCGCACATTAGGAACATTTGATGCAATTATTGACCCGCAAAAAGTTTATCCAGAACACGGAATGACTGCACTAGTATCAGGTGATAGATTTTTGATTGTAGAAGACATTATCGATACTAGCCAAAATGTACCTACCTCACAAGCATGGGGCGGATTCTTGGCAAAAGCCAATGACATCATTGAGTGGGATGGTACACAATGGAACGTTATTTTCGAAGCTGCTCAAGAAGCCGATACACTTCTTTATCAAACTAATATATACAGTGGAGTCCAGTATATGTGGAATGGTGTATATTGGTCAAAAGCGTTTGAAGGCGTATATTCGGCAGGAAAATGGAGAATCGAGCTTTAACAGATAAAATTGTATGCAGCGGAGCATTGTTCTACGCTAAGTCTACACGAAGAGTTTTACTGTTACAAAAAGCAAGAGGCAAACATGCCGGTACATGGGGGTTAGTAGGCGGAACTAACTTACAAAACGAAAACCCATGGCAGGGTCTTCAACGAGAAATCCAAGAAGAAATTAGTTCAATTCCCAAGATTCTAAAAACAATACCTCTAGAAACATTCGTAAGCAACGACGCAGTGTTTAATTTCCACACGTATTTGTGTGTAGTAGAAGACGAATTCTTGCCAAAATTAAGCGACGAACACAGCGCATGGGCATGGGCAAGCATTGACTATGCTCCTAAGCCCCTTCATCAAGGGCTTAGGAATAGTTTTTCTAACAAGACTATCCGAACAAAGTTGCAAACAGTCTTTGAAATTATCAGCTTAATAGATAAACTTTAAGCCTGAGCTTCACCCCAACGTAAAATCAAGTTAGACGATACAGGACTTCCAGAAGTCTTATAAACGTTAACAGCCAATACGTCAGGCCCGTTTGGATACGTACCTCTTCCGCCCAATGTAGTATTAGTCAATTCCTTTAAAGCAGACAAGTCTAGTGCATTAGTACCGCCTGGGTTAGTAATGAACGAGAATACTGTTTCGCCAGGTAACGCATACGGCGGTTGACCAAATTGGAACGTAACATCAGTTGCTGCACTAATTGCAGTAATAGAGCTTTGTGTAAAGTTTACACGATAGTATTGTACGCCTGCAAAGTTTGACAATAATCCAACTGACTGTATGGATGTACCGCTTGGGAACTTGTCAGTGTCTACAACGGTTGTTCCGATGCCTGCATTATAAGTGTTAACTAAGTTTTCCCAACTTGTCTTAGTAAAGTACAGGAACGAAGAGTTTGCACTAATAATTGCTGGTGTAAACGGAACAGTTGTATTAAATGTTATTGCCGATGTTGACTGCCTGCTTAAGGTAATAACATAATACGGAATGTAATCAAACGTTACTGTTGTTCCTGCTGGTTGGGCAGCTAACAAAGTGTTGTTAAACGATACTGTATAGTAGTTAATTCCAGCAAATGTTTTCAACGTACTAACTGTACTAATCTGTGTTCCAGCAGTAAACTTAGCAGAGTCATTAACTGTTTGTCCGGCAACGCCTGTGCCTAGCGGCAATGCTGCCCAACTTGCTTGTGTAAAGTTTAAGCTACTTGCACCAGTTGCAGCTTCGCCTGTTACGAAGAATGTAACAGTTGATAACGAAGTGTTGTTTCTAACGTTGCCCGAAGTACTAGTATTTGTATTCGGAGCCCCTGGTACAGAAAACTGTACAAAACTAGTGTTACATGCTGTAACTGTCCTAGTTCCGTTAATAAACCCGTTACCTGTGCTTACTGTAATTGCTTCACCTGTTAAGTAAGGAGCATATGTTTGTGACGGAGTAAAATATAAAGTAACTGTACCGTTATTGATGTTTACAAAATATACGTTAATGGTTGATTGAACAGGGTTATGTATTACTAAAGAACTATTGCTTAATGTAATAGTGTAGTAACTTTGGCCAGCAGTAACCGCTGGTCCAGCGACGTTGGTTACAGTGGTGCCTGTTGGAAAGTCTGTGCTGTAAACAGAATTACCTATTTGCCCGTTTAAGTTTACCCAACTTGCTTGTGTAACATAAATTTGATTTGATCCAGCAGGTGTCTTAAATGCAGCACTTGGAGGAATAGTTGCTGTTCCAGTAATTAGACCAATTGTAGTTGCAATTGGGCTAGGATTTTCAACAATATTAGATACAGTAGTACCGTTTGGATAACGGGTTTCTGACGAGTCAACAGCATAGCCAAGGCCTGCGCCCAATGTATCCCAGCTAGATTTTGTTACATATAGAATGTTAGATCCGCTTGCTGAGCCAAATAATGAGTTATTTGGAACTGATGCTGTGCCAGAAAGAACCGGAGTTGTTGTTGCAACAGCAGTAGTAGTTGTTGCGCCGCCCGACCAGCTAACAGATCCGCCTGGTGCAATTTGTGCAAACGATGGCTGGCCACCAGCAGCCGATGTGTTTAATGCAGACCAAGTAATCGCTGTTGGGTCAATTGGATAGTTTTGTGGATTCAAGATACCTTCAACAACAATACCACCTGTTCCCGAATCAGACGAAACTTCAATTGCCTGTAGCAATAACTGCGCACGGTTAATTAGTTCTTTATCTCCCAAGTCGCCGACTTGAGCATTTGAAACGCTAGGTGCTAGTCGAATTAAGAACGCTGTTTGTTTTGTAGTCGAAGCTTGAACACCAGTAGATGCATAGTTAAAAATGTATCCGCGATCTTCATCAAACAATCCGTCTGTTAGGAATGCACTACCCCAGTGGCTAATAATAGGTGTAATTGTGTTACTAATTAAAACAACGCCAGTATTTACTTCGTGAGTACGTGCTGCTCCGCCCCTAAACAAGCGTTGAGATCCTGCGGTAAATTGCGGTAGTGGTGCAGAACGTGTGCAACCTACTAAATTATTTCCGCTCTTGCCGCTAAACGCAATTACTTCATTATCGATATAGACGTAACCTGAACCATCCGGGAACGCACTTGCGTTTTCTAATGGGACAGTAGTTGCCGTTGCACTAATAGATGCTCTTAGTTTACTTTGAGCACTTTCATTTTGAACTTCGTATCGAACCGGCATGTTACCAGTTCTCATATATGCTTCTGTGTTAACGTTACTGTTACGAATTCTATGACAGAATACATAGTTACCGTCACTACCTCTTAACATAAAATCGATAAATCCAGCGCCGTACCATGACCATTGCATACCAATCATTTGCATCTTAGTAATGTCTAGGTCATAACCGCTTGGCCCAGTACCATCTAACTTATCTAAGTTAAATTGACTTTGTGGAACAACTAATTCCTGCACCAAACACACCTTTGAACCAACACAATCTCTTGCTCCACGATAGTCAGGTGTCACCGATAGTTCGGTTTGACTTGCAACATGTGTTACGGTATGGGTCATACCTTTAATAACAATTCTATCGCCTGCTTTAACTTGATCTCTAAACTTTGTATTAAACCCAGTTAATAAGTTTGTATCTTTAGCAATATCTGCTACACCGGCTAACTGGAATGTACTTGATCTTCTAACTACTGATAACTCTTTACCGTTATATTGCCAGAACATACCGTTTTGTTCATCGAATGTACCTGCGCGAACCACGGCACCGTGCCAATTTAAAATCGCCATTTGTGCGTTGTTTGAAATGTAACCGTATGTACTTCCGAGAGTTGACGAAGCCTGTACGGTAAAGATACGTTCGGACTGGACACTGACAACAGTATATTCACCATTGTACCCAGCTGTATCAATTCCGCTAATTCTTACACGACCTCCAATTTGCAAACCATGGTCAACATCGTCTGTTGTAAATTGAATGTAAGATCCAACAGTAGTTCCAGTTGAGCTTGCAGCTTGTAAGTTGTAGCTAGGAGCAAATAACGCACCCGTTGTATACATAACACCCTTACCAGATTGGTAACGAATGTATTTCTTACTCATACGAATTGCCTGACTACCGTGCTGCGGGCCGCCTGTTCCTAATTGAACGCCGCCGTCAAATGGTCTATGAATGAAGAACGATTGTGGTCTTGCATAGATAATGCCAGACATTGCCGTTCCTGTATCAATAACACCATTAGTCCTTGCAGTATATCGAATAGTCTTTAGTGACGGGACTTCTTCGACAAAGAACGGACCTTTTGCATATGAATGATTAGTTCCAGCACTTGTAATGTCAACTAAAATACTCATGCCCGGAACTAATCCGTGATTAGTTTCCCAAGTTGCTTGTATAGTTGCAATAGCAACAGTTGTCATTGAAGTATTAGTTGCAATTACGGCAATTGTAGGGTCGCTAATAGATATTGCAGACCAGAATTCAATTGACGCACCACCTACAGAAGTTCCTGAAATTGTAGCCGATAAAATTTCACCTGTTACAATATTAACACCGGTTACTGTAACAAGGGCATCGTTAAAGATATCAACTCCGCCGATAATCGACCCGTTAATAGAAATAACATCGTTTACTTGATAACCTTCACCCGGAGTATTAACTTCGACTGTATATGATCCCCCGATCCTTGTAACATCAAACGACGAATCTAATCCAGTCGCAACCGGGGTTCCAGTTAAACTACTGAATGTAGCGTTAGTCGAGCCAGCTACTCCTGAATAATTAAATGCAATGATCGATCCAGTTACACCAGATGCTGCTACTACGTTAATAGATAAATCATTAATGCCGTCAACACCGCCAAGGGTGCTGCCGTCGATTGTAATAACTTCGTTTAAGATATAACCTAGACCGGGAGATACTAAATTAACTAGATACGAGCCTCCGCTTGTTTGTACATCAAACTCTGCTCCGGCACCTGCACCAGATGTGCTAGACTGAGTAAGCGCAGTGTACGATCTTTCGCCAGATACACTAGTTCCGCTTAGAATAATAGCAACATCAATAGTACCATCGGTCACGCCGGTTACTGTTAAGGTTAAATCATTGGTAACATCAATACCGTCCAATCTGCTTCCTAGAATAGTAACAGTATCGCCGATGTCATAGTTAATACCTTTATTAACTAATGTTGCAACATACCCGCCAAGACCGTCAAGTGCAACGTCAAATGTTGCTCCAGAACCTTGTCCAGATGTTGTGTCTTGACTAATTCCAGATGCTATTGATAAGGAACTAACTGTACTAACTGTAACTGTTAAGTCGTTTTCGCCATCAACTCCATCTAACTGGCTTCCTAAAATTGTTAACTGCTCGCTAACAGCATATCCGCCACCACCGTTAACTAATGTAACTACGTATTGTCCTAGTAAGTTGACTGCTACATTAACAGTTGCACCTGTACCAGTACCTGTAGTAGAATCTTGTATTAAACCATTAGCTCCGTTTGAAGTAGTTGTTCCGCTAATAGCAATAGTAATATCATTAACACCGTCAACACCGCCGACTTGGCTACCCAGGATAATGATAGTGTCACCGATTTCATAGTTACTTCCGCCGTTAGCAACAAATACAACAAACGAACCGTCGCCTTGATCATTAATATTAAATGCTGCACCTGAGCCGTTACCAAATGTTCTAACAAACGACTGAGGTGTATTTAAGAAAGGCCCAATTGGAGAATCGATTGTGCCAGACGGAGTAAATGTTAAAATTGCGCCGTTGCCGTCAACAGAATCGATTGTAATTATCAAATTATTAACCCCATCAACGCCGCCGAGCAAACTACCGTTAATAGTTATTGTGTCAGTTGCTTGATAAAGTGTACCACCAGATTGTAGAACAACGACATATTGCCCGGACCCCGAATCGCTAATGTCAAATAACGACCCAGAACCAGATCCAGATGTTGTTGATTGTGAAATACCGGTAAATGGCCCAATTGGTGTATCAGGAACCCCAGTATGAGAGAACGTTAATATTTCTCCTTGTGTATCTACTGTTAAAACTGTTATCTTTAAATCGTTTTCGCCATCAATGCCGTGTAACTCACTGCCCAAGATTGTAATAATATCGCCTACTTGATAATTTAAACCTATATCCTGAAGTGTTACACCATACGATCCGCCTGCATCAGTAATATTGAATGTTGCACCGGTGGCTGTTCCGTCAGTGTAAGTAACGGATTGCAATACATTAATATAAGAATTACTAGGCCCGGCTGCTAAACCAGTTGAATTAATTGAGGCTATCTTTTTAAAGACAGGCGAACCCGAGGATGTAAATGTAACAATGCTATTTCCTAGCACAGCAGTGCCACCTGTACTAAATGTTTCCAATTTCCCATCAACTACGCTAGCAATTTTAACAAATAAATCGTTAACAGTGTCGACGCCACCGAGATCGCTACCTAAAATTTTAACTCTCGAGTTAGTAACATATCCAGTACCTGGGGATGTAACTTGAAGATTTGAATAAGCACCGACTACTCGGTCGACACTAAAACTTGCACCAACACCGCCGGGTACTACATTGGTGCCCGATAAGTTTAAGTATGTTTCAGTTGAACCTGACTTGTCAGCAGTTAACGGTCCTGATAAACTAATTGTAGTTCCGTCGATTCCATTAACAAATACCGAAGTGCCATTACCGGAGTCAATGGCCATACCTTCGAGGATTTCTGATGAGTCTGTAACGTAAACAACGGTATCGCCAGTTAACGACGGAAGTCCAATTTCTTTTGTAACTGCTAGGCCGCCCGGGCCAACAGTACCAGTTACTTGTGTACCTGCATTAACACCTGCTGCACTAATAGGAACACCTAATGTAGGCAATGCACCTGCTACTGCAATTTGTTGAGACCCAATACTTGTTATAAATTTTGTTGTAAAAGAACCAACTTGACCGTTACTGTAAACACTTAAGGTCGGATTTCCAATACTAGCTCCAGTGTAGAAAGCTGCCTTTCTTAACTGGGTGTAAGTTGTTGCAAGAACTTGACCATTCGAACTACCTACTTTAGCTGTTGCATAATAGGTAAATGTGGTCGGACTAGGTACTGTAGAAATAATAAACGTACCTTCTGCTCTGTTGAATCCAGAAATGGTATTGGCTAACGAACGAATAGTTATTGGAGTACCTACTGAAAATCCGTGTGCGCTTTGAGAAGTTACTGTAATTAGTGACTGACCAATACCACCAGTTCCTGCAGAAGCATCTGTTACAACTGAAATTACAGGAGTATCTGAACCAGGAACTTCGTAAACACTAGGGTATCCTCGAGCAATACCGATTGCTTGCCACTTAGTAGGCTGTAGCCCGTATTCAAAGTCAGCGTCAAGCATAGACTGCGGTTGTGCAACACGCATACGTTCAATTGCATCAGTACCAAAGTCGTATGGCCTAATTTTTTGTTCTTCGCCTTCGACAAAAATTTGTATATCATCGGTCTCAGAACAGGCAGTTGTATCTACATTTAATTCAATTGTAGTAATGTAGTCAGCAGTTTGAATAAACGACTGAAAATCATTATCATATTGATGATGATTTGTATTGTAAGGTGCATTGAAGTCTACTGTTGCTTGTGTAGTTGCATCACTAAAATTATATAAAATTTGGTTTGTTGTTGCGTTAGTAATTAACAACAGCTTGTCAAGAGTATACTGACCTTGAAGTTTAATAGTAGTTACACCATTAACTAGTGCAGGCACACTCTGTAAACCGTTTGCAATAATTGTAGTAACAGTATTAACAAGAGAAGTAATTCTCGACTCTGCAACTGTTTCTGCTGCAAGGCCGTTTAATAGTTGTCTAGGGTATGACTGTTGTAAGGTATTATAGACTGCAACTTCGGCAATTATTGCAACTTTGTTATCTTCGATCGAAGATTTTGCATACTGAGCTTCAGTAGAAGTCCATGCAACTGACGGATATGTTTTTCCAACACTAGCTAATACACCGTTAGCAGCGTTTTGTGAACCTGCATTAATAACATCGGTAGTAATTTGTACTAATGACTGGCACACTGCTGCATCACCGCTCGATGCATTATTGCCAGAAACAACTTGTGTAAGTGTATTTGGGTTTGATCCGGTTGTTGTTTTTGTAATGGCTTGCCCTTGAACAACATTATCGATAATAGTTTTTAGATAGTTATAAGCAGCAACGGTTACTGCCTTGTGCTCGGCAGTAATGCCAGGAGCACCATTGGCAAAGCTATAAAAGAAGAATTTTGCTTGGTCGTAAGTTGCTTGATTGCACCCGTAAAGGACATCGTAACAAATAGCATCAATTGCATACTTTATGTCTCGTGTGCATTTTGCAGAGTCATGTGTTGCAGTAGGGTATGTTAATGCAACCCATGCGTTTACTTCTGCTGCTAAGAAATCTTTGTTAGCAACTAGTTTATCTTTTGCAGCAATTTGACTAGCCGTTGCTGTTGTTGGATTCGTAAAAGACATTGTGTTTGCCGCACTTCTACCATTTGTGGCAATGTCAATTACTTCAGAGAAGAATGATTGTGATCGAACTAATGATGTTGGATCATTTGCAATTGCCGGTAATGCAGCAATCTTTGTTCCAGTTTCTTGAATTTTAGAGATAACAAAACTATCTAAATCTAGCGAGTTATATTCTGCAATACCTAAAAAGATAGAGTTATAATTTGTACCTAACGCAATGTCGTATTTTGCGCCGTCGATAATATACCCAATATCTCGTTCACATTTGGCTTCATAGTCGCCACGGAAGATAATGTTGTTTATTAAGTCTCTAATAAAATTATGCGCATCGACTTCGGATTTTCTATCACCTAAAATTTGCGGAACTTCACCGTCCCAGTACCTGCTAGCAATTTGTCTTACTTGTTTGTTCCCGCCATAACGCAAATCGTGCAAGTATGCATCCAATACGTAGCCAATATCTCGTTCGCACTTTGCGGTGTCATATGTGTCTCCTGCAAAATTATAAACAGAATATTCGAGAGTAGGTAGTGTAGATAATCCGCCTTCTATTACATTTCTTGCAATAGTAGACAATGAAATAGATCTACTCATCGACAACGCTTCAGCAGTCGATCCAGTTAGGTTCTGAGTAGATGTAATAGGACTTTGGAGAGTACTGTAACTAACTCTAGGAAGAATATAGTTATTAATCAATGCCCACAATTGTGTTTGGATTTCTAATTCAACTGGTACGTTAATTAATTGAACAACGCCGCTTTGGTAATACTGACTTGCAATATAGCTAACTTGTTCATTTCCACCGTAACGAATATCATAAATCAACGCATCGATTAAGTAGCCCATATCGCGCTTGCATTTTGCAATTTCTGTAGGGCCATATGAATAACCGTAGAACACTGAACTAACTGTTGCATTTGATACTTGATACGTAGTCCATGCAGATATCTCGTCTAAGATAAATTGTTTGTTGTTAGTTAATAGGTTGACAGCATTTGGATAAATGTTTTGTGCAGTGTCCGATACTACTCTTGATGCAATAAATGCACTGGTCTCTTTAATAATAAACGTTTTATTAGCCTCTAACAAAGCATACGCATTCGGATAGGCATTGCTAGTTCTCGCAACACCTGGTAAAAATACGTAATTTGCTATTCTTTTCTTAGCCATTTAATTCTCCAAAATCTTTTTACGATAGAGCCACTGCCATTGCAATTGACAATGATTTGATATTTTGACTGCCTACAAACAAGTTTTCGGTTGCAGTCAATGTTGTAAAGTTTCCAGTACCTGGACTAGTTGTTCCAATATTAATATTGTCAATTGTTCCAGTATTGCCAGACGACAAAACTATTGTACCAGTCGACGTTACTGCAAGTGCAGTTGACGTGATTGATACTTCGTCCCCAGTTAATGCTAAATTATCTGAAGATGTTAATGATATAGGGGTCGCGCCAGTAACTGTTAGTCCGTTAAGAGTTCCCACAGAAGTTAAGTTACTTGATAAAATATTCGAACCTAAACTGTTCGACGTTATAACAGTTTGCCCGGAAATTTTAATAGACGATGTAGTGTTAAGATTAGCAATTGTAAAACTGCCAGTTTCGTCGACTTCGAACCCAGGGCTTTTAAAACCAAGTTCAGATTGGAATGGTTTGTAATTTACTGTCATAGTGGGTTAATTGTTTGATAATAATTTGCACTAAAGATTACCTTCGGTGCTCCGCTAACCGGAGTTGCATACAGATAGAACCTAGAGTTATCTACATTGGCTGTTAGTGTAATAACGTTTGAACCAGTGTCGGTGCGCCCGTAGATTGTCAATGATGCATTTGCAGGGCCTGCTACTACAAGACACTTGATAATTTCCTTAGAGTTAGATCCGTTATCGACTGCTATTGTGTAGTCGGCGCTCATAAAGTCACCGACATGCCAGGTATCAATAGCCAAGGTTTCAACGACGTTGACCCACGGCCCGCCATATGAAAACTGGGCGCCATTGTTCATTTTTAGGGTTCCGTCTAACCCAGATGATAGAAATTTCGTAATTTGCATTATAGGCCTCTTACATATTTATCTAACTCAAAACTCTTGTTTTGCTTTTAAAAAAATGCTAAATTATAGTATCTTATTATAGGACAAACTATGACAGAAAGAGCAAAAGCGTTCTTTATTAACGGCGGTGCAGGTAGAGTAATTTGCTCTATTCCTGCTTTAGAAAAATACGCAGAGGAAGTTAGTAAAGATTTTATCATTGTCTGCGAGGGCGGAACTGATTTTTACAAAGGGCATCCAATTTTACATGCTAGGGCATACGATCATTGGCACAAAAACTTGTTTGAAGACAAGTTAGTTAATATGGATTTAGTTAGCCCAGAGCCTTACAGAATTTGGGAATATTACAATCAGAAATGTTCTATTGCCCAAGCATATGATATCGCTATTAACAACAAGGGAATTCGAGACCTTCAGCGGCCTTTAATTAGACTAGCCGGAGAAGAAGTTTACACTGGATATAACGTTGTTAAAGAAGTTAAAGAAAAGACTAAAAAAGACAAAGTTGTAGTGTTCCAACCATTTGGTCGTGGAGTTAGAGCTGATAACAATATCATTTTTGATCCATCAAACAGATCGTTCGAAGGTCAGCATGTTATTAATATTGTCAAAAAACTTCAAAAGAAGTATGCTGTTATCTTTATGAGCGAAATTGGCATTGATTTTTCCAAACACGGCTGTAAAGAACCGGTAGCAACACCGCAGAATACTTCACTAAGAACATGGGCAAGTATTATCAATGCAGCCGATTACTTCTTAGGGTGCGACTCTGTTGGACAACATCTAGCTTATTCATTTGATGTCCCGTCGACAGTTGTTGTGGGATCAACTTTTGGCATTAATGTGTCATATCCGAACTACGAAAAGTTCGATGTCTTAGACATGGGCGGCGATATTCGACAATACAGCCCAATTAGAATTACTATGGACGAAGTTGCAGATCGAGGCAACGACGGAATTATGGTAATGAACGACAAGATCGAAGATGCAATTGTTGATTCAGTTGTAAAAAATACTGCTAGGTTCCCAAGAGCAGCACAACAAGATCCTAGCGTATCAGTAACCGGTGCTCCGGAAAATACATGCTGCCCAACTTAATATGAAAAGATTTTTTGCTTTTGGTTGTAGTTATACTAGTTATTCCTGGCCTACATGGGCCGACTTAACCGGAATTAACTACGACTTTTCTAAAAACTGGGGCCTTTCCGGTATTGGTAATCGTGCAATTGCCGAACGTGTTTCGGAGGCAAATACTAGATACAATTTTGGCCCAGATGATGTTGTTATTGTACAATGGTCTAGCCATTTAAGAAATGACTGGTGGCACATGTATAGTTTGCCAGATCGGCATTCTGGATGGAAAACTGCTGGTAGTATTTTTAACTATATTAACGAAAAACTATATGATAAGAAGTGGGTAGATACTTTCTTCTTCGAGCCTGCATATTTTATGCATACTCTAAATCATATTTCGTTAACACAAGGTCTATTGCAGTCAACTGGTTGCCAATGGTATATGTCTAGTATCGGTGATATCAGAAACATGGGGGCCGACCTTCGAGATAACGACGGAATCGGCGAGCATACTGATTTCTTAACCCCTAGGGATAGAGAAAATAATCACATTGCTTGGAAGAAAATTCCCGAGCTAGAAATTTACGACAGATCGATCTGGCAAAAGTATTCGGATCACTGGCTCAAACCCATGGAGTTAATGGCAAAAGAAACTCCAGAATTAACGTTTGACTTTGTCGATACTACTATGAAAAATAAGATGTTTTTAGATACACATCCTAGTACACGACAGCATTTGTTATGGGTAGAATCTGAGCTTAAAGATAGGTTGAATTTAACAGATAATTCTGTTAGAATTGCAAATGAAGTGGCCGATGCTGTTGATGCAGTTCACAAAAAATTTAAATTTAATAAACATACTTTTGAGTTAATGTTATCTAAACGTACATTCTTTCCAGAAGATGCAACAAATCTTAAATGGCCGTTTAGTTACGAGGGATTTTAAAGGAATAATATGAACAATAATAAAGATATCTGGATTGCAGCTATTGCTCGCGGACACAACAGTGGAGTGTGTTTGCTTAAAAATGGCGAAGTTGTATTTGCGATTGAAGAAGAAAGAATTACAAGACACAAATACGATGGTGGTCCATATGCATCGATGTTAAAAATTCTTGACTATACAGACAAACTAGACTACCTAGTCATTGCACATACACAGAAGTTAGGTGAGACTGCTGGCCGAGTTGACTACTCGGGCGATGACGTATATACTGGCTTGGCTAGAAAACTAGGTCTGATTCAAAGAAATCAAAACCCGTTTGATCATCCACAAGTTGTAGATCTAAGTCACATTCACCACAAACTACATGCTGCTTGTGCATTTTATCGATCAGGATTTGAAGAAGCTGCTGCATTAATTGTTGACGGTGCTGGCACATTCTTGCCGCTAGTAATTAACGGTGAAAATGTTACCGGATGGGAAACTGAATCAATTTATGATTGTTCTTATCCTGCAAATTTTAAGACAAAGTATAAGCATATTGGTCTTAGAGGACCAATGGCAGGTGCGTTAGTTGAAGATTTTGACAGCACTATGTATGACGAACCAGGTTCTAAACACCAGGCGTTAATTACTGATCGTGCAGGTATTACAAAACTTTACGAAGCAGTTACACAGTTCTGCGGTTGGTCAAGTATCGAAGCTGGAAAAACTATGGGACTATTCCCGTACGGAAAAGAAAATCCACAGATTCCTGCGTTGTTTGATGAATCAGGTATTGCTCCGTTGACTAACAGAAACCTTGTTGTTCCTACATATCCAAATGGAGCACATATTAACACCGGCTTGTTTGAGTTCCTAAATGATGCAAACGCCGATGACGTTACAACTTTAGAAAATCGTAGAGACTTGGCATATGCATGTCAAACGCAAACACAAGAGCAAGTACTAAAATTAATTCGCAAAGCTAGTGAAATGACTGGCCATAAAAAGGTGGTTATTAGCGGTGGATACGGATTAAACTGTGTTGCTAACTATTACTACCTCAATGGTCTTAAAGAAGACGGAATTGAAATATATGTTGAACCTATAAGCAATGATGCAGGTACTGCAATTGGTGCTGCATTGTTGTTTTGGAAAGACATGATGCCACTTAGCACAAATGACTACAGTAAAGATGGTTTATACTTAGGATTTAAGTATAACTACACTGACACGGATGTTTCTAAACTAGCAGAAACATTTGGTGCTGAGGTAGTCGATGCAACTAATGATACAGTAGTAGACTTATTACTCAACAAAAACATTGTATGTTTTTACCAAGGACGTAGCGAAAACGGTCCAAGGGCACTAGGCAATCGTAGTATCTTGTTTAACCCAACATATGAAGACGGAAAAGATTTTGTTAATCTAGTAAAACGTCGCGAATATTTTAGACCATTTGCTGGTAGTATTTTACAAGAACATGTGCATGAGTGGTTCGACTTGCGTGGAATGAACGACAGCCCGTATATGATGTATGCTGTTAACTGTCAGCCCGGAGTTGAAAAGAAGATTCCTGCTATTATTCACGTCGACGGTACTTGTCGTATTCAAACTGTTACAAAAGAACAGAACGATCATTACTACGACCTAATTAAAGCATTTTATGCTAAAACTGGGGTCCCGATTATTTTTAATACTAGTTTTAACTTAGGTGGAGATCCGTTAGTTGAAACTTTAGAAGATGCGTTTGAAACATTGTCTAAAAGCGATATCGAATACTTGTACTTGCCAGAGTTAGGTAAACTAGTTAAGATTGCAAATTAAAAAAATACAGTCAATAAAAAAGCCGCTTAACGCGGCTTTTTTTATGAACGCTCGTTCGGTGCTACAGGAAAATGTACCTTCCAAGCGTCTACCGGAGGAGTTTCTCCAGGAGCAGCGCCATACGTTTGTGGAAGATCTCTTAGGGCCTGCCTGTATGATTCCCATTTATCTTTTACAGATTGTGGAGCATCATCGGGTGCAATATGATCAACAGCAAGCAAAGCAATATTTCTCCATTGACGAATCAATGTCCAATCACTGTGCGGCTTTTTCCACGGATAAGGTTCTACAAAAGATCCAGTTGTTGGATTGTACTCAATGTCCTGCAACTCGTATGTATGATCAGGCGGCGGAGTTTGTGGACGACGATAAACGTTCCCGTCCGGTAATTGCTCCTCAACTTGATCTAACAAGTTATAATCACGAATTTGATCTGCACCTACTAATGTGCATAGTAATGGATTTGTAGTACAGTCAACAAATACTTTAATTTTATCAGAAGGAGTAGGATATGTTTCTCCATCCTCTGCTTCAGTTAAGTATCTGCCAGCATAACGATTAGTTTCAGCGTCGACTAAAATCCAAAGTTTATCAGGTCCGTTATATACCCAATTACCTGTTTTTCCTAAGTCATTTGTTTGATACAAATAATCATCGGGAGCATCGTAGGTAAATGGTACATCTACAATATTGTTTTCTTTTTCAGCCATTTCTTACCTCTAATTAACCGTATGTAATAGACACTAGTCCACCACCGCCCCAACTTCCGCACCAGCAGTTACCACCGTGTGCTTGAGCACTTAGTCCACCACCACCTGGGAAAGCAGTACATGGGAACCAACCAGTGCAGTTGCCATTGGCAGAACCATTAATACATCCACCTGGGCCTAACTGTGGTCCAGATTGTGCCATAGGTGCCATTGCTGCTTGTTGTTGTGGGTACTGTGCGCACCATGTGCTAGATGTTACAGTACTTTGCTGACCATGAATACAAATATCGCCGCCATAAGCACAGCAGCAGTATGGGTATGGGTTACTACATGTATAACAACCATAGTATTGGAAACAGTGAACTTCGCCGTAGTGGCCGCCTTTAGCACAGAAATTTGATAAACCGTATCCTTGTACCCAGCTATCAAAACCAGGGCAACCTAAGCATCCAGGAGTCATACCGGTTGTACTACCAGCACAAACAGTCCATGAGCAGCCTCCTAAAGTTCCGCATACAGTTTTTGCAGTATATGCGCCACCGCCACCTGGCCATCCTTGCATACAGCAGCACGATCCAGCACCGCCGCCGCCGCCACCCCATACTTCAAATGCAACCCAAGTTGTTCCTGCAGGAGCAACAAACTGACAGCAACGACCGCCGTTGCTAGGTGTATTAACGTTTGTGTTATAAACAGTAATTTCTGTAGGATAATTAGTTGCCGGTGGTAGTGTTAACGTGTGTAATAGTGATCTTAAATTCGACATTCTTTTTCCTTATTTGTACGTAATAACAACTAGTCCGCCTGCGCCCCATCCGCCCCAGCAGCATCCGCCATAACTAATAGCTGTTCCACCACCACCACCTGGGAATGATGACCAGCCGCCTGCTAGGTCGCAACCCATCCACGATTCGCCGCAGTGTGTTCTAGATATTCTTGTACCAGCGCCAATAACAGGACCACTTGGGATATAATGCCATGAATCATATCCGCACCAAGATTGATGAGCACTTCCTTGAATTCCGCAAATCGCATGATCGTAACCGCAAGCACTTCCGCAAATATTACTAGCACAGTGATAGTTACCACCAATCGCTGCCCAGCAGCAAGATGCGCCGCCTTCGCCGCCACTTGCACACAAGCAAAGTGGGTACGTTGCGCTAGCATTACATGCGTATGAAGGGAATCCGTTAGGACCACAGTTAGCTTGAGAACAACATCCCGAGCCGCCTGCACAAATTGTATATTGTTGACCGGGTACTACACGAATTGTCTTACGAGCATAACTTCCCGATCCGCCACCTTTTGCAGGTTGCTGACAGCAACAGGCGCCGCCTCCAGATCCGCCTGCACCCCAAACCTCAAATCTTGCCCATACTGTGTTTTCAGGAACAGTCCATAGGCAACATTGGCCGCCGTTATTTACGCCCCCTACGTTAGTATTATAGACGTAAAGAGTATTTAGGTTGTTTGAGGTGTTAACAACCGTATACTTATTTGCGTCTGGAAATAACGATCTTAAATCTGCCATGTTATGCTACCCTAGTTGTAAATGGTTCTTGAGGGAATGGAACTTTCCAAGGATCTACACCATTGAATAATGTAGGCAAATCTCTTAACTTTTGTCTGTAAGCTTCCCACTCTGGCTTTTGCTCAGCTGTTGCTTGACCAATTCTTAAATCACTAGATGCTAACAATGTATTTCTAACATTAATTAGATCTTCCCATGTCACGTGTGGTTTTTTCCACGGATATGGTTTAACAAAACTACCTGTTTCTACACTGTATTCAACATCTAATAACTCATATGTATGGTCAGGAGGTGTTGGATTTGGGCATCCATAAGTGCTACCGTCAGGTAAATCTTCTTCTACGTGAGGTAAATCTCCGTAATTAACTTCTGAGTGGAATAAACTTGCTAGTACAGGATCTGCTTCAGCATCAATCATAACCTTGATCATTCCAACTGGTGTTGGAACATCGTGGCCGTTATCACGCTCAGTATAGTGGAATCTACTAGAAACTTTATTTGTAGACTCGTCAACAAACACCCAGAGATAACGAGGACCAGCATATGTCCAAGATGCTGTTTTATTTAAACTGTTAGATTGCGATAAGTACGAATCAGGTATGTTGTATGTAAAAGTTTTTTCGATAATTGTATTTTCTGCCATTTTTTACCTCTTATTGTCCATATGAAATTAATACTAATCCGCCAGCGCCCCAGCCACCAAAACAGCAACCGCCGCCGCAGGCTCTAGCGTTTGCACCCGGGCCACCTGGCCACTTTGATGGATAATAATCATTACCATTTCTGGTTAACTGTGTTGTACAATATTCCATACCTTGGCGGAAATTGGTGTTGTACTTAGGAGTACCTGACTGTCCAGTCCACTGGTTACTCCAGCAGTAATTTGATTCTTTAGCAATAGAGTTAACCGAAGGATAGTAATAGTCACCGTTACCAGTACAACCATAACTACATGACGGTACGCAAATACCTGTACATCCTTGGTACGATCTAAAGCATAACGTACAGCCCATGTATCCACCGCCGGCACAAGTAGCCATTGTACCGTTTTGGCAAACTACCCAGCTAGGATACCCACACTGACCACAACATGTAGTAGCACAGCATCCTGAACCGGCAGCACAAATACAGAAATACGTACCGGCTGTAACGTTTAAATGTTTCTTAACATAGTTTCCGCTGCCCGGGCCCCAATAGTTACCCATACAGCAACATGCTCCTGCGCCGTCTCCGCCGCCGCCCCACAATTCAAAAGTTGCCCATGTAACGCCAGTGGGAACTACCCAGCAGCAACACTGACCGCCATTTAACACGTTCGAAATGTTTGTGTTATAAATGGCCAACTGTTGTTGTGTATAATTCGACACATACGTTGTGTTAGGCAACAGATCTCGCAATGTTGACATACCGTTTTACCTTATTTTAGAATTAACCAACCAAGTGCTGTACTATACACTAGCGTAACAGTTGCGTTATTAACGTTAATTGTTAAGTTTTCTGCTAAGTTTTGAATGTTAGCGCCGTTTCTTGCAACAGTAATGTTGCTAGATCCGGATGCCCCAACAGCGTCAGTAATTTGAACGGTATCTCCGTCAAGTAAACTTGCTGCTGCTGGCAGTGTAATAGTAAAACCACCGGCTGTACAAAGAATACGGTCGTTAACCTGAGCGTTGTAGTTTGTGTTAACTACTCGAGTTACTGAACCGGATGTACCAGTTGTTGTAATATATCTTCCCATGTGATTAGTCCTTTATCAGTATATTTATGACGTTGGCGTCTCAATTCCATACGCTACTGCCGATGTATTTGCAGTGTTTGTATACACTACTAAATTTCGACTAGCTTCAAGGACTAAACCAGTTCTTTCTAGTACGCCCTTTGGTAAAATTTCAGTGTCATACTCAATCCATTCAGCAGCCGTTGGCGATGATGTAGCAGCAAGTGCTATTCTCGCAGTAATAGCAGAATTGCTTCTGTTACAAATTGACACTGTTGCTACTGAAAAAGTATTTGATGGGCATGTATATAAAACCGTGTTTGTAGCAGCGGTTAAATTAGATGTTCCCAAAACTCCTGTTGCCATATTATTTCTCCATTATCCTAAAAGTAAGAAGTCCATTGCGACTGGTACTCCGTTAATACCGCCGGTGAAATTCATTGTTGCTGATACGTTAATTTGTACACCAGTAGTAGTACTAATACTATTACCTGCTACATATATAACACCAGCTGTTAGTGTATTTACGTTTAATGCACTTGATCCGCCACCAATTTGCGACGCAATGTATGCCTTAATTGCCTTTTGTGTTGGAACAATATTATCGCTGTTTGCAGTAAAATATTGATCTGTTGAGAACTGGGTTACTGTTGCACCTGTTCCACCGAGTGCTACTGAACCTAGTGTTAACGAGTTCAAACCTGCTAAGTTAAACGCATCAGCGTTAATACTTGCAACACCAGTTGCTTGTTCAACTGAGAACAATGTACCAACTCTAAAGTTACCATCTTGGTCTGTACTTGTATAGAATACACGTCCGCCACCATTTCCAACAGTTTCTTTGTTAGGATCTGGTAACTGCAACGGTGTGTTTGGATAGTTAGTTGTAGTAACACCACCTGTACCAATACTTAAGAAGTCATGTCCAGTTAGTCGAACTTGACTATACTTTAATCTCATAGTCATTGCTGTACCATGAGCAGGCGCATTGTTTGCAGTTAAAGCAGGACTAATCTGGAATCTAGCAGTATAAGGGCTAGAACCACCTTGTCCGTTACCTTGAGTTCCTAAGTAATTAGTAATTTGAACTAACTTATAAATTTGTCCGTTTAGATCAATTTGTATGTTAGAACCAGGTGTAGGTTGTAATAGCAATCCTTCAACGTTTACATAGTATCCAGGTTGATACATATCTGCATAACCATTGCCTTCGGCAGTAGCTGTAGCAGTGGCATATTGTAAACCTCTATTCTTAAAGTTAGGGCTAGCTAAAACGCCATTGCCAGTTCTAATTTGCCAACTAGCTGCAACTGTAACGTTTGGATCAACTAGAGTCATTGTTGGTGCAGATGCATATCCGCTACCAGGTTCTGTAATTCTGATCTCAGTAATCGACCCGTTAACAACCTTAACACGGCCTTGTGCAGTACAACCAATATTTGCATAGTTAGTTGTAGTTTGACTATTACTTGGAACAAATGTCCAAACCGGTGTCGAATTCGGATTGCCGTATGCACATGACCACCACTCAGGTGTTGTTGTTGTTAATGTTCGGACTTTCCAGTTAATGCCGTCTTCGGAAGATGCACATTTGACTAATCCCGAACCATTATAATTTGCAAGTGCAACAAACAATCCACCGCCATATGAAACATCTAACCATCCAGGTGATTCAACTAAGCCGTTGTTTGTAGTTAATTCCCAAGTAATGCCATCTTTTGAGTATGCAACTTGGTTAAATCCGCTAGCAACAGCTACAAATATACCTTTACCAAACGTTACACTAGTCCATGATTGTGAAGAAGGAAGTGTTCTTGCAGTCCAAGTAATACCATCTGTGCTAGAAGCTGCTGTAGTAGAGTTACCAGCAATAGCAACAAAAACACCGTTGCCGTATGCTACTGACTCCCATTGTGCTGCTGATGGTAGGGTTCCGGCAGTCCAAGTAATACCATCTACCGACGATGTTGCGTTGGTTGTAAATGTTTGTATACCTACAAATTTACCGTTTCCGTAACATAATGCATTTGGCTGCGCAGATGCAGAGTTAGGGCCTTGCCAGTTGCCAGTTGGGTCTGTTGAGTAGAACGCATACTGTCCGCCAAAAGTTACCCATCGTCCATTGCCATATGCAACATCGTAGAATATTCCAGGAGCGCCGCCTGGTGCTGTTGCACCGGCTGTCCAAGTAATACCGTCAGTACTAATCAATGTTGAACCATCAGTATCTGTTGACACAAAATAGCCGCCGGATCCAACGCCACTATATGTAAAGTTTTGAACAGCACCGGTGCTCAAATTAACGTTATTAACATTAATTGTTAAATTATTTGCAGGTGTAGTTCCGCCTAAGTTTGCACCAACAATAGTTAGCACATCACCATATTTGTAGCCAGAACCTGGATTATTTGCAACAACGCTGTACGACACACCGGTCCTTGTTACAGTAAATGTTGCACCAGTTCCTGACCCACCGGATGCAGAAACGCCTACTGACCCAACACCGTTGTAAGTTACAATAGTATCGCCATAAATTACTGACGGTTGTGTTTGTCCGGCCCATGTTCCAGCAGTTGCACTATAAGAAGGACTTGTGAATTTAACACGAGGTTCGATAATATATGCAGTAGTTAAGTCTAGTGCCGATACAATACTAGTTCCCGGAACAACATGATCCCATCCCACTGCGTGCAGCTCTAATGGACCGCCGCCGCTGCCTGTGCCTACTGTAATTGCAGTGCCGCCTGAACTTGTAGATAGTCCAAATGTATTACCACTTAGATTTACTACAAAATAGTTTATTCCAGTAGCAACTCCCGACATTCCTGTTAAGAGTGTACCGACTAACTGGACCCTCATGTTTGCATACAATGGTTGTCCGTTTGCAACGGTAAATGTTGATCCGCTAGTTGATTGTATTGATAACGGTTCGAAACTTTCTTTACCGATTGTACCTGCTTTTGTACCTGAGTTATATGTTAAGAAATAACCGTACTGTCCTGTACCAGAACCGCTAGTTATTAAAATTCTCATTCCAACGTAAGCAGCACTAATTGCGCTGTCTGTTGCAGCAATTGTAATACTTGTAGCAGTACCACCTTGGGCTACGTTTGCAATACTTGCATAGTCAGACCCCTCGGCTGTTACACGACCTTCGAATACAGCGTTATCTCTAAATTCTGCAAAGTCGATTTCAGCGTTATAACCAGTTCCGCTAATAGAGTAATTTACAGAATTATAACCAGAACCTGCATTTAAGAATTCAAATCTATTAATTTTGTCAACGCCGTCTGTTAGTACTAAGCCAACTTGTGCTTGATAGTATCTGTTATCAACAGTTGCAGTAACAGGAACTTCGTAAGTGTCGACACCTTCGGCCAATGATCCATATGTACCGTATGAGTTGTTACCGTTAGTAGCACGGATCTTTCCGCCCAATTCTGCTAGATAACCAGCATAGTTGTAGTAAGTGAACACAGAAACAAGTTCTGTTAGTGACTGAGAACCAGTACACCATACCCCAATACCGTCGCTTAACACTTGAGTAAAGTCGTTAGAAACAATAGAACGGTTACCTGCACTATGTAGTGCGCCGTCGATCTTGCAACCTACGCAACCAGTACCAAATGTTGTTACGTTTTGTACGTATGGTGAGCGTGTCTGAATCCAGACATTTTTATCAGTTGGTCCATAACCTGGGTCTAAACTTGCATATGCACCAGCTGTTGGACGTTGGGTTCCGTTTGCGTTGACTGGGCCTAATGTTCCAGTTAAACCACTCAAGGTCATGTTACGTAAGCCAGTTGAGTTGCGTAGTAAGAACATATTCGATAGCAACGAACCGTTAACAGAATTTAGATAAAGTTCAGCAGCTCTCATAGACTTGTAGTTACCTAAGTAATTCAAGTCATAAATCAATGCGTCAACATATTCAGCAGTATCTCTCTTACATGCATCTTCGTTAAATGTGTAAGCAACGGTCATCGAACCAGATGCTGTTGACAATCCGAATGGTGTTGTTGACCCTGGAGTTGCTATTGTAAATGTAGATGCTGTTGGCGTTGTTAATACAACATAAGGAGTTCCAACAGTAACATTTCCAAATACAGTTCCAGTAAATGTAACTAAATCGCCTGCTGTTAAATTATGAGAAGCGGTTGTAGTAAATTCGTTAGTTCCGGAATCAGAAGCAGTAACAGTACCGCCATAGATTGATTTAATCCATGCGTTTGCTTCATTTGCTAAGAATGTTTTGTTTGCACGGAGAATTTCAACGCCGTTAATTGTGCTTAATACGTTGTTATAAGTATTTGTACCGCAAGTTTCAACAACTTCACCTGCAACGCCGCTGACTGTTCCGGTATCGTCGATTAAACTAATACTCACACTGCCCGGGATGTCAGTAATTTTTAACGAAGTTCCGTTAGTGATACTTTGAATCCAATATGCTTTGTTAGGAACAATACCGCCAATTGCCGAACTGAATGTGATCTTCATTCCAGCATACATACCGCTAGTCGAGCTAACTGTTATATTTCCAGTACCAGTAGATGTTGCTGTTGCAGTAAACGCAACAGTTCCCGAAATTGCTGCAATGATATCATCGATGTTTGCAGTAGCCTGAGCAACAGCACCGTATGCTGCAATTCTCTTGGCTTTGTTTGCAATAAAGTTAATTGCACCAAGTTCTGCATTTAACTGATCATTTAGGACAACTTGTGCAGTAGCTCTGTTATACGATTGTCCGGCTACAACACTATTAAAGTTAGTATCAAATGCGTAATCGTACGCCAATGCTTCAACAATGTATCCGGCATCACGAGAACATAGTACAGAGTTAAAGTTCATCGATTGATAATACTTGTTAACCCACGCAACAGTGTCTGCTTGAATTTCAGATTTAGCAGCAATTAACGCATTAAAGGCATCTTGTCTTACTTGTGTTGCTAGTGCCAGTGCTGCGGTCGGTGCAACGAACGCCGGTGCTGTTCCTCCGGTTGTGATTGTAGTGATAATGTCTTGAACTCGAGTCTGTGCAAATGTTACCGATCCGGCACTACCGGCAGTGCCAGCAGTATTTTGAACTAAACTTGTTCGTTTAGTCCAGCCAGTATTTTCTGTAATAACATAGCCCACTACATCCTTTAATCGGTTGTATGCTGCAATAACTTCATCTTTTTCGCCTGCGCCATATACTGCGGTTCCTGACGAAAAATAAGCATTTGCTGCAATGAGGGTTTGGTAGTTTGTGTCGTAAGTAATATCATAAACAATAGCATCAACAATACGAGAAACATCACTTGCACAAGCCATGCTATCGTAAGTAAAGCTAGAGGTAAACGGTGCAATGTTATTAGTAACTTGATATGCAATCCACGAAGTTATTTCGTCAATAATAAAGGATTTATTAGCAACTAACTGTGCTTTTGCGTCCCCGTATCCTACTAAGAAGCTAGTGTTATATCCAGTAGGTGCTGTTATAACAGTAGCCGGGGCATAAGCATTTCCGTTCTTTACTATGCTAGCAATAGTTGAAGCATTTGCTAAAATGCTGTTAATTGCAGCAGTGCTACCAACATCACCTGTTATGTTAGCTAGGTATTTCTGTGTTTCAGTATTGCCACTAGTAGGAGTAACTGCAACGTTTGTTAACAAATCAGGTAAAAGTGCTTTAATTCTGTTTAATGCGCTGATAGATTTTGGCTTATCGTTAGCAAGTGCAGAATTTGCAGAACCCGGTTGTACTACGCTCGAACGTAATTCGTCGCCAACAACCGCAGTGTTTCTTGGCACAACAATTGGTAATACTTCGGTATATGTACCAGTCTTGGCACTAATTGTTGTACCAGGGTTGACTACCGGAGGAATTGCACTAGCTGTTCCTGCGTCAAGTCCAGTTGTTACAATATCAATTAAACTACCTGCAACTGTGCTAGTATTGGCTTCTGATGTTAGAGTAACATCAATTATTTGAACTGCTTGGTTAGCTAATAAAATACCGCTTTCGTCTTGGTAATTAGTTGCAGGTGCAGTATTGCCTAAAACATTGCTTACAAGAGTTTTCATGTACTCTAAAGCAGACACAAATGCCGGAATGTCGTAGTCGTAAACGCCGGTCACGTAACTATTACCGGCTGCATTAAAATATGCTCGTGCAGCAGTTGTTGTTTCGTAAGTACCACTATGGCTAATATCGTATGCTAGTGCGTCAACAAGGATACCGGTATCGCGCTCTGTCGAAGTTTGACTAAACACAAATCGACCAGTCATTGACCCAGCGCCAGCAGTTAGTACTCGGCGATCTCCGCCGTATGTATTACTAATACCAAAAGACGTATTATCCGGCACGTCGAAGACATAGTATGTAGTACCTGCATTTACGCCGCCAACTGTTCCAGTGAAGCTAATTGGCATTCCAACGTAAATTCCAGCAGTGCTGTTGCAAGTAAACACTGTCGAAGACGCTGCACTAACAATTGTAGAATTTGTGTTATAAACAAAGTTATAAATTTCTTTGATAATAAATTGCTTGTTCTTTCTTAGCAATTCAGTAGCATTGGGGTTTAGGTAACCGTCTTCGATTTGCTTGGCAGCGTATCGAATAGTTTTCCAAGGTTTGTCAATTGTTAAACCTTGACCGTTGCCCGATACGTCTGCGCCAGTAGGAGCAACATACACTACGTTGTTAATAACACCATAGTATGCCCATTGAGGTGCATTACCAGTTACACGAAGTACTTGGCCGTCTGTACCGATAGGTAGTCTTGTTGGGCCGGCGCCACCAAAGTAAAGTGTATCACCTTGTGTAGTTAAAATTGATGTAATAGAACCGACTGATAGTAAGTTCCAATAAGTACCAGTTGTATCGTTATCTGGCCTATTTAAAGAAGAAGATGTGTGCGCTAAGATACAAATGTATGAGTTAACCCCAAATGCAACAGAGTCGCCTAGTACGTAAGACTTGGCATCTGACCAAGTTACAGAAAAACCCGATGCAGTGACTGATACAACTTGTCCGCCTGAAGCAGTAACTGTTAAAATAATATCGTTTGCTGGGCTAATACCGCCTACATCAGAACCTAAAATCTTAATTGTATCGTTAGTAGCATAACCAGAACCTGCAGATCCTGCGTGTACTACTACTGTATATTTTGTATTTTCTAATGTAACATCAAAAGTTGCACCAATACCGGAACTAATAACGTTTGTTCCTGCAATATTGTTGAATACCTGAGTAGTAGCAGCCCACTTGATACCGCTGTTTAACCTTGACCAATATGTAACGTTTGGCGGAGTATTGAGCAAGCTAGCTGTATGGTCTTGTAGTGCTACATATGTGTAACCGTTTAAACGAATGACATGACCAACTTTATAATCGGTTGCTACAGTCCAGTCGCCCTGGAAACTAAATCCAGTAGTAAATAAATTCCAATCTGAAATGCTAGAAGTTGGGATTACGTTTGTGTTATTTGTTTTAGAGATATAAGCATATCCGCCGTAGCTAACAATGTCACCTGGCTGATAAACGCCAGTATCGGTCCAACTATTTTCAAACTCTAGTCCGTTAACAAATAAAGACCAGTTTACTTCGGCAAATACTGTGCTGCTTGTGTGATGTGTAGTACAGATCCATAAGTCTGAACCATACTTAACAATGTCGTTTACTTTGTAGCGAACAGAACTTGGGCTCCATTCTCCTAAGAAAGTAATACCTTTGTGGAAATAATCCCATAGACTTTGATCTGCTTCGAGACCAAGTGTAGAAGTTGCAGCAGCTTGATGACCTGTGTTACAAACGTATGTTTGACCGCCATATAAAACTACATCATTTGCTTTGTATCGTGTACCCGGCGCCCAGTTACCAATCCAGTTAAATCCTTTTGCATAAACATCCCACTTGCTTAGGTCTGCTTCTAACCCATCAGAATCTGATGTTGCTGTTGCAGCTGATTGGTGACCTGTGTTACAAACATAAGTCAACCCGCCGTAACGAACTACGTCGTCAATTTTGTATCGTGTAGCAACGGCCCAATCACCTTTCCAATCAAGGCCGGCAGCATAAAGGTCCCACTTGCTTAGGTCTGCTTCTAGACCGGCAGTAGTATCGGGACTTGTTCCAGAGCTTGCTGAAGAATTACTTGTGTGGGCAGTATTACACAAGTATAAACGTCCGCCGTAGCGTACCAAATCATTTACTTTGTAATATGTACTAATTGCCCAGTCTTCTTTCCACTCAGTACCATCTGATACTTGGTTCCAGCGTGCAGGAACGTTATTTAAATCTGTATAAAAATCAGCAGCGGCAGTGTGCCCGACTACGCAGACATAAGTTTTACCGCCGTTTCTGACAATATCATCTTTTACATAAGTGGTTCCGGTAGCCCAGTTATTTTTCCAAATAAAACGAATTCTACCTAGTTTATATTCAGCCATTGAATGCTCCGATATTCATAATATAGTATTTATGCAATGTTAAAAATTGCATTTTTAGTCCGACCCTCTTCCAAATCCATGCCCAAAGAAGCTCTTTGCAAGCATAGTTCCGCTGACGCCGCCTTTTCCGTTTACATACTTAATGTTCATTGAATTTTTAACAAAAAGTTGTGTTTGTGTAGTAGAGTAAATCTTATTAGGACCGCCAATACCGAATGTACCTGCTACAACTGCACCGGCTTGCGCATTTGCACCGCCACCTGCAATGTTTCTAGCAATGTAAGTTTTAATTGCTTTTTGTGTTGGTACTATACTGTCGCTATTAGCAGTAAAGTAAGGATCAGTACTAAACTGGTTAACTACAATTGTGTTTGTACCTAGCGAGAATCCGCCAAGTGAGATAGATTGTAAACCTTCTAAGCTCAATTGATCGGCACTAATTGTAACAATACCCGACGCCTGTTGAACCCCGAATAAGTTACCGACTTTGAAGTTACCGTCTTGGTCTGTACTTGTTTGGAAAACACGACCGCCATTGTTTTCAGAAATCTGTTGATAGGATAGTGCTGTGTTTACATCGACGTTTGGATAGTTCGTTACTGTTTGATTACCTGTACCGATTAACAAGAAATCGTGTCCAGTAATACGGCACTGGCTATACTTCTGGCGAATTTGCACTTCTGAGTTATGCTCAGGTGCTGTATCGATACTTAATGGCGGACTAACTTGGAATTTAAATTTACCGGATCCTAGTTCATCAATAACAACAATACGGAATTGTGTAGCATTGCCAGCAATAGTTAATGCAGCACCCGGTGTCGGTGCCGACGACAAACCGGAAACTTGTAAGTATTTAGAACTTTGATATATGTCAGCAAAACCATCACCCGACGTTATAGATACAGTTGTTGTAGAAGTTCTATAGTTAACTCCTCGATTTACAAACGTTGGGTTTCCTATTACTCCAGATCCGGTTCTGGCTTGTGTAGTAGCTGCAACTATTGCGTTCGGATCAGTAATTGTAACTGTTGGTGCAGTATTATTATAACCACTACCAGGTTCCCAAATCTTAATCTGACTGATCTTGTTGTTAGCAACTACTGCTCTACCAAAGGCTTTTGCACCAACAAATGTGTAGTTGGACAATGCGCTATTCGATGATGCAATTATAGACCAAACTCCTTGTGCGTTCGGATTTCCAAATGCTACCGAAGACCATGCAGCGTTACTGCTTAATGTTCTTCTAGTCCAGTCGAGCCCGTCTTGGCTAGTTGCTGCAATATTAGAATTTGCAACGGCAAAGAATAAACCTTGACCATACGTGATATCTGTCCACACTGACGACACTGGCAATGCGCTGCTATACCAAGTAATACCATCAAAAGAATATGCAGCATTGGTGCCGCCTGAGGCTATTGCAACAAATCGTCCGTTGCCCCAAGCAATTGACGTCCATTCAGCAACTGCTGGCAACGTAGTAGTAGTCCACGAAGAACCTTGATCAGTAGAATATGCAGCAACATCACTATTGGAACTAATTATAACCCATACACCTATGCTGCCGTATGCTACGCCAGACCATGTTCCGTTAGGTAGTGTAATTGCCGACCACACAGTACCTGCAGAGGATGTAGCACCTGCTGTTCCTACTCCAACGGCCATGAACATGTTGTTTCCGTATGCTATATCTTCAAATCCGGCTGCTCCGATAGAATAAGTACTCCAATTGACTCCATCAGATGATGCTCCAAATAAGTAAATGCTAGAAGACATAGCAACAAAAGTGTTGTTACCATAAGCAACTTTAGTCCAGTTGCTAGCTGGTAATGCTCCTCCTGCAGACCATGTAGTGCCGTTTGTTGAATAGTTAACTGCACCTGATTCAGCAATTGCAACAAATCGTCCGTTACCGTATGCGTGCGATGCCCAGTTTGCCGAAGATGCTAACGACGTAGACGATGCTGCATAGATTGGGTCAGTAAACTTAACGCATGGCTCAATTGAGTAAACGCTAGTAGAGTCTAATAAATCAACTGACGGTGTTCCTAGGTTGATATTTTCCCATCCTACTACTTGTGCATTCATAGTAGTACCGTATTCTTGTGTTACTAAATTAACAGGAGAACCGCCAAGTGTTTCGCTTACAGAGAACGATGTTCCGCCAAAGTTAGAAGATATAATGTAGTATATCTGACCTGCTATTAATCCGCCGATCATTCCGCCCGCTGTAGCAGTACATAATCCAGTTGCATTAGTTAATGTAAACACACTACCTTGATAAGTTGCGCTCAATACTACCTGATTTCCGATAATGTTAATGATGTAATACGTTGTACCAGCTACAATATTGCCAAATGTTGAACCCGAAAAGACAATTTGCTCATCTATATACATGTCTGCTGTTGATGATAATGAAACAACGTTATTAGTGCCAGTAATCGGAATAGGGTTACCTGAACTACCTGCAATTTGGGACGAACTAACAACCCAAGTGCTTCCAATACCGGTACCGCTAATATTTGATACAATATATGTTCCTGCACTAATACCGGTTCCTGTTATAAACATACCAGGAGTTAACACACCGGCGCCAGATTGAGAAACAACAAGGGTATTTCCATTAATGTAACCTGTAATTGTTGCAACAGTGTGTACAGTATTGAATGCTGTAGTTTCTTGCTTATTCGGTTTAAAGACTACAGCTTGTCCAGGCAATAAGTGATCAGTATCACTAACAGTTAATGTGTCGGTTGTTGTGCTAGACGCAGTGACTACTTTAGGTTCAATACTTTCCTTACCTACAGTGATAAGTTTACTAACAGCATCATAATAGGCAACATAACCATATTGACCAACACCAGTACCAGAAGTAACAATAACCCTCATTCCATAGTATTCGTCTAAGGTTTTCTGATCGTTAGATGCAATTGTAATTGTTTGGGTGTCGCCAGCTTGAGCTTGGTTACCCGAAGTTATATAACCAGAACCACCAGCACTGTAATCTGTACCAGTAATTCTTACTTCGTAAACTCCGCCGTCTCTAAATTCATCAGCAATTGCAATGGCTCCTTGGCCAGCGCCTGCAAACTGATAAGTTGCTGCTGAATAATTTTGACCAGCATTGCTATATTCGAGTTTTAGAATTTTGTTAGTTGCTTCACCGATAAATGCTTGTGCAATTTGAGCTTGTTGATTTCTGTTGTTGACAGAGCCAACAAGTGGTGCTTCAGTTACGTCGTATCCTTCTGCAACACATCCAAAAGAACCGTATGATGTATTGCCGTTAGTAGCACGGATCTTTCCGCCGTCTTCGGCCAAGTATCCTACATGACCGTAATATGAGAAAACTGATACAATTTCTGTTAGCGCATTGCTACCTGTGCACCAGACGCCGATGCCATCGCTTAAAATTTGTGTAAAATCGTTAGCAACAATAGAACGATTGCCGCCGTTGTGCAAAGTTCCGTCAATTTTTAAACCAGTGCATCCTTGACCAAAATTAGTCACGTTTTGTACATACGGCGATTTTGTAGTAATCCAAACAGAGTTATCATTTGGTCCAGTTCCCGGATCAAGCGATACATAATTGCCACCAGTTGGGCGCTTTGTACCAAACGCATTTGCCGGCCCAAGGCCGCCTAACAAACCTCTCAAGGTCATGTTTCTAATTCCGCAACCGTTCTTAACATAGAACATATCCTTAATCGAATCTGCCCCGTATATAGGTGCTGCTTGGTTAGAAGTATCTGTTAAAATAACTGGTGTTGTTCCGCCGCTAGTGATTGATACTTGGAAAGATACTTCATTGATACTAGAACCAATGACATAGTAAGTCTGACCTGTTGTAAGTCCGGCAAACTGACCAGCAACGGCGTCCATTGCTCCACTTGAGTCCATCATAGATACAACAGGCCCGCCCAGCGTTAAACTAACAGAAATTGTTGATGTAATAGTATCAAAAGATGTAATATAATACGTTGTATTTGCGTTTAACGTACCAAAAGATGTTCCGGTAAAAATAATCGGCATGCCAACATATGCGCCAATAGTAGTACCTAATGTAATTAGATTATCTTCTTCGGCAGTTTCGTAAGCAATTGTACTGATTGTTGGTACAACTACTTGTATCGGATCATTATCTTCTAAACCAAGAGTTGTGTTAACAAAAATTCTGTTAGTAGTTGAGCTAGATCCAGACGCTACAATATTAATTGTTTTTGCAGGCTGAACAACAGTACCTCTAAGTTCGTCACCAACTAATGCCACACCTGCTGGGAGTTTAATAGGTAATTCTTCGCTGTAAGTTCCTGTTCTTACAAAAACTGTAGCAGGTCCAGTAATGTTTTCACAAGCGTACTTGATAGTTCTCCAAGGTGTTGACCAAGTTGTTCCGTATGTTGGATCATCTAGACCGTTTGTTGCAACGTAGTAAACCTTTTCAACAATGCCCCAATCTGCCCATGCAGGTACTGGTAATGTTGCACCAGAAACACGGAGCAAGTTACCCTGTGTGCCAATTGACACCGCTTCCCACTGATCGTTGTTATAAGATTGGATATCGCCTTGGTAGTGAATAGTTTCAAACTGATCACCGCGAACATAAATGGTCCAGTTTACTTGGTCATTGAGAGGATTAATTGTTGCTAAATGCTTTTGTAAGCAAATATAAGAAGTTGAGTAGAAAGTTACTACGTCGCCGATAACATACAGGTTACCAGTATCCCATGCACCTCTCCAATGCATACCTGGATTAACTAAATCCCAGAATGCAGTTTCTGTTGTTTCTTGGTTGATGCTATCAGCAATAGCAACATAAAGATAACCGTCTCTTCTAACTAAGTCGCCTGTTCTATAGTATTCTGCGTCAGACCATTCGTCTCTAATGTTGTAGTTCTTTACTAGAACAGTCCAGTTGACTAAGTCAGTTGATGGAATGTTATTAAAGTTATTAGTTGTGTTACTTACATATTGATAACCGCCGTAAGTAACGATTTCGCCCTTAACGTAATAGATTGCTGCGTCCCAATCGTCTGCAAATTCTAGACCAGGTAACCATACGGACCAATTAGCTAGATTAAACAATGCGTCAGAAGTATGCGAAGTGGTGCAAATGTATAAGTCCGGTCCATATTTTACAATATCGTTTAATTTGTATCGAGTCAATGGGGACCATGCAAAGGTAAAATTAAGTCCGTTATGGACAACGGTCCATTTTGATAAGTCGGGGTCAATACCGATAGTAACAGTAGCAGCACTTGTGTGACCCTGTGTACATTTGTAAACAATGCCGCCGTACCTCACAACGTCACCTAATTTGTATCTTGTACTAGTTGCCCAATCGGTTTTCCAATCGTTAGCATATGTTACAACGTCCCATTTACTTAGGTCATTTTCAAGGCCAAGCGTAAGAGTCGAAGCACTAGTGTGACCAGTATTACATCTATAAATAGTTGCGCCGTAGCGAACTAAATCATTTAGTACGTAGCGTGTATTGATATTCCATGCTTTTGTCCAGTCTTCTGCAACAGCATATCTTGTCCATTTAGCTAGATCCGGTTCTAATCCAGTTGCTAAATTAGCAGAAGATGTATGAGCAGTGTTGCAGATGTAAACAATAGAACCGTATTTTACATAGTCGCCTAAGTTGTATAGTGTGTTAGGCAACCAATTGTTCCTCCACTTATACCCGTCAAACCATAATTCCCAATACGGATCAGCAGTGACTGGAAGTGTATTTGTATCTTGATGATTTAAGTCTGTATTAAAGTCTGCAGACGCAACGTGTCCGACTAAACACACATAAGACTTACCTTGATATTGTACAATTTCGTCTTTAACGTAACTTGTTCCACTAACCCATGTACCTTTCCAGGTAAATCTAATTCTATTAATTTTAAATTCTGCCATATCCGTCTCTTTTTAATATTTATACACCACTTGGGTAGCTATATTTTTGATTAACTCTTACAACTAATTGGCCGTCTTCGTCTATATAGTAATAAAGACTTCTATCATCCCATCTCATCTGTTCGTAGTTTAAATTTTCGTAGACTAATTCGTGAGTAGCATCCCTGCCTTCGAGGAAATCAACTCCGGTTTCAAAGTCGGGGAGATTTGCATCAGCAGTACCGTCATTGTTAATTTGAATAGAATCTGTTCTGCTTAGATTGTTTACTCTTGCAAAATATAATTCACCGTCGTCTGTTCTGCGCAACGCATAAAAATAGTTAGGAGTATCTCCTAGTAGCTCGTCTTTACTTCTTCCAAATTGATAACTATCAGCCATAGTAGTTCTCCTTAAACAATTTCAGCATAGCTTGCAATTGCATCGATGCTATTATCAGTGTCCGCTACAATAGTTAGAACAGTACTCTCAGATAAAATAATTTTTTCACCGTTTGTAACTACCTTTGCACTAGTGTAAGGATCGATAATCAATCCTTTAATGTAGTAACCAGTAACTGCGCTAGCGTTAGTAACTGTAATATCTACAGTAACAATATCGTCAGTTGTGTTTGCCAAGTTTAAACCGATTATAGTAAATCTATTTGCTGCTGCTGGCGACAGTACATCAACTGGTGTTGTACCAATGTTTGTAACAACTGCTGTTCTAAAAAATGTTGCCATATTCTTTTATCCAAATATTAATGAAGCTGTTATACCTAAATCCGTTGCTTCTGATGTTGTAACACCGCCGCTAGCACCCGCCACACTCGACCAAGTTACTCCGTTGTATACTTCGACTAACTGCAAGTCAGTGTTAAATCTCATCATTCCAGTTTCCGGAACTAATGGACGCTGAGTTTGTGTGTCTCCAGACGGAATAACGATACCGTTATGGCCAGCAACTCTTACATATCCGGTACCTGATTCTAAAAATTCAGTAACTGCATTATTAACAACGTTAGTAATAGTGTTGTTAAAGATTTTTAAGTTACCTAATCTAACTCCACCGGTTCCCGATGTAGTTAAGTTAATATCACTGTTGGCAGTAATAGGTGTAATTGTATTACTGTATATATCGATATTAGTAGTTTGGAATCTTTGGGCATACAGTCTATTGCTGTCGATAGTTGCTGTTAAGTTTCCATCTGCATAAAAATACAATGTGTTATCGTTAGCGCCAGGAGTTGCTTCGGCAATAATTTTTGTATTACCGTCAACATCTTCTAGACCGCCTAGTCTTACCCAATATCCGTTGTTGTATGCTTCGTATCGCAACAAATCAGTGTTATAGCGAATTTGTCCATTAGCAGCAAAACCAACGCCCGGACGTGTTGCAGTATCACCGACTGCGACTTGTAAACTTTGATTACTGTTAACAATTACACCGCCTGTACCTTGTGGAGTTAAGAATATACTTGAGTTTGCGTTTACACTGTTAATAGTATTGTCGGCAAACATGATACTTTCTGTAACAACATTTCCAGTGCCATTGGCATTTAATACCAAATCGGTATTAGTAGTAGTTGTGTAAATTTGATTGCCGGTTATTGTAATTTGAGGAAGTTGTAAATATCCAGATCCGGTAATGTTGCCAGTAACATCTGTGTTACCACTTGTAATAAAGTTACCAGTTTGATTTATATTACCAGTCTGCGTAATAGTTCCGATAACTTCGGCATCTTTTAAGTAAGTTGTTCCAGTTGATACAGTAAAGTTCTGTGTAACAGTTAAGTTATTGCTAACTAGGACATCGTTTTGAGGGATGTAAACTTTACCAGTGCCGTGAGCAATAAGTGTTAAGTCGTCATTGTTAGCAGTTGTTTGAATTGTATTAGCATCGATAACTAAGTTATCAATTTCTGCTCTACTAACAAATACAGTGTTCCATCTTAAAAGATCTGTACCTAGGTTATATGATGCAGTTGTTGATGGGATTAAGTCACTGTTAATCTTAGCAACAAAGGTAACTGTGTCAGAAGATTGGTCACCAATTTGAATGTTACCGCCGATGTTAACGTCACCGGTTACATTTAATGTTCCGCTGATGTATGTATTGTTTTGTAAATTAATTGTTCCACTTGCTGCGGTTACATTTACATCACCTACCAAACTATCGATATTATTATCGTGTATGGAGATATTTCCGGTAGTAATTTCAGTCGGTGTAATTGTTGTTGTGTTAACGCCGTCAGTAAATGTTACACCAGCAGGTGTTGTAATGCTTAAATTCTGACTGTTGAAAATTACGTCGCCGGTTCTTTGGTTAACTGAAAAGAAATCACCTACACTAAAGTTACCTTCATTGTCTACGCTAGTTCTGTAGATATGAGCACCATTTAGCTCAGTTATTTCGTTAGCTGCAATTCGATCGTTAGGATCATTATTTGATAGTTTGCCACTGCCTACATATGCTAAGTTTTGACTAACTAGGTATGCAATTACGCCTGTACCGTCTCCGTAAGCTCCGTAGTTACCGTAGATACAAGCAGAACCAATGGCACGCATTTCGGCACCAAAGTCAGAGTAATCAGCAAAGTTAATAATACTTGCTGTGCCGCCTGCACTAGTTCTTAAATCCTGGTAAGTGATACCGTCATCTAAAATTGTAGTTGAATTGTTAAGACCGTTAAAGTGTAATAACAATACAGTTGACAAGTCACCAGTTAATGGAGATGTTGCAGGTGTAAAAGATGTAGAGTACCTCGAAACACCTTTACTAATTCTAACATCGTCGATAAATCCTGCAAACGCATAGTTTCCGTTTGGATCAGCACCTATTCTAACATTCCTAGCAGCATAATTGTTTGTGTCTGCATAGTCTAATCCTACCTGAACTCCATTAATGAATGCTTTAGTTGTTCCACTAGTTCTAGTTAATGCAATGTGAGACCAGGTGTTAGTCGAAACGGTGCCAACTGGTCCTATTCTATAGTTTCCGTTATAGAAGAAATAGAGATTGTTAACATCGCTTATTCCAAGAATAATTCCGCCTGTATCGCCAGCTGACGATCTTAGATCAAAAATTGTTCGATACGTGCCGGTTGTTGTAGGATATACAAAGGTTTCGATTGCAAAGTCAGCAGTACCGAATTCAAAATCAGTACTACTTGGATATGTAATATAATCTCCAGTTCCGTCTAATGCAAGACTCGACACACCAAATTTATATTGGCTAGTAGATAACTTCGCATCGCCGTTTACTGTTGCAGTCTTGCCAACACGATCAGTAATAGTTTCAAAACCGTTGCATTTTCCAGTTAGGTTAACATAATCGCCGTCAACACTTTCAATTGTACCCGTAGCTAATACTGTTGTACCGTCAGTATCGTAGTATGACAACGTATTGCCTACGGCCCATGTTCCAGTCTGGTTGTCAATTCTTAATCGTGTTAGGCCGTTACCAGCAAATCCGTCGTTGCTAGAATATAGATATAGCCCTTTATCGGCGAAGTAAGTAAAACTGTTTAACCACTCAATCCTAGCACCGTTGGTTGCACTAATAGTTGCAACATTAGGTGTAATAAATGTTGCAGAGTGGAATAACATCGATGCTTCGCGAGATGCAATATCAGCATAAGCACCGTCGATATATGCACCTTTACCTGCATCACCTGCATCAAAGCCATACGGATCAGTTGGGCTAGTGACACTACCGCGTGTAATAACAGTAATATTTCTAATGTATGGACTGCGTGTTGTTACAGTAAAATCGGTAGCAAATCGGAATGCATATCCGTTATCAGGAAATACTCGTGTCCCTCCGTTGCAACTAAATGTTAATCCAGATAAAAATACCGTTAATCCAGTTGCATCTGGACCAGCATGTGTTAGAGTTACAACGCCAGTTGTGTGGTCATATGTGGCGTTTGTAATCGAATAATCAGTGCCGCTAATAGTAATAGTACCACCGCTTACATATGTGTGAGCAAAAGGTGCTAGGCCAACATTAATTACTGTTGTGCCGGCACTTGCACTTGTTACGCTAAAGAAATTTCCGCCACTAAAGAAGTCAGTAATTGCAAGGTCTTCAACTGTAGTTTCGCCAGTTAGTAGGAACGCATCATTGTACCTAGTTTCTGTAGTTGGTTTAATTGTTACTGCACGAATACCTGCGCCACGGACAGTTACGCCTTGCGGAACTGTTAGTGGAAACTCTTCTTGATAAACGCCTGGATAAATGTAAACAGTCGAACCAGCAGTTGCAACGCTGAGTGCGTGCTTTACAGTTGCAAACGGATCGTTTTCGTGTACACCGGCGTGTGCGTCATCGCCGTTAGTTGCAACATAATATATGTTACCTTGTGGCAATGCTAGCTCTATATTATTAACAAACAAACTACCCGTGTTAACAGTAGATGCAATAATATCCTGAATGTAGGCCGTTTTCCACGATTTTCCGCCAGTTGTAGGATCACTACCTAGGTCGTAAGTGTTAGTAGAGTCAGGAATAATATTGCTGTTAATATCAGCATTAAAAACAATATTGTCAGTGTTAGCGTCACCGATTTGGATGTTGCCATCTGCTGTAATAGTTCCAGTTGCATGTAAGTCTCCATTGACTAACATGTTACTGTTTACAATAACTTGACCAGTTCCGCTAGTGTTAATGCTTAGATTATCATCGGCGGTTGTTGTAGAAATTGTATCTTCGGTAATTTGTAAATTATTGTTTACAATTAACTTACCTTGATATAAAACTCCGTTAGTGCCACTAGGCTCTAAACTGATTGTAGAATTTGTACTAGAGATTGTACTACCGCTAACTGTAAAGCTAGCAATATCTGCTTGTGTAGTAACTTCTAGATTTGTTGTACGGGCAGTGCCGTTGATGTGTAATTCAGTAGAAGGAGCCGCTGTTTTAACACCAATACGGCCGTTAACAACGTCCAAATAGAGTAAGTCCGTCTCGAAGGCTAAATTTACCCCTTGTCGTAAGAGGTTTGCCTTTAAGAGCGGGCCCGTAATTCGACCAACAGCCATTAGCTCTCCTTATACCCCGTGTTGCACGGTTAACCAATTTTGAAAGTAAGCGCGACCAAACTCTCGCATCCCATATGGGCTCTTTGCTGGTTTACCACAGTTTAATATCGGGAACTTCGGTCAAGTTCCGCAGTATATCTATTTATCGTATTTTGGTTTTTACCCTAGTATGAGGGCCCATTCGTCCATTATTTCAAGGACTTCTGCTAGGGGTGCAGCACCCGAAGTACCGACTGACGGAATCCATGTAGTTCCGTTGTATACTTCCATGTAGCCAATTTCTGTGTTGTATCGAGTTTCACCTAACTCCGGTGTTAACCTGCGCTGGCTGTTGTCACCATATGGTAATACAACTGCCCCAGTTCCGCCAAATTTAAACCAGCCGCCACCAGTGCTTTGGAGGACTAGTGCAGAATTTGTGTTGTTTGTAATAGTGTTATCTTTTAATAACAAATTATTTGCATTAATGTAACCAGTTCCAGTTGGCTGTATTTCTGTGTCTGCGTTTATAATTCTGTTATGAATTGTGTTTGTAGAAATATCAAAATCACCAACTCGCATAACACTATCAAAAAGTTTTGTAGAATCGATAGTTGCCTTGACTGTATTGTTAACATAGAATCGCAAGGTATTGTCGTTAGCACCGTCTGTTAGTTCGGGCGTAATATATGTTTTTCTGTCAGAACTATAAACGTTTCTAAAAACTTCGTTGGTGTAAGTCTGATATCCTTCGTACAAACCAGTTGTGCTGTTTTGTCGAATTTCCCCAACCGCAGACATCACACGATTGGTGTTATTCCCGATTGGGACTTGCAAATATGTGTTTGAATAAACTACTGCACTGCCTGTACCAGTTGGCTTTAATACAATACTTTTTTGTAAATCTGTTGTTGCACCAGACCACACATTGCTAATAGTGCTATCAACAATTTTTAATCTATTATCTAATACAACACCGCCTGTTCCGTTGCCATACAGCTCTATATCAGAATCAATTGCAGTTGTTGTAATTGCGTTGTCTTGTATAGTTATATCAGGAACAGAGAAATAAGAACCGGTGCCGCTAATAATAATGTTATTGTTCGAAAACAATCCAATGATATCAGTGTTACCGGTTTGATCGATGTCACCAGTTAGTAGTATATTGCCTACAAATTCAGTATTTTTAAAATTAGAAGTACCGTTAACTGTAAAGTTACCGCCTTCAATTTCTACATTATTGCTAACTTCAACATTTGAAGAGAATATAACAGAACCGGTACCGTTAGCACTAAACAGCAAGTTATTATTGTTTAACTGAGTTGAGATTGTGTTATTAGTTACACTAATAATGCCGTCAACATCTAATGCAGTATTAAACAATGTGTTCCATATATATGGCGCAGGACTTTTAACACCTAAATTGTATGTGTTATTTGCACCTGGTTTAATATCTTGTGTTAGCTGTGGCAACATAGTTACAATATCAAATTGTGTATCTCCTAAGAATACATTTCCTTGGATGATTGTATCACCCGATACTACTGTATTTCCGGTAACGTTTACTGTTGTGTTTAAGTATGTGCTGCCAGATGCTGCAAAAACATTAACATCACCGACAATAGACTCAATAGTGTTGTCATGAATTTTAATGTTGCCGGTTTGTATCTTAGTTGCATCAACAATTGTAAGTTGTTCGGGCCCCGATAAAGTAATGCTGCCGGTTGCACTAAAGTTAATCGACTGTGCATTAAAGAAAACATTACCAGTTGATTGTTCAACAAAGAAGACATCACCAACTCGATAATTGCCTTTGTGGTCCATACTATCAAAGTAGATAGTACCGTTGTTTAACTCAATAACCTCGTTAGCCTGATTGGATAACCTGTCATCGTTATCGGTATTTGTACCCGAGCCAATGTAGCCGAAATTATGTCCAATTAAATAACCTAAAGTATGTGCGCCGTCGGCAATAGCACCGTACGTTCCGTAAACGTTAGCACTGTTAATACTGCGCATTTCTGCACCAAATTTAACACCAAGACTAGCAAATCCTAGCGTGCCTTCTGTTAAATGTATACCACGATAGCAGTAGTAAGTGAACGAGTTTAACCATTCAACTCTAGCACCGTTAGTAGCAGTTATGCCGTCTGCGTTCTTTAGCAAGAAAGTAACTGCATGGAATAACATAGATGCTTCCCTACTCAAAGCTGTTGCAATACTACCGTCAACAAGGGCTCCTCGACCGGCAGGTAGCAGGGCATCGTCAGTAATTACAGTAACGTTTCTAATGTACGGACTTCTAGTCGACACAGTAAAACCACTAGCAAATGCAAATGCATATCCTGTATCGTTTGTCGAATTGTAATAAAAATTTCTTACAGTTAAGTTCTCAACTGTAGATTCGCCATTGAGTAAAAATGCATTATTTTCTTGTGTAAGAACAGTTGGGGAAATTGTAACGGCTCTAATTCCGTCGCCAGTTACTGTAACTCCTTGGGGGACTGTTAGTGGAAATTCTTCTTGATATGTACCTGGAAAAATATAAACTGTGTCTCCAGATTGCGCTACAGAGAGTGCGTGCTTGATTGTCGCAAATGTTGAATGTAAGTGGTTGCCATAGTTAGTATCAGCACCGTTAGAGCTAACGTAATAGACTTTTTGTGGTCTAAATAAAACATCTATATCGTTAACAGTAATAGCAGGAACTGTAATAGAACTTGAATTTACTGTAGTAGAATATAAAGTGTTCCAACGTTTATCTGTTGAGCCTAGGTCAAATGCAGCGTCAGCGTTGGGAATGATATCACTAGCAAAATCTGCATTAAAGTCAATGTAATCAGTGTCATCACTACCAATAATAATGTTGCCGTCGAATGTAACATTACCCGTAGCGTGAAGGTCGCCGTTAACTTTAACTTTATTTGTGTTAAAAACTGTAGTCCCAGTACCGTTTGGCGATAACTCAATGTTATCGTTGGCAACTAATGTAGAAATAGACTTGTTAAAAAAGTCTAACTTTGATGTTTGTACACGCTTTGTAGAAATTGTCGGATCAGTAAGTTGATCCGGGATAACAGTTATCGAGCCTGTTAAATTTTGAATCTTGTTTGATATAAAAACTAAATCTGCAATATTAGCTTTTGTATCAACAATTGCATTAGTCGAAGTTGTTTTACCGTCGACTTCTAGTTCTTTGGAAGGCGTGCTGGTCTTAATACCTACCTTACCCGAATTGACATCTAAGTAAAGTAAATCAGTTTCAAATGCTAAGTCAGTGCCCTGACGTAGCAAATTATTTGCAAGTAACGGGCCGCTTATTCTGCCTATTTCAACGCCCATGAAGATTTCCTAATTATCGGTCAAAGCCGTGAAGAACTGTAATAACCTTTCCTACTAAACTTGCGTAGTTTGGATCTGATGTTAGGTTTACGTAATAGCCAGCAGGTGCAGTAAATGTAATCGGTGTTCCTGCGGTAATGTTTCCGCCAGATACCGGCAAACTCAATGTTACTGTGGTACCATCAGTTACAGTAGCAGTTGTTCCTACTTGTAAGTACGGACTTCCTGTAACTACAGAGCCTGTTGGGATTGTTGCAGTCGATGCAAATGATAATGTTGTTGAGCCATTATTTGCATCTGCATCTGTTGATACACCGGCAGTTGGGTTCTGTGTTATAACATAGTTTGTATTCCAAATTTGAAATACGTTTTCGATTAAAACAATAATGTTTTGACCGTTGAAGTTATCGTTCTCACTAGATACCTTTGTAGGATCGTATGATGCATTCAACGGTCCGTAAAAATAACTATACCCGTCGATTGCACCTAAGTTTTGCTGGACAATCTTTGTAGATTCTTTGTATCTTAAAGTTCTCCAAGTGGCCGTTGTGCCAGAGTATACTTCGACTTCGTCAGTAACAGTATTATATCTAATCATTCCGTCTGTTTGGACTGCTGACAAAGAACCGCTGCTCTTAGGTAGAACCATAGCATTACTATCTGCAATAGTAAAGGTATTATCAGTGTTTAAAACAACTCTACTATCATAAATTGCTCTACGATTAAGAGTAAGGGTTTTTAAAAATCTCATTCTTATACCGCCAATGTGCTTACAGTTGCTGTCAACCCAGATGCAGAGCAAACTGCTTTTAATTCGTCGCTAGTACTTAACACCATTTTTTCTTGATCAAAACTTACTGTGTCGCCTGCTGGCACTGTAAGTTGTTTTACAATCATGTTTCCGACTCCTGCTGCACCACCGCCTGATACTGCATAAAGAGATAAAGTTAAATCGACTGCGCCAGTATTACAAACAATGACAGTTGTTATTGCACGATTGCCCGAGCCCGAAGCAAGTGTATCTGCACTAGCTTCAAGTGTTGCTGTAATTTGTGTATTGTAAATTGCCATGTTTGATCCTTAAAATAACATACTGAATAGTAACGCTCTATTCTTTGCAACTAACTCGTCAGATGTTGTTGAGTTCTTAAAGAACAAACCTGTCTTTCCTGGACCAGCTGTTGCTTGTGAATATATTTTTGTTTTGTTTGGTGTAACTGCTACAGGTGCTGTTTGGTCTGTTAAATTTAAAACAGAATTAACCTCGACTTCGTTTGACGAAGCTGCGGTAATCACCAAGTTACTAACGCCAGTGTTAGTAATTGTGTTGTTAAAAATATTAATGTTGTCAATACTTACACCGCTTGATGTAATAACTGCACGCTGATTAGAAGCGGAAGTGCCGCCAACATAAAATAATAAACTCGAAGTAGTTGCTAAAATTTCTGTGTCAATAGTTACAGGAAGACCGTGGCCTTTATAAATCCTATCAACGTCTGCTTGTCCAGAAATTAATATACTCGATGAAATGTAATCGTAAATGAATTGCTTATTAGGAATAACGTTTCCGTCACCTGCTGTTACACGTAAAGAGTAACTCGAAGCATCTGCGTTTACAATTTTAGCAACTACAGGTTCTCCTTGCATGTCAAAGTTCAAGTTTGTTCCTGTACCTGTTGCAATACCCGAAACTTGAATAGCTGCTAAAGAACCATCAGCAAACTGGAATGAAAATGTTCCAGGATCGTTAGTGTCTGTTAATTGTGTGTAATGTTCTACAGTTTCGTCAAACACCATTTTTGCATCAGATAAGTCGCCTCTTCTAATTTGAATACCAGATTGGTAGCCTAAAGATGCACTAATACCGTTGCCTGTTTGACCTTTGTTTAGAAGAATAATGTTATCTTCTACTTGCATATCAGACACGTTAATGTAAGTGGTATCGCCCTGAACTTCTAAGTCACCTGTTATAACAACTTTTCCTGGGCTTGCACCAGTATCAAAGGTGATAATTCCACCTGGTTGAACCTGGAGTCTATAATTATTTTCACTTACTCGTAATATCTTAGACATGCGTTATCCTTAGTAGGGGACCGAAGTCCCCTATATTAATTATTGATTCTGAATAGCTACAGTTGTGTTAGCAACTGCCGAACCAAATGTCCACTTTGCACTAGCACCAGTTGCAAACTGTGTACCAGTTCCTGCAACTAAAATAACTTTACGTGCTGTTAGCTTACGGACAAAATAAGTACCACCATCGCTGTCTGTTGCAGTAATGCTCATTTCGTTAGCACCTAGATCAGCAGTTGTAACTAGTTTGCAAATTGCAATACCGTCGCTAGTTTGAACTTTATAACGCTTAGACCCTGCTTGCTTGATAATGTCACCGGTAGTAACTTCTGAGCCAGCACCAACTTGTGCTTCGCACTTAATACCGTTCTGACGTGCTGCTGCACCGGATGTTAATACGGCAGTTAATGTCAATGTGGTTTGGGTACCAGTAGCTGTTGTAATTGTTAGTGTAGGAGCACTAGTGTAGCCGCTACCTGCGCTTGTTACTGTAACACCAGTTACTGCACCGTCTGTTAAAACCAAAGTACCAGTAGCTGTTGCACCGCCTGTAATTTGAGGTGCGCTAAATGCAACAGTATCAGCAGCATCGTATCCTGCGCTGTCGCCTGCAACAACAGTTACGCTAGCAACTGACTCACCGCCAACACCTGCTGTACCAAAGTCTTGGTAGTTTGTGTTAGCAAAATATTTCTTGTTTAATGGACGTCCCATTTGATTTCTCCTTTAAAGTGACGTTTTAGGTCATACGCAGAGGGATTCTGCATAAACTCATTTTGAGCATGACATACTATTTATGCTCAAAAGAAAAAGGGCTCCGAAGAGCCCTTTAATCTGTGTAACTTTAAGTAACGGATTACTTGAAAGAAACGTTCTGGATTGCAACTTTACCTAGGTAGTCAGCTGCGTTACCTAGAGAAGATGCAGTGTTTGTCAATTCAACATAACCATAACGTGTCATGAATGATACGACTGGTTCAAATGTTGATGGATCTAACACAACACCAGAGCTCATTAGAGGAATGTATGGGCAGTAGAACGCTGCTGCATCACTCTCGCTTGCACCCTTGTAACCGATCAATACGTCAGTAGTGTCAGTTGCGTATGTGTTAACATAGATCTTCATTGCGTTGTTCAATGTACCAACAAACTTAGTGTTTGTAGGTGCTTCGAATGTACCTTCTGTTGTACGAGCAAATGCGCTTGTAGTAGCAGATTGTAGGATGGTTAAAGCAAATGGACTTACAACAGCCCAGTTACCTGCACCACGACGTGTACGCTGAGCGATTAAGTTAGATACACGGTTGATTTGAACTGCTAAAGCAGCGTGTTCGTCACCAACGAATGTAGCTGTACCGCTAACTGCGTTTTGGTCGTATGTTTCAACTGCAGAACCTGCTAAAGATGCTAGGCTAGCTAGGATCTCTTGGTCGATTTCAGCAGTAATTTCTTGTGCTAGAGCAGCCATAACTTCAGCTTCGATATCGATGCCTTGTTGTGCTTGTGCGTCTTGAGCAGCTTCAAAAGTCCAACGTGCGCTTAACTTACGAGTTTTTGCCTCGACAGTTTGCTTGAGGATTTGAATGCTCATACGCTTACCAGCTTGTCCTTCAAGTGTTGCTGTTGAAGCAGCTTTTGGTGTTCCAGAAACTTCGTTTCCAGAATATGCTTCAGCAATCTTGAATGGGCTTAGTGCCTCTTCACCTGCAACAACACCAGCTCCAGAGCTGCTGTCTGCATAGCGGACACGTAATGTATGAATCTGACCAACTGGGCCAGTCATAGGTTGTACACCAACTAATTCGTTAGCAATAACGGTTGGCATAACACGACGGATAACCGGTAGAATAACACGGTTTAAGGTTGCAACGTTGCCGGCAGAAGTAGCACCTGCTGTTGGGCTTTCAATTAGATACTTGCGTGTGTTTTCTAATGTAACACCCATTACAGATTTTTTAGTGCCTTGTAGGCCTTCTAAAAGAGCTTCTTTGGTCTCTGCCCAACGGCCATTGAGTAGTTCTGACATTTAATTTCTCCTAAATTATTTTAGTCCAGCGAGACGACGGATATCAATGATGTTTGAGTCATCCTCGCCGCTACGATTCGCGTTGGTAATTTCTTTATTACCTGTAATTTCTTTTGCCTCTACAAGTGCCTGTTTCTTCTGCGGAGCTTTACCGTTGTTTCCATTAAGGACCGCTGGTAGATACTTGTCAAAGCTTTCATTGAGCTTTGAGGTTTTCACACTCTCCATTAATTCTGACATGATTTCACGTTGCTCTGAATTTAATGGAGCAAGTAATTCATTCATAATCGCTTTGCGCTGTTGACTTTCTTTCAACGTTGCAATTTCTGCGTCTTTGCTTTCTACTAATGATTTTGCTTGTAAAGCAACTTGTTCAGCTTCTTTAATAGCAATTTCTTTCATGTCTATGACTTTGAGCAATTTAGCAGTTTCTGATTTCTCAGAAAGGTAACTAGTCTGGTATTCAGAAGCAAAAGCTTCGAATAGCTTACGACCAAAATCGTTACGACGAGCAGCTTCGATGTCTTCTTTAAGTGAAGTCAATTCAGAACGTAGTCCTGTCTTAACAACGCTTTCGACTTTCTTAGCAGCACGCTCAACGAATTGCTGTTTAACTTTTTGTAGTTGTTCACGTCCCTCACGGATTAAACGAACTTTAGTTTCAGCAAGATCTTGTTTGTCTTTGTAAAACTCAGTAATTTCTTGAGCAAGAGCTTCTACAACAAATTGTTCTAGTTTCCCAAACTTTTCAGCCATAACTACTTGGTCTTCGTGTAGCTCTTTAACTTCAGCAGCTAGTTGACGTGTAATGAATTCCTTCATAACAGCACCGTCTGCCTTCATTTTCTTAGCTAACTTAACTTTCATTTCAGCTAATTGTTTGCGGTCTTCGCTGAACTCAACAATCTCACTTGACAATTGATCAGCGATCATGCGATCAACTGCTTCAATCATTGTTTGCTTGTCGTGTTCATAGCGTTGAGCGAACTCTTCGCGTAGAGTTTGAGCAACTTGTTCACGGTTTTCAGCAATACGCTGTTCCCATGCTTGCTCAATAGACTCTTTGATCTCTGTAGAAATCACATTGTTCTCAAATAACGTTTTTAGTGCATCCAACATGTGATTCTCCTTGTTATTGGAGTTTGCTTATTATTCCTAATAAGCTCTCTTTGAGATATTGTTGTGCTTTAGGATCACCTTTCACCTCTTGCGCTATACGTAAGGCATTATAACCACCGCGACTATTCATCAGGTGTTCATAAATTGGTGTTGGATATGCTCCCGGAGCACTAGGTTGAGCTACCATATCTACTGTGATAATCTCAAAATCTGATACTTCACCGGAACCGTCATCTTTAACGTTTCCAGATCCGCGACTCGAAACCCCTAACTTCACGCCGCTTTCCAGCATTGTGCGAATTAGTTGTCCCATAGGCGTAGGTAAAATCTTTAATTTACCGTAACCATTTGGACCGTCCATCCACATGTTCATTATCATATGAGATACACGGTCCAGGTTAATTTTTAAATCGTCCGGATGGTCAACTTCTCCGAGAACACTATAACCATTTTGAATCTGATCGTTAAGGGTTTTGACAGCCTTGTCAATCTCTTTCACAGGGTAAACACGTTGGTTAGCATTACGGATACCGCCTTGAATGCAGATACCCGACATGTACAAGTTTTTGCCCTCTTGTCCGTCAGACTCGACTATGATCTTAGCCTGATCAAAACTTAGGTTTTCTCGGAGGTAAATTGAAGACATAATTACTTACGTGATCCAATTAGACTCTTTTTGTTGTCAGCTTGTTCGCCAGCGCCTTTCTTCTCTGCACCGTGACCAGGCTCTTTCTTCTTGAAACCAGTTTTACCTGCGTTTCCACCAGGAACGTTTACGTTACCAGCGTTATCTTCTTTAGTACTTGGGTTTAGTAAACCACCTTTTGTACCGCCGGAAGTTGTTGAGAAGCTCTTTGCAATGTTAGCAGTTGTGCCACCCATGTCATTCTTACCTGCAACAATAGACTTTGTGTTAGCACCGTTGTCACCATGCTTTGGTAATGCAACTTTGTCAACATATTCCATGAATTGCTCTAGTTCGTCGACTTCTTCTTCGCCGCCCATGTCGCCCATGTCGTCGCCGCCCATGTCGTCCATTCCGCCCATGTCGTCGCCACCTAGTTCGTCACCGCCTAGCTCATCGCCTTCTTGAGACATTAATTCTTCAAATTCTGCTTTTAATTCTTCTAGTGCATCTTCTAGGTCAAGTACGCGGTCTTCTAAGTCACCGTCGCCCATTCCTTCTTCATCACCGAAATCTAATTCGTCTTCTGCACCTTCTTCGTCGTCAGCGCCTTCCTCGTCGTCAGCGCCGGCTTCATCATCGGCACCTTCTTCATCATCGGCACCGCCAAATGGATTGTCAGAACCTTCGTCGTCACTGCCTTCATCGTCAGCAGCTTCGTCAACTGATTCTTCTTCCTCGTCTTCGTCTTTTTCTTCTTCGCTCAAGTCGAAGTCTTCTTTTAATAGTTCTTCGTAGATTTCACGAGACTTTGCTACTACGATATTGTGGAAAATTTCTTTTGCTGTTTCTTGATCTTCATTGATCAACGCCTCAAGCATGGCTTCAAATTGTGTACGGTCAGTCATGTTTCTGTTCTCCTGTGATGGTAATACAAGGCTGTGTAATATTTACACTTAATACTAAAAATAGTGTTATAATGGCCAAAAAAACGCCTCAAATTGAGGCATTCAAGTAATTTTTAAGATCATACACCTTGTTGAGGTGGTGTATAGTACATTGAATGAATAAAATCTAGTTCGCCCTCTTGTTCCAAAATGTGCGCTTCGCTTGACTTTCTTAACTCATTAATCTGTTTCAAAGTCAATCTTGTTTTACGATTGTCGCCAGGTTCTACCATTGAACGATCGCGAGCTGGCTCATATCGCATGTCGTTAGATATGCGACGAGTATCAGCATCAATGTAAAATAATTCTCTTAAAATCATATTTGTATTTATGCAGCAGGCGGTGTTGTAGTAGCCGCAGGTGCAATTGCTGGTGTTGATGGTGCTTGTGCGCCCAATTCTGCATCCATATCACCGATGTCATCGGGTGCAGATAAGTCTCCCATCATGCCAAGATCACCTTGGATTCCAGCAGCACTAATGCCTGCACTTCGCAATTCGCCGGCTGCATCAGTGTACGTAGGTTGACCTTTGCCATTTTCTTCGGCCCACATGCGTTCGTTTTCTGCAATTTCTTCTTCAGTTAAGCCCAAATATCTCTTCATTGAGAAACGTTTTGACATGTAAGGTACTGCTTGAATGGTATTAAATGTACCAATTCTTTCAGTATCCATAGTTGCTTGCCTTGCACTAGCAAAGTTTAGAGGAGGATTAAACTTTAATTCGAACAGATTAGAGTCAATATTCACGCCTCTTGTATACATGTACATCTTAAATTCTTCGTCAAATGCAGCAGTTACAAGCGATTGCAAGCGTTCGCAGTACTTGTTAAAACGCAATTCTTGAATATATGCAGTACCTACGCGACCGTCGTTGTATTGTGCTTGACTATCGTCTGCGCCTGTTGGCAAATAGCTACTCGGAATACGTAAGCCGCGGAATAGTTTGTTTGTAAAGTATTTTAAGTCGTCAATCTCGCCAAGATTCGTTCCTCCTGGTAGAGTTTCCACTTTGCTTCCTCGACCTTCGGCGGTTTGGGGGAAGAAGTAATCTTCATTAATAGACAATGGATTATAAGCACTATCAATAACGTTTTGTCCGCCGCCTGTTTGACTTGGGATTCTTCTTTGATGGATTTCATTTTTAACCCTTTCAACAAAGGCCATTGCCATGTGCCCCGGCATGTTACCAACGTCGATGTGGAAAACACGTCTTTCAGGAGCACGTTGTATACGATAGATTAGAATAGCGTCTTCTAGTAATTCTTTTTGCTTGTAAACTTTAAAAATGTTTTCAAGTAAACTATTTCCAAAAGGATACATGTTGTCTAAGCCTTCGCTTAGGCTTAAATGTACTACGTGCTCTGCATCAATAGCATGTTCAGTTTCTGTAACACCAAATCTAGTACCTGTGCTGCTAGAAGGATATGCGCTACCTAATCCAGATTGTCTGTTTTGTCCAAATGCACCTGCACCTGATGTAAGGCCGCCGCCTGCATTGCGAGGGTTAATGTTTGGTGTAATCTCAGTTGCAACTAAATTTACAAAGTTTGGAGCTAGATCTTTAATAACATACTGCTCAGGTTTCTTACCTTCGCTTTCGTTTACAATAACTTTAGTAACTTTGCTTGGATCAACGTAACTCCACTTTTGTGTTTCTGGGTCACGAATAAAGAATGCATCGCCGTATTTGAAAACATTTCGCATAATACGAAAGATTCTTGTATCAAACTTTTGTAGTTTGCACCATTGTTGCAAGTATTCGCCCAAAATACGAATTTCAGAGTTAGTTGCTTTGTGTCTCCACTGGACACTAAACGGAGTTTTACCGTCTTTTAGTTTTTGTGTTGTAAATTCTGCTAGAATATCTAATGCAGCGTTAATTTCGGGATCACTATCCATAACTTCGTATTGCTGATAGCGTTCAATGCGGTTAGGTGCGCCAGCATATACATCGGGAAGAAAACTAGAGTAGTTCGAACGTGCAGGTCCGGGTTTGCTCAATGAGCCGTTTACTGGACTTAGCGTTCCGTCAACTGCTACTGGTGTAAAATATTTCTTCCATGACATAGTTATTTTTCCTTAGGCAATTAAGTTGCCTTGAGTTTTAAAGGCCCTAACACTCTTATCACTGCCTTCTTCTACTGCATTTATTAATCGTTCTATACGCTTATTTAATTCTTCTATGCCCTTAGACATGCTGTTCATGACTTCATCAACTGGTACAGCAGAACTTTGAGAAGGTCCAGATCCTGTTACAGATTCTTGTATCTTTGGCATTGTATTTTGCATTTGATTTATAATGCCGCGCATACTTTCTTGAGTTGGCATTGCAGATTTTGCCTTTTCAAGTTCAGTTTTTAGTGAATTTTGTAGATTGCCAAACATATTGCCAAGTGTATCAGCAGATGGCATAGATGATTTTAAATTTTCTAAGTTAGAACTTAGTCCACCGAATGCAGACGACAGCTCTGCTTGACTTGGCATAGATGATTTTGCTTGAGAAATACCTTCGGACATCATGCCTTGCATGTTACCTATCATACCAGATAGCTGCTTTTCGTTTAGAACAGCTTCTTTTCCATGTAAGTCAACTGTAGTTTCTTTACCAAAGTCATGTAATAGCTCGCCAAACGCACCCATAGTACCGCCAAACATCTTAGGTTTCTTGGCGGCTTCCTTTTCCGGAACAGCTATTGGCTTTTCTACTCCTAACTGTTTAGAGATAGCATCGACTAATTTTTGCGGAACTTTGACTACTTCTTCAGTAGTCCAGTTTTTTAAGACTTTGTTAACTCCTTCAAATCCGCTGATTGTCTTGCCTATCTCTTTATTAAGAGAATTAACTCCTTCTCCAACCGCAGATGAAACTTGTTTTAAGCCAATATCGACTTTATTCATTGTTTGAGAAAGAACCGCAGCATCGCCTTCGGTACCCGGCTTACCTTCTGCACCTGCTTTAAGGTTTGCATCAACTTTTGCCTGTTCAGTCTTTTGATACTCTGCAAGACTAATACCCATTCGTTGAGCTTCTTCTTGTTGTCGCTTTAAAACTTGAGCATATCTAATTTGTTCAAGCTGCGACTGCGCCATTGCTTTAGTTTGTGCATCGCCAGCTTTGTATAAGCGCATTTGTTCTTCAGCAAATGCTTTGTCGCCCTGTTTTCTTAAAACAATAGCGTCCATTTCTGCTTTGATTGCTTCTCTTTTCTTCTCGTCATCGGCTGACGTACCTTTTACTTCGCTTAGGCGTCTAGCAGCATCTGCCATTTCTGGTCCAAGGGCAACAATTTTTTGTGTTTCATCGGCGTTCATCGGACCGCCAGTTGAGTAAATCTTTATGGCTTCTTGTACACTATCTCCGTAACGCTTTGTTTGTGCTAGATTCTTTTCGTAAGCAGAACGTTCTTCATCAGACATTGCTAACATTGCAAGCTCTGACTCTTTAGATTTTAATTGTCTTTCTAAACTTTCTTGTTGCTCTTGGCGACTAATACCAGTTATGCGAGCAGTATTGTCCATTTCTTTAGCTAAGGTAATTGCAGATTCGATCATTTTCTTTCTGCTTTCAATTTGCGTCATATCAGACTGTCTAGAGTTGTGCGCAACTAATGTTAAAACTTTGCCAAACTCTTCTGATCCTACACCTGCAACTTGTAATTGGTATGCAATGTCTTGTTCTTGTACTTTCTTACCAATCTTTAAGAATGCTAGCGAACTAACATCCATGTTTACACCCAAACCTGCTAGAGATTTGCTATTTTGTTTAATAGTCTGTTCCCATTCAGGCATGCTCATACGAGCGCCTAGAACAGCTTTGTTGTAAAGACCTAAGTTATTGCCAAAGTACGCACCTTCTTGACTCGATGCCTTTAACGATTCATTTAAAAGAATAGTGCCTTCGCCGACTTGTTTGCCAATCGATCCTAGAGTCTTGCCTAGATTACCGCCAACAAGTCCAGAAATCTGCTCCATATTACTAAGAGCATCGGCAGCTTTATAAGTGCCTGATGTGAATTTAGTAACTGCACTAAGTGACCCGGATATTCCGCCAGTTAACCCGTTAAGTGCTGCATTAAACCCTCCGGTGTTTGCACCACCACCGCCGGCTGCGCCGCCAGCAGACGACTTGTTCATCATGTTTGCAAACATTTGATTCTGACTTCTAAACAAGTCAGACATCTGTTCATAGGTAATTGGTTCAGCCATTTAAATTTCCAAGAAATATACGTATATAAATACAGGATATAATATATTTATGCGGAGTTAAACATGGCACAAAACCCATTACAACAGTATTTTAGACAGCCTAAGATTTTTATTACGCTGCCCAGCCGAGGCGTTTACAACGATCCTTTGGACTTTGACGGCGATGTTAATCATTTGCCTGTATTCGGTATGACTGGAATGGATGAAATTCTAGCCAAAACTCCTGATGCATTGCTAACTGGTGAAAGCACAGTTAAGATTATTGCTAGCTGCTGCCCATCGATTAAGAATCCGTGGAAGCTAACTACCGTAGATCTAGATACAGTGTTGACAGCTATTAGGATTGCAACTTACGGTAACGAAGTTGACGTTGAACATATCTGCGAAAAGTGCAGCACACATGCAGAATATTCATTTAATTTAAACAATTTTATCGATTATTACACTCACGTAGTCTACGACAACAAAGTTGTGCTAGGTGACTTAACAATTAAACTCAAACCGTTGAATTACAAGCAAAGTTCTGAGTTTGCTCAACAAAACTTCCAGTTACAACAAAAACTAAGACAAGTAGTTGAAGTCGAAAACGAAGAAGAACGTAATAATCTAATGTCTAACATCTACAATGATCTAGCTAAAATGCAAAACGAGATCTTTATTGCAGGTATAGACAGCATTGCAACTCGAGAAACAACAGTTACAGAGCACGGTTTTATTAGAGAATGGGTCGAAAACGCAGACTCTAAGTATATTGCAGACATTAGAGCTAAAGTAAACCAAAACCAAAATGCTTGGCGTAGCCCAGATCAAAAGGTTGCATGTGAAACATGCGGACATGAAGCAACAGTTGTTATTAGTTTAGACCAGTCTGATTTTTTCGTCACAGCCTAATTAAATTATCCGCCTCGGAAATTGAAGAATACTTAATTAGGCTAGATCAAGAAGTTAAAGATTTTAAACAAGAATTAACAAGAATCAGTTGGTACATGAGAGGCGGTGTAACATTAAATGAGCTGTTGCACGTCTATTCTCTTGACGAGAGAAATGCTATGTACGAAGTTATTAAAGAAAATATTGAAACAACTAAAGCGGCACAAATGCCAATTCTTTAAATCTTACCAGCTGACCAAGTTCTTGTAACAGGGTCAAATTGCGCAGGACGCTCCTTAGCTGGCTCGGGACTAAAGTCTACACCGTCATCGTCCTTAGATGCAAAAGGCATTGCTGGCATTTTGCCGTTTTTAATATCGTCTACAGAACGTAATATGTAATCGTAAGCGTTCTTTGACATGTTACCAGCAATTTGTCTTGTTAATATTGCTGACAATGCGTTGCTAGCATACCATTCAGCAAAGTATTTAGACCCTTCTGCTGACATAAACCATGCGCTAACACCTGCTGCTGCAACTCCGCTAAGAGAAGCTAGTGCATTTCCAATCGCTCCTGCAAACGGAAGAATAGGAATTGTCTTTAAACCAATAGCACCTACTTTAAAAATTCCACCAGAAACTGCAATTGCTGCAATTTGTGTAACACATTTGCCTAAGTAATAGCGAACATCGTTTTCGTGTTGCTCAGGTGTAATTTGTTTATTTGCAAGTTTATCGTTGAGCTCAGAAATTTCAGTATATGCAGAATAAAGTGCATCAAACCAACCAGCAGTAACGGCAAATTTAATAACTGTGCTACCTGCTGCACCTAATTTCTTTTCCATAGCAGCTACATTAGTTTTGTATTTGGCTTGATTTGCAATTTTTGTTGCTTCTTTCTGGGCACGGGCAACTAATGCAGCATCTTGAGCGTAATTGGCTCCTACTACTTTATCTGCTTTAGTCACAATTTTGCCATATGTCTGTAATTCAACAGCCCATGCATTTGTGAGAGATTCAAGTGCATCTGCTTTAGACGCAATACGTCCTGCTGTTCTAGGTGCTAATTTAGATAATCCCTTAGCAGCCCATGTAGCAAATATATTTTCCTCTGTAATTACATCACGAATTCTCATCAACATTTCCTTGCAATATCATATTTATGACTGTTTAAAGAAGAACTACGTTCTTCTGTTCTTCGCTTTCGCTCGAACTTTTCTTATTTGAAATTGTTTTAATTAATTTATATGATGTAGTTTTACACGAAGTGTTTAAGATTCATGCAGATTGTTTCAGTCAGACGGAACCGTTTTGCTCGGTTCCGCTTTTTTGTCTTTCATGCGAGTTGCACCAGCCAAGACTATTGGAAGTAGGTGTTTTTACCGTATGCTGAAGGGCTCTGTGCTTTCCCTACCTACCACGACAACGCTAATTTAGCGCCTTAGACCTCGTTCCTAAGTGTCTAAGTTTTTACAGCACGGTTTTTTGTATGCTAACAAATCATACTATATCAATACGTTGCGTATCCTTGTTCTCACGCTCTGACTCTCTTCCCTCTCGAGATAGTGGATTCCTCCACGGGAGTGTATTAATATGTTACGTGTCCGGTTTATTCCCCGGTTTTTCCACAGCGGTATTACAATCTGGCCCGCCACCCTTAGGTGTTAGATTGATTTGCCTGTTGTTCTAGTAGAGCCTGTCTCAGAGATGGTGATCCTCCTACTCTTAAATTAATGATACCGTTATAGTATTCATCAGTTTCGAGTACTTTGCGTTCGAACTGTTCTCGTGCCTCAATGTACGACATTTCTGCTTTTGTTTTGCAGAAATATAAAATCTCTCTTGTAAATTTGTCTGTGCCTAATGCCTGTATGTCTGCTGTTAGATTAGGGCTAGATCCATAGTATGTTTGCCAATCGCTATCGATCAATGATCTAATCTTCTTCTTTTTCTTATTGCCGTTTTTGAGTTTTACAGTTTTCTGAGAAGTTTTTGAGAATTTTGCTAGTTTTTTGCCTATGTACTTGCGATTGTTAGTTGTATTTGTAATAAGATATACAAATCCTAAACAATCTTCGGGTAGTGTTTCTATAAGTGTTCCGCGATAAGTCCATGACATGCAGTAGTTAGCATGTTATTGGTCATCCTCGCCTCTTTTCTGAGCTTGCCTTTGTGCCTCTCGTTCTGCTAATTCTTCTTCTTTAACTTTTGCCCAGTCTCTTATAACTACTCGCCTTTTTGAGCATATTTTTCGTATTTCGCTTAGCCTTTGTCTTAGCCTAATTGCACTTGCCTTTGTTCCTTCAGCTAGCCATTGCTGGTTAGCTTCGAAGTACTCTCGAAATTTTGCCAGCAATTCTGCGTGAAGGTCTTCATCTTGATCCGGTAGCATTTATAAATTTTTCCGCTTCTAAATCAACAACACGTTGACGTAGTTCAGTTGTACTGAAACTGTGATCTCTTTTATTAAAATAAAACTTGATGCCTTTGCTGATGCATTCAGCTCTGCCTGTAAAATTTTTATCTTCGTATTCGTGGCCTAAGATTCTAATGTTAATGGGGTAGGAAAGTAATATGTCGACTAATTCTTTTTCTGTTGCGTAAACAACAATTTCGTCAACGTACTTGCATGCCTGTAATTGTACAAATCTTTCAAAGATACTTTGTACTGGTTTATTTTTAGTAGTAGGGCGATCAATTGTTGGGTCAGTTTGTAACCCAACAATCAAATAATCGCAAACAGCCTTTGCTTCTTTGAGCATCATAATATGCCCAGCATGAAAAAGATCAAATGTTGAACAAGTAAATCCTACGTTCATTCTGTAACCTCTAAATCTGTAGCGTAACTAGTAAATCCGTTTTCTTTAACAACTTTTAAAACGTTATTAACTCTACCAATAAGTTCGTCTTTGTGTGAAATTAAGTAGATGTTTTTGTTACGTTCTCTAGCCATTTTCTTTAATACTGCTAGTGCTGACTCAACACCGCTAGCATCTAAACCGTTATCAATAAGTTCGTCAATAAACAATAAATTAATGCCTTGATATAAACTTTCCCAAACATCTCGGAACGCCCAACTTAGACCTAAAATCAAACGATTTCTTTCACCACGTGACAAGTTATCAAAATCTAAATCTTGACCTAATTGTGTGATTTCTACAGTTAAATCGTTTTGAAAAACTACAGTATGTGGCAAGCCCATTTTATCCAAATAGTATGTTAATCTATTATTAAGATACGCAAGGTTTTGATCAATGATCTTTTTACGAATAAAACTGTCTTTGCTGGTTAGTAGTTTTAGCAAAAATTCTTGGTGTTCTTTAATGCTAGTTAATGCATTAACTTGATCCCAGGAGATTTCTTGCATTGCAGTATTCATTAATTCGTCGATTTGTTCCTGATACGGATCAGTTTCTCCGGCCTTAATAGTAAGGTTTGTTTCAAGAGTTTTGATTGTATTTTGGTGTTTTAACGCCTCTTCTACAGTGTCATAGAACGTATTTGGCTTAGTGTCGATTGTGCCTAAATCTTCAATATCTTTAAGGATTTTTTCATAATCTTGTGCAACTTTATCAAAGTAACGTTTAGCTTCTGCTACGTTTGCAGTTGCTTTAAGCGTAAGTTCTTCGTGTTTATGGTCGTGCAAGTCTTGCTCGCACGCATGACACTTTTTATTTGAAAGCTGCTCAAGTTCTTTTTCGTACTTACTTTGCGTCTTTTCTGCTTGGGCAATAGCAGATTCTAAGTGAGCTTTTTCTTTGTTCAGCCCTCTTAACTTCTCGGACTTTTCAAGATAGACTTTGAGTTTTGCATGAGCGTCGATTTCTTCTTCGATGTTTACACCTTCGAGTTCGATGATAGCTCGCCCAATTTTTTCTAAATCGTAGTCTTTTTGTGTATTCCAAGCAGCTTGTTTTGTTAACAAACTATCAATGCTCTTTTGAATACCTTCGTTAGATTTTTTAGTAGCTTCAATGTTTGCACTTTCTTGGGTAATTGCATCTTTAGTTTGCTTGATCATTTCTTTAAGTGATTCGGCTTTTTCGCTAAGGATCGTAATACCGAGCAACTGCTCGATAATAACCCGCTGATCATTTGCTTTCATGCTTAGGAAAGGATCAGTGTACGTGTTAAGTGCAAGAATATGTTTGAACATATCATGAGACATCTCTAGAAGTTGATCTAAGTCTTTTTGAGTTTCTCTCATGTCGCCTTGACTGTCGTCAGTTTCTTCAACTTGTTCCTCGTCGTTAACAAAGAACTTCATAACAGTGGGTTTTCTGCCTCTTTCAATTCGATAGTTAACACCGTCTTTTTCAAACGACAAAGTTACTAACATGTTTTTATTGTTAATCTTATTAATAAGGTTATCTTTTTTAATGTTAGTAAGTGCGTTGCCGAATAATGCAAAGCTCAAAGCGTTGACAATAGTAGTTTTACCAGTACCGTTTCTACTACCACTGTCGTCACCGCCCATATCTAGGTTTTCGCCTAGAACAAGTGTAAGGTGTTCCTTACCAAAGTCCACAGCTTGAGTCTGGTTACCCACACTCATAAAGTTTTTAACAGTTAATTCTTTTATTTTTATCATAGGTTATTATAAATTGCCAGTAGTGTATTTTTGTCATATGATTCGCTTTCGATATTGACTAGTTGACTGCTAACAATTTGATCTACACTTTCGAACGCTTGGATATCGATGCTTGTGTTAATTTCGATTTCTTTCTTTTCAGCAATAAGCGTAAGTTCTCTAATATTATAACTTGACAAGAAGTTTTCTTTAATAAAACTGGCTTCTTCGAAGGTTATGTCAATGTCAATGCTAACTCGAAGATGTTGCTTTGGCTTGAGCATCTTGTCAGCGTCGTCGATTAGCTGGCTTAGCTTTACAGTTCTAAAGGTAGGCTGGTCTGGCCAACTGTGGTAAACTGGCTCGCCACCCCATTCTAAAATCATCATGCCTCGGTCATCATCCCATGCATCAGCGTAGTTATGAGGAAACGCATTGCCGATGTAATGCATATTATTTTTACTTTGACGTTTATGGAAGTGCCCGCTAAATCCTAGCTCATACCCGTTAAACGCATCTAATTGTATCTCACCATGGTCTGGCATTTGCACCATTGCATTCATATAAAAGTGTGGAAGCTCAAAGTGACCAAAAATGTATTTGGCTGGTTTCTTACCAATAGCCTTCCACTCTTCGCCTACTAACCACGGGCATAGTGTGACATCTCCTTTTGTAATTGGATGATGTACAACAGTAATACCAGGAATATACTTCCCAAACTCAACACTGTGGATATCTCGTTTGTCTTTGTAATATAGATCATGATTGCCAGGGAAGAAGAAAAATTGATCAAACGCCTGGCCGAGCTTTTCCAAGGCCCTAAGGCTATAGTCCATAGTAGTGATATTAAGACTATTACGATTGTGGTGCCAATCACCGAGAAAAATTCCTGTATCACAACCCTCTTCCTTTGCTTTTGCAATGTACCAATCTACGAAATCTTCGCAGTCTTGATTATGAATATTACTGTTAGACTTTAATCCAAAATGGATGTCTGTAAAACACGCTACTTTTTTAAATAAATTACTCACTAGTGTCTCCAAACTGTATCGAGAACCAGGTCTGATACTTTTCTTCTGAGATAACAAGCCTTCCTGTTAAACAATGAGGCTCGTCTATCTCAATCTTGCAATGATACTTTTCTTCAAAGAGTTTTTCAAACTCTCTGGCACTCTTAGTTTGATGATTTTCTTTCACTAATTTAATAGCAGCATCAACCCGAGGATCATTGATATCGATAATCATTAATAGTCCTGATCAGTTATCATTTTTATGTCTTCGAGTGTTTCGTCGTCCATTTGACAAATCCACGTATCTTCTTCAGACATTCTTGTAAAGCATAGTCTAATTTTTGTTTTGTTGACATTAAATTCTAAGTACTCAATCATTCTTCTAGTCCTTCGTTGTGTCTCTTAAGTGCAGCAGCATGTTCTCCCTCGCCAATACGGGTGTAGCTTGGGTTCATACCGTTCATCTCCAATATGTCATCTCTAATGTTTTGGTTACGTTTTTCGATGTTGATGACTCGCACGAATGAATTAGTAACGGCAGCAGTGAAATAAGCAAAAGGATTATCAGATTTACTTTCATCAAATTGCAGTCCTATTTGTGTTAATTGAAGGATTGCTTGTCCCTTCATTTCGTCGTTGTAAGTATAGCCACGGACGTTACCACGTGTGGCATAGCGTTCGCATAGCTTTAGCATCATTCTTGCTAAATTTGGTGAAATTTGTCCACCATCTTTATCAAAGTGACCAGTTTTCATTCCGCCTTTCCAATGGCTTTTTCCAACGCAAACTAATTCGTCATCATCGTTGAATTTAAAGTGCTGGAACGGGGGAAAGTTTACTTTGTCATGTTTGTCTGCTACGCTTTTTGGATTCTTTTTACGAGTAGCGTTGCCTGGAATGTGCTCGAACGTCATGACCCTGAATATTAGTTCAGTCTTTGAAATCTTTTTGTAATCTACTTCGCAATCGGCTTGTTTAACTTTTTCGCCTGCTGCTTTTCGTCTAGCGTACTCTTCGTCTCCTAGTCGCTTTGCTTTATTTCGTTTTGCTTCTGCAATCGTTCTAATATTAATTTTATCTATGCTAGGTAATATGATATCGTATTGATGATATTCTGGTTTTACAAAGCTACAGTAGCTATTTTTGCTTCTGTGGATCTCTGCTAGCATGTCTTTATTGTTAAGATAATTTTGTTTTACTGGTGTTGTTATTGTTGTCAAGATAGAGTCTCCGGAACGTTAATAATAAACTACGCACTTAATAAAGTCAAATAAATACTTTACCAAACGGGAAATTAAAATATGACTAGAGCTAGAACATCCTCGGCACCTATGGGACAAGGTGTAACAAGAACGCTAGGTGCAGCATCAGCAGCATTTGGTGCAGTAACGGGCGCAGTAAATACCGCGCAGTCCTTAGGTTCTGCAATTTCAGCAGGATATGGAGGCGGCGGTGTTGCAGGGGCTATAAGATCTGTTAATCTACCAGCAGCTGGCGAAGCAGTTGGTGATTTAGTAGATGCGTTTTCTGCATTTGGTGGCAGCGAAGCAAACGAAAACGATTGGCGTGTCAGGTTAAGTCTCCCACGATGGGTATCGTTTAAAAATAGCCCTGTGCTTAAACCACTTAATGATGCAGGCGGTTTAATATTTCCTTTTACGCCACAGATTACAATTAAAACTTCGGCAAAGTATACTCAAGAGCCAGTAGTTCATTCTAATTTTACGTTTAACGCATTTAAATCAAGTGACCCTGGTACAATTGATATTACTGCTCCGATGAACGTTGAAGACTCAGAACAAGCACTTTACTGGATTGCGGCGGTTCATTATTTACGTAGCATTGCTAAAATGTTCAGCGGAAATGATCCTAAAGCAGGTAACCCTCCGCCTATTGTATTCTTAAACGGTTACGGTAACTACGTGTTTAAAAATGTTCCTGTTGCTATTCAAAGTTTTAGCTGCACACTGCCACAAGATTGCGACTATATTGCAACAGAAGTAGTTGGATCAGCAGCAGGCGCAATCGCAGGTATTGCAGATAGTGTGGGCAATTTTTCAGATACACTTGGCGGAACATTTGGCGGAGCCTTTGGCGGAGCAGTTGGGGAAATTGCCGGCAAGGTTAGTGAAGCAGCAGGCGTTGTTGGGCAAGTAGCAAGTCTTGCAGGATCGTTCGGTATTGGCGGAACAACAAGCGGCGGCTATGCATATGTTCCAACAAAGAGCCAGTTTAGCATTACACTAGTTCCAATGTACAGCAGGGCAAGTAATAGAAACTTTAGCCTTGATAGATTTGTACAAGGCGGCTATTTAAACGGAACATTTGGATACATTTAATATGGCAACTTACTCAAATACAAGTCCATGGTACAACACACAAGTTGTAGAAAATCATTTAGATTTATTGGCTATACGACCAGTAAGTGCAGAGCCCGATGACTTTCTGTACACAATAGAAGCACAATATGCTTACCGTCCAGATTTGTTAGCGTTTGACTTATATGGAGAAGCTAGCTTATGGTGGGTTTTTATACAACGAAACTTAGACGTTTTAGAAGATCCAATTTTTGATTTTGTTCCTGGTAAAAAAATTTACATTCCAAAGAACAGTAGTCTACGACAAGTATTAGGAATTTAATATGGACATATTAGGCGCAACCGGCAATTTAGCAGCAACAGCAGGATCGTTAACCAACGGCGGACCTGCGTCTGGGCTAGCAGGAGTACTTGACGGCGTAGGTAATTTTTTCAACTCTTTAGGCGGAAGCAATGTCAAACTTCCAATTGCCAACACCTTGTCTTTTTATGCAAGTTATGACTATGTTTTAAGCATAAGTCCAATGACTTTTAAAGATGTAAACTTTCCTGATTCGACATACAAAGCCGGTAAAAAGATGCCGTTGATATGTAAGTCTGCCAATGCTGATCCTAGCAACCGTATACAAACAGCATACGGTAAGTACGACTTTTTTATTGATAATTTAAAGTTTGATACAATTATTGGGCCACACAATCCAAAGTCTACAAACGTTACTACAATTCAATTTGATATTACTGAACCGTACAGCTTAGGTGTGTTTTTATTAGCAATTCAAACCGCAGCTTACAAAGCAGGATTTAAGAACTGGAGAGATGCACCGTTTTTGTTAACAATTGAATTTAGAGGAATGAAAGAAGATGGTAAGCCGGTTTTAATACCAGGCTGTACAAGACACATTCCATTTAAATTTACTACAGTTTTGTTTAAAGCAAACGAACAAGGATCGCACTACAACATCAATGCCTATGCTACACAAAACATGGCGCTAACAGTTGAACATGCAAATTTAAAAAGCGATACAACAATTAAAGGAAAAACAGTCCAAGAAGTATTGCAGACCGGTCCGCAGAGCTTGCAAGCAGTTGTTAATAAAAAATTGCAAGAATTAGTTAAAGATAAAGCCAAGGTTGTTGCTGATCAAGTCCTTATTATGTTCCCGCAAGACGTATCAAGTTCGGGCTCTGCATCAGGGCAAGCAAGTCCGCAAACATCTAGCGCAACAGTTAACCCAAAAGTGTCTTCAGATGCTAGTTCTATTTTTACAAAGCTAGGAGTTGTTCAAAGCTCTGTTAACCAAACTTATATACAGCCAGATGGCCAAGTAAACTTACTAGGTGCAGCAAGCATGGGTTATAGTTTAGATAAGTTAGGTGACACTACTACTGCTGACGAATCGGCAACCTATGACGAAACGACAGGAATCTGGACTCGGGGTAAAGTTACAACGAATGTAAAAGAAGGTAGCTTGCGATTTGTACAAGATATTGATATTCCTACAGTCATTAACCAAGTGATGTTAATGAGCGATTACCCTGCTACTGGCTTAGACTCGAATAACACAGATTCAAATGGTATGAAAACTTGGTGGAGAGTCGATACTCAAGTTTACTATATCGAGTCTGACGAGAATCTAGACAAGACTGGAACATACCCTAAGATCATTGTTTATAGAGTAGTTCCTTATAAGGCTCATGCAAGTAAATTAACTTCGCCTAACCAACCAGCTGACGGATTTAAAGCTATTGAAAAGAAAGTTGTAAAATCTTACGAATACATCTACACTGGTAAGAATACCGAAGTTTTAAAATTTGATATTGACTTTAGCGTTAACTTTTCAAACGTACTAGCTGCTGATAGTTTTAAAAATAATGCAGACGTTGCTAGTGCAAAGAGCCAAGGCAACGCTGTAGAAAAACCAAAAGAAATTGACCAATTGCCCAACGGTAACAAGCCTGAAAATAAAGCAGGCGCAACTACTTCACAGGTAAAATATTCTGGCACTAGCACAGCGTTCGATCTTAAAGGTGGCGGTGGCAAGGAAACTGAAATTACTCGTGCTGCAAGAGTTTGGCATGATGCAATTACAAACCCCAATGACATGATCAACATAAATCTTGACATCTATGGAGATCCTTTTTGGATTGCTAACAGCGGCCAAGGAAACTATACATCTAAACCATCTGGTGTGTCGAAGGACTTAAATGTTGATGGAACAGTTAACTGGCAAACTAGCGAAGTTGATATTATGGTAAAATTTAGAAGCCCGTTTGATATCAATCAAGATAGGGGTCTGTACAATTTTGGTACAAACAGCCAGATGGCGCCAGTTATGGGATTTACTGGTTTGTATTGCATTAATCGCGTAACTAATTATTTTAGAGGCGGCCAGTTTAGACAAACACTAAAAGGTTTTCGTAGACCGTTGCAAGAATCTAAAGCAACGCCTAAAAAAGATACAGGTGTTACATCTAACTTACCAGCGGAAAAATAAACATGTCTGATAATACAACCGATTATATTTCGTCCGAGACGCCTAAGTTTAACCCAGGGCCTTATTTGGCAACAGTTATTAGTCATCTTGACCCTTCTTTTATGGGTGAGCTAGAAGTTAAGTTGCAACGCCCAGTTGGTAACAACGAAGATGCAGGCCAGTTATTTTCAGTATCTTATATGTCACCGTTCTGGGGACAAACTAGCATTGACTATGTAACTGAAGATCCTAACGACTATAACAACACACAAAAAAGTTACGGTATGTGGTTTGTTCCACCTGATGTTGGCACAACAGTAATGGTAGTATTTCCTAACGGAAACCCTAAGAAAGGTTACTGGTTTGGATGCATACCGGACGAAAAAATGAACTTTATGGTTCCCGGAACTGCTGCAACAAAATATGCAATTGGCGCAAACGGTAAACGTGTTCCTGTTGCAGAATATAATAAGGTTGCAAACAAGCAAGTTGCTGATGCAACAAAGGTACAAAAACCGATCCATCCTTTTGCAGATGTTTTAAAAAATCAAGGCGACCCTTCTAAAAACGGGTTGTTAGGCGACGATATCCGAGGAATCACAACATCGAGTGCTAGACGAGAAATTCCTAGTATGGTGTTCGGCATTAGTACACCCGGACCAATTGATAAAAGATCTGGTGCAAAGAAGGGAAAAGTCGGTAAAGCAGATTCTAAGGTTAATGCTTTTGTTAGTCGTCTTGGCGGTTCCTCGTTTGTTATGGACGACGGCGACGACAAGTTTATTAGAAAGACACATGCAAAAGACGGCCCACCGGAATACGTAGCAGTAGAACAAGGTGAAACTGGCGGAAATGTCGAAATCCCTCACAACGAGTTAGTTCGAATTAGAACACGAACCGGCCATCAAATTTTACTTCACAATAGTGAAGATTTAATTTACATTACTAATTCAAGAGGAACGGCTTGGATTGAATTAACCAGTAATGGCAAGATTGACATTTATGCAAAAGATAGCATCAATGTACATAGTGAAACAGATATTAATTTTAAAGCAGATAAAAACATTCGCTTCGAAGCCGGTGAAAACATACACATGAAAGCAGGTACTAGCATCTTTGGAACCGCAGCAAGTAATGTAGAATTAAAGTGTGTAAATGGGATAATAACAGCATCCGCCAAAGTTGATCTAGACACTCCTATCACTCATGTGAATAATTTAGATGTGGTCGGAAGTACGGTGTCGGGTTCGTTAGCCACAGGTAGCATAAACGGAACTAGTGCAGGATCGCCATGGCAAGATACTGATGGTCTAGGGAATACTGATAACCAGAAATTTGGATCATATAGCGGAAATCCTACAGCACCAAGCTCGGCAGCAGCCGCTGAGCCAAGTGCAAGAATTCCGCAAATGGAACCATGGGCAGGACACGAAAATTTACATAATACTGCATTAAAGTATACCACAGTAACTGATACCTTTGAGCAAGTTAAACCACCGGAGAAGAAATAATGGCTTCTAATTCAACTTTATATGATAAGATAGTTTTAAAATCAACAAACAAGTTCGAAGCACCTCGACAAAAAATGTACAAAGGGTTTAGTACAATTAACGAAAACTCCGAAAACTTTAGCTTATTTGATTTTCAGTTAATACAACAAGACTTGTTGAATCACTTTAATACTAGACAAGGTGAACGATTAATGAACCCAGACTTTGGGTGCGTTATATGGGATTTGTTATACGAACCGTTAACACCCGAAGTACAAAATATCATTACAAATAATGTTAATGCAATCATTAACTATGATCCTAGGATTAGTGCTAGCGAAGTTCTTGTAACTAGTTACGAGTCTGGAATCCAGATAGAATGTGTGCTAAGATACTTGCCATATAATGTTAGTCAAGTTATGCAATTAAGGTTTGATCAAGCCAACGGATTACTTGCAGGATAATATACGCACATAATTTTATCTAATAAATACACTTATTAGGACAAATCATGAGCGTAACAACTAGACAAAATAGACTGCTAGCAGCAGAAGACTGGAAAAGAATCTATCAAAGTTTCCGTAATGCAGATTTTCAAAGCTACGACTTTGAGAACCTTCGTCGCACGATGATCGACTACATTAGGATCAATTATCCTGAAGATTTCAACGACTATATTGAGTCTAGCGAATACCTTGCGTTAATTGATTTAATCGCTTTCCTTGGGCAAAGCATTGCTTTCCGTGTTGATCTAAACGCTCGAGAAAACTTCATTGAGCTAGCAGAACGCCGCGAATCTGTCCTACGTTTGGCACGTCTAATTAGCTATAATGCCAAGAGGAATATCGCCGCAAGTGGCTTGTTAAAATTTAACAGTATCTCAACGACAGAAGCTGTTATTGATAGCAATGGCAGAAACATGTCGGGTCAAGTTATTGTTTGGAATGATCCAAGTAACAATAACTGGTATGATCAATTTATTAAAGTTATTAATGCTAGCTTTCCAAAAATACAACAATTTGGAAACCCTGCAGACAATGCAACTATTTACGGAATCCCAACGGAACGCTATCAGTTTAACAACATTTCTACAAGTGTTCCTGTTTTTAGTTTTACAAAAACAGTTGCTGGCCGTCCAATGAATTTTGAAATTACTAGTACAACTTTCTCCGGTCAAAGTTTTATCTATGAAGACCCTCCAAAAATTGGAAATCAAATTAGTTGCATCTATAGAGACGATGGTCACGGCGCTGGAAGCCCAGGATCTGGATTCTTTTTAAGATTTGTACAAGGTACATTAAACACTGGTACATTTACAATTACACAGCCAAGCAGCAACCAGTCTATTGATATTGATGCACAAAATATCAATAACAACGATGTCTGGCTTTACAAAACAGATCAAACTGGTATCGAATATGAAACATGGACACCAGTTTCAAATTTTGAAGCAAACAATATTATCTACAATAGTTTAAGTAAGAGCATTAGAAACATCTATGCAGTTGTTACTCGGGTTAACGATTCTGTAAGTTTGCAGTTTAGCGATGGTACGTTTGGTAATCTGCCAATCGGAACTTTTAGAACTTATTACCGTGTAAGTAACGGACTTTCCTATACTATTAACACAGCAGACATTCGAAATGTTTCTATTAGCTTCCCTTATACATCTTCTACAGGCCAAGCCGAAACATTAACACTTTCTTTGAATCTAGCAACTAGCGTATCGAATGCAGCAATTGCTGAAACAAATGAAGAAATTAAGGCTAATGCCCCTGCGACATTTTATACACAAAATAGAATGATTACTGCTGAGGATTACAATATTAGTCCGCTATCAGTTACTACAGCCGTTGCAAAAATTAAAGCAATTAATAGGACAAGCAGCGGCATTAGCCGTTACTTCGATCTTATTGATCCTACAGGAAAATATAGTTCAACTACGCTATTTGCCAACGACGGTGTCTTGTACAAAGAAAGATTTGAGAATCAAACAACTTTTACTTATCAGACCAAGACAGACATTAATTCAGTTATCTATAACACTGTGTTTGGAATTTTAGAAAAGAAAAACTTAAGAAATTTTTACTATACTGAATTTGTTAAGGAAATTTCAAATAGCTTAAACATCACATGGTACAATGTTACTTCTGATTCTAACTCGTCAACGGGTTATGTTGGTGATAACACAGGAACAATTTACAAAGTAGGATCTTATACTCAAACAGATTTAAAATATTTTACTGTTGGGTCTTTAATTAAATTTACAGCGCCAGCTGGCTGGTACTTTAACACATTAGATTCGAATAATTTAGTTTACGGATCTTCTTCTACCGACGGAGCAGTAACAAGTCTATGGGCAGAAGTAGTAAACGTAGTTGACGACGGTACTGCTGCCAATACTGGCACATTGTCTACAGGATTTGGTCCTATTACTTTAAATCAAGTAATACCATCATCTGTCGGAAATCGCCCAGTTATTACTCAAGTTATTCCTAAGTGGAAAACATCAATTGAAACTTCGGTTATTACAACAATGATCGATTTAATTTTTGCAAACAAGCCATTTGGCTTGAGATATGACAGTACAAGTCAACAGTGGCAAATTATCTTTGAAGCTAACTTAGATACAGTTAGTTCCTTTAGTTTAGCTAAAACTGGCGATACTAGCAGACAACAACAAGACGCTAGCTGGCTAGTAATGTTTGCAACAGACAACGTAACTTATACTATTACTAGCAGAGAACAACGTTATATCTTTGAAAGCGACAAGCAGATTCGATTCTACTTTGACAAATCTAAGAAAATATTTGATAGTAGAACAGATTCTATAGTAAAGGACCAAATTAATGTGTTGAGCATTAACAAAGTTCAAAACAGTACAAGTTCATTTACTATTGATTACCTATGGGATGTTGATAGCGAATTTATTGGGCTAGACGGATATATTGATTCTAAAAAGTTGGTTGTAACCTTTGCGGACACTGATGATGACGGTGTTGTTGATAATCCGGAAATTTTTAATAACATTGTTGCTGATCCTAACACACTCGAGTCAACATACATTGTTTTAGAAAAATATCAAATCACATCTGGACAAGAGGATTATCGTTATGTTGATAATTCTAGTGGTATTGTTTTAGTAAGATCGTCGCAGAGTGCAGTAGCACTTGTTGATAAAGTTCACGGACAATATTTTTATTTTACAGATACTGGCGTAGTAAAACAATACAGCAATTTGACCGGAAACTTTACTCCAACATTAGATTATAAAGTTTTTGTTGGAAGGGACAATTTAAAATTCCAGTATACACACAGCGCCGATTATGATTCAAGAATCGATGCCGGTGCAAGTAATATTATTGATGTATTTGTATTAACAAAAACATATGATACTAATTACCGACAATGGGTTGCTGGAGCAATTGATACGGAACCATTGCCGCCTGGCAACGACGAATTATATGATACATTGTCGCCTAGTTTAAATTTAATTAAATCTATTAGTGACGAAGTAATCTACCATCCAGTGCGTTACAAAGTTCTGTTTGGTGAAGCTGCAAGACCAGAGTTACAGGCTACGTTTAAGGTAGTTAAAAATTCTAGCAGAGTTATTTCGGACAATGACGTTAAGTCAAGAATTATCCTTGCAATTAACCAATTCTTTAGTTTAGATAACTGGGACTTTGGAGACACCTTCTATTTTACAGAGTTATCAACTTATGTTGTTAACCAACTATCGCCAGATATTACTAGCTTTGTTATCGTGCCAAAACAAAATAACATTGGCTTCGGTGGATTATTTGAAATTCAATCAGCAAGTGATGAGTTGTTTATAAGTGGAGCAACTGTTGCTGATATTGAAATTATATCAGGAATCACTGCAAGTAATATTAGAGCAGTATCGAGTACATCAGTTACATCAAATGTAACATCGCAGCAAACAATTACAAGTTCAACATACGGGAGCAATTAATGGCTGACAACACAAGTCCAAACGCAAACAGCGGACGAAGCTACAATTTCCTACCAAGGTTTTTCCAGTCAGACGCTAACAAAAAGTTTTTACAAGCTACTGTAGACCAGCTTACAAAATCTGGAACAGTAAAAAAAGTTAACGGATATATCGGTCGTGAAAATGCAAGAGCATCAAACGGAAGCGACATTTTTGTGTCGGCATCAGATAAGTCAAGAAAAGATTATCAACTAGAACCTGGACTTGTAGTTAATGATCAGTTAGGTAATACTACATTTTTTAAAGATTATATTGATTATATTAATCAACTTAATGTCTTCGGTAGCAACACACGAAACCATTCTAGATTAAACAAACAAGAATTCTATTCTTGGGATCCTCACATCTCTTGGGATAAATTTGTTAACTTTCAGCAGTACTACTGGCTACCGTATGGTCCGGATGTTATTACAATTTCTGGACAACAAGAATCAGTAGTAAGTGAGTATCGTGTTGAGATTGAAGCCCAGGGCGACAGTTACGAATACATTTTTTACCCTAACGGATTAACTAGAAATCCTACAATTAGGTTGTACAGAGGCCAGACATACAAGTTTAGAGTAAACACTCCGGGCAACCCGTTTACAATTAAGACAGCCAGGACTGAAGGTAATGCTGACGAATACGTATCGGATCTATTAATTAATAATAGTATCGAATCTGGTATCATTTCATTTACAGTTCCTTACGATGCACCTGATGTACTATATTATATGAGCACAGCTGATGCTGACTTAGGTGGAGTGTTCCATGTTGACTCGATAACCGAAAACTCTTCGATTGATGTCGACGCCGACATTATTGGAAAAGTTAATTATACGCTACCAAACGGCACTCCGTTGAGTAACGGTATGAAGGTTAGATTTATAGGTAATGTAACTCCATCGTCGTACAGCACTGGGTTTTATTATGTAGAAGGTGTTGGTAAATCTATTAAACTTGTAAACGAGTCTATTTTAGAAATTGTTTCTTCTTATACAACATCTGAGTCTATTTTATTTGATACAATTCCTTTTGACAGCATGCCATTCAGCGATGCTACAAGTTTTGCAGGCAACAGAGATTACATTGTTATCAACAGAGGAAGCCAAGACAGAAACCCATGGAGTAGAAATAACCGTTGGTTCCACAAGGATGTTATCGAAGCAAGTGCTTCCTATAACGGTAAGATTGCAGACATTGATCAATATTCTAGAGCTGTTCGTCCGATTATTGAGTTTGAAGAAAACATTAAATTATTCAATTTTGGTACACGAGCAATCGAAGATGTTAATTTAATTGATACATTTACTACCGATGTGTTCTCTAACATTGAAGGTAGTTTAGGGTATAACATTGACGGAACACAATTGGTACAAGGTCAACGAGTGTTATTTGTAAACGACAACGATCGTCTAGTAAAAAATAACATTTATAAAGTTAGCTTTGTTTCGATTCAAGGCCGTCGTCAGGTTCACTTAGAGTTAGAAACTGAGCCGCTAGTAGGCGATGTTGTCTTGGTAAAAGAAGGTAAGAAGAACCAGGGCAAAATGTACTGGTACAACGGATCAACTTGGGTGTTAGGCCAACAAAAAGTCAGCCTACACCAATCTCCGTTGTTTGATATTTTTGACGAAGCTGGCAACAGCTATAGTGACTTAGATACCTACGACGGTACTACATTTGCAGGGACAAAATTATTTTCTTACAAAGTTGGAACTGGTTCGGTTGATTCGAATTTAGGATTTGCTCTATCGTACAAGAACATTAATAATATCGGTGATATTGTTTTTAACTTTGATATCTTAAAAGATAGCTTCCAATATAAAACAGTATCCAATGTTCTAACACAAAAAATTGATGTAGGATTTTTAAAGAAGACATCCGAAACTGGCGTTGAGTCGTTTGTCAACGGATGGCAAACATGTACTGCTGACACAGTGCAAGCCGCAGTAAGGATTTACAAAAACTCTAATAAAACAAACAATTTTGAAATTGATATTTTTGATAACATTGATGATTTAGCAGACCTTGTTGTTAAAGTATATGTCAACGGCATTCGTTTAGGAAAAGAAAATTGGGCAGTAGTGCCGGGAGTAGTTTACAATAAAGTTGTTTTAAATTCTGATATTACAACATCTGATGTATTAACTATTAAGGCATTTGCAAAACAACCTATTAATAACAAAGGACACTACGAAGTTCCGGTTAACCTGCAGAACAATCCTTTAAATGACTCCATTACAACTTTTACGTTAGGCGAAGTTAGTGATCACGTTAACTCTATTGTTGATAATCTATCTCAATTTAGTGGAACTTTCCCGGGATCAAACAACTTACGAGATTTAGGAAATGTAACTTCTTTTGGAACAAAGTTTGTTCAGCACAGTGGTCCCATGAGTCTTTCATTGTATCACATTACTTCTGAAACTAACAACGTTATTAAAGCAATTGAAGAAGCTTGCGATGAGTATAATAAATTTAAAAGAAATTTTATTATTACAGCAGAAAACTTAGGTATTGATGCAGACCCTGTACAACAAGTTGATTTAATCTTAGAAAGAATCAACAAAGATAAGCCAAAGACAGCACCTTACTATTTTAGCGACATGGTTCCGTACGGAGCTCATATTAAAGCAATCTTGTCAGTAGTCGACTATCGAATTAAAGTTTATCCACTGAGCAAAGTTTTTAGTCTAGATACGTTATCTTCGAAAGCAGTGATTGTATATCTAAATTCTACGCAATTACTACACGGCAAAGATTATTCGTTTAGTGATCAAGGGTTTGTTGTTATTGCTGACAGTGTTGATATGCAAACAGGTGATACAATTACTATCTATGAGTACGAAAGTACTACTGGTTGTTTTGTCCCACCAACACCGACTAAGTTAGGAATATGGCCTAAGTATGAGCCTAAAAAATACTTAGACACTACTCTCATTACTCCTCGAGAAATGATCCAAGGACACGACGGTAGTTTAATTCTAGCCTATGGTGACTACCGAGACGATTTGATTCTTGAATTAGAGAAAAGAATTTTTAACAACATTAAAGTTCAATACGATGTTGATGTTTTTGATATTAACACTATTATTCCGTCTTACTCGAGAGACACTGACTATTCGATTACAGAGTTTAACGAGTTACTAGCACCAAGTTTTTACAAGTGGTTGCCTTATGTAGATAGAGACTTCACGAAGCCTCTAAGCTACGATAGAACTAACCCGTTTACTTTTAATTATAGAGGCCATGCTGCACCAGATGGTAGAGAAACTCCTGGATATTGGAGAGGAGTTTATAAATGGTTATTGGATACTGACCGTCCAAATCTATGCCCATGGGAAATGTTAGGATTCTCTATTGAACCAACTTGGTGGAAAGAACAATACGGTCCTGCACCTTACACAAGTGATAACATTCCGATGTGGACAGACTTGGCATCTGGTACTATTAGACAGCCGGGAGTTCCGGCAGTTGTTGATACAAAATATGCTCGTCCATTCTTGTTAAGCCATATCCCTGTAACACAAACTGGCGAAATTGCAAGCCCGTTAGAATCGGGTCTAGCTGAAGGCATTATTACAACTACTACAGCCGGCGATTATGTATTTGGTGATGTTAGCCCAATTGAAAATGCATGGCGTAGAAGCAGCTTCTATCCATTTAGCGTTTTAGTTGCAACAATGTTGCTGCAACCATCTAAGACATTTGGTTTACTTTTAGACAGATCGAGGATTGTTAGAAATAATGCAGGTCAGTTAGTTTACAAAGAAACTGGGCTTAGAGTTAAGCCAGCTGATATTGTGTTACCAAGCATTTATTCTAGCAAACAAAATCACGAAACTGCTGGTATTATCAACTACATTGTTGATTACATTTTAAGTGACAATCTAAAGTCATATAACTCTTATCAGTATGATTTAGATAATATAACTGCCAAGTTAGCCTACAGAGTCGGTGCGTTTACTAGCAAAGAAAAATTTAATTTAATTCTAGATAGCAAAACTCCATTGAGTCAAGGAAGTGTATTTGTTCCTCAAGAAGATTATTCTATTGTACTAAACACATCTAGTCCAGTAAGAAAAATTTCTTACAGTGCTGTAATTGTTACTAAGTTATCTGATGGGTATGAAGTAAAGGGATATAGCTTCACACAACCTTACTTCAAATATTATCCATGGACACAGACAGGCATCAATGTAAACATTGGTGGCATTTCTGAAAACTATACATCGTGGACATCTGGGTCTCAATATGCAGCAGGAAAAATTGTAGAGTACAATAATAGGTTCTATAGATCTAAGGCCCTGCACATTGCAGGTTCGACATTTGATTTACAATTTTATCAAGCATTGCCTTCCTTGCCAGTTATTGGCGGCCGTAATGCATTGTTTAGAAAAGCATGGGATAGAACATCACCGATTACAATTCCATACGGTACAAAGTTTTCGAGTGTACAAGAAGTTGTTGACTTTTTATTAGGCTACGGCGAGTGGTTAAAGGATCAAGGATTTATCTTTGACGAGTTTAACAGCAACATCGGTGCAGTGACTAACTGGGAAACTAGTGCAAAGGAGTTTTTATTCTGGACTACACAAAACTGGAGCACAGGTGAAGACAAATGGAAGGATTGGATTCCAGAAACTGATGTATCCTTAGGTGAAGTTGTTAAGTATAACGGCGATTACTATAGAGCAGTTCGTAACAGCCCGGCTAGTGCTATCTTTGAAGAAGAAGACTTTGTTAAGTTAGACGGTCTGAGCACAGTTGGCAGTTCAGTAATTGCATTAAGTCCTGCGGCAGCTAAGATTACATTCTTAGCACCAATGAGTGTTGTAGACGACATTTCAAATCCATTTAACTTATATGAAATTTTCAAAGTAGATGGAACTCCACTTGAGCCAATATTTTTAAATTCTTACAGAGAAGATAATGCAGTAAGTTACACACCTCGCGAGTCTGATGGTATTTTTGGTGCAACATTCTATCTAATACAGCAAGAACAAGTAGTAGTTATTAACAACTCTACAATGTTTAATGATACGATTTATAACCCTGTTAGTGGTTACAGACAGGAGCGTATTAAAGTTGCGGGCTACACTAGTACCGGATGGTACGGTGGATTTGATGTTCCTGGATTTATATTTGATCAAGCAAAGATCTCGTCATGGGAAGCATGGAATGATTATGCCCTCGGTGACATTGTAAAATATAAAGAGTATTACTACAGTGCTCGTGCATTTATTCCGGGAAGTGAGAAGTTTGCAGAATCTGATTGGGTGAGATTGGATAAAACTCCTACCCAGCAACTCTTGCCTAACTGGTCATACAAGGCTGCTCAGTTTACTGATTTCTATAGCCTAGATAGTGATAATTTTGATTTGACTCAACAACAGTTGGCTCAACACCTTGTAGGTTATCAAAAGAGGCAATACCTTGATAACATCATTAAAGACGATGTTAGTGAATTTAAATTTTATCAAGGCATGATCCAAGAAAAGGGAACACAAAACGTTCTTAATAAACTGTTTGATGTTCTTAGTGCCGACGATCAAGATAGCCTTAAGTTCTACGAAGAATGGGCATTGCGTGTTGGCCAATATGGTGCAAACGCAGCATTTGAAAATATCGAATTTGTTTTAGACGAATCGATGTTTAAAAATAATCCTCAAGGATTTGAGTTAGTCAATACTCCTGATCCTACACTAATTGATTTTATTGTAAGACAAACACCTAACGATGTTTACCTAAAACCGTTGGGATACAATAACAATCCGTGGCCAGTAGTTAAGAATTTTAAACCATTCTTAAGAACTCCTGGCTATGTGAGGTCTGACGAAGTTAAAACTACATTAAAATCAGTAGACGATTTAGCATTAGAAGATGTCACTTCTTATACTGATGGCGACTATATTTGGTGCGGCTTTGAAAAACAAGAGTGGAACATTTACAGATATTCGGCATCAAACTATACTGTTTCGTCTATATCTTATAGTAACGCTGTTATTACAATTTCTTTAGATCAAACAGTTACTCTTGACATCGGTACCTATGTGGGTATTACTGGAACTGGGTTGTTTGATGGATTCCACAAAATTAATGAAGTTTCCGGCAGTACTTTTGAAATAGCGTTAGAGGTACAAAACTGGCCCGATCCGTTTACAGTTCCTGCAGAAATGGAAATTTTTGTAGTATCAACTCAACGTGTTTCGAACATTGATGAAATTCCTTCGTTATTTTCAACAACTCCTAAGTTGGGAGAGCTTGTATGGACTGACGACTCGGGAAATGGCAAGTGGGCTACATGGAAATACACTCCTGTATACACAGGTACTGAAATACCAAATTCAATTCCTGAAAATGGACTTAACTATGGCCGCCGAGTTTTAATTAATACTGCTGGTAATATTGCAGCAGTTTCAAATATTCGCGGTGAAGTTACTGTTTATGATAAAGCAGGTCCGGCATTGCCTTGGGTTGAACGCCAAACAATTATTGCACCGTTTATATCAATAGCAGGACTACTTGATCCAACACCTGATAGTTATACCGGCGACGTCCTAGCAATTTCAGTTGATGGCCAATGGTTAGCAACAGGAACACCTAGAGCAACAAACGTTGCATCTTTTTATAAAGGTGTTTACGCACCACTAACTGTGTATGCAGTTAATGATGTTGTTATGAATAGCGGTACAGCTTATCAGTGTACAGTTGCACACACATCTGGGGGAACTTTTGATTCTTCTAAGTGGTTGAAGTTGCCTTACATTCCAGTTGATCCCGACGGGACAAACTCAACATTAACTGATCAGGGTGTTATTTCTATCTATAGAAAAGACGTTAATAACATCTTTACTTTGGTTAACACTATCTTGAGCCCCGAGCCCCAGGACAACGAACTATTTGGATCAGTCCTTGCATTCGGTGATAACACATTATTTGCAAGCGCAAGATCGACCGGTTCTGGAAAAGTATATCAATTAGATTACAAAACTACTGTCGAAGCAACTGCTTCTTATAACCCAGTTGGAAGTTCTGGAACAACATTAAAAATCTCGTCAGTATCTGGACAAATTAGAGAAGGCATGACAATTGTTGGAACAGGATTTACTAAGGGGCAAGTAGTTTTCCAAGTATTAGATTCGTCTACAATTGTTTTAGATTCGGCACCTGATAGCGACCCATCTGGTACATTTGAATTTACATTAACTAGATGGCAATATAGTCAGTCTAGCTATTCTCCAGATGTAGGTGACTTAAACTACGGTTTAGAAATGGCTATCAGTAAAGATAGTTCTACTCTAGCAGTATCTGCAAACCCTGGCTCTGTTTACATATACAGAAAAACAAATGGCGAATACCAGCTATCGACTAGGTTAGCTAGCTTGACATTACAATACGGATCGTCTCTGTCTATCTCTGACTCAGGTGAATATGTAGCAATTAGTAATAGCAAAAATAATAGCAACAGGGGATTGGTTGAGATCTGGAAGTATGTATCTAGCGAATATCAACTAGATCAAACAATTGCTAGCAATAGTCCGGCAGTTAATAACTACTTTGGATCTAAAGTGTCATTTATGAATGACTACAAGACTTTAGTAGTCCTTAGCAACAATGGTGTTGGATTCATCGAGGTATTTGACAAATACAATCAAATTTGGATTTACAGTGAAAGTGTGCAGAACCCTTCGGAAATTATTGACGGGTATGGCACAGGCTTTGCTGTTGGTGCTAACAACATTTTTATCGGTGCACCTGATGCAGTTGATCAAACTTATGTTTCTGGTAAGGTTTATCAGTATAGCAAGTTTAACAACGCATACACTTGGGCAATTATTCATAATCAAATTGATAAGCCTGATGTATCAAAGATTAAACAAGCATTTTTATACGATACGACTACAAGTAAACTAGTTTCTTACATTGATGTATTAGATCCAACACAAGGTAAAATTCCAGGAATTGCAGAACAAGAAATCAAGTATAAGACATACTATGATCCAGCAACATACTTTGTTGGTACTTCTGGCCTTAACGTTGACGAAGGCATCCAATGGACTTCTAAACAAGTCGGTATGCTATGGTGGGACTTGAGAACAGCTAAGTTCTTAGATAGTTCTGATAATGACGTGGTTTATAGAAATAGTACTTGGGCAACATTGTTCCCTGATGCAAGCATTGATGTTTACGAATGGGTGTCGTCGACGATTCTCCCAGCGGAATGGGACGAGCTAGCTGACACTGAAGATGGTATTGCACAAGGAATTAGTGGACAGAGTTTATACGGTAACTCAGTTTACAGCAGGTCTACAAGATACGATAACGTCAGTAAGACATTCAAATATACATATTATTTCTGGGTCAAGAATAAAGCAACTATACCTAACATTGCATCGAGAAAGGTTGCAGCCAAAGAAGTTGCAAGCCTAATTGAAAACCCAAGAGGTCAAGGTTACAAATACCTTGCATTAACTAGCTCTAACAGTTTCAGTTTAGTTAACGTAAAACCTTTACTACAAGACAAAAATATAGCATTGTCAGTCGAGTACTGGACTGTTGACAATACTAAAACTAATATTCACACACAGTGGAAGTTAGTTAGCAACGATGTCAACTCAGTAATTCCGGTTTCGATTGAACAAAAATGGATCGACAGCTTATGTGGTAAAGATACTTCTGGTAGATTAGTACCTGACTTAAACTTGCCGATTAAACTTAGGTATGGTATTGAGAACAGACCTCGTCAAAGCATGTTTGTAAATCGCTTTGAATCGTTGAAGCAGTTAGTTGAGCAAGCTAACAGAGTCTTGTATAGCTACCAGTTAACAAGTCAAAAGAATCTTTCTTTATTAGAAGAATATGATGCTGAGCCTAATGCTATTGACGGTCTATATGACGTTGTATTAGATACAGATTCTGAACTTAGATTAGCAGCAGTTACTAATTTTACTAAACCAGTTTTGACCCCAGTCATTGTAGATGGTAAAATTGTTGACGTTACAATTGTTTCTAAAGGTAACGGTTATGTCTTACCGCCATTTATTGACATCGTGGGATCTGGAGTAGGTGCAGTTATTAAAACGGTTATTAACGCTAAAGGACAAGTCACTGGTGTCGATATTGTTAGTGCCGGCGAAGGATATGCAGATGACACTGTTTTTGTATTAAGAAGTTACTCTGCCTTAGTTCACTCAGATACACAAGCTAACAATAGCTGGAGCATCTATTCATATGATCAAACAACAAAAGTTTGGTCGAGAACATTGAGTCAAACCTACAACACAAGAAAGTATTGGAGCTATGTTGACTGGTATGATGTAGGTTATAACCAATTTACAGCAATCGATCATGCTGTAAGTACTTTCTCTGATTTAAACTCGGCAACAGTAGCAGTAGGACAAATTGTAAAAGTATTAACTAATAATACAAATACTTGGACTCTCCTTTACAGATATTCTGATGTTGACTCGTTCGATTGGACACAAAGTTACAAGGTAGTCGGATTAGAAAACGGAACAATTCAATTATCATCGGCGTTATACCAATTTATTAATAGCCCATACGGTTACGATGGATTACTATATGACGGCGGAATCTTTGATAACTCAGCATCTATTGAGCTAAGAAATATTTTAAATGCTCTTAAGAATGATATCTTTATCGATGACCTCAAAGAAGAATATTTAAATCTATTCTTCACATCTCTAAGATATGCAATGCACGAGCAAAATTACTTAGACTGGGCATTTAAAACTAGTTTTGTTAAAGTTAAACACAATGTTGGTGCATTAAAGCAAAAAGTTACATACAACAATGACAACTTAACAGATTTTGAATCTTACGTTAATGAAGTTAAGCCTTACAGAACTAAAATTCGAGAATATATTAGCGATTACACTGCTATCGATAATACAAATTCTTCAGTAACCGACTTTGATTTGCCGCCAATTTATGAAAACGGTCTAATTACTTCTATGGATGCAATTGTGTCTAACGGAGCTATTGAAACTTCAAGTAACCAAATACTTGAGTATCCATGGAAACATTGGCTAGATAACGCAGGCTACAAGGTCATTTCTTTAAAAATTGTTGATGGCGGATCGGGGTACATTTCTGAACCAGTGGTTAGGATTTTAAGTGAATCTGGGACTGGCGCAACTGCTAGAGCCTTTGTTGCAAACGGAAAGGTAAACCGAATTGTTCTGTTAACAAATGGTAGTGGGTATCTATCTGCTCCTACAGTTATTATTGACGGCGGAACAAATCCGGACGGTGTTGCTGCAAGAGCAGTGGCAATCATTGGCGACAGTGTTGTTAGGTCAACATTAATTAAAATGAAGTTTGATAGAATTACTAAAACTTATTTTATTAATGACTTACAGCAAACAGAATCGTTTGCCGGTACTGGTAGCAGACTACAGTGGCCATTAACATGGGCTCCTGACACACGTATTAGCACATCTTCGGTTACTATTAACGGAGTTTCTGCATTGAGAGACTCGTACAAGTTAGCAATAGTAAAGTCGACTGATAAAGGCTATACTCGTTACTACGGCACAATTACATTTAATACAGCACCTGCTAAGGATGATGTTATTTCTATAACATACCTAAAAGACTGGTCGTTATTAAATGCAGCAGATAGAATTCAATTCTACTATAACCCAGCTACAGGAGAATTAGGTAAAGACTTGGCTCAACTAATGACCGGCATTGATTACGGTGGTGTTATTGTTAGCGGAATGGATTTTGATGTTAATGCAGGTTGGGGCAGTAACCCTTACTACTCTGATAAGTGGGACAGCTTTGATAGTAGCTTTGACGACTTTATTGTTACAGTTTCGGCAGATACACATGATTTTATATTGCCATATACTCCGGCAGCAAACGAGGAACTCAACATATACCATTCTAAGTACAGCGTTGACTCTTATGTTTCTGATGGTGTAACTGTAAACTACAATTACAGTGTTTATAGTGCAACAACTGTTGATGTTAGTGTGAAATTAACAAAAACAATTGAAGAGTTTAGTAATGTTGGAAGCGATATTTTGGTTCTTAATAACGTTGATGGTATCGAAATTGGTAATATTTTAAGTGTACCATCTGCTCCAAACAATGTTTCTTACACAGCTAGAGTTTTAGAAATTTCTGAATCAACTAACACTGTAAAATTGGATCAAATTTTCTTTGGCCCAATAACAGCAGGTGTTGATGCAATCTTTACAAAAGAATTAGTTGTTACAAGTGATTACATTGTTCCGATTACTGGATTGCTAACCTTGTTCCAGCCAGTAATTACAGGCGGTGTTATTGAAATCGGTGCGCATTACACTTATGTTAGATTAGATGATCCGGACTATGGCACACCTTCTGCAAAAGACGGGTCGATTATGCTACCAATTATTGCAGACGGAACATCAAGAAACGTTTCTATTCCGTCTACATACACTATTGCTAACGGCGATAAAATTATTATTCGCAAGAGTACTAGTGACGGTAGCGTCAGTCCTCAGGACAGTGACTATGACACATCTATTAGCGGCGGAAGTCTTGATAGATTGTCTGGTGTGTTTACTACGGCAACTGGTAAAACTGCTGAAGAAATTATAATTGATGGCGACGGATTCTCAACTATTACATCTAGTTCGGGGCCTGAAGAGTTTGTTCCTGGACAAGTTGTTGATGCTGTTTCGATTAAAGTATTTGATAGACCTAGTGTTGGATCAGCAGTTATTAAAGTTGATAGCTTTGTTGGCAATGGTATCGATACTGATTATGAAATTAGTCAGTACCCAAATAGCAATGCTGCAATTATTGTTAAAGTATCGTCTAGCATTATGGAAAGAATGTCGGACTATACATTTGATTATAAGACAAAGACAGTTAAGTTTACATCTCCAGTCCCAGCTGGAACACCAATATCTGTCTTTAGCATCGGGTACAACGGCTACAACATTCTAGACCTAGACTATTTTGTAGGCGATAACGTTACTAGAGAATTTATTACTAAAGCACCATGGTTAGATACTATAACATACGTTGTTTATGTTAATGGAACCCCTGCAACAATTGAACTCTTTAGAACAGACAGCACCTACGAGAGTGCTGACAGAGTTGGTATTAGATTTATTACACCACCTGAAACTAATGATTTAATTAATTTTATTATTGTTAGTGGCGATCAACAAACTTTTGCTATTACAAAGTCTGAAGAGTTTGTTGGTAACGGCACAGATACATATACTCTTTCAAACATTATTGGTGATTCGTTGCCCAACGAAGCTAGTATGATTGTTAGAGTAGGTCAAAATATTTTATTAGGACCAAATAACAGTTACTATACAATTCAAAATAATAACAGAGCCTTTAATATTGACCCAGTTAAATTTGTTCCGTACAGTATTTCAGTTAGCGATGTTGATGTTTACGCCGACGGCAATTTATTAACTCCTATTACTGATTACAAAATTGATCTAAGCGGGATTACTGTTACTATCAATAAGAAAATTTACAAAAAGTATGAAGGCAAAGATCTAATTATCACTGTTAGACAAGATGCAGGTTATCAATATATTCCGTCAGTTAACGGCAGCACTCCTGCTATTAAACTTTCTCAGGCATATGATAGTTCTTACAAGATTGAAGTGATTAGTTCTTACCAACATAATATTTTAGATATTCAACGAACAGTTGTTAATATTACTTCAAACACATCTATTGTTCCCGACACGCCAACTTACTATTCTTACAAGAATTTGGCAAGTGGTTTACTGCCATTAGATAGGGAAGCAATCAACGATAACTTTATTTGGGTTGTTAAGAACGGAACTTTATTAACACCTAGTGTTGATTTTAAAGTTATGCCTGATAAATTATCTATTAAACTGTTGGATGAGCCAGCAATTGCTGATAGATTTACTATTATTTCTTTTGGTAATAATGTATTGACTTCTGGTATTGCATATATGCAGTTTAAAGATATTCTAAATAGGGTTATATTTAAACGATTAAGTTTAGACAAGCAAACAGTTCTAGCCAAGGACTTGTTGCCAACTGATATGACCATTGAAGTTGCAGATGCAAGTAACTTTGACGTTCCTAGCACTGCTAACAACAAGCCTGGAATTATTGAAATTGCTGGCGAACGAATTGAGTATTTTACCCTTGACGGAAATGTTTTAGGACAACTTCGTAGAGGAACATTAGGAACAGGTGTACGTGCCCTTCATAAGCAAGGATCATTTGTTCAAGATATCGGTGTAAGTGAAACTATTCCTTACACTGAAGATACATCGATAACACAAGTTGATTCTGATGGTACTACTACTGTTAACTTAAACTACATTCCGACTAGTACTGACGAAATTGAGGTGTTTGTAGGGGGAAGAAGACTCAAGAAACACAGCTATAGTGAGTACAGTATTGCGTTAAATTACCCTGAAAGTCCCGAAGGCGATGTTAACTATGCTGCTGAATTTATCGTTGACGGCGAAACTAGCAAAGTCACATTAAGAGATGCTCCGATTTTTGGTACTAGGGTAGTTGTTGCAAAGCGTTTAGGAACGTCGTGGGATTCTGCTATCAATATTCAAAACGATAATAATAGAATTGCACAGTTCTTGAAAGCACGTCCAGGTATTTGGTACACAGCAATAAAGTAAGCAGTTAATGTGCTTGATAAATATACGATAAAGAGAGATTACTATGCAGCATAATGACATGACAGGCTTGGCAATCCGTGGACATATTAAGATCACGGATGTTACTGAACCCGAAAACCACATTGTTCTTCAAGATAAGGGCAATGCAATACACTATGAAAACATGAGTATTGCATTGGCCCGTAGTATTGCAGACAGGGGCGAAGGGTTTATTTACGAAATGGCGTTCGGCAATGGCGGAACAGCAGTTGACCCAACTGGTATTATTACCTACTTAACACCGAATAGTTCGGGTTCAAATGCAAGTTTGTACAATCAAACTTATTCAAAAGTCGTAGATGACAAGTCTGGCAACAATACAGATCCTACAAGGAACTTTTTGGAAACAAGACACGTTACTGGAACAAATTATACAGACGTGTTTATTACCTGCTTATTAGATTACGGCGAGCCCGGCGGCCAGCAAGCATATGACACTACTACAAACAATGAAAATGCGTATGTTTTTGACGAGCTAGGATTAAAGTCATACAGTGCAACGGGCGATAGTCTCTTATTAACACATGTTGTTTTTCACCCTGTGCAAAAATCATTAAATCGTTTAATTCAAATTGATTATACGATTCGTATTCAGAGCTTAACTGGTTAATTGGAGCTAACGAATGACTTATCAAGTAACTTATACAGAAACAACTAACCCTCTTAAGCCGCCGATTAGCGTACAGGATCAAACACTAAATCAGCAGACTAGTGTATCGTTTGTTGGTAAAAATTATGCAGGCTACGGTCCAGTAATTGCCGAAAACTTCTTACACTTATTAGAAAACTTTGCATGTGCAGATTCTGGTTCTAACACTCCTGCTAGCCCGTTATTGAACAGTCCGGTACAAGGACAGTTATGGTATAACACCACTACTAACATTTTAAATGTATATGACGGTACATCTTGGAGTGCAGCAGGCAATATTAAAAAATCAACAGCCGCTCCGCAGGACGGCGCTGCTGGTGACTTATGGGTAGACACTGATACTAAGCAGCTCTACTTATATTCTGGTTCAAACTGGCTGTTAATTGGTCCGCAATTTAGTGCAGGTACACAAACTGGTCCAGCAGTTGAAACTATAACAGATACAGACGACGTTGATCATAACGTTTTGTCATTGTATGCAAATAATAACAGACTTGCAATTGTTAGTAAGGAAAGTTTTACACCTAAACAGACAATTGCTGGATTTACTACAGTTGGTCAAGGCATTAATTTAAGTTCAGTTGATTCAACTAGTTCAACTTCTCCTACTAAGTTCTGGGGAACTGCCAGTGTTGCAGATGCACTTAATGTAAATTCTTCGCCAATTTCTGCTTCGAATTTTTTAAGAAGCGACCAAACAAGTACAACTAACTTTTCTTTTAACGTTAGAAATAATAACGGTATAACAATTGGCGCTGACTTGAGCTTTAACATGAGCACTGACGCATCTGCTACAGTGTTTTATAACAAATCAAGCGGCGCAAGCGTTGATTTTAGACTTAATAACAACGGCGATATTAACACAGTATTACACGTTGACGCTAGAAATCGTATTGGTGTGGGTCCTAGTAATACTAACCCGCAGGCAACTTTAGATGTCCTTGGTGATATTTTATCCTCCGGGCCTATTGCTGTAACTGACACCACTGAATCGTCAACCCTAGGTGTTGGAAGTATTGCAACATCGGGCGGCTTATCTGTAGAAAAAAGTGTCAACGTTGGCAAGGATGTTTCGGTATTAGGTAAGATTTATGTTAATAACTTAGATACTAACGATACTCCAATTGGAGGATCTGTAATTTTACCAGGCGACGACACTGCAACTAACCTATATGACATTGGATCTAGTACTCGACGTTTTAGAAATGTCTATGCACAAACTTTCCAAGGAAACTTTAACGGCACGTTTACTGGCCCGTTATCTGGAAACATTACTGGTTCGGCAGCAAAGTTAGCAAGTCCTACTGTTTTTAGTCTAACAGGCGATGTTACAAGTAACTCAATTTCGTTCGACGGGCAGACAACAAACGGTACAGCAGTATTTGAGACAACAGTTAGCCAAGACTTTGTATCATCAAAGACAGAAGTTACTAATTCTTTAAATAGTGACCAGCTTTTACTTTACAGACCAGGCACTGGCCTGAGAAAAATTACTAAAGAAACATTTGTTTCAAACATACCGACTACTCCAATAGGTGTAGTTTTACCTTATGCAGGGCAAACACCGCCACCGGGCTATATGTTCTGTGATGGTAGTGAAGTACTAATTGGAACTTACTCTGCATTATTTGAGGTAATAGGTTACACTTATCGACCAGCAGTATTATTGCTAGGAAAAAATACATTTGCACTACCTGACTTGCGTGGCAGATTCCCGTTAGGCCGTGACAACATGGATAACGGTACTAGTGTTCCTGATAAAAATGATGCAAACATCTTTATTGATGCAGGCGGCGGCTCGGCAAACCGAGTTACTGATGTAACTGCTGATACATTAGGTTCGGGCTCAGGAGCAGATAGCAAATCTCTCGGTATATCAAATATTCCTGATCACATTCACACATTGTCTAGCGGCCAGGCTGACTACTTTGCAGTAGGTCGTCCGGGCCTAACAGACGATCCAAACGGTGTAAGCCCGCCGGGACCACAGTCTACAAGTGCTGGTTTAGCAGTTCCAAATACAGGTGGCGTTCTAACAAGTCAAACAGGACAGCCAATTAATATTATGAACCCTTACCAAACACTTAACTATATCATTTATACTGGTGTAATTGCATGAGCTCATATATTATAAACAAAACAGACGGCACAGTTTTAACTGAAATTGTTGACGGTACAATTAATCAAACAGCATCTGATATTACCCTAATCGGTAAAAATTCTAGTTCCTATGGTGAATTTTTAAATGAAAATTTTATCAAGATTCTAGAAAATTTTGCAAACTCTTCAAGGCCTAATTATCCTATTACTGGACAGTTATGGTATGATACTAGCGAAGGTCGATTAAAAGTTTATGACGGAAATGGGTTTAAGGTATCCGGCGGAACTATTGTTTCGCCAACTGCTCCGTCGAGCATTGTACAGGGCGATATTTGGATCGATAGTACACGCCAGCAGATGTATTTTAATGATGGTGTGTCAACTTTATTGGCTGGTCCTATTTACACTAAAGATCAAGGTGTTAGCGGATTACAAGTAATCGATGTCCTTGATACAAATACTATTAGCCATACAATTCTTTTACTATATATCGGCGGCATGCCGGTAGGATTGTTTAGTAAAGAAGAATTTACACCGGCTTCGCCTATTTCAAATTTTACTGGCGTTGTAAAAATCGGGTTTAATGCTAGTAACCTTACTGGATTTAAATTTAATGTTCCTGTAACACAAGCAGATTCTTTATTAGCTGCTGACAGTAGTTTAAAAACAGCAGACGACTTTTTATCAACAACAGAAGACTCGTCAACGTCTGGTACTATTGCTATCTTTAACTCAACTCCGTTAGTGTTGGGATTAAATCAAAATATTGAAGTCCAAGTTGCATCAAATGCTTTAAAATTTAATTCTAATATTTCAAATCAAAACGTTGAATTTAATTTATTAAACAATAACGGTATTAATACTTCGTTATTCTTAGATGCAGAGTTTGAGCGTATCGGTCTTTATACTACTAACCCACAAGCAACATTAGATGTTGCAGGTGACGTAATTATTCAAGGAAGTTTAACGGTCCAAGGAAACGTTACGTCAGTTAATTCGACTAATTTAGAAGTTGAAGATTCGTTGATTGAGTTAGGTGTTACAGCAACTCCTACTGATCTAACAGCAGAAGCTGGCGGTATTAAATTACTCGGCGATACAGACAAAACAATTCTTTGGGAATCTCTACCACTTGCATGGACTTCGAGTGAAAACTTAAACTTAACAACTGGTAAAGTTTACAAAGTTAATAATTTTGAAGTTCTAAGCCAAACAGCACTAGGCATCACAGTCACTAGCGCACTTGGTCTAAATACTATCGGTACTTTAAATAGCCTACAAGTTGATTATTTAAATTTAAATGATAACGTTTTAAGTTATGTTAACCCTAGTCTCGGTAACGGCGATGTTGTATTGCAGCCGAAAGGATTGGGAACTGTTAATGTAAGTAGCAAAAAGATTACAAATTTAGCAGACCCAGCAGATTTAACTGACGGAGTTAATTTACAAACTCTTAACCAAGTTGTAGAAACTTCACCGTTGGGCCTTTCAATTAATGTTGGTGCTTATTCAAATGCACAAATTATTAGCATTATTTTGAACAAAATTTACCCAATTGCAGAGCACCGAGACGGCACAGTTTGCAGAGTCTGGTGTATCGATTTAGCTATTGCCAAACAGTTTGCTATGTCTGGCGGTGCATGGGTGTGGGAATACGATATGTAAGGAGCGGCTCTTACTAGCCAAAATAGCATAAATACACTAGGACCAAGGAATAACAGAAATGCCATATACCATTAATCGATACAACGGAACAGTGATTAGCACAGTTGCCGACGGTACAATTGATACAACAACCGATCTCAAGCTAATTGGTAAAAATTATGCTGGATACGGAGAAATACAAAACGAAAACTTTCTCTTTTTACTAGAGAATTTTGCAAACCCTAACCCACCATCAAAACCATTAAGCGGACAAGTTTGGTATGATTCTGCTAACGGTAAGTTAAAGTTTTATGATGGTTCTAAATTCCGCACTACAGGTGGCGCAGAAACTGGCGCAACAGCACCAGTGGGGTTAACAGTTGGCGATTTTTGGTTTGATACAGTTAACAAACAATTGTATGCATGGAACGGCGCTGATTTTACATTAGTTGGTCCTCAAGGTGTTGCAGGTTCTGGAACAACTCAAATGATTTCTCGCTCAGTTAGAGAAGCAGGAACTGGAACAGCACATGCAATTATTGAAGCTCGCGTCAATGGACAAACTGTATTTGTTGTAAGTCCAGATGCTGCTTTTACAATTGATACTGGTTCTACAAACCCTCCATTAACTGGATTTACAAAACTTTATCAAGGCGTTACATTAGCATACACAAACGATGAATTAAACTATCCTGGTCAAACAACAACCGGCCATAGATTCTATGGCACATCTACTAACTCTGATAGACTCGGTGGGTATGATGCTAGCAGTTATGTTCGTTCTGGTACTGCTATTTTTAACTCATTAGTTCAGTTTGATGACGTAGGATTTACTATCGGTGCAACACCTAAATTGCGTGTATTTAATAGTGCAAACACAACACCTACAATCCAAAACACACTAAATGACACAATTGTTTTCCAAACAACTAGTTTAGGACAAACAAAGACGCCTATGCAGTTAGTGGCAAATAACGTTTTACCTGGTGCCGACAATGTTTCAAACATTGGATCAGGCACATTGAAGTTTGCTACAATTTATGCATCAACATTAGAAGGCACTGCAACACAGGCAGGTTCTTTAGCAGTTGGCGCTAGTTATGCTACTGCAAGTTCTGCATCAAGTGTAGGAACAATTGTTGCTAGAACAAGTATCGATGAAACTATTAGCGGTACAAATATTACTGCTGGTGCAATCAAAGGAACATATTTTGTAGGTACTGCAACCGCAGCTAACTACGCTGACCTTGCAGAAAAATATCTTGCTGACAAAGAATACGAAATTGGTACAGTACTAATGGTCGGCGGCGAAAAAGAAGTAACAGCGTGCCAAGTAGGATATCGAGCAGTTGGCCCAGTATCTGAAAAACCAGCATATCTAATGAATTTTGAATTAGAAGGCGGCACACCGATTGCACTTAAAGGCCGTGTTCCGGTTAAAGTTACTGGTGCAGTATTAAAAGGACAGCGTTTAGTAGCAGGACCAAACGGCACTGCACAAGCTGCTATGGGAAATAATGCAGATACGTTTGCATTAGCACTAGAATCTAACAACGAGCCTGGTGTCAGATTAGTAGAATGTCTAATTCTGTAATAATAAATAATCTGCGTTAAAAAAGGATAAAAGATGGCTGGACAAGGAAATAAGATTGTAGCAACTGACTACAACGCAATACAGGCAAAAGCTGCTTTAGTTTTGGGCTCGGGCTCGGGCAATTACGGATACGGGCAAACTGTATTAAGTTCGTCAGTTGGTGTTAATTCTAAAATTTCCGTAACACAGTGGAATAATCTTAGAACAGATTTACTACGTGCTCGCCAGCATCAAACAGGTACAGATTTATCAAGCCAGCTAACTGTTCCTACAACTAGTGTGACTGTTACTGAAGCAGATAGAGCAGCGTACATGCAAATGGCAGATGATGCTACTACAAACAGATTGGTAACTCCGCCTACTACTCCTATTCAACAAGCATCGGTTGGTAACTTAGTTTCAACACAAACAAGAACTACTAGCTGGAACGGGGTTGTTCAGCAGACTATTACAGTTAATTTTGCTGACGGAAATGCAGCAAGATACTTCTTTAACTCTGGCGGAAGAATGCAGTTTAGATCATCTCTAACCGGCGGTTCATCTTCTCCTGGTGGTAAAGATGACTCTTGGGCTACTTTGCTTAATGCAATGCAAACAATCCGTTTTGACTATCAGGAAACAAAGTCAACAAATACTGGAGGAAATGGTATTACTAATACTAATTATGGGTATTATAATCTTCCTTCTGCTAACACTATTATCTTTACTAAAGCAGTTGACGGAACAACATATTATCCTAACGTTTATCAAATCGTGGCAAGAAAGCCATCGGATAGTCAGTTAGTGTTTATTCTACAGTGGAGAGATGATAACTCTCCTGGCGGATGGAGAATTGATGAAAACGTAACTGGAACCTTAACAAGTATTGCAGAATGTTTTTACGCAACCGGCTCTAATGTTTCGGTTACTATTCCACCGGCAACTACTACAAGTATCGGTTAACCAATATTCATTGAATTTAAACCCCAGAAAGTATAAAATACTATACTAACTGGGGTTTTTTAATGGACGAACGAATTGAAAAAGCATTTGAAGTTGCTAACTACATGGCAACGCTGTCAAATCAGCGTAGAATAATTTTAGAAGAATTTAATCAAAAATTAGTCTTTTATAAAAACGGCGGAACGTTTAAGGTTAATCAATCTCTAATTAATTTTGTAAAACTTACACTCGATCTCGGGCACGTGGCACAAGTTCCGTTTATTGATGAAAATAACACACCGGTAATGATCGATGACGTACAAGAATTTTTTGAAGAAATTACTGCACTTTATTTCGAATCATTAAATTCGTATTCGGCTAAATTTGCAGAAATAAGACAAAAAAGAAAAATTGAGGACATTGTTAAACTATGAGTACAGGTGCCTTAATATTTGCACACAATAACTCAGAAGTTGATTATGTTAAGATAGCAAATTTTGCAGCATCTAGAATTCGTAGGTTTTTAGATGTACCAGTAAGCATTGTTACATCTGATGCAGGATGGTTAACAAGCGCCTATCCTAATCATGTGTTCGATAAGATTATACCGATTAAAATTTCTGAGTCTAATAAAAAAACCTTTTATGATGGTGCAATGTTTTCAAAGAGTCTTGAATGGAAAAATGTTACCCGCCACCAAGCATATTCCTTAACACCTTACGATACGACATTGGTTATTGATAGCGACTATATTCTTAATTCTGATATATTAAAAATTGCGTTAGCACGTGACGAACCATTTCAAATTTACAAAAAAAGTTTTGATATATCCGGCTGGAGAAATACATCTGCTTTTGAAAAACTGAATAGTTACTCTATTCCGTTTTATTGGGCTACGGCATTTGTCTTTAAAAAAGATCCTGTAGTTGAAGCATTCTTTAATTTAATTACTTACATTAAACTCAATTGGTCGTATTTTAGAGTTTTGTATAGTCTAGGTAACTCGCCATTTAGAAATGACTATGCTTTCAGTATAGCAATACATATTATGAATGGTAAAACTAATGGTGGATTTGCCGTCGAGTTGCCGGGTACAATGACATATATTCAAGACAAAGATATATTACTCGAAATATCTGACACTAGTATGAAATTTCTTGTTGAGAAGCAAAACTATCTTGGAGAATATATTGCAGCAAAGACGTCTGGAATTGATGTTCATGTTATGAATAAAATTAGTCTAAGTAGAATTATCGACGGGTGTACACATGTCTAAAGGCTTTCTTATTTTTGCTCAGAACACTGACTCTGTTGATTATTTGCAACAGGCATATTGCCTGGCACTTAGTATTAAACACAGTCAGCGTATTATTGATAGTGTTTCATTGGTAACCAACGATGTTGTTCCTGACCAATACTCTAAAGTATTTGATCATATAATTCCGATTCCTTGGACTGTAGAAATAGAACCGAGTAGATTTATGGGCGAGCATCGATGGAAATTATATCATGTATCACCTTATGAAGAAACCATTGTGTTAGATAGTGACATGCTTGTATTAGAAGATTTATCTACGTGGTGGGATCAATGTAAAAATTATGATGTAAATTTTTGTTCCAGAGTATTGGATCATAAGTTAGATTTAGTAAGTAGCGATTTTTATAGAAAATCGTTTACAGAAAATAAACTATCTAACCCTTATTATGCTTTGCATTATTTTAAAAAGAGTGAAAAGTCTTATGAATTTTATAAGGTGTTAGAATTTGTGTGTAATAACTGGGAATGGTGTTACAGTAAGTTTGCCCCAGAAAAATATCAAAATAGATTAAGCATGGATTTGGCAACAGCAATATCTATTGAAATAATTGGAAATTTGCAGTTTGTTGACAATGCTAGTCCTCTTGAATTTATTCATATGAAACCAGAAATACAAGGTTGGGAAATACCAACAGTTCATTGGCAGGATAGTGTTTTTTCGTTGCTAAATTCAAAAGGGGACTTAATAGTCGGTAACATTAAACAGTCTAAGATATTTCATTATGTAGAGAAAGATTTTATTAATACTAAAATTATTAAGACTTTAGAGGAACTAGTGTATGGCAAAGAAAAGTAAAAAACTTTTATCTTCAGCTAAAGTTCTTTCTCCAGGCATGACCTATGTTTATTATGATAAACGTACTGGTAAAATTAACTCTATTACTAATCAACTAGATGAGTCTCAAGAGCACGGTATTGAAGTTCCTGTGTCCAGTGTTTCTGGAATACTAAGCGGCATTGAGTATAAGGAAGACTTCTTAATTGGATATGATCAAGAATCGTCTACACCTGAAAAATTAACTCTTATTAAACGATTAAGGTTGGCAGATTCTGATTTTGAATTTAAGAACAATATGGTCGAATGGATATCAGAAACCAACGACACTTGCGATTGTATTATTAAGTGGAATAACAAAATTAATTGTTGGTTATTTTCTCTTAGCGACGATTTTAAGAAAAAGTATCAACAAGAATTAATACTCGACAAGTTAGTTTTTTTTGTTACTCTCGAAACTGATTTTGATTTTTTGGTTAGGACTATAGTAGTTGATTTTGATGATTTGCTAAGGAAAGAAATTTTAGTGCAATTTGATAGCCCGCTAGAAAAACAAATTGACAGAATATCTATATCATCTAAACTAGTCCTTAAATCTTATAAGCTAATTAAAATATATGAATAAAATTAAAGTTATTGAACAAGACATTGTATTCTTAAGTTACGACGAACCAAATGCAGAAAAAAACTACGCAGACCTTTTAACAAAAGTTCCGTGGGCAAAACGTGTCCATGGTGTTAAGGGTAGCGATGCTGCTCACAAAGCCTGCGCTGCTACTAGTGATACTGAATACTTTGTTACTGTAGATGCAGATAATATTGTTGATCCCGCTTTTCTCGAAGTAGAAATAGACCTTGACGAACTTGACCTAACACCTGATCATGTGTTTAGTTGGTGCGGAAAAGTTAATGTTAATGGACTAATGTATGGCAACGGCGGCTTAAAAATGTGGACTCGCAAGTTTGTTAATAACATGCGCACGCACGAAAACAGCGATCCATCTGATACAAAAGGGCTAGTAGAGTTTTGTTTCGATGACAAATACTATCAATTTAATGCAAATTACAGTGAAAGTATGATTACTGGAAGTCCCTTCCAAGCCTGGCGTGCAGGGTTCCGCGAAGGGGTTAAAATGTCGCTAGATCAAGGTGCAAAAACACACGACATTAAAAAGATTTGGTGGCAAAACTATGACCGATTACTAATTTGGTGCAATATCGGTGCAGATACCGAAAATGGTATTTGGAGCATGATAGGTGCAAGAGAAGGTTGCTACAAGACTAATTGTACTGATTGGGATTATTCAAATGTTCGAGATTTCGAGTGGCTAACTGATTACTGGAATAAGCAAGGATATGGCCCTGCATCTGATACAGATTATCGATATAAGTGGTTGGGGGAGCAGTTGCAAAAAGAGTTAAATTTAGAAATTAGTAACATTGATGCAACAGGTTCTAAATTTTTTAAAACAGTGTATAACAATACTCCGAGGATAATTAAACGCCGTGTATGATATAGTCTTTATTAGTTACAACGAACTAAATGCAGATGAAAATTTTAGTAGATTAAAATCAAGATTTCCTTTAGCAAAACGTGTACACGGTGTTAAAGGAATACATCAGGCACACATTGCAGCAGCAAGGATGTCTTTTACTAAAATGTTTTGGGTAGTCGATGGAGACGCTCAAGTTCTCGATACGTTTAATTTTGATTACCAAGTGCCTGATTGGGACCTTGATGTAGTGCATGTGTGGCGCAGTAAGAATCCAATAAATGGCCTAGAATACGGTTATGGCGGCGTTAAATTATTACCTCGAAATCTCACACTTAAAATTTCTCCGGATTCAGTTGATATGACTACTAGTATAAGCAGTAAGTTCAAAGCAATGGACGAAGTTAGTAATATTACTGCATTTAATACAGATGGTTTTAGCACCTGGCGTAGTGCGTTTAGAGAGTGTGCTAAATTAGCTAGTAAGGTAATTGATCGTCAAAATTATCTAGAAACTACTGATAGATTAAATGCCTGGCAAACATATTATCCTGAAAAACCCTTTGCACAACAATCGGCCGAGGGTGCATGTGCAGGTAAAGAGTATGGTCGTAAAAATGCCGCAGATCCTGCGGCACTTAGTTTAATTAACGACTTTGAATGGCTCAAGACTCAGTACGAACAAACTCCGCAGCCATTGGAAACACCTCAGCAATAACTTTTGCACAAGCCCATGCAATTTCACGGTGCTCTAATTGAGTGCCGTTTTCTGCACGAAGCTCGATATAATGGATCCAGCTACGGAGTGTACCGTTCATGTACAAACGACTAACGGTATTTCCCTCTGGCAAAATTGCACGAGCTTGTTCTTTAGCGATACCATGCTCTATTGCCCATGCATAATTTGCTTTAACTAAATCGATAACATCTTGCTGTCGTTTGTTCCATTCTGCAATTAGCTCTAAGTCCGAAGTTTCGATGCTGTTTTGACGATTTTTAGTATCCTGCAAGCGAGCATCTCTTAATACAAAGTCTAAGTCTTTAGTTGGATCTGCATAACGTTGAGAGAATTCTTGGAAGCTAAAGCTACGATGTCTGAGAATTTGTCGAGCAATATCTCTAGTAGTTTCTATCTCTAAACATGCACTGACCATTTCAAGTGGACTCCAGTGCTTATGTTTAATCAAATATCGAATAAGTTTTTCACTTGTTTCGGTATTAAATTGATTAGATGGATTACTTACTCGAGCACAGAAAGCAATTAGCTCTTGGGCATCGTAGATACCTTCATTTGCCATTTCTCTGCTTGCTTTGCTTGACGAAATTAATTTCACTTTCATTGTAATTTTTTCTTTCTTAAAAACTTTTCAGTTACACGTTTGATGTCTTTTTTAACACGGTCTGTATCAAGTTTAAAGTCTATGCTTTCGATACGTCTTTCATATACTTTAATCATCTCGGATAGCGATTTTTCAAACGTTTCCCAATCGCTATTTTTTGTTTTAGTTGTTATTTTAATTTCCCAAACTTTTCCGTCTTTGAATGTAATGATAACAGCGTGTAGGTACTTGAGAGGAAGCACATTGACTTTTACCTCTCCAAATACTTCGGGCCAACATTCAATGACATCTTTGGGAAGTAGCTTCCCTTTTGATGTCATTTAGTTTTTTTGGTCGGAACCAACTCCTCTGCTTTTCTGCGAAACTCTGCCGCTTGCTTGCTTAACTTGTCAGCTTGACTGCGATAGTGTTTTGCTTCGGCTTCTGCGCTATCAAATGTTTCTGGAACAGTTTCGTTAACGCTAGCAGATGTAGTCTTAGAAACGTCTGAAGTTTCTGCAGGTAGTTCTTTAGCAGTTGCAACTTCTTTAATTTCAGACTTAGATGTAGGCTTGATATGCAAGTCATCTACAGCTACACCTCTTTGTTCTGCAATCATTTGATTGAGTTCAGAAAGCAACATTGATGCACCTGGAGCAGGAATCATCTCGACGTCGCTTGTTTGGATCTTTACTAAACGACCATTGCCGTGTAAGTTAGGCAACATGCGAGATCCGTCTGGAAATTGTGTACGATCTAATGCTTCTGCGAATTCGTATGCTTCTTGTGCAGCAGGACTTTCGACTAAGTTGATAATAGCGTTATGCATATCATCTGGCAAGTTTTCTGTAGGAATTACCAAACAACTATGTGCATCACCTGGTAGTGTCCTATAAGCAACTAACACTTTCTTGTTCGATGCTTTGATCCTGCCTATATGTTTAAGTGCTCTCATATTAGGCTCCTTGCTTAGATGCTTCTGCTTGTTTAGCCACTTGATCTAAGAATGTTGTTAGTTTGTTATACGTCTGTCCGACGATTTGCATTTCATTTGGTTTGAATGCTCCTCTTGAACTAGCAATGTCGATAATAACCTTCATTGCGTTTAAATCGTTAATATTAAGTTCTGCGCCTTCTTGTTGGGCAGCAGGTGCTTGAGTTTGTTCTTTATCCTGTACGTTATCAGTCATGGTATCTCCTCGTAATGTACCTATATAATTATCTCATTTGTAGATGAGGACAGGCAATTGTGAAGAAACTTAATTCTTTCTCTGATTCGAAACCGACTTTTGTAACGTGGATAAAGTTATTGCTACTATCAAGTGCAATGCTTTGCCCAATATAATATCTATGATTTAGATTGTGTTGAATCCATGAATCGATATTTTTGAGCAAAATTGGACTATATTTTTCAATAGTAGAGTACTTGAAATGAGGAGCAGCAAATTCTGCCCTCCTCATCCCAAAGTAATTAAGCGGATTCGGTTTACCGTTCTTAAGAGCCATTATGCGTGTTCTTTAACTTGGTCGTAATATGCAAACTCGCCAAATGGAGGAACAATACTGTCAGTACCATGGATAATAAAAACGGTATCGCAGTATAGTTCGTCACCCCAGCTACCGCATGGATATCCGTCAGTGAACATGATGAACTTTTTAGGCTGAATATCGTTCTCTTTCATGTATTCCCAGTTTGCATCAAAGTCAGTGCCACCACCGCCTTTGCATTTATAGTTAGCAAATTCGTCCATGTTGTAGCCGTCGTAATCACGCTCGCCGTAGACGCGAGTGTCGAAAGTCCAAAGTTTGATCTTAAAGTCTTTGTACTCTTCCATGATACCTTTGATTTCGCTTAGGAAATCTTTAGCTTGCTCGTCCCCGATAGAACCAGACATGTCAATAGCAATGCAAATGTCAATAGTTTCTTGGAACTGTTGACCTGGCAGCACTGCGTTCATATGCCAGCCCTTGCGGTTTGGTCGCATGAAAGAATAATCATTCTTAATGGTACTTTGGATTTGTTGTTGAAGGATTTGCCTCCAATCCATCTTTGGTTCGGTGAAGTCTTTAATCATTCGAGCAACACCAGCAGGGATGTTACCGGCGCCAGCAGCCTGTGCAGCTTGCAACACTGCTTCGCGCATCTCGTCTCGAATCTGTTTCAGCTCTTCTTTAGAGTACTTCGGACGACCATCTTCGCCATCTTTATCGCCACCGCCTGACTGATCCATGTGTTCGTCTAGCAATTGGCCAAGAGCAGCCAATTGTTTCTCGTCCATCTTTTTGTAGATTTCGTCGTAGATCTGTTCGGCAGACCAACCGTAGTATTTTGAATCGTGAAAGATGTTAATACTTGGAATTTTATGATCGCCGATTTTATCTCGAACGATTTGTCCGTTTACTGCGTAGTCACAGGCAATGTTAAAGATCTGCGGATCACGACCTTCGCGACGACCCATGTGATCGAAAACAGCATGAAGAATTTCGTGTGCCAGAACAAACTCGACTTGTTTGTTAGTAAGCGGTTTGAAAAACTCGCGATTGAAATAAATGGTACGCCCGTCGGTAGCAGCAGTAGTTAGACTATTCCAGCCTTCTTTAATCTGCATACGGGTTGCTAGATTACCAAAAAACGGATGACGTAGCAACAGGCCTACTCGGGCTACGATAATTTTATCAATGATTGGATCTGCGTGTGCCATTTGAATTCCTATTAAATTTCTATGTATATATTATAACACCGCCCGTGGGCGGTGTCAATTGGCTCGAACTTTGATTAGTTCTTGTCAGTTGCTGCGGCAATGTACTTGCCAAACTTTGCATGGAAGTCATCGAAGCACTTGATTTCGTCTGGATCCAGCGGCAGTTTGTAGCTAGACAGTGCGAGCTTAGTGCCCATGATTACCAGCTCAGTTTCGAAGTTCTTCATCATGAATTCGAAGAAGTAGTTAACTTGATCGTTCCAGTCTTTGACCTTCTTATCGCTAGCATCTTTAAGTTCGTAGCACAGACTAACAACCAAAGAGTACTGTGCGGAAATTTCCTTAGTATCCAGTTTGTTTACTTTACCGCTAAGGATATCCGAAGGGTTAGGCAGCTTAGAAGCGTGCTTACGATGTGCCATAAACTTGCTAGCAAGACCTTCGCCTACTGCACCGCACACAAGGTTCATCAGGGTGTCGGTATCAGTGTCGTCTTCGGTCAGCAGTTCGCTAACAAAAGACCAAGAACGAGGAGTTGCAAATGCTCGGCTTGCACTCTTAGGATCAAAGTCGTACAGGTCCTTCTTAGAGAAAGTAAGGAAACCAACAACGTCTTTGTGGATACGATTGTCAGTAGCCCAGTCAAACCAGTCATCCCAGTCGATAGCCATTTCCAAGTGAACAAAGCGGTTAGCCAGCGGAGCAGGCATACGATAAGTGACACCTTTGTCGCTTTCGCGGTTACCAGCAGCAACGATTACAACGTTGTCTGGAAGTTGATAAGCACCGACTCGGCGGTTCAGGATCAGTTGATACGCAGCAGCTTGAACAGCAGGTGCAGCAGAGTTCATTTCGTCCAAGAACAGAACAATTTGCTTGTGATTTTCTGCAAATGTTTTGCTAGGCAGTTCAGCAGGAGGTGCCCAACGCATAGTGCCGTCGTTGCTGTCGAAGTAAGGAATACCCTTGATGTCAGTCGGCTCCCACAGGCTCAGACGAACGTCGATGACATGAGCATCGAGCTCAGTACCGAGTTGCTTGATAATGTCTGACTTGCCAATACCAGGAGGACCCCAGATGAAAAGCGGACGCTGTTTCTTAAATGCTTTTCGCAAAGCCTTCTTAGCGGAAGAGGGGCCTACGGTACGACTGTTAATTTCTGCCATTTTATTTCCTATCTATAAGGGAGGGTTGAAAAATTGTTGCGTTAAGTTGAAAACCTAACTATCTAGCCCTTATTATATGGCCGTTCTTTCCGCCTGTCAACTACTTTTTAGTCTTCTTTTGAATTTTTTTGGCGTTCGTTGATTGCTTTGATCAAACCAAATTTGCGGATATCGTCTGAAAACATATACAGCTCAAAGCTCTTTTTTTCCGAAAATACTGTAATGCTGTTATTTGTAAGAAAATACGGACAATCGACGTATTTTTCTAAAAATATGATAGTTTGCGGGCTTAGGTCAATGGGCTCAGTAAATGGAATTTCGTAGTCCTTTAACTCCAAATCTTTTACCAAAAATTCGTAACCTTTGTCAGTGAGCCTAAATGATTTTGATTTTGTAGATTGCCACCAAGTGCGAGAATACAAGCTAACATTTGCATCGTCTGTACTTTTCCCCCATTGATTGAGGAAAATTTTTGTTAGCGTTTCTCGCGGAATCATTTGATAATAGTTCCTTGAGTTAGCTTAACAACTTGGAAATCGGTAGTTCCGAACGTCAAGTTTAATTTCTTTGCCAAATTATGTGCATGACCAGGATTTGAAAAAGAAACTTTTTTATATTTAGGCCCAGGATAGCTAGTGAGGCTGTTAAAACTCTTTAAGTTGAAAGGTTCGCCTTTGTAGAACACAGCCCAAATGGCTTCCGCTTCTAATACCTGCTCGGCTTTATAAGTTTTTTTGTTAATGCTTTCTAAAAGAACTCTTGGCTTTGGACGACTCATATATACGTACCCTCAATATAATGTACGTATATATTTATCTTTATTTGGGATCGTCGAAGCCGCCACCGTCCATTGTTACTGTAACTACTTCTGTATCGATTGTTTGTTTAAGTTCGTTAAACAGGGTTTCGTAATCTTTAAGCAACTTGTCTTGAATTTCAGCTAGCGCAAGACTTAGTAATCTTGCTTGCTGTAACGTCATTTTTACTTCTTTAGACTGTGACAACTCTGCTGATCTAACTTGTTGAATAAATTGTGTTACAGGAGTTAAGTTAATCTGATTTTGCATTTGATAAGACTGCCTTCATTTCGATTTCGTTTTTAAACGGACCTTTGTACGGATAACGTTCGATAGTAATTGCCTTTGGGCAAAAGCTCTTAACCCATCCTTTATCGAATTTAATTACATAGTAGCCTGCACAGTATAAGCTCTTACTTGCATTGCTTTTTGTAAACAACGGAAGTTTTCTTTGTACATCATACATTGCATTGTATGGCTTGCTAGACGTAGGATAACCGTGACATTCGTTCGGTTCTGCAGACGTAACTTTAACTTTACTGCTAGTTAAAAAGAAATCCTTGCCAAACTGTTTAGTTAGCTCGTCTTTCTTGTTAAACATAACTTCGCCGCTTGTGCTACTGAGAACAAACTTGTTATTTTCTTTCTTGTGAAGAGTTGCAATTTTTACGCCGTTCTCTTCGACAATCCAAAACTTTCCATCAACGATCGGTTTTGCATGTATCTCTGTCATTTATTAAACCATCCTTTAATTGTTGTCCACAGATTAAAATATCGAAAATGATAATCTGTTAGCATTGGTGCAGCATGTGGGCAACGGCCTTGCTTCCATGTGCAGCCTATTTTAATATCTTCACCACATGAGTTACACTTCATTTGGATCCTCGTTAAGTCCGCGCCATTTAACTACGTCTTTATCCCATTTCTTTCCATTCCACTCGGCACTCATTACATTTGATGCAAACGGCCACTTTGTTTCATTTTCTTCTTGCAGAATCTGATATGCACCTATGCGGGCAGGCTTAACGGTTGCCGGATACCAATCAGTGACTACGGGTTTTTCTTCTTCAACTGGGGTCCAGTTGAACTGATCTTCGCTCAAGTTTTCCCATTCGTCTTCGCTCATATTCTCTATTCGCTTGGCGTAACCGTCGACAAATTCTTTAACTTGCTTAGGAAAGTCAACCGGATTGTTAGTGTTAGTTGCGTGCGGAACTCCGCTTACGCTAATGTTTTCATCTGGCTCGCCTTGAAAAACTTCACCAGTATCTTCGTTAGTTAGTTCTAAGGGACCGTAGTAGTAATACTCGGTGTCGTCGTTACTCCAGCCTAGTTCTTCTACACCGCAATAGCTATCTTCTTCCCAAGCAGCTTCAAACTTCTCAAACTCATCGTCGGTAACTTTATCGTTTTCTCGATTAATATCTAGCCAGCAGCCGTCTGACATATCTGACATTTCCCAGCATTCGTCGTTGTCGATGCAGCCTAATTCGTAACCGTCTTCGTTCTTTAGCTCGTCGTCAGTGAGTGGTCGGTCGTCGGACTCTACTGTAAAGTTGGCCCAGCGGAACCCTTGCTCAATTGAAATGATCATACCGTCTTTGTAGAAAAACATCTTTTCTACAGCAGACTTTTTATATTGTGGTGATAAATTCCATGTTGCCATATTATACCTCTTGAGTTAATGTTGATACTTTTTCTGGATAGTTTGCTTGGAATGGCTCTGCATACTGCTGAATGTTATCTGCAATCTTTTTCATATCCCATACGTTGCAAAACTTTAACATACGAATACCTACTTGACTAATGTTCTTAGGAACAGAGTTTTCTGTAATAGTATCGTTAATTAATTTGCGAATATCTGCGGGCTGTGCAGACAAGTCGCACAGTGTTACATTTCGATTGTAATCGTCTAATACTCTGTGTTCAACATTGTTATGGTCAACCCAACGTTGCAGCATGAGATTGTTCCAATTGAACCCCTTGGATTTGCGATCTTCAAATGCTTCAGTTAAGCCCACCTTGTTTTTAGAACCTTTAGTGCGAACGCCAGGGTATGCACTAAACACGTTATCGCTAGTATCACCTCGCATACACTTTTCAAACAGCAACCATTCTGGATCAGGTGCGGGTTTTTCTTCGCCTGTCTTCTTATCCTTGATGCGTTTATTCTTTGCATCAAAATACCCTTCGTGGGTAATAGTTGTTTCTGTAATACCGTTGTATTGTTTAACGTTAGGAGCAATTAGTTGTGCAAAGTCTCCGTCGCTGCTGATAATAACATGATGATCATTAGGATGTGCTTGCACAAAACCTGCAATCAAATCATCTGCTTCGAGTTGCGGATGATGCAAGACTGTTACGTTAGTCTTTTCTGTAATAAATTTTTTAAACTCGTCAAATGCTTCCCAAAACAATTGATCTTCTTCTTGTTCTCTAGGAGAAGCAGCAGCCCGTGCCTCTGCTCGTTGTGCTTTATACGGTTTATAAAAATCTTTGCGCCACGACCTGCCTTCTAGTGCAAATACAACATGTGTACCTCCGAAGTCGTGCCATGCTTTTTTAATAGAGTTAAAAGTGATATGAAACGCCATACCAAGTTTAATGTCAGTGTTACCTTGTACTACGTGCCTTGCACGAAAGAAAGTATTGGCTGTATCAACCAAAATGTATGTCATAGGAAGTATTCCATATCAGCTGCAAAAACAAAACGAAAATCCTTAGAATCCGTGATTCCAGGTCTATGCCATATTTTACTAGGATATACGTTCCATGTCAACTGGTTTGGTTTTAGGAAAAAAGAGTTGTTAAAATTTGGATAATCCAAACAAAACTCTGTTCCGGTCAGATCTGCATTAGTAACGTCTGCAGGAATATGTACATACCAAATACCGCTTATAGTGCCAGTAGTGTTATTGTTGTCATTAATGTGGTGATTATGCCACAGTTTATCTCTAGGTTCGGCATCTATGGAGTTTGTCATAAACACCCAACTCATTATATTTTTAATTCTTACTTCTCGATTTAAAAACATAAAACAACTGTAGATAAAACTTTGTCGCATTTTAAGCCATACTGGTTCGGGCCTTGCAAATAAGTTTTCTTTAGTTTGATATTTGGGACTGTTAGTAAAATAGTTTCCAGATGCAATGATGTTTTTTGAGATCAGTTTTATTTGATCATTATCATCATTTGAAATAAGAGAAGACCAGTTATACTGGTCTATATACTCGCTAGTATTAACTACTACGGTCATTAAGAAACCTCTGACCGATCTTTGTTAATTTTTTGTACGTTAATAAATCCTGCGCTTAACCGATCTGGTTCGGCTACACCGGCTTCCTCTAACATATTCCTTGCAAGATCTCTGAACCATCGATCGACAATTTCTTCATCAGGGTCACCGTCATAGCCGTACCCTGCACGCTTGAGTTCCGAAATAAAGTGCTCGTTCCAGTCAAGCTCGAAGAATCCGTTTCGAATATTTTCTTTATTAACGTGTGTATCTAATACAGCTACCCAAGGTTCGCCTTTTTCGGTTGCACGTTCTTTGGGAGTTAATTTAGCAACCCGTTCTGCTTCTTTAGCTTCTTGTGCAGCTACTTCGGCTAATCTTTTTTCTTCTTCTGCTTGGCGAGTTTCGGCAATTGCTTTTTCTGCTTCTTGCCTAATCTTGTCAATGCCTGTAAGTTTTTCAAATAATTTTCTAAACATTAGGTACCCCATTCATTTTTAAACAATGGAACTTGCAGTCTATCGCTATATCGTAGTCCATTCTTCATTGCAATATCTGCAACTGCTCGATTGTTAAGAGCATAAACACTTTCAACACCGCCCACTGGCATTAGGTATACGTGTCCTGTAAATCCAGCTGCTCGATATTCTTCAATTGCACGTTGGGCATCTGCAAAGTCTTGTTCTGTAGCAATAACAAACTTGAGATATACATTAGCGCCTATAACTTGATACGACCTAACAATCTCAGGCTTAATAGCATCTTCCCACTTTTCTCCACTGCATGGAAGTTTAGCACTTACTGAGAAAGTAAGTTCTCGAGTATAGTTGTCTTTATGCGACCATTGCCAGTCTTTCAAGTACTGTGAAAACTCCGGAGTAAGTGTTTGAGTGCCATTTGTCTCAAATGTAATTTCACGCAAACCAGTCATTTTGGGATGATTCAATAAGTCTGGGTAAGCACGCTGCCAGCCTAGTAATGGCTCTCCGCCTGTAATTACTAAATGCTCAGTACGCCATTCTTTAAATGGCAGGATTTCGCAAATACGTTCTGCAATAGCATCTGACGTGAGCATTGGGCTAAGGTCTTTAAAGCTAGGATGCCAAGACGCATAGCTATCGCAGCCAGTAGATACTAGCGGTAGTTCTTCATATTTGTTGTACATATGAGCAACTTCTGCAATTTCGTCAGCCTCTTTGCTTAGTTCACCTCGAGGCATACCAAATCCGGCACATTTAAAGTTACAACCAAATGTACGCAAGAATACAGAAGGTACGCCCATATAACGTCCTTCTCCTTGAATGCTATAAAATAGCTCTGCAATTTTTAATTTAGACACAATCATTTTCCTCTGCTAATTTTTTAGCAATTCTGTTTTGTAAGTTAGCCTTCCAGCGACGCTCATCTCTAAAGTTTTTAACATCTTGAATAGCGTTTTTCAATGTTTCTGAATAGTTAAGTGCTTGTTGTTCCGACATAGTAATTGTTGTTTCAACGGTTACTGCGCCAGTGGTCCAAACTTCCCAAGTTACTTTAAGTCGACGAATAAGTCCGTTGACTAAATCTTTCCAGAACCAATCAAACTCTTGTTGCCAAGTATTATCAATGTCGTAGCGTTTTTCTACAGTTTCACTCCAGTAGTCAGTTTTGGCAATAGCGTAAATGTTTACATTAATGCCAGTCTCATCTGATTCGACTTCGACATTATGTTCGTGGTATTCTTGACCACAACCACATACTACTTGATACATTTTGCTATCGCCCCACTCGTTTCTAAGTAGGATACCTTCTGCTGGAGTTTGTGCCTTCATTATGCTTTCTTCCTAGATTTTTTAACTTTAGGTTCTACATCAGTGCTTACACTTGCCAATGCATCTTGCACATCTTTAAGAAGCTGTGCATCATCCCATTCGAGCTCTGTGCGACCGTCCGGATATGTAGTAACTGTTAAGTGACTACCTTTAACTACTTGTACGCCTTCGACGTCTTTCTTTTTACGTGTTGCCATAATTACCTCGGAGCAAATTCTTGTTGCAGCTTAATATTATCAAAGAATTCTTTCTTTGTGCCTGGGTCAGTTTTAAACGAACCTTTAAGTACAGTAGTTTGAGTTAACGAACTATGTGCCATAATACCACGGTTTTCGCAACATCCGTGAACTGCTTGGATATAAACTCCTAGGTTCTGAGCGCCTGTTGCCTTTTCGATTTCTCTGGCAATATCATTAGCAAGCTCCTCCTGGAGAGTACCGCGTCTGGCGCACCATTGAGCGATGCGTGTATATTTCGAGAGGCCAATGAGTTTTTCGGCAGCAATAATACCAATATAAGCAACGCCACTAACAGGTTGGTGATGATGGCTACACATACTGCGAAGCTCACTACGGACAACCAACATACCTTCGTAGCGGTCCTCCGAATCGTTTGGAAATGCTGTTGCGTCTGGTGCTGGGTCATATCTACCTGCCATTATTTCGTTGTAATACATTTTAGCAAGACGTCTTGCTGTACCGTGACTGTTAGGATCAGTTTCTCTATCGATAAGAAGGGTGTCTAGTACACCTTCAAATGCTACTGTTGCTTCGTCGATAAGTTTTGCTTTATCTTCTTCGCTAACATAATCGCTAATGTTATCGCCTGCCCAGAAACGCTTATTGTCGCGTTTCATATTTTCTCTAATTACTTGTGCTAGATTTTTTTCTGTCATTATTTTTATTCTCCGAGTTATAGACGCGGATGTCTATATGTAATTGTATGCTTTTATTTAGGTTTTTGCAAGCCTTCGGTAAAATTATTGTTTCCGTTTATTGCGTGCATCACGTAAATCTTCTTGTAAAAATTCACGGTATTCGGTTAACACTTCGATTTTTCGACTAGCAGTACCTTGTCTTCTTAGTTCATCCAAGTCTTTATCTACTTGAGATATTTTTTGTTCGATTTCTTCTACAGTTAATTCTCTCATAACCAAAAATCCTCCCATGGGTAAACTAGCCAGCAATCATCTTCGGCTTTGTTTACAGTCCAAACGCTATAATCTGGGTCTTTAAATTCGCTTGCTTGGTTATGTGTTAGCACTGCAAACCGAACATTATCACCCCAAATGTTATCCCATTCGTCGGCATCTGGAAAACAACCTGCTGGCCAGTCTTTTTTAATCCAGTTAAGTGTAGCACCAGTGTCGTTGATGTCGTCTACAATTAGGATTTTCTTTTTAAGGCGCTCAATGTATTTGTGATCACCCCAAACGTATCTTTGATTGTCAGGAACAACACCTAGTGCATCTTCAGCCATCCAGAGGTTGCTTTCTGTATTTTCGTTATCTCGAAGACTGACATTTAATGTGTGCATCTGAATCCCAGTGTATTGACTTAACAAGTTCGCTGGTACTAACCCGCCCCTTGTAAGACCGACAATGTAATCAGGTTTCCAATCGTGTGATTGCATTTGCCTTGCAATTTCAAGGACTGCACCTTGTACCTGTTGCCAGCTATAATAAACTTTTTTCATTTGAGTAGACCTTGACAGAAGCGTTCAATTTCTTCGTCAGTCATAAAGAAGTTGTATGTTGAATCCATAACAACTTTGCCTTCCTTTAACGATTCTTGAACAAACTCAATACTGTTCAAGTCGCTAGGTGATAAACATTTCCACATTTTAACTCGAAGTCGAAAACCTTCGTTTTCTTTAACAATAAATTCTTTGGTAACTTTTACAAAATCATTAATTTGTGTCATCGCCTTTTATCCTTTCAAATGTTCTATATTTTTCTAAAGTGTTTATATAATCGTCGAATTTCTTTTTAAGACTTGGATATTTTGCCTCCATCTTAACATCTCTTTCGGGAATCCCTAACACTCTTTCAATAACACTCAACCTTTCGTTTAGATCAAGCCCGTTAATTTTAACAGTGCCTTTTACATCGAGTGTTGCTGATTCTTCTAATACTACTTTATCTTCGCCTACTGGTATTGATAACACAGTATTATTGTTGGTACTTTTAAATGCAGTCGGCGACGGTTGTGTCCAACTATATGAACCGTTGGAACCAGCAGTTAAAGTTGTGCCCGTATACGACATATTGTAATAACTGCTACTAGAAGGTGCAGTTATAGTAATGGTATCCAAATCAGTTGGTAATGTTATTGAGTAAGTTCCTTGCGCTGAAGAAGTTGTCACGTAGTGTCTCCATTTGTTTGTGTACAAGTGGAATATACTTATTATAATTTTCCATGTACTCTACGATTTTATCGCAGACCTTTGACCTATTTGCTAGATATTGGTCATAGTTTTCAGTCCACTGGCTAGGATACTTGAATTCATCCATTGCCATTTCGCTATAGCTTAATCGATCGGGAACCATAGGAATAGCATCTACTACTGCACCTTCGTACCAACTAATTCCTAGTGTTTCTTGCAAGTTCGCACTAAACACTAATTTAGATTCGCCTAACAAGTTATGGTATTCGTTCTTTGTTAGCTGTTGGTCTTGACATACTACAAACTCGTATTGCGGCAGTTGTTCTTTAAGATCTCTAAAAATCTCTACTTGCTTTTCTGGAGCAATACGATGCGGGAATAGGATTGTGTTTTTCTTTTCCATGCCTTTGTAATCAAGCAATGCATCTTGCATATACTCCATAGGCCAGCCCGTTCGCACAAATTTCTTATCAGATCTTGAAGGATCTTGTGTATCATCGAACAAGTTTTTATTAAACATGTCGATGTGAAACTGTGTAGCAAAGTAGTTATGGTCGACGGCGTGGAAGAAACTCTTCTCTGCAAGTCTTACCCAAGGAGCATCTCCGATAAGTCTACCTAAGAAGTCTTGGGGATCATAGCTACCAGCATGCCATAGTGCGTGAATAGTTACAGGAATCTGTAACAATTCGCTCATGTATTTTAAATTTACGATACCAGGATGCCAAGCATCAGTAAAAAGAAAATGATCACCAGGCTTAACTGCTCCGGCGCAAAATAGCTCGCCAATTCTTTCAACTTGGTTAGCTTTGTAGATGTTTGTTCCGCCAAAGTTGAGAAACGCACCTGGAGTCGTTGCGCTAGGTATATCTTCGCGGCCTGATATTGTTCGAACATAATGTCCTGCCTTAGTTAAGAGATTAGGTACATGGGTCTTCCACTGACCCGTGTACCTTGTCTCGACTGATTCTAGATCAACGAGAAAAACGTTCGCCATTGTTGTACCTTGGATTTTTGCCTAGGTATGGTTTTCTAGGACGCTTGCTGTTTAGGAATGACCTAAACTGTGGATGATGATTGCCACGTACACTATAATGTGACGGATCAAACTCAAGTAGTTCAAAACGACAGTAATCGAGGTATCCCTCTAGAACGTCAAAGATGTCAGAAGATTCCTTACCAGCTTTAGTTTCGGAATACACGATGTCGTTATAATTTTTAGCCATAATAGCCTCTTTCAATATTTGATAAATGAACCATTTTCTCCGTCTTCGGAGACCTCAATCCAAACCTCTCGACCTGGATACTTTTGTGAAATAACTTCAAACAAATCATTTGAAATCATCTCGCAACTCTTATAGTCTAACGCCAGTGTATTCTCTTTGTAAAGATTTTCGAGCCAACGTTTAAACTGAATAAACTCAATATCGCGGTCATCATGTGTTACACTAATCCAAACTTTGAAATGGAAGATGTGTCGATGCGGATAACCGAGGAAACTTACATCATATTCATCGCCTGTTGCTAGCGATGGATCTGTTAATGCTGCTGGGTATTTGTGCATACCTTCTTTACGAAAGGTCACCCAAATTAATTTGTTAGGTCTAATGTCTTGTTTAATTGTTGTCATTATAGAATTGTATCGTTTTTATATGCAGACCAGGGAGTAAACTTTTTACGATCTTTTAAATCATGTAGACTATGAGACCATACTCCGGGGTTTGTTGCTTTAAAATCTTTGTCATCGATTTTAATCATTGTATTATAATTCCAAAGTTTTACATAAGGAATTGGCACTCTTATTTGTGGAATAAAATTGTCGTATTCATTCAAAGGGCCGTCGTTGAATTCTTCAACAGCACTCAACGGAATGTCTAGACTGCACAAATAATCCATTTTTAGATAATGTTCAATCATATTTTCCCAAGCCTTCCACTCTTCGGGCGAAGATGGGTTAAAACTATGATTTGCACCAAAGAAGATATGCTGGCCCGTAAATTTTAAACGTGGTGTGATTTGGTCAGTTGGTTGTACGCCTGTAACAAACAATGTGTGCATACCAAATGCCGGTGTGTGTTCTACTTCTTTACCTTCGAAAAACACTGCATTGTCTGCAACACCTGAGCTATAATCACGCTTCATTTTTCTTTCCTTGTGTATATTTCATAAACATACGTTGAACATCTTCAATTGATTTTGCAAACACTTCTGGACTACTTTCTGCTGCTTGCTCCATATCCCATGAATTGGGATAATGTCTCAAACACCACCTTGCTTGATCTTTAATTATTTTTGGAACCCGCGGAGTAACTAAAATTTCTTGAAGAAACTTTTCTGTTTGTATTACTGCACGGTAGCGTTCGTCTGGTAGTGTCATGTTTTTATTATATGTCTTTAAAATGAGGAAATCAAATAGAATGGTTAGCTACTTGATTTCCAGATCTTATTCTTCGTCGAACAGTAACGAATTGATAATTGGCTTTGTAACTGGTTTAACAACTTTTTCAAAAGTTAAATTAGCTTCAATTTCGCAATGCTCTGCTGCTTTTGATGCTGCATTTACTAATCTCTTGCCAGTATTGCCTCTAGTTCCAATAATGTAATCAAAATAGTCTTCGTATTGATCAATAACAGCCAATGCTTCTTCTCTTGTGTTTTTAGAAAAGATTAAATCAACAACATCTCTAAAATACAAAAATTCGTATTCACGATGACGTTTTGCATCGGCGTCTGATGTAATTAACATTGTTGGAAACACACCAGTATCGCATTTTCGGTTAGCTTCTTGTACAGCATTAATATGACTCCATACATTATGGCCCATTTGAATAGCGTAACTAAAACTATCCCAAGATGTTTTACCTTCGTTACCTACCTTGTTCTTATCACCGGGTGCATAGATACAAATATCTTTAATTTGAACTTGATCGATTAATGGACTAGGCGTAAAGTTATCAAATATTTTATCTTGAATTACTGCGTCTTTAAACAGTCTTGTGTCTGTTGCGTACTTTTTGTCATCAGCAGACGGCACCATTCGGTAGACCCATTTTGTGTTGTGCTCTGTTTCTGTTTGGATGTAGATTTGTCCGTTTGCAGTTGCGAGAAACGGTGAGGCGCAATCAAAAGATATGGTAAAGTTTTCATTATGATATTTCCTTACAGCACGTTGAATGTCTGTGAGCAATGATGCCCACTCTAATTTTGAAGTACCTAAGAAGTGCATCCAATCTTGGTGGCCCTTTTCAAGTAATCCATCGAATCTAATTTCAACAAGTCGTCTTAAAACTAAGTGTACATCACACATATTTTGACCACCCATTGCCCAACCGTTAAACGGTTTATCGTACTTCTTTGGATCGCAAAAGTCTTTCATTTTGCTATACCAATCGTCTGCTTGGTCGTGATTCTCGCCTTGCAGAACGTTTAAGAATTTACAACTACCTGTTCGATTTTTAATAAAGTATTCATTGTTATACTTTGTTGCATCAACAGCCTGGTCATAAGATTCGATGCCGGTTGCAGCTCGCCCTGCTGGACTTCTTTCGACCCAAGCAGGAATATCTAAAACCATTCCGTAATCCATAAGAGCATCCATCCATTTAAGAACTTTTTCTCTTTTGTCTTGTGCAGCATCTAACTTTGCTTGATAATTCTTAACATGATCGATTTTGTTATATTTTGGATTACCGTTCTTGTCAAGTTTTGGATTACCACTTTTATCAAGTTGGGGAACCAGCTCAATACCTTTAGCGATAGCAGCAGCCATGCGAGCTTGTACTACTGGCCCTGACGGATCGTTCCATTCGCCTTCCCAAACACCTTTACCGATCTGGAATCCACCAGAGTCGCCTAGTACCCAGCTAGTACTGCGATCTCTGTTACGGAACATATCTTCGTTTGCATCTGGCTTAGTAAGATCTAAATTAGCATGACCTGCTGAATACAAGCACCATTTGTAATAGAATTCGCCTTTGACTGGTTCTAAGTAGTTAAGACTTTCCATGCCACTTTTCCAAGCAGCAGGAATTCTAGCAGGGTCTACATATACACCATGACGTTGCTTGCCGATAAAAGTGGCATAAAAGCCACTAGTAGCCGGCAAGAACACTGCATAGTCTTTTTGATTTGCAGTTAAGTCTTTATTCATTACTTACTTTGTGCTGGAAGAATGTAGTCGTACGATGCTAGACCGCTGTCGACTTTAATCATCATAGCGCCTTGATCGCTAATTTTCATAGTCTTGTCACCAGTTAAGCTCAAGATGCTCATTACTTGAGTAACTGGCCACGACCATGTTTGTTTCAATTTGCCGGTAACGCCACTTTGGAAAACAAAGTTACCTGCGTGCGTACTTGCATCACCAAAACTAAACACTAGGTTATCGTTTTCAGTTGATACCTGGAATACTGTTTCTTCAGAGTTAGCATTTGCTTGGAACTTGAGACGCTGGATGCTCGCTGCATTTGGTTCAAATTCTAAACTCCACGATGCACCTTTGAATTTAACAGTCTTAAGTTTTTCGTTAACAATATCAGTGTTCATAAAACGATAATCGTTTTGGAAGTCACCGGTTTCGTTTTCAAAATGCAAACCTGTTGGAATTGTTTCACCGTTTCTTACTGCTGTCGAAACAGTAATTTTTGCCTTGTCTTTATATTCAGGGCAGTTTAAGTGAATAGCAAGTTTGTTTAAGTTAGGCATACCAAACACGCCATCAAATCCATCAACTGCTGTCTTAGTGCTACCAGAAATAATAACTGAACGATCCTCGGCCATTGCTTCGATTTCTGTTGCACCAGCAGTGCTTGTAATTTTTACTAGAGGAATAATTCCTAGTTGATGTGTATGTGCTACGATGTCTTGTAAAATGTCTTTCATGAGTTTTCTCCGTATATATGATTGTATTTAGATCGTGGTTAACTGTCAACAGAATTTCTTACCGTTTTGTTGTACAGAACGACAGATTCTAAAATGCCTAAGTTAACTTCTATGCTATTCGCGTAATGTATCAATGCCTGCGTGTCTTTAGGAAAACATGCACCACCGAATCCTCTTTGTCCATCTAGGCCAGGCACAAGTGTGTGACTCTTTCCTATCCTTGGATCTTGTGCAACTAATTGTCTAACAACGTCAAAGTCTGCATCAGATGCTTTGCATACATCAAACAATTGATTGAAAAAAGCTACCTTGGTAGCTAAAAACGAATTGCAAGCATGTTTAATTAAAGCAGCTTCAATTGGGCTGCAATGAAAATACAAGTTGCAATTTTTTAAGACTGGTGTAAACACTTCCTGCCAAAAGCCGTCCGGGTCTACACCGCCGAATATCATATAAGTCTGATTTAAGAAGTCAGCATCAGCAGATGCTGCACGTAAAAATTCCGGACTATATGTAATAGATAACGTTGGGTAAATTTCATTAATTGCTTCTGTAATATCTGGAGTTACAGTACTCTTAATTAAAATTGGAACGTTATCTATATAAACCTGATCAAGTACGTTAGTAATGATACTCGAATCACAACTACCGTTTTCTAGATTAGGTGTTGGCACACAAATAACGATACCGTCGGCATCTGGATGATGCTTGAGTTCGTTAGTTGTGTATGCAGGGTCAATGACTACTACATTATGTTTTGTCTTTAGTGCGTTAAAGACAGCCTTGCCAACAAAGCCGTAGCCTACTATTAGTATCTTCATATTAGAACTCAAATAAACTGTTGAATGTATTTTTTTCTTCAGTGTTTGCAATCTTCCAATTTAGAACACCAATGAGGTTATCTAGCTTCTTATCAATAATAGTAGCTTCCATTTCAGCATGGTCAAACGGCAAATCCTTAAACCATTGCGGCAACCTTAGTTCGTCAACTGGATATGCAACACTGCTGTACTCGAGCGGGTTTGCTTTTAGTTTGCAAACAATTACCTTTGCACCGTCAATGATCTCCATGCTGTACTTGTCACTAAACATTCTTCTAAGTGTATTCCAGTTAATGCTTGCACGCACATGTCCTGGCAGATTTGACTTACCATTATCTTTTTCTTTTTTCTGATACATGGTAATGTTGTTAGCACGCTTAGGCGATCCCTTTTCCCAGCCTGGTCGGGCTTTGAACTGAGTTCTAAACTGTTTAATGTAATCTAGCACGTCATCTTCGGTACTACCAGTTAGAACCATTTTGAGAACTTCACTTAAAAAGTCTTGAATAAATTCCGGTGTATCACTGCGCTTAAGATCTAAGCCCATTGCTTTAATTTCGCCTGGCTTGCCGTCTTTGTCTTTACGCTTGCCTTCCTTGTCGTAAACAAGAACAGCATAGCGTTTCTTAGTAATAAACAGCGCCTTTGACCCAACAACTTCTCTACCGGCTTTAATAACACTGCCCATATTCTTAGGACAGTGGAAATAATCTAGCATGAATTGAGGGAACGTAGTGTTAACTTCTTCTCCAATTTGATCATACAGTTGGACAACTGATTCCTTGGTCCACGGAATCTTTCCTGCATCGATTTCACTTTTTAAGGTTGTGTAAGCAGAAAAATAACAGGAGTCTGTGTCGCCATAGATGATTGCTTTGCCCACGTGGTTATATTCTCCACAGATGATTTCATTGACTTTTCCAGCCATGTGCTTTGCAATCTGACGTCCAGTAAGAGTTGTAGATTGGCCGATGCGCTTATCAAAAAAGCGACAGCCAGGATTAAGAATGGCACCATAGAGCGAGTTAAGGTTAATCTTCTTAACCAGTTGTCGTTTGTCCCAGTACTCTTCTTCGATTTTGTTTCCGGCATTAATAGCCTCCTTTAACTTGGCCTGCATTTCTTTACGCTCTGCATACCAACGTTTTAGTAGCCCTGGAATAATACCTTCTTTTTCCCAAGTAAAAATAGTACCGTTTGCCGAAATCATCCAGGGTTGATTGCTTTCAAAAATCAAACGATAAACTTCGGCAGCACTAACTACATCACTATCGCCGGTTTCCCAATCAATTGTAACATCAGTGCCGATTTCTTGATTCATCACAGCTTCGTATTCGAGAGATCCAAATTGTCCTTCCCATGCTGCGGCAAATGATTTACCTTTTGCCATTTGGCTTTCGATAAACTCGTCAGTTTTTATTGGACGTAGCTGTCCGATGATTGTTTCTGGACCCATGTTTAGCGCACGAATTGCCGAAGGATACAGAGAGTTAATATCTAAAGAACCTACCCAATCTTGCAACCCTTCTTTTGGATATGCAACATATGCGCCTGCTGCTTGTGCATTTTCACGTTCATCCATTTTAGGACGATTCGGAACGACAAAACCTCTTCGATGTGCTTCGTTAATGATAGCCTGTTCGGTCACTGCAACTGCACCCATTGTTGTTTGGATAAGAACGGTATTTTCGTGTGCAAGTGTATTAGCAAGATCTAAAAACTTTAATTTCTTGTCTAAACGGTCAAGAAGAGCACAGTCTTGTCGGTTATATTCAATAAATGTTTTAAAGTCATTATTGTATAGTTGATCAAGTGTACCTTCATACTGCGTCTTACGCTCACCCAACTCGTACTCTGCAATAGCATCTAGACGATAGCTATGGCGTTCTTCGTAAGTATATTTTCTATATAACTCTAAATAGTCTACATGAACACGACCGACTAAGTCATATGTTACTGCATCTTTACCGAACTTTTCATATTCTCTCTTTTTAGGATACAAATTAAACAAACAGAATCGACGTGTATCGTCTTTGCTTAGTGTCTTAGTTACACGATTAACAGTATATGGAATATCAAAGCCTTCACTGTTCCAGCCAGATAGGACATCGGCATCTTCGATGAGATCGAGGAATGTGTTTAGCATTTCGGCCTCATTAGTAAACAGCATAGTATTTGGAAAGTCTTTGACTGCCTCAACAGCTTCCTCCATACTCATAGACTGTGGCGGTATGGCCAAGCATACCATAGTTTCTAACCATTGCAGGTAGACAGCAATCGCAGTAATTGGCATAAATGCATCATCTGGTGATGCGTAACCACGTTCTGGATCGAAGTCTACCTCAATATCGAAAAATGCAGCATTTAACTTAGGTGCATCAGCATTGATGTAGTGTTCACTAAGTGTTACAAAAATTGGATTAATGTCTGCTTCGTAAATTGTTTTACCTGAGTTAATTGCTAACTCTTTACGGAAGTCTTTTGTATTTTTACAAACAACCTTTGAGCAAGGATCACCGTATATGCTTAATGATTTGCCGCGTGGGTCTTTGTAGTAAAAGGTGTGTTTAACAGGTATGTCTCTATATTCCCGTTGACCTTTTTTATTTCTTTCTACGATCCTAATGACATCATTGTCACGATCGAAGTATGCGTCTACATACGACATGTATATTAATCTCCTAATGCGATTTTTGGCTCGCAAATACCTACGATGCGGCTTATAGGCCCGCCGACCTTTTATTATTATGAAGTTGTTAGATACGTTTAGTAATATCTAAAATTGCTTCAATTTCTTCCCAGTCTTCATTGTGCTCAGACCAGTTACCTTTGTGTGCAATCTTAATTGCTTTATTAATAACAGCTGGCTTTACTTGTAGTTCTTCAGCAACTGCTTTTACAGTTTCTCTCAAACCTTCTTGTAAATCTTCAACTTCACGAAGTACAGTTGAACCTTCTGCAATTAGTCTTTCTAGTTTTGCCTTTTCTTCTGCGCCATATGAACGTCCGCCCATGTTTATCTCCTTAGTTAAGCCTTAATTGTATATTACTTATATTTGTAGGTCAATGTTTAAAAGAAAAATGGCAGAGTAATTCTGCCATTTATTAGTACCTATCGTACCACTTTTCTAGTGGCGTTCGATTGTCTTTAGGTTTGTTATCTTTCTGACTGTCAGTGCCTGCTGCGCCTTGGTCGTTGCCCGTTGGAGTAGCACCTTGTCCGCTAGCATCTGCTGATGCAGCACTATCAGGATGGCCACTAAAAATGTTTCCATCTCTGTTAAACAAGTATCCTAGGGTCCCTAGTGCTGCAACTAGTGTTAATACCTTTGGGTTAGTTATTGCTTTTGCAAATTTACTATTCTTTAGTGCGTTAACTGACGAGCTAGCAGGTGTAGTTGCACCAGCAGTCGATTGTTTTGGTTTAGCACTTCCTGGACCTGCTTGCGTCTGTTGCTGTGCTTGCTGTTGAGCCTTTTGAGCTTGACCAGTTTTCTTTGCAACGTTTGCTTTTTCAAGGTCTGCAACAATGGATTGATTTTTAACAACTTTGCCGTTTGCATCCACCCAACCATTTTGTGTATAAGTGTATGTTTGTCGTTGTGATCCAGCACCGTATTGAATTTGGTCATTCGGCTGTGTTTTCATTCCCTTAGCTGATTGTCTCTGTGCCGCAGCAGCAGTAGCAGCAGCATCTGTTTGATCCTTAAGGGATTTTAAATCCTGCGGAGATTTTCTCATGCCATTTGCACTAACATATTCGCCTAACGATTTATCGTAAGACCATGTTTGTGCCTTTTTACCAGATCCAATAACAACAGTTTGACCCAACTCTTTAACCGCCTCCATGCCTTTAGTTGTTACACCTAACGCATCGGCTCCGTGTCTTACTGCTGGTCTTATTCTAAATGCTTCATCTAATTCGTCTAAGCGTTGTCTTAGCAATGACATTCTTTCAACTTCGCTAAGGGTTGACTCGGACATTTGTAGACCTGCTAGTTGTAGCATTACTTCTAAATCCGGAGTACCGTCTATGTTTTTAGATTTTTTATAAGCCTTGAATGCAGCTAATGTATCTGGACCGAAATATCCGTCAATACCGTGTTGACCAACATCAAAGCCTGCTGCTTGCAATGTTGATTGAATTTTCGAAACTAAATTAGATTTTCCACCTGATGTAACAGGTTGTGCTTCTGGTTCAGATGCTGCTGCCGGGGCAGCTTGAGTCGGTGTTGCTGATTGCCCTGCTGGTTGTGCAGGTGCAGCAGATGCAGCACTAGGCGTTTCTGCTTTATAAAAGAAATCAACTAACGCATCGGCCATTTTATCAACGTTGTCGCCAAACATGTATGCAGATCCAATTGCTCCTGCAATTGCAAGAATAATTGCACCCGGTCCGGTTGTTAAACCGATTGTGCCGGCAACTACACCACCTACTAATGCTCCAAACCAAACTAACCCTGTTTGACCAACGGCTCTAGTAATGATTTTAGCAACTTCGGATTTAAATTGACTTTTTGGCATATCTTTGGGGAGTTTTTTAATTTCTTCCCAAGCCATGTAGATTTCGTATGCAACAGTAATTGGAATACCAATTTTTTTGATTGCACTCAATACACCGATACCTAGACCTTTAGCCCAGGCCCATGCATCGTCCATAGTAAGAGCTTCTGCTAACGGATCAATGCCTTCTTTTAAGAATAGTTCTCGTGCTAGCTTGTGTTCTTCGGACAGGGCATTACCTTCGTTAATGGCGTCAAGTTTGTTCATTAACTCACGTAAGTTCATTGTTAAATACCTCTACCAAACTTTTTCTTATATTCGATTTCGTTGAGTTCGGATTCTAGGTCATCAACTTTATTACGAATATCCTTAACAATTTCTTCAAACGGATTATCTAAATTGTAAACTGCTGTTTCTAAATCTTGCATAGCTTTGTGTACATCATTAACAGCCATTTCAAAACTTCTTTGATCGATATTAGTTTTCTTTGTAATTAACCCTTGTAGTTGGGTTATAATCCCTAATGCAGTATCGTCGTATTTAATAGCTGTTGTAATCTTTCTAGCTTGACTAAACAATTGTTCTGCAACCTCTAGTTGCGGTTGTAATGCAGCAAGATCTTTTCTAACAATCTTTTCATCTCGCGGCCAGCCATCATCTATATTTTCTGCAACGTCTTTGTCTTTGCTTTCTAATACTCGAGCTGCAATCTTTTGAGAATATTGTTTTACTAGATTAGATTTTTCTAATTTCTTTTCGATAATTGCTTCTTCTGCTTCTGCAAAATATTTCTTTAAAAGACTTTCTTTTTTAGCAGGTGTTGCCGACGCAGGCTTAGTATAGTGCTGCATAGCCATTTGTACTGGTAAGGAAACCTTATGAGGATTTGCACCCTCCATTAAAAATTCAACATCATTTTTATCAATGATTGATAAAAACTTTGACATGTCGCCTTCTTGCACAGTGTTAGTAGTTTGACCTTGTGCGTTAGTTTGTTGACTAACCTTTGCAACGCCTAAATCGTAACTAGCTGAAGATCCCTGTTGCCCTTGTTGAACACTTAATGGACCCATGTTATAGCTTTGATTAGTAACTTGTCCTTGGGGATTTGTTGACTGCTGATAACCAGCAAAAGACGGGCTATCTGTGCGAACATGTTGACCTTGTGCGTTGTAAACGTAAGTTCCCCATGCACCACTATAACTAACAGTTCCGTCTTGATTTAGCGTTAGTTTTTCGCCATCGCCTAAATCTTTAGCAGTTCCCGGTTGCATCCCAGCAACGCTCGGCATTGCTGGGACTGCACTAGTATTTTCTTGAATTCCTGCAAGTTTTGATAATCTAGTTGTTTCCTTTACTTGAATAGGAGACGGCATAGTCATCAAACTAGCTTCTTGATTGTAGTCTTTTACTACAATTTCTTTAGCTTTTTCGTATGTGGGTATTTGAGATATAGGCGGATTAATTTGCCCGTCTAGATCAGTACCACTTGTTGCAATGTTAGGTCTTAAGTAAGTGACAGTAAAAGTACCATCAGGTGCTTGAGTTATTGATGCAAATTTTGGATACGGTGATTGGAACCCTGCAGATTGTGCTGCCTGTGGTTGAGTGTTTTCTTTAACTACTCGCAAGAATTTGGCCATGTCATTAGCGCCTTCTACAGCCTTTGTAGAAGTTGAAGCACTATCGAAGGCTTGTAGAATACGCTTCATGTCCATGGTATTATCCGTTTAAACGTGTTAAGAACTCTTTCATGCGATTTAATTCAGCAGATTCGTTCATTGCTTCTTCATATTTGAAGTTAGGATTTTGTTGTTTAAATGTAGCTGGATCAACTACATCCTTTGGCATACCGCCCTGGCCTGCAATTTCGCCACCGTCGGTTGACAAGCGATCCTTTAACAATTTAATACGTGCATCTAACTGTCGTGCTTCTTCAGTTCCGTTAGCATATTGCTTACGCATTGCAACTAACTTTTGTAGTTGTGGGCTTTTTCTTTCTAATGCTGCATCAGTTCCGAAAAAATCACCAACTGCATTTGAAACAGTGTCCATTACGCCTTCTTTAACAGTTTTCTTTTTATCCTTGATGGCTTTCTTCATCGGTTCTTTTTTATCACCGTCTTTATCCATGTCTAGGAAATCTGGTTTTGCACCTTCATACACACCAGTACCTACACCGCTACTTGACTTTGAAGTTGTAGAACCCGAAGACTTAGTTTTCTTTTCTGCTGGCTTATCGGAAGTATCTGTTTCTGATTTTGTTTCAGCATCTTTCGTAGGAGAAGACTTCTTAGGAGCAGCTTTCTTTTCAGCTGGTGCCTTTTGTACACCTGGCTCTTCGTCATCTGGAATACCGTTTTTGTTAGCATCGATGCGCTTTGCAGCAGCAGCATACGCCTTGGCTTTTTTGTTGTACTTAGCAGCTTTAGATTTAGCTTCTGGACTCCATTCTTTTACAGGTGCTTGAACTTGACCAGTTCCGCCACATGCTTCACAGGCACACATTTCGCCGCCCATGCCTTCGTCCATCTTACCTGCCTTTTTAGCTGCCTTAATTCTACTTCCTAAGTATTCATCTTTGCCAGACTCAATCTTACCATCGCCGTCGTAGTCTTTCTTAGCTTTCTTAGCTTCCATTACTTCGGCTTGTGTGACCTTAAGATCTTTTAGCTTTTGTTTAGCTTCCATTAGCTTGTTCTTAAGTTCTAGCTTTTCGCTTTCGTTATAAACGTCGCTATTTTCTAGTTTAGAACCATACTCGCTAAACTTCATTTCATATTCTAAATAGTGATAGACACTAGCAATGTAATCAGCAGCTTTGGTGATCTTAGCTTGTACCCAAGCTTCTAGCTGATCATTATCATCCATTTGCTTGTATAGTTTTAATGAATATTTTGCTAATTTAAATAAATCTGCTTTTGCCATCGCGCCTTCGTTGTCTGAGTCAACTGAAGTGTCTGGACGGCCTGTATTTGCACCCATGTCTGCGCCTAGATCTGGCTGACTTTGAGCAAATTCGTTAAGTTGGTTTGGCATGTTGATAACTCCGTAATCTTTATATATTTATCGTCTTTTAACTGCGCCTGCGCCAAAGAGATTGCTACTATCTAGGCCGTTCTTAGCAGTGCCGTCTTTGTTTTTAGGCTGTATAACTTTAGGCTGCGGCGGAGCCTTAGTGCCAGATTGACCACCCCAAGGATTGCCTAAGTAGCTTTTCTTGCCACGTGCTTTTCCTGGACTGTGATGTGGATTAACTACAGTACCGACGTTAGCTGCGCTAGTAGCACCCGGTGTAGCAGTTTCTTGTATTAATTCGGAAATCTTCATTCTTATACCCCGTATTTGTTCTTTTTAATTTTAGCAACGGTGCTAGTTTTATTAACATCGGCAACTTCTTCGCTGCGTTTGCCGCTCCAGTTCTGGATAGTGCCTGCACCAACTTGTTGTGCGGCTTTTTTAACCATTTCAAACTCTTCTTCGGTGTAAGTTGAAATCAACGGATCGCCACCGATCCAGTTGTCAGCTTCCATTTTTGTTGGATAGTTTGGTGAACCTGCTAACGCAATGCCCATTCTGTAGTTCATGTAGTTAGAACCAGTTGACATGTTAAGTGAAGGCAACGTGCTAGCATTTTTCATAGCAGCTTTTGCATTTTTATCAATGCGTTTCATTCCGCCTTTAGCTTCTGAAATAACGTCTCTAATTCTCATGTTATTTTCCTACAGGTTTCTCACCAGTCATATATGGTAAACTAAACCATAATTTAAACCATTCTGGAGTACCTGGTTTAATATTCTGTTCTCTTTGTATGCGACCTTTTTCATCTCCGGTTACACTAATGTTACTACCTTGATTAACTTGGTATTCGTGTAGTCGATTCTGTGCGTTTATGCCGCCTAGGTACTGCAATACTTTGATTTCGTGTATAGGGTCAGTTGGAGACAAGTAACAGTCATCTGGACTGTCTTGGTTTATATTCTCTGTTGTAACCCTATACTGTTTCATTTTAGAGTTGCCCTTAGCATCCAACTATGCTTTTTATGTGCATCCATTCTAGCTGCTAAAAAATCACTTAGACCGTAGTCTCCAGCAGAGTCAGACATTTCGAAAGTAATCTTAAAAATGTTAGCCATTTTTTCGCTGTCTGCTAATAGTTCTGCAACCATTGCACCTTGATCTAAGATATCATTTTCATCATCTACAATAGACAACATGCTAAACTTTTGCAAGCTAGCAGGTGTGTATAGTTGCAATGCACGTAGCTGTTCTGCAAATGTATCAATAGAACCGTATACTTCGTCGTAGATACGTTCAAACAGTGTATGCAACTGTGGGAAACTAGCACCTTCTACATTCCAGTGAAAGTTTTGCGCTTTAAGAGCAAACGCATATTCGCTAGCAAAGGCGGTTTTTAACGCCAAGTGGTATTTGTTCTGATCAGTCATAATGTATTTATTACATTAACGACGATACTGTTTTAGATGTGTAGCTATTAAGTCAAAGATTTTAACGTGTTTTTCGTTAATTTTAATGCTTGTATCGGCTGAAAAACCAGCAGCTTCTGAGAACAACTCGCGATCGCCAGATATTGCAGCTTCTCTAAGAGCCGTAGCAGAGCTTAACCTAGGTGTTTCAACTTGCTGAATTTTATTAAACTTAAAATATCCGTGCTTAGATTCGACGCCGTTGTATTTTGACAAACTCTCAACGATCCACGCTTCATCAGTAAACACTTTTAAGTCAATATTTCCACCATGTTTTTTATAAACTTCTGTAACTAGCTCGAATACTTGATTAGTAGGAACAATATGTCCGTTAATCTTTGGATAAACGGCTTTCATGCATTCTACTTTAATATTGTATGGTAGTGGATTTTTCTTATCTTCTGTATTCTTATTAGTACCAACATACCAATTATTGCATTTGCTAGCTTCTTCCCAAGCAGCGCGATGGCCTTTGTGAGGAGGATTCCAACGACCATAACAAACACCTACAGATTCAGTTAAGTCTTTTGGAGTCCAACGCTTGCGTGGAACAAGTTTAACGTGCCCAAACTTCTTTGATTCGTCTGCATAACGTACACGCCCTTCCCCGTTAGTATCCCAAATATCTGCGGTGTGAGCAGTTTCTATCTGCTCAATTAGATTATCTTTAGTGGTTTGGATTTTCTTTACTAGAGTAAAGATCGGTGCTAGTGCATCGTACTGGTTATCTAGTTCTAATATTTTTTGATATTTGTTTGTGCTAACTTTACTGTTATGCAACCATTCAAAAAATTTGCGTGTGCTGATTTTATCTAACTGATTAGATTTTGCAGTTTGATTAACAAACTTGTAGATGATATCTTTTAAATCACTAAGTCCAGCAGTTCCCTCTAAGAACTTGTCAATGTTTGCAGCGTTAGATTCGATGTATTCTAACAGACCTTCTGTTTTTGCAGAAAGTTTGCTTGTATTGTAGATAGGATCTTGGACAATAAGACTCTTTGTGTTGTTAAATTGCTTAAAGTTGTTTATAGGTTGTTGCTTTTCGTCGGGCATTCCGAATGCAGAAAAGAACGCATGACCGACCACCATAGCCGATGCTTGGCTAACCCTTTTACCTAGACTGCTAGAAGGATTAACATGATAAGTTGTTTGTGTATGAGGGTTTGGGCTAAACGAATAGTTACCAGACTCGTCTAATTGTTGTGGTTTAGAGAATAAAATATCTCCATACACAAACCCAACAAAGTCCTTTGGTGTAGCTGCGTCAAACGTTTTGTATAGGCTAGCAAAATCCCTTGCAAAGGCTTTACGAGATTCTAACTCTTTTTCAGTCTTAGGGTTACCGCTTTGATTAACGATGAATTCGTATAAGTCTTTTTCGCTAGATGTTTTAACACCTCGTAGCCAGCCGTTGTGACTAGTAAAGATTAAAGGTCCGTTGGCTTGTTCGCGGCCCCAATAAACCTGAGGACTTCCGTCCCATTTCATTCTAATGCTTTTGGCACCAGCTTCTGTGTTAAATTCTTGTAAGTGTTGAAGTGCTTCTTTAGCACCATTGCTACCGTAGAAGAATACTAAGTCTTCTAGGTGATTAAACGTCCTGCCTAATTTCTTGGAAGGTGCTTTGATTGCATTTTCTGTAAGGAATAGTTCCCTTAGTAACACGATTAATCCTTATACTTTCCATCTTTAATATGTTGACAAATTTCTTCGTGCATTTTTTCGCACGCTTCCTTACAAACCTTTTCTTCGATTTCGTTAGGAAGTTCTCTAACAGGGTATTTTCTAATGTAGCTTTTGTAACTTTCTTTAACTGCATTTAAAAATACATTAGGGGAACTTTTCTTTGCTTTGAAATTCTCTAGGCATTTTGCAATCGATGGGTAAACATGACGTCTGTAAATATCATCGTCATTGTTCATAAAGAAAACCAAGTCTTCTGCAAGATCGTAATTTAGTTCGGTCTTGTGACCATCACGATTAACCCAGTCGTTGCTTTTAAATTGTGTTCCTTCAAGAAGTTCTTGTATGCGCATAATATTTCCGATTAAAGTAATATTATATTTATCATGACTTTAAAATGCGTTCTATTTTGGTTATAGACCCGCCCAAGTGCATTTTGGCTACCAACAGTGTCTTTTCTCCAGTTAAGTAAAAGTAACTACCACCCCAACTTTGGTCTTTAAGCATTTCTTTAATGCAGCTTTTTGTTAGTTTTACTTTTGGATTTGACTCTGCCCATTCGACAAACGCATGATTTTCGTGTGTAGTTTTACCAATAGTTACTTTAAATTCGTAGTCTACTTTGGGTAAAATTATAGTTCCTGCGCTAATAGCGTGTTCGGGACGACTTATATATTTTACACGATTTTCGTCAAGTTTAATTAACGCATCAACGTTCTTTTTATTGTCAGTATAAATGCTGATCCACGGATTTTCAACGCGAAGCTCAAACTCTTCCATTTTGGACAAGAGTTTTTGAAGACTATATGCGTAATCTAAGTCTTCTTTGCTGTTAACTCTTGCCCTATAGAAACTAGTCGTTGACGTATTTTTAAGATCAACTTCGTTGAGTAACATTAAAGTAGCCTTCATGTCCCCGCTTCTAAACATGCTAGCACCGGGAACAGTCAGGACTACTTTATAATGGTACTTATTCCTGAATAGATGTTTGGTCGTTTTGAACTGTATCATCTAAACCTTCGATGGTTAGAAGCGGAACCTTTTGTACTTTAGGCTTTGCAACTAACACAATCTTGTCATCGTCGACAGTAATTGACAACTGCCCACCATTCTTAAGATCGCCGAACAACATCATCTTAGCAAGGTCACGTTTGATTTCCTTGTCGATGACACGTTGTAGAGGTCGAGCACCCATCTTGCTATCAAAGCCCTTGTCAATGAGCCAATTGATAGCATCTTTGTCTGCTTTAATCTTAATGCCTTTTTCTTTAACTTGAGCACGAACTTCGTCAAGGAATTTAGTAACAACCTTGACCATAGTTTCTTTACCTAGCTTGTTAAAGGTAATAATGCCGTCTAAGCGATTGCGGAATTCTGGAGTAAAGAACTTGTTAAGCTCTTTATCGCTGTACTCGCGTTGTTGAGATCCAAAGCCGATTGCATTCTTATCTGCTGCTTGGGCACCTGCGTTAGTTGTAAGAATAAGGATAAGTTGTCGGCAATCTGCACGTTTTCCGTTGCTTCCGGTAATAAAACCGTTATCCATCATTTGTAGCAACACTGTGCTCACATCAGGATGTGATTTTTCAACTTCGTCAAACAACAGAACAGCGTTTGGATTTTCTTGAATTTGCGTAATCAACAATCCGGCATTTTCTTCAAAGCCGACGTATCCAGGTGGGCTACCAATTAGCTTAGAGATGCTGTGCTTTTCTTGATATTCGGACATATCAAATCGTAGCAGTTTAACACCGAGGTTCTTTGCCAATGCCTTTGCGGTTTCTGTTTTACCACAACCAGTTGGACCCATGAATACAAAGCTACCGATTGGTTTGTTCTCTGGCTTAAGACCAGCTTGTGCAACCATAATCTTGTCAACAACTTCTTGTACAGCAAGATCCTGGCCGTACACTTCTGCTTGCAATTTTTCTTGCAAGAGAGCAAGGTTTTGACTTTCGGTTTCTGATACAACATCTTGCGGGATGTTAATCATCTTGCTAAGTTCGAACTCAATTTCTGATTCGCCAACAATTCGCTCGTCGACAAACTTGATATTAAATCGAGAACATGCAAGGTCGACAAGGTCAATTGCTTTATCTGGCAACTTCTTATCTGCTTGATATTTTACAGACAACTTAATAGCTGCTTGCAATGCATCGTCTTTAATTTTAACCTTGTGGTGATCTTCATAGTACTTTTTAAGACCTTTAAGAATTTGCAAGGTCATTTCTTGTGTTGGTTCGTCAACAGTAATACGCTGGAAACGGCGCATCAATGCACGATCCTTTTCGAAGTGCTTGCGATATTCTTCCCAAGTAGTTGATGCAATAACTTTGATATTGCCTTTGCTCAGTGCAGGCTTCATCATGTTAGCAAGATCGTTGGCACTATTGCTTGCTGATCCAGCACCACTAATCATGTGTGCTTCATCGATAAACAAGACAGTCTTGCCTTTTTTCTGCAACGCTTTAACAACTGCTTTGAAGCGTTCTTCAAAGTCGCCTCGATATTTACTACCCGCTAGCATTGCTGAAATATCGAGGTTGAATACAGTATAATCCTTGAGGAATTCTGGAACTGAACCCTTAACAATGTTATAAGCAAGTCCTTCTGCTATAGCAGTCTTACCTACACCAGGATCACCGACAAGGATAACGTTATTTTTACTGCGTCGTCCTAGTGACAGCGCAATATTCTCAAGTTCTTCAACACGACCGATAACTGGATCGATCTTATTCTTCTTAACTGCTTCGTTAAGGTTGGTTGTAAATGCCGACAACGCTTTAGAGCTTTGTGCGTCAGGCGCTTCGCTTTCAGTTTCTTCGACGGCATTATTGAGATAGTCAGCAAACTTATCTTTATCGATACCTGCTTGCTGAATGTAGTAGTATGCCCAGCTACGTTTTTCAGTCATCATTGCAAGGAATACATCAGTCGGCTCAATACGTTGGCGACCGTTAAACAGCACTTGTGTAAATGCACGATTAAGAATACGCTCAACGGATTGTGTTTTTTTAGGCTTAACTACTACATCTTGAATAGTAATTTCGCTACATTTTGTTTGCAAATAAATGCCGAGGTTGTTTCTTAGCTCGCCTGGCTTTGCTCCGTAGCTTTGTATAGTGTTAGCAAAAGGCTCGTCGCCTAACATAGAGAACAGCAAGTGCTCAATAGTGAGGTATTCGTGGTGTAATTTTTTTGCAGTTTCGATAGCATTTTCGAATACCGCTTGTAGTTCGTCACTTGGTTCTACCATTATTTTTCCTTTGTTTTTTTCTAGCTAACAATAGTTTCATCTGGCTAACTTTACTAGTAAAAGTAATGCCATCTAAATGATCTAGTTCATGTAAGAAACATCTTGCATCGATACCAGTCAAATCTATTATACACGATTTTCCAGTTTTGTCAAAGTATTCGACAGTAATACCCTTATATCTCTTAACTTTAAGCCAGAGATTTGGATAACTTAAACATCCTTCTTCGATTTCAATAGGCGTTTCGTCGAATGAAATAACTTTCGGATTGAACATCGCAAACGGTTCGGACTGGTCGGATAACTGAATTACAAATACTCTTTTGAGTAAGCCTACTTGATTTCCGGCTAACCCGCGACCGTTAAAGGTCTTCATAATTTCGACCATTTCCTGTTCTATTTGTTCTGGGTTTTTGTCAACGGCAAAATCCCATTCTACTGCTACTTGATGTAATACTGGATCAGGATCTACGATCAATTTCATCTTGTATATCTTTTAGTTTTTGGATAATTGCTGGGTCAGTAATATTCGGAGTTCTAATGTTAATTACAGTAACGAACCTTCCTTTATTACCGTTGTGAGGGTTAGTAAATCCAAAACCGTTGCTTGCAAACTCTACTCCGGTTTCGATTCCTGGTCTAACGGCAATTTCTTTTTCTGTGCCGTCGATGTATTTTACTTTTTTCCTACAACCGATCATTGCATCGATTGGACTAATATGCAAGGTTGTGTACAAGTCGTCTCCTCTTCTAGCAAAGTTAGTATCTGGAAGAACAACAATTGTAACGTTAAGGTTACCCCTCGGAACTTGCGGCATACTGTCGTCACCGAGCCCTTGATAGCGGATTGTTTCACCATGACTTACGCCTGGTGGAACATTAATAACAACAGTTTGAGGTCGACCACTTGGTAGTGTATAGTTAGCCTCTAGTTGTTTTCCGTTAAAGCTATCGAGTAACGTAATTTGGCATTGGATGTTTAAGTCTCTGTTTCTCCTCATGCCTCGAGGATGACCAAATATATCGCCAAATGGATGGCCAGCGCCAAATGGACTTCCGCCTCCGAAAATGTCGTTGAAGTCTTGGAATCCGCCCGACGTAAATCTAACTTGTGGACCGCCCATACGCATTTGGTCGTACTCGGCTTTTTTCTGAGGGTCACTGAGCGTGTCGTATGCTACAGAAATATCTTTAAACTTGGCCTGATCCCCGCCTTTATCTGGATGATGCTTGTTTGCTAGCTTTCTGTAGGCTTTTTTAATTTCGTCCGGAGTTGCATTTTGCGGCACTCCTAAGGTTGAATAGTGATCGGTCATGGTCGTAAAAATAGGTCCAATAATAATGTAGTAATATACACTATTTAATTGGACCTGTCAAGTGCTAGAAAAAATTACTTTTTCTTAGCCGGCTCTGGAACTTTTTCGCCTTCGACTTTTTTGTGTACTTTGATTTTCTTACACTCTTGGACAACTTCGCCCTTTTTGTCTTTGACTACTTTACCAGCCTTGTCAAGTTTGTCTTTACAAACTTCTTTCATTTCGCCGCCTGCAAATGCTGTGCTAGCAACACATAGGGCTAAAAGTGCTAATAGTTTTTTCATTTTAATTTCCTTTATAGAACTGGATCATCTGCTTGCGGCACAATCTTTTTGCCACTAGCTGTTGTTGTTATTTGGTTTGTAGAACCAAAGCCGCCGCCGAAGCTTGTTGCTGGTGCCTGACTAGGTACGCCTCCAAAGCTGCTTCCGCTAAATCCGCCTGCGGAGACTGGTGCTCCGAAACTTGTCGCAGCTGGTGCCTGGAAACTGCTTGGTGCTGCTGGAGCAGGGCTAAATGCTGCTGGTTGTTGTAGTCCGCCATTGTTGGCTCCTTGTAGTTTTTCTTGCGTACGACCTAACGCGGCAATACCTAAAACGGCACCCATTGCAATGTGGAATAATCCAGCACCTTGTAAGGTTAACGGTTGCCATTGTGTCATTTGTGGGTGATGCATAAGTGCCTGTACCATGCTCCAAAGGATTGGAAATAATACAAAGTCAAATGCACACACGGCCATATAAAGCCATCCCATCATTGGACGCCATTTACTGTTCATCCAATCTTCTTTTTTCTTTTCTGCTTCACTCATATCTTTATAATCAGTCATTGTTCGCTCCTATCCTATTTTATAAAAACAATAACACGCCCTGGGCACTTAAAAATAACCCAACACCTGCTACTGCAAAACTAGCCCAAAACATAGGCATACTAACTGCTAAAATACTTGCTGACAGAACAACAATTGCTAATTGGTATGCGGTCGAAGCATATCCAATCCATGGGCTAGACTTTTTAGCTTCTTCGCGTGCAGCTTCCATTTTACGTGCTTCTATTGCAATATCTTTTTTGTCAGCGTCCATACGATCTGCTTCTGCTTTAAACTCTTTCTTTAACGCAGGATCGCTAGTTGTTTTACTAGCAATTTCGTAACTTACTAAACGGTTGTTTTTGGCTTGATACTGTGCCCAAGCATTATTTGCACCTAGTGTATTGTTTAATACTGTAGAACTTAATTTACCGCCGTACCATGAGTTTACAGCTAAGAATAATGCAAACACAGAAATAACCATACCTGCTTTGTCTTTGATCTTTGCTTCACGCTCTGAACGAGAACCTGGCGCTGGTTTTGGTGCGTCTTCCTTGGGTTCTTTATTAATTAACTTTAAAATCGAATCGTGTAATGCCATGCTTGCTCCTTATAATTACTTGGCGTTATAAATTTTTCTTTGTTCGTTATACCAATCTTGCCATCCGTGTGTTTTTTCTGCACACTGATAATACAAAGCATAATTTTGTATAACAATTTTTAACATTTCTCTCATGCTGTTTTTTCCGTCGTCTATAGTTAAAAGATCGGGACAGCGTTCTAGTAATACAGCTGGAGCTACTGGGAACTCTTGTTTAACAGGAACTGTAGTAAAACATCCTGATAGCAATAATGCTACTGCAAGTATTAGATATTTCATTTACTTGCTCCTTTGCGCATTTCCTCAATAGCCTTGTTCATGCGTGCTGCTTCGTTATGAACATCGATTGCTTCTTTAGGAATTGGACAAGTTTTGTCAAAGTCTTGAATAACAGGTCGGTCAACATATTGAATAACCGCGTCTGCTTTTTCTTTTATGACTTTAGTCTTTGTTACAACTTTTTCTTGTATTACAACTTTTACTTTTTCACTTTGTTCTTTAGCTGCATCAAGTTCTGCCTGAACAGCCGCAACTTTTTCACGCCATTCCATTTCTACACTGTATCCACCTTTAAAATAGATACCTGCAATTAGTAATACTGCACTTACAATTTGTATTAACAAGTGATACGGAGCAAGTGCAGGAAATTTATTTAGAATTCTATGTAGGACAAAGAATGATAGAAAAGACCCAACAGCACCGACGACTAGTAGACTGTTTACAAAATATAGTAATACACTATCCGGTAAGAATGACAGTAGCCACATATTATTCTCCTAATACGTGCAGTGCGTGATTGTAATGCTTAATACGGTCTTCAAGACCAATAGTGCCGCCGTTAATGCGTTTTGTCAGGGTTAGGATATCACCTTTGTCAGCCCACTGGTTTAAGTTATTAGCTTCCCAGAACCATGCTGCACTTTGCACACAGCCTTCGAATGTTGTTAAGTGTTCGCTAGCTTCTTCTACACTAATTTCCAAACTTTCTGCATAACGTTGATAGTTGCTTTTTCCAGTTAACTGGATAAGCCCACGACCACAGTAGCGCCAACCGTCTCCTGATGCTTCGTCTCCGTTACCCATACGATTTGCATAAGCACGATTTGCAATTCTTTCTTGGTTGTGAGCATATTGTCTTGCAATGTCAATGCTTGGGAAATAACGTGGCCAAACTTTGCAAAGGCTTTCTGCTTTGTAGTTTAAGTTTTCTTTAATTGCACGGTATCCGCCGGATTCGTGTGCAGTTTGTGCTAAGAATGCAGCAACTCTTGGAACTGTATTAATATCATAGTCAGGCAAAATTATGCACAATGCTTCGAACCAATGTTCTGCATGTGGCGGCTTTCCTACACATTCTTTAAACTTTTCTAACGTAAACTCAAATTCAAAATCGCTCATTATACTTTCCTTATTAATGCAACAGCCCATTGGTTATTTTCAAACACAAATGTTTTGCCGACTTTTGTAATGTTGTAGTTGCCAATATACTTTGTCAGAAACATTGTTTCTGCTACTGCTTTGCTTTCTAAAATAATCGGACCTTCGATCGCTGCATAAATTGCTTTTTTAGGACCACTTGCAACAATGTCGAACGTTACCTTATCGCCATAGATTCTTTTAAAGCTAATTGACTCGTCTACGACTTCGATTTCGTCTGCGTAACTGTTGCTAAAAAAATTGCTAAAGTTATCTAAGCTATGGCGTTGAATTGTATCTTTGTAACTATTAGGATCTTTTGGAATAGTTAATTCTAAATTTTCTAGAGAAGCATCTTGGCTTTTAAAATTTTTGTAATAACGGAATCTCATTCCGCTATCACCTGTTAACTTTTCAACACCGGACAGTAGTTCAAATATTTGTTTTGCACAGTGTCTAGTTCTTTCAATCTCGACATAAACACGATACTTGCCGTCGTCTAGTTCTCCTGGGCTAGTGTCTGCATCTAGTACAAACTCATAGCCCATTTCGATAAAGTGTTCTAAATCTTTAGCAGCATCTTCGCCAGTTACAGTAAAACTCATAGTAACAATATCTTCATCGTCGCCTATTTTGCTTTTATATGAGTCTACTTCGAACACACTTTTTACAAGGTGTCTAAGGTCATTGGCTCTGATACTTTCATTAATATGTTTCATATTAGACCACTGGCGCTACCGCCCCTCCTGCTGCTGGAGCACCTGCTGGCGCTGCTGGAGCACCTGCTGGAGTCGGAGCACCGCCTGCTACCGGAGCTACTGGTGCAGGTTGACCACCTGGTGCAGGTGTGCCATTCTTAGGAGCATTGTTCTCCATGTACTCGCTCTTGAGTTTGTTCATGTATCCTTGATAGATATCGAACGCAACTTTCTTTGGCATTTGAATCTCAACAATCCAGATAGGATTTTTATCAAGTTTTCCTTTTTTAGTTCCAGGACGTAGATCGTCTGGGCTACGGATAGGGCGTGCTTCTACAAGATGAGACTTTTTGTAGTTAACTTTGCAACCTAATTCAGTTAGTCGTTTAGCAGCAATAGGATTAGGCATCTTACTTTGAGGCCACATAAATCCCGCAGTGATCCAGTGACGATCAACTTTAGGACCATAAGCAAGTTCGCCCTCGTCCCAATTTTCGTATACGTACATGTCTAGCTCGTCTAGTACACGTTCGAAGTCTTTAAGAACAGACAAGTTTGTATTATTTTCATACAGATCGTCGATGTTCCTAATAATGTCTAAAATATCATGCATAATAAGTCCTAGAAAACTCTATACTTATTTAGCTGGTTTAAAATCATAACATATCAGATTACTTTTTGCTAGAATTGTTAAATAAAAATGTAGGACCTCTGTAGTTATCGGGCGGTCGCTACAAGTCCTGCTTCCCCAAAGTAGGAGTTAAACTAGATGAGTAAAAGAGTGAAGAAACGCTTTACATCAGAAGTTAAAGTAATTGATTTTGAACCATATCTTCCGCAGAAGAAGCAGCGTGTGGTAATCAGCGCACGAAATCCCAACCAAAAGTTATATCTAAGCAAGTTGCACGATGAAGAAAAGAGCATCGTTTTTGCAATTGGTCCAGCAGGCACGGGCAAAACCCTATTGGCTGTACAGAACGGGATTAAGCTATTTCAAGACGGTGTTGTGGACAAAATTGTCGTTACTAGACCCGCCGTATCAGTAGATGAAGATCTAGGATTTTTGCCAGGTACGCTTAATGAAAAAATGGCACCTTGGACAAGACCTATTTTTGATGTCTTTTTAGAGTATTATCAACAGAAAGACATTAACAAAATGTTAGAAGAGGGAGTGATCGAAATTAGTCCTTTAGCATACATGCGTGGACGTACATTTAAAAATGCTTACATTGTGGCAGACGAGATGCAAAATGCTACTGTAAATCAAATGAAAATGCTACTTACTAGATTGGGAGATAACAGCAAAATGGTTGTAACGGGTGACTTGGCCCAAGCAGACCGACTAAACGATAATGGTTTGGTTGATTTCTGTAATCTGCTAGCAGATAAACAAGGTATGCGCCATATCGACATAGTACGATTTGATGCACGTGATATTGAGCGTCACGAAGCCGTTAAGGAGGTCTTAGCAATTTACGGCGATTAATAAAAAAGGGCCCTAGTGGCCCTTTTATTATATGTACTTAAGAAACTCTGCTTCGGCCAATATTTGCCTCAGCTGAGGAATTACTTTTGCGTCTAGCACAACGACGTATCCTGTCTTTAAGTGAAGAGTTAATTTATCATCTCTCACTTCAACTTTAAGATAGGTTTCACCACTTGGATTAATTATTTCCCTCAAGTTGTTCTACCTTTACTCCGGATTGTTTAAGGAATTGTATTCCATCTTCGCTGCGGTAAGCATTACGGTAATAGACAGAATTAATCCCGCTTTGATAAATGAGCTTGGCACAATCCAAGCAAGGGCTATGAGTAATAAAGATACTAGCATTGAGACCAGACTCAGTGCTTTTAGCCAGTTTTGCAATAGCATTTGTTTCAGCATGTAATACCTCCGGTTTAGTTTTTAAACCTGTCGTATCGTCAGAATAAAGAATAACTTCTTCACAGTTGTTGTCCCAACCTGCCGGCATACCATTATAGCCGATAGAAATAATCCTGTCGTCTTTGACAATGATAGCGCCTACGTGTAATCTTCGAGCATGACTAAGTTCCGCAAAAGTTTCTGCGGTTTTCATATATGCTTGTTTAAGCTTCGTCTTCATCTTTATACTTTATAAATTCTTCAATCTCTGGCTCATCGACCTCTGGGAAATAAGTAACCCTGTACACCCGCTCGCCTACGTGATAAGTGTCAGTCCATGTATGTTGATTGTTGGATTGATCCGCAGGCTCCATCATCTTAAACATAAGCATAAGGTTATCATACTCCTGTCCTTCGACTTTACGGTGCTTATCATACGCACCGATGCTCACCATAAACGCTTTGAGCCGCACAGGGTCGTTCCGCAATTCTTCGTGGAACTTTTTTATCTGTTCTAAAGAATCGTTTGCGGTCATAGCATTGCTAGCCTAATCAATGTAGCAGAAAGGTTGATCTCTGGATCGACTACTAATGTGTTGTCTACTAATCCTTGCTTGATAATAAGAATTGCTTTATTTTGCTTTTCTTCCTCGCCAAAGATTTCGATGTTATCATATAACCATCTAAAAATTGCAGGGATTTCATCAGGTCTTGCTTTGCTGCAAAGCATTTTTCGTGCTTCATGGATCTTGCCTGCTTTAAACAGTTGAACCATTTCGAATTTATAATCAGCAACTCCGCTGTCACTACCTGCAGGTTTTTCTAATTTACCTTCGGAACTGTGTTGTTGTAGCAAGTTAATGCACTTACGTAGGTCTGGGTAGACAGCTTTAACAAAGTCGTCGAGTGTGTCTAGGTCAAATTCAATATTTTCTTCTACTAGGATTGTTGCGGCACGAGCAGTAAATTCTGTTTGGTCAATACTACCAAAGTGCATCTGCTGACAACGACTGTGCAATGCCGGTACAATTCTGTTAGGACTGTTACATGTTAATATAAACCTAGCGGTATTGGAGTATTCTTCAATGATTCCTTTTAGAGAGTCCTGTGCTTGCTGACTCAAACGATCTGCTTCGTCGAGTAAAACAACTTTAAAAGGACCAAACGGAATCATTGAAATAAATGGTTCGATTTTTTCTCGAATAAAATCAATACTAGTTTCTCTACTAGCGTTTACTTCTAATACATCAAGATCTGGAATCTCAAGCTCATTAAGAAGCACTTTAGCAAGTGTTGTTTTTCCAATGCCGGGAGTACCACTTAGTAATAAGTGCGGGATAGAACCGTCCTTAATCCAAGATGCAATTGTATTTCTTTGATGCTCGTCTCTGAACACATATTCTTGGGTGGTCTTTGGACGATATTTTTCTACCCATAGTTCTTTCATACTAATTCCTCAACAATGCCTAACAGTTCGGCAGCAATAAAAAGGCCACCGACAATGGGCAATCCGTAAATGCAAAGCGCAACACCTGCGGCAATGCGTAAAAAACTCTTTACAAGGCTCACATAGAAGTGGCCTTTACTTGTATCTTTTGGTTGAATTTCCATACCTACTCCTTTATGTAAGTATAAAGGAGAGATCAGGGCTAGTCAATAGCCCTGTTGCTCATTTACATGCGAACAAAGTCGCTTGGATCGTGAACTGAACCGTGCGCGGCTGTCGTATATTTTCCAAACTGTACATCAGTCGGTTTCTCATCGGATGACATCATGATACCTTCTGGGTCAGCACGCCAGATAGTAAATTTTGTACCGTCGTCTTCTTCAACTTCGATACCTCGAGTCCATCGTCCGTGTTCTAGTAACACCCATTCACCGACCTTGACTTCTGTTTGTTCTGGACCGATAGCAAATACTCGTGCCCAACGAGGCTTAACCCCTTCCGATTTTCCATCATCGCTAGGGATGTAAATGCCGCTTTGGGTCATTTGTTCGGCAAAATTCATATCTCTTACTAAGATATGCTTTTTAATCGGTTTAATTTTGCTTGCTACAGCTTTCATTCGTTACCTTCTGGATCCATATCTTCAACGGCTTTACGTTGATTAATTTGTGCAGGCACACCTTTAGTTGATGCTGCAAGCACTTCTTCTCGTTTACGGATAATCTTTCCGCCTGGGCCGAGTTCGTCGCCTCTTGCATTTACTTTAATATTGCCTACTGCAACAGTAGTTTCATTTTGGACTACTAGCTTGTGCATATCGACTTCTTTACCCTGCATTGAGCGGTAAGTTTGTCTATGTTGTTCTTTCATACTCATTTTAATCTCCTAGGATTCTTGTTTACTTATCTCAAGAATTCATGCCAGTCTAAATTATATTTGATCGGATCTATACTGTGTACGCCAATAAGGTACAGGGCATAGCTAGCAACACTACTACCTCTTCCGACACCCCAGACTACACCTTCTTTTGAGCAAGTATCTACAAAATATTTAAGCCAGCGCAGCAAGTCTAGCATATTTCTTGCTTTAAACGCTTCTAGTTCTTCGATGATTCTGGTGTAGTTTGGATCCCACGGTGGGGCCTGTTCGATACACCATTTTTCAATATCAAAATCTCGATATTCTTTAGGCATATTCCATTGTTCTTGCCATGATTTATCGACAGTAGAAGGTTCTAATGTTGGGCTGCTGATTGGCTCAAACATTCGAATGCCGATCTGGTCTTCTAAATTAACAATTTCTTTATTCCTGTCCTCGACAAATATAATGTCGTTTGGATCTATATCGTGTCCTTTATAGAGGAACTGGAATAAGTCTTCTTCGGTAAAGATTGGATTAGAATATTTGTCTAAGCGCATAGACTATAGTTTAGTCTACTTTGATTAGTTTGTCAAGATCTTTATTGCGTGTTTGCATCATTTTGTCGAACGCATCTTTTTGACGTTTTGCCAATTCTTCTTTATACGTATCGAGTATCATGCAAATTTGAGTTCGTAGCTCAAAGCTATGTGTTGAAAAATATTTTTTAGATAATTCGCTAATCTTAGCTTCTAGCTCGCCATCTTTAAGGTTAGATAAATCGTCAATTAACGGATGCATTAAAATTCACCTAAATATTTTACAAATACAGTGTTACCGCCGTTATATGTCCAGGCTTCGATTACTTTATGTTTTCCGTTGACATTTAATTCAAATGGTGCCGGAAAGTTATCGTCATAAACAATAACGCCACCTTGGTCAGTGTATAAGCTAGGAGTCCAAGTACCTGAACCATCACTCCTTAAATGTAATCTAACAGTGGCATAATATCCAGTTTCTGGCCAATTAACAAAGTTAAAGTTTAAGTTTGATATCAGTGTATACACATGTAATGATGCTGCTGATACATCTACGTTAGTTAGCGTATTAACTGTTTGAGTTTTTACAACACCATGAAAATTATTGTAATAACCGTTATTGATAGAACTACCGTTTAGATCATTGTCTACAGGATCACCGTTATTTAGGTCAGCTGATAGGATTGTTTTTGTTTGTAGGTCAGATATTTCTGATTTTGCTGTAGCTAGTCCAGACCTTATAGAGCTAAAGTTATCTCTAAATCCTTGGCTATCGTTATCTTGTCCAGCAACTGGGTAATTAATATCAATTGTGTCAATGTTTATTTGGCTTGTCATATGGTTATCCTGTCATTTCTAAACACGAGATATTTATCAGCCACTTCTCCCTCGACTGCATCAATTATGTAACGATCAACTGTGTAATCTAGATGTTTAAAATCAAAGTTACTAAATTTAATGTTTAATAAAATATCCGCTGATGTTCCTACCTTGCAATAGCAAAGTGGAACTGCTAATTTAAATCCTATTTCAGAGCGATCGCCTTCTTGGATGCTTCTCATCCACAGTGGAAGATAGTTTCTTTCTGTTTGTCCTACCGCACTGATTCTTTCTTGCCAGTTACTTACACTGCTTGGGAAGTAAGTGCTAGGGTTAGGATTTGAAGCAAAGTATCCTTGACTGTCTACTGTTATAATAGGCTCTGGTCTTCCAGTGTCAGGGCCGCTAATAGACATTTTTGAAATATCAGTACTCCAAAAGTCTGTACTATTGTCGGTACTAACTTGTGTATTTTGTGTTCTTAGTTTTAATGAAGCCGGTAGCTTTCGACCTTTTGGTTCTAGTGGATCGATTAATTCAACGTACACAACTTCGTAGACTGGTGTTTTTGTTCCGGGTAAGTATGCAGTGGCTGACTTAACACTGCCAAATTGGAAACGTTTTCTTTTGTGATTTAGTCCCACAGCACCTACATATGCAGCAGCTTGTGTTGTTTCTATACCCGCATAAATGATCATTGATAAATCTGTTTGTAAGCCAAACGCTGGATCATTTGTTCTATAAATGCTAGACGGTGTAAACACATTAGTATCATTAATAAAGTCCTTCCAAATTGCTCTTTGTTCTAATTTTAAGAACGGCTTTACTCTGATATTGCTGTATAAGATTTGGTTTGGTGTGTTAACTAATAAAGTAAATGTTCTGCTTACTGCACCTACATTAAATTGATCTCTAGCTTCAATTGTAAAAGTATAGATTCTATCAACGGTTGTTTCATTTGCATCAAATGATGTAAACACTCTTTCACCTAATACTGTATCGTAGAATCTAGTAAGTCCTAATGAGTTTGTATTTTCGCTGTAGAATTGATTTACTTTGCCTACAATTTCGCCGTCGAGGTCGAGCGATAGTCCTGGTGGTAAACTTCCGCTAGTAATACGATATAAAAGCATTGCTTGCGATATAGTAGTAGATGCTTTTACGTTTAATGTTGAAACAAAGTTTGCATTAATTGAACCTAAATCCGACGGAGTGTTCCACGTAATGACACTATCAATCTCACCAATAATATCAATAGTAAATGTTCTAGATGACGATGCTGTTTCTTCTTTGTCACTAAATCTTGTAGACTTAATTGTAAACTTGTAAGTTTTAGTTACCGCAGGTTGGTACGGCACCGAGCCGTATATTTCCGAAGTACCAACATCAAATTGCATGCCTGGCGGCAGTATGCTTGGGCTAGAATCCGGGTTAGTGGTTTCTAAATTGTTTATAACATTTTCTGTATCGTAAGTTTTTAACGGTATAGTAATGTAGTTATTTGCTCGGTAAACACCTAAGTAACTAGAAGTAAGCCAAACTGGTTTTCTCAAATAAGTTACATCTGATGTGTATGTTCCTGAAAGGTATGTGTTGTCTGCACGGAAGTAATCGTCGCCTACAACAAAAATATTAAATTTTCTTTGTACAGTTACATCACCGTCTGTTACGCTTACAATAAATTCATATGTACGATTTAATTTCTTAGGAATGTTGTTTGGAACATTAAAGTCAAAGAACACGTTATCGTAGATGTAGCTATCGTAACCGTTAGTTGGTCTATAGGCAAAGTCAAACGCAACAGCATCGTAATATGACCCGTCGTATTCACCAGTACCGTCTTCAGGTTTAATAGAAAGGGTAGGTTGTACGAAACCAACTATTCTTCCATCGTCTGTTAGCACTAGTCCTGGAGGCAATTCTCCGTCGGTGCTTGCAATGAAAAAACTTAATTGTTGTGTTTGTGAAAGATTTTGATCATCGACTTCGATTTGAAAATCAATATAAGAACTGTCCAAGGTCCACAGTTGTTGTGCAGGACCCACTGGCAAACCGCCGGCCGATGTAATAAATTCAGGGCCGTTGGCATTTAAGACAGTCATCTTAAATGTTCTGTCTGATATTTCGCTATTTAAATTAGCTCGTATGCAAAAAGTATATTCGGTGTCTCTAGGATTTTCATAAGGAGTACCGACGATTCGATTTCCTTGTATTCTAAGACCTCCGGGGAGTTTTCCTGAAATTACAGAATAACTTACACCGGCGTCATTAACCACCGGTAAGGGTATATCAACTGTTATTCTTTCTAAGAAAGAACCAAACGAGTATCCCGAAAGCTGAGACCAAACAGATAAAGGCATACTAATCCTTATTCAAAAGTACCAAAGTCAATTTCTGTACCGTTAAGTGCAGAATCTAGAAAATTAATATTTCCAGTCCCATTCATATCAATATTACCAGCCGACGGGTAGCCAAAAGTTCCTAGCTCTAAATTAACTTGATTTGTGTTAAGAAGTAACGAAAATACACCAAACATTGTAGGAACATCGAGGCCGTGTACAGTTGTTTGGACATCTCCGCCATAAACGTAATGATCGTTAAGATTTAAATTTCCACCTAGTGTTGGATTAGTATCTTGACTAATACTTGCACTTGCTTTTAAATTAACAGTAGTGCTAGTTGACGTAATTTCGACACTATCGTCTAAACTAGTTAGTGATTTAAATTCTAAGTTTGCTGCATTGCGCTGTGCAAACACACCAACGCCGCTACCTAAGTTGCTTCCGTCTGCAATAGTAACTTCATTTGATAATGCAGCAAAATTTGCATTAACCTTTTGAAACGCTGATCTTAAGTCGTCACCAGTTCCGTCATTTGAGTAACTGCCAACGTTAATTGTTTGAATAGTCATAGTTTACGCTCTCTTTATAGTATTTACCAAGTGTCACCGCCCCAGGCAATACGCTTCCAAATGTTACCACCAGACACAAAATCGGTACTAGTAAACGTTAACGGAAATACGCAATCGAATGCCTGACCGCCTGTATTAACGTAGACATAATTTTCGTCACTAGTTACTGAAACGACTGTGCTAGTAGCACCACCGTTAGAGTCTGATATAATATCACCAGGTGTAATCTGTAGTGTATCTACAGTTCTAGTCAGTTGGAATCCATTAGTGTTAAGGGTTGTTCTTCCAAGGTAGTCTGCAGAAACTGCAACCTGATGCCCTAATTGATTATAGTCCGCGGTGCAGTAGTAAAGGTGTGTGCTGTTAAATGCTAAGTCTCCTTGCTGATCACCGTTAGCACCGGTACTATGTGCAGGTACTGAAACAACCCTGCCACCCGACCAAGCCGTAGTTTGTACAGTGTTGTCTGGGAATGTTAGGTTACCATCATAACCAAATCTCCAGTTACGCTGAGTTCCGGTATTAGTGTTGGTTGCTATAATGAAATATTCGTCAATGTGATTATTGTTAATAACAGTGCCTGTTCCGTTCTGCCAAATAATAGCACTATTAGTATAAGTTTGGCCGCCAACAGTTAGTTCCCCGGACGTCTCTAAGCCACCGTTGGCATTTAATAATACATCGCCGCCGCCTGTGCGTAATACAATAACATCTGTGTTATTAACAGCTAGAGTTAGATCATTGTTTCTGTGGCTAATAGTGCCACTGCCTGGTGTTATAAAGTTGCCATATTCGTCAAATTGCCAGACAGTTTCAGTAGTGATTGGATTTCTAAAAGTATAAACTGTATCTTGAACAAATCCAAATCCAGTAACAATAATTCTGTAAGTGCTGCCAAGATTTGCAACTTCGCTGACCGTTTGCCAATTTGGAGATTCGAGAGTTCCAGAATTAATCTGCCAGCCTGCTTGTACTACAACAATGTCGTCGACTTCTGTAATGTTAACGAATAAGTTATCAGTGTCGCTTCCAACGTCTGCTATTGCAGATGCTGTTGGATACCTACTGAGGCTAATTTCGTAAGTTGAGTCTACTGGAATTGTTACACCCGAGCCCGATGTTCTGGCACCGTCGGGGTAAATTAATCCACCGCCGTTGTCAAATATCCACTCTGCTGAACGGTTACCATTATAGTCTGGGAAGTTTATTCGATTAATGTATTCATAATCTTGAGGAACATTACCATCTATTCTAAACGATAATCTATTAAATGTAGGATTATTGGGATCTGATTGACCGACAGAATTTGTTACCTGAGAAACTACGCCAGAGACAGTTCCTCCGGTGTTGTAACTAATAATAACTGAATCCCCAAGCGATAAAGAGTTAATTTTATTATAAGCCGAGCCATCGATAAAATCTACCGGTACAAATAAGTTAACTTCTATTTGAGTTTCGTTTCGCTGAGATAGACCTGGGATTAACGTCACACCGTCAACTAATGTAACTTCGTTGCTAAAGTCTACCCCGTTGTTAAATATATAATCAATTTGATTTCTCGCAGCAACGATGGCTACTTTATCTCCGGTGTTAGGAGTTCCGAATTGACCTTCACTACCTTCTACTCTAATAGAAGAACCATTAGTACCATAACCAAAACCGAGGGCAACACCCTTACTTCTATCTAATGCTCGTAAGTGAGTGTCGTTATCGTAGCTGTAATAAAGTTCTAAGCCCCATAGGTTGTTATAACCGTTATCTGGATCTGCTTTTAAAATTAAGCTGTTATTATTTCCGAATATCTTGTTGAATTCAAATGTAACATCGCCAGTATTACCTGTGCCTACAGCAGCAGTACCTTGGAAACTTCCGTCTGGAAAATATAAGTTACCATCTGTACCCAACTTCCAAGTTTTATCTGCCGCAGTTAATTTAATAGTGCTACCATTATAGATTGTATCTCGATATTCAGGCGGCTCGCTTGCTGCCAAGTTGGCGGTGACCATAAACTCGCCCGGTGTTTGTATGTCAGTAATTGTTATAGTTAACCCATATCCAGGAATACCGTGATCTTGTTCATAGAAGTAAAAGACCATGCCTTCGGTATAGCCAGGATTAGTTCCAAACGGAGTATTATTTTGAATTAATGTAATTCTTGTACCATCTGCTTGGACTTGAAACTCTATATTAAATCCCCAAGGCTCCCCTGATAATGTTAGAGTATCGTTATGATGGGCAGCATCAAATACAGCGTAGAATGATGTATTGCCAGTAGTCGGAGTGTTTAATGTACCGCGGTCAGTAAACTCCCAAGTATTTTCATTGCCTCTACCGTAGCGAGTAATAATGTCAATGCCTGCATTATCTATAGATGTATTACGAAGTTGGAATAAATCCGTACCTTCAATTCTGATATCGTCCCCAGCGTATAAGTTGATGTCGCTCTGTGTATCTACGCTGAAGTTATTATTGTCTAAGAAGAACCCAAAGTCGCCTTCATCATCGTCTAACACTACGCGGTTTTCAAACACTGCTGAGATATTGATCGATGTTACTACTACAGGATCTCCACCAGGACCGGTTTCTGTATAGAATTCAACAGTTCCGTTAACAGGGCCATTATATCCCCAACCGGCAATATTAATAGGTTCGCCATTGTTGATGGATATAGTTCTTCGAGAAAATCTGCCAATGTCGTTATCCATTAGCTCAAATAATGATTGTGATATACCTGTAAATGACATACGACCTTGACCATTTTCGTCCATCCAAGTAGCAGAGTTAGTCCAGTCGTATTGCTCATCAAAACCCCAACTACGGGCTGTCTCTACATACATCTTAGCAACAGGCACATTAGGGTTTAATTTAATGCCAACTTCTTGATTTTCTGAATGATGAATGGTGTCATCGTCGAATCTAATAGCGCCAGTGTCTCCGTTGCCACCGCCGATGTTCTCAACTTCGCCTGCTCGCATTTTAGGACGGAAAGGAATAGCAGACCAATCACTGGACACAAAACTAGCAAATGGATCTGCTTCAACACCAGTGTAAGCCATCATGTCTGCACCGGCATTATCAGTTGCTTCTTGTGGTGTATAACTTCCAGCTGCACTTACTTCTAGATCGTCAATAAAATTGTTGTCGTCTAGTTCGCAGGTATACGTTGCTCTACCAGTACTAGTGCCGTTGTTAAGATAGTCGTTAAATGTTTTAGAGTCAATGATAGTTGGTACAGTTTGAAATGTTATTATTTGATCAACACCAGTTTCCTCAACTTCTTCTACACGATAGTTAGTTGCTTGTGTAACACCAGGAATAACAACTGCGGTGTTTCCTGCTTCTAAGTCTACACCAGCAATGCGTAGTTTTGATTCTTGTATACTAAACGGTTTATTTGCCATGTTATTTCCTTAGTCTCTTGTTAACATTTCTACAGAGTAGATTTTAGTGTATAGCGGAGTTGTTTGATCTGCGGTAGCAGTTGGTGTAGCAACGACTTCTACAATATTTGCTACATTTCTTCGAACAGTAAATGTTACTAGCGGGTTAACGCTAGTGTGTATAACACCGTATACAGTCATTTGGGGATCGCCTACTCCAGGCCCGGCATTAGCAAATCCTCTAGAAGCAATTATTGCCTCGCACGACTGACAATGCCATCCGGTAGCATCTCCTGTTTCATTGCCTTCTACTTGAATGTTTAATTTTATTCCACTAACAGTATTCAATAAGCCAGTCCATACTACACTCGGAGTAGCGGCGGTAACTGTACCATCCGTTGTCCTTACATAACTTTGTCTTTGCTGTATGATCCCGTTGTTGGGTAATACTAAGGCGCTTCCATCAAATAAGAAAGAATTAGTAGATATGCCGTCAGATGACGAAATTACAGCACCAGTTGGTGCAATATCTAACCTGCCATAAGATATTCCGCCTACATACTCTTGACTGATTTCTAGTTGAACACCGTTGCTACTTACTCTTACCCGACCATATTGATTATTGTTTAACCCGTCTGGATCTACGTATTGTTCAAGACCAATTTCATTTGTGCTAACCTGTAATCTAGAACCAATCGTATTGTTGTTTTCTGTAAGACTTTTGCCAACGTTGGTTGTTCCAACGTCTTGTGTAACTGTAAGGCCTTCTATGCCTTGTGCTAATAAATTTGTAGTATCGGTTAGGTCCGAAACATCTGTAGGTATAGCAGGTTTGTTTAATATCTGTGCAACGCCAGTTAACGCATTCCAGTCGGAGTTAACTTGAGAAAAGCTAACTCCTCCTAGCGCATCGTAAATTTCTGTAAAGTTTTGATTGACTTTAGTAAAAGCGGTGCGCAACGGATCACCGCTTTTATCGTTCGCTGTTTGTCCAATGTTGATAATTTGCTTAGCCATTATACTCTCCCTACGGCAACTTCGATTACTCCGGCCTCGCCGTAGTCTTTGTTTTCTAATGCTTTACCAATAATACTACCTAACTTTGGATCAGTTGCTTTTACAGCATATCCCGGTGTAGACGCAGTTGTTAATAAGTCTCCCTTCTTAACTCTTCCTACTACCTTACAAGGTACTCGACCTGCTAGTGCAATACATACTTTGATTCCTTTTTGTTCACTGTTCATTACATATGCAGGGTCAGTTGTAACAACACCTGCTGCTCTAGTGTCATCTCGGAAAGTTGTAGTAGTAACTTCTTTGTCTCCGCCGAATACTAAAACAGTTCCTGGTTCGTACTCTCGATCTCCTTCGTAGTATTCTGCTAAGTCGGCGTAAGTGGCTTGTAACTTACTTGCACCTGTTAATGTCCAAGTACCCTGGATAGTACCAGCAGTTGCATCTGAACCAGTTGTTAATGTAGTAGACTTTAATGTACCAGCAGTAACATCCATAATACTCGATGCAAGTACTTGCCAGTTACCAACAATCGTACCAGCTGTTCCAGCAGCACCAGTTGTTAATGTAGTAGACTTTAATGTACCACCACTGAAATCAGTAGTCCCGAACAATGATGTAACAGTGTTCGAACCTGTTGCACCTTGTGTAGTAGCAAAGTTAAAGCCGCCCGGTGTATAGAATCTAAATGTTGTTGCATTGATGTCTTGTGCTAAGAATCCGCCAACCTTTAAACTTCCTACGTCAACAGCACCGTCACTTAGTGTCTTAACAATACTATTTGCTTGACGAGTCGTTGTTACGTTAACTAGGCTGTAGGTGTTATTTGAACTGTTAGAGCCATCGTATGTTGCAAGCATTGCAGCACCAGTAATTGCAGCACCTGAAGTAAACGATGCATTCTTAATACCATCACCGTTTGTTACAACAGTACCTGCTGATACCTCTTGTGGGTTTGCTGCACTACCACTAAAGTTACCTAGGATACTACCGTTGCCAATAGTTGCCATTTGTGACTTTGTAATGCTGCTAGCTTTAACAGCAACCCAACCGTCTGTTACAGTAAAGTTAGCACTATCAAAACTTGCTAGACCGCGATCAGCTTGTGTAATACCAGTTGAACTTGCACGAGTTGTCGCAGCATTCATTGCTAACTTGCTTTGTGCAATTGCAGCAGTATTAGACACCATACTGTTAACAACCTTACCACTACCGATAGTAGAAGTTAATGTTCCTGCAATTGCATCATATGCAAATGTTACATCTCCTGATGCAGCAACGTTAGTCCACTTACCGTCAGTACCGTTGTATGCAAGTAATTGACTGTTAGCTTGGCTACTAATGTCAGTGTCTGCTAGTTTAAACAAGCTGTTAACACTTGCAACACCTGTATCGACATAACCCTTATTTGCAGCATCTGATAAAATATCTGGAGCACCAACGTTTACAATCTTGTAACCACCAGTGTTTAAGTTAGCCTTCATAGCTAAAGAACCGTTTAAGGCCATGTATCCTGGACCAATTAGGTTAGATACAGGAACTGGTCCTCCGCCGTAATCAAGTCCTAGTCTTCGATCAACAAACGCTCTAATAGCCGACTGTGTTGGTACAGTATCAGTTGCGTTGTTAGTCATCGATGCGTCTGTTGAGAATTCACTAACAACAACACCACGCTTAAATCCTAGACCGTCCAGGTTACTCAACGCAATACTTGCACTGAATGTAACAGTACCAGTACCTTGGTCAACTGTAAAGAATCGACCTACACGGAAGATACCGTTCTGGTCAGTACTTACATAGAATACACGCCCGACACCTTCTTCATAAACTTCTTGCGATTGTGTTGCAGGCCTTGTTGGGTTACCAAAGATCTGATATGGATAGTTAGTTGTTGAATAACTTCCAGTACCGATATCTAAGAAGTCGTGTCCTGTTGCACGGCATGTACTAATACGTGTAGTAATTTGTGCTTCTGTATTAGCAGGATAGCCTAAACGTAATGTAGCAGCAGTGTCAGTTGGGAATGGCTTGGCAATACCTAAGCTGCTTGTTGATGCTGTAGTAGTTTCTTCAGTTACTGTGGTAGTTCCACTACCAAATGTTCCTGGATCATACAAGTAGAATAATGTAATACTTGTTAAGCTACTACTTGTACATACATAGAATCCGTTGTAGAGATCGTTGCCATTACCGCTAACTCTAAAATACTCATCGGTTGTAGGAGCGGTTGCAAAACTTCCAGCAAACTCGATTGCATAACCATTAACTCCGTCGTAGGTTGCAGCAATTTTACTAGTAAACCCTGTAATCGTGTCTGGAGTTGCGACAGTAAACACTCCTGGATCAGTAGGATATGCTAGTATAACTTGGTTCTTGATTGCACCTTCGGAAGCTACTGTGTTAACAGTTGCACTTGCAGAAAGGACTGCTGATAATTCTGCGCCGCCAAGTACTTCGCTTAACTTAACGTCGGGAATTCCAGTATATCCATAACCCGGACTTACAATAGTAACGTTGTCGATAGAACCGTTTAGAATTGTACAAGTTGCAATTGCTTGAACAGTTGCACCACCAGAAGTTACACTACCGATAGTAATAACTGGCGGAGTAGTATATCCACTACCGCCGTTGACAATAGTAATGCTAGTAACAACAGCAACTACGGTTGAGCTAACAACTGATCCTGCAGGAACCCAACATGCTGGGCTTACTGTAAACGAAGATCCGCTGTCGATTCGTTGAATAATCGTACCTTCTGGAATAAACGTATTAACGTCTCCAGTAACAATCATACCTTCAGTTAAGCCAGCAGTTGAACCTACACTAATAGTAGTTTCGCTAACTGCGCCAACTGATTGATACCAACCGTTGTAACTGTCGTTTGCTTGACCGGATACAAAATACATTGCATCAACAATTGGCAATGAGTTTGGACTCCAGTCAACATCAAATGTTACTGCCTTAGCAACAACGCTATCGCCAAGTGCAGCAGTGCTATTATAGGTCAATGCATTGATTACAGATCCATCACCTACTGTGTTGTAAACCGGAGTAGTATCAATGTTTAACCAACCATGGCGGTTAATACCAAATGTAATTGTACCCAATGGGGTTGAATCTGGAATTGCATTTAGTTCAACAGTGTATGTAATATTGTCTAATGTAGAAACACTAACAACATATTGTCCGCTTACAAAACCTGTTCCTGTAACAATGTCCCCGGCTTCAATAGTGCCGCCGACGTTGTCAACTGTTAAAGAAGTACCAACGCTTGTTACATAAGAGCCAGTAGCCTGTGTCTCTGGAATTGTATAGCTTGTAATTCTATGCGAACGACCTGCCCAACCAGTAACAAATATTCCCTTGTTAATTTGGTCAATTGTAGTTTTTGCAGTGACGGGCAATACAGCAATTTTGTAGTCACCGGATAATGCACCGTGTGTTCTATTACCAACTAGACCAAATGTATTTACAACATCGGTTACTGTGCTTTCGAATTCGACAGTGGTTGTTGTGCAGTTTGTTACTTTGTAGATCCCGTTATACTCAATCGGATCCATTCCGGATACTGCAATATATTCGCCTACTGCATACGGAGCAGTTCCTTGGTCTACAAATGTTAATGTTACACTAGTGCCATTGCCTACTAAGCCAGTAATCTCAATAGCAACGTCTAGGTCAACGTTTGCAATGTTGTTAATGTCAGCAACAAACTTGTAATAGTTAAAAGATGTATCGGCTTGTAGAACAGAAATGTTTGCACCCAACAACTCGCCAGTTGGTTCTGTTAGGTTATATGCAATAATTCTATAGATACTCGATAGGTCATCAATGTATTGAAGAGCTGTACTAGGTCTTGTTGGCTTAACGTTATCGATGTTGTAGAATTTAATATTCTGCAAGTTTCGAATAGTAACAACTTGACCGTCATATAGTTCAGTTACAAGACCAACACTCGAAGTACCGTTATTACCTGCGGTACTTAGGTTTATCTTGAGAATGTTTTGGCCATTGATAGTAACAGAAGTATGTTCAACTGTACTAATTTCGTAACGAACAATTCCTAGGCCAGCAGCACTATGGTCAATTTCTAATTCACTAATCGAGTATGGAGCATACTGATAGTTAGTGATGTAAATGGCAATAGCTTGCTTACTTGGAGTAGGAGTCATTTCATTAGCGAATCGACCTTGTTTATAGATCTTTGCTGACTGAACCATGTCTTGTGCAAGTCTTGCGCTATCTGGTTTCTCAGTTACGTCGTAACCAGTAGAACGTAGACCGTAAACACCGTGAGCATTAGAGCCTGCAACAGAACGAATCTGTCCACCGTTATTAGCCCAATAGTGTGTATGACAGTAGTAAGTAAATGTTGATACTTGTTCTGATACACCGCCGTTTGTACAAACAATCGCGTAACCTAAATCGTTAACCATTGCAAAGTCGTTAGCAAGCATAGACTTGTTACCGCCCATTTCAATGTTAATTGCTAGGCCACCACCGTTGTTCAAGTAATCAATTACACTAGTTTGAATAAATGTCTTAGCTGTTAAAACATCAGTTCTTGCATTTAATAGTGTTGAGTCTAGTCCAGTAGTTGTTGGGCTAGTTCTAGTCATTGATGGTGTATTGTCAATACCGTCAACTACATAATCGATGATATGATCACATAGTGTGGTCATATTTGCATATTCAGTAGTTAGGTTAGAAATAGCATACCCAGCGTCAATTACTTGCACTGAAATATTTCCAACAGTTGGTGTTATTGTTGTGTTAGTTACAACGTCTTGTAAAATGTCTCTAAGGTGAGTATATGCTGCTTCGTTAACAGCTTCTTCACCCGGGATTTGACTTGCGCCAGTTTCGCCTACAAGACTTCTACCGTAGTAAGATAGCATAGCATCAAATGTCATGCTGTTGCCGCCGTACATTATGTCGTAGCAAATACTATCAACCAAGTATCCGACGTCTCGAGCACACTTAACTGCACTGTAGTTTGGAATTGTCTTAATGTTGTAATTTTTTGCAATCCACGAAGTGATTTCGTTTTGAATAAACGATCTGTTTGCTTGTAAGTTATTTTTTAATTTAACCGCATCAGCAGTGCTATTAACACCTGTTGGGAATGTAATAGCAGGAGCAACACCGATACCTTGCTCAATAATTGCGTTAATTGTACTGATGCTACCGTCTATAGCAGAACGTGCCCCGGCGTATGTAACACCTGGAATTGATTCTAACGCAAGATCTTTTGCTTTAACAACACCAGAAATAGTCTGTTGTTTTTGCGAAGTAATTACAACGCTTGCATCGGCACGAGCATATGCAACACCTGCACGGACTGTTTGGAAGTTAGAACCTGTTACTAAGTCCCAAGTTACAGCATCTAAGATTAATCCAACGTCTCTAGAACAAGTATCATTATTAAACGACGGCGGGTTATCGATTGTTGTTCCTGGAATAATTTCAGGACCTGCTGGCCAGTATGGAGTAGAAACATCTAGTGTTAATACAACAGTTGCAGTTGCAGAGTTAAAACTTACAACGTCGTTAATTTGATAACGGTAACCTTGTACATAGAATGCACATGGTGGTTGCGGAGGACGAATATCAAGACCGCTGTTTGCTTCACCGACAACAGTAATAGTAATACCATTGTCTGCAATATTTGTAATAGTACCTCTTAGTCGTCCAGTAAACCCGTCGACAAACTGTCCACCTGCAAATGTCTTAGCATTAATGGACTGTGAGAATGAAGAGCAAACTTGTCCGTATGGCGATTTAGTTTTAATTTGACCTTCTGGGTCTAGAACCATCGCAAAGCCGCCTTGGCGTTGGAAGGTTACGTTACTAATTCTAGTTTGATCGTTACATAAGAATACGTCAATTTCTTTGTTATTCTTAGCTAGACTGTTTACATCTAACGGATCTGTTAAGTAGTGACGACCGTAGTTAATAGTTCCATACAAGTTCCAGTCACCTGCTGCATAAGTTACAGCCTCTTGGAACGGATAGATTGAACTACAGTTCATAATGTTGTTGGAAATGCTATCAATAATAGCACGACCACGTTTAGAATAATCACCAGGAGTTATTTGGAAATTGTCCATAATAACTTTGCCAATCCAGCTCTGTGGAACGGAACCTGTACCTAGTGTGATTGTAAACTTGTTAGAAGTTCCACTTAGCGTAATCGAACTGTTTGATGCATAGTTATTGTCGTAATCATATGGACCAATTTCCATAGCATCAATGATTGCATCACGATAGAAGAAAATCTTTCTCCATGGTGACTGAGATACTCTGTCTAAAGGACGAATAATTGTTCTACGGAATTCGTCGCCTTTAATACTTGTATTAAGTGGTAATCTAATTGGGAAGTCTTCGTAGTAGATACCGCTTTCGACAAAGATTGTAATGTGCAAGTCGTTAACGGTTTCACCGAACTCGATCTGTTCTCCAACTTGATAGAATCCTGGTTTTGTTAAGCGTATTTGGATTGTGTCGGTACTTGGTCCAGAACCTGGCTCGTACTTAACAATGCTACCGTAAGTCGATGATCCGACACCAACTAATACCTTAGCAGGAATAATATCTACGTTACCCGGTGCACCTTGATCAACATATCCATTGCCACCGTTGTCAATTTCAATATTCCAAATACCTGTACCAAAGCTCGGAGCAGGCGCAGCACTAATACCATTTCGAATGATACTAGTAATAGTGTTCATATTAACAGTTAGTGTTTCTACAGCACCTACGCTAGCAGACTTAGCTGGATTAAACACTTGTGGCTCAATTGTTTGGAATCGTGTAGCCGATGTTTGATTTAAAACTTGAATTGCAAGATCTCTAGCAAAGTCAATAGCTTCTAAAGTTTCTGTTTGCTGACTACCAATTGCAATAGCTCTTGCACTAGTATTTCTGTAATAGCTCTTACCGGCAAAAATAGTTTGCCATGTACCGCCAGTTACTAAGTCGATGCTCATTGCATCAATAATATATCCTAGATCTCGATAGCATGTGCTTTCGTTATAGTTAAAACCACCTTTGTATGTTTGATCCAAGTAAGTTGTAGTGTCTAGGGCAATGTCGGTCTTGTTAGCTTGAATAATTTCTCTAAATGCCTTAGACGACGCACTGTAATCGTTTCCTAATGTAGGTAGGATAACTGTCGGTGCATCGTTAACATCACCAATAATGTCTCTAACAGTTGTTAATGATGCGCTGATAACTGAACCAGCAACACTTCCGCCGGTTAACGCTAGGTTAACATATTGCGGTGTTGCTGAATATAATGTACTTGGTGCTTGATTTTGAACAACTAACGATACTAAGTTGCTAACAAAAGTCATTGCTGCTTGCGTAGCAACAACTTCTGAACCTGCAATTTGCTGAGATGAGTTGATCCAATATTGTAGGCCTGCAAATACACTAGCACTATTTCCGCCATATGTCATATCATAGCATAATGCTTCTAGGATATAACCTATGTCTCGTTTGCAAGTATCGGTATCAATAGCTGCATACACTAAAGGATATTGAACTTGTAACCATCCAATAGTTTCGTCTTTAACAAAGTCAAAGTTTCCTAGTATAAGCGTTCTTGCATTAGTGTAACCTTCTGCAAGACTTGCAGGTGATGTGTATGTAGGATCTACACGAGTAGCAACACCTAATGTTAATAAGTCAACAATGATGTTGAATAAATCTTCGATAGTAGAAAGCGTAGCAGGGTCATTAATGACCGGGAAGTTTGCGTCTACGTAGTTGTCTGCACTTGTTTTGTAATCGTCAATATTTGCTAAAGTAGCTGTTCTAACTGCTTGCAATGAGTTAGCACCCTCTGCTACATTAGGATTAACAATTGCAGGAACGTCGTTATAGTCATTGATAATGTCAATGATAGTAGTAACGTTGGACGAAATAGAAGCAGCAGCAATTGATCCACCGATATATGTTTCGTTAGTGTATTGCCTAATACTTTGTTGATAAACAGTTGTTGGAGTGTCGTTATTAACAATGTTTTGCATTAAACCGTTTAGGTAAGTTAACACATCGTTAATTGGACCAACTTCTCCGGACATGATGCGACGGATAGTTCCGTTCCAATACATTTGTCCAGCATAAACACTTTGACTATTACCGCCGTACATGAAGTCGTATATTAGACTCCAGACAATATATTTTACATCTCTCTTACAAACAGTTTTGTCATAAGGCAAGTTAGGATACTGTGCTCCTAGATAGGCAACTGCTTCTGCTTGAATAAATGTAATATTGTTTAGTAATAGGGTCTTTGCACTAGTATATCCTTCGTCGCTACCGTCAGTAGCTGGCATAACTAATGCAGGAATACTGTTACCTTGAATAATGCTAACAATATAAGCAATGTTATTAGTAACAGAATCTGACGCTGCACTTAGGTTTGAAATATCTGTTGGGTTACTAAATGTACCATTACCTGAAGGTGTTCCATTTAATACTTGATTTAGGAATATGTAGTTTCCGCTAATATTTGTAACAACAGAACCGGCAGTAATACCAGTTCCTGAAACTAACTGTCCGAGCACAATGTTTGCTGAACTTCCTACAGTAATAACGCTTGAACCAAAAATACCGTCGCCTGTCACTACACCAATGTTAACAGCACTTAGATATGCAATGTTTTCGGTAATCGAAGTAATATAAGCACCTGGTGCAATACCAGTACCTACGACGTCCATTCCGACTAAGATTCCAGTTGTACTACCTAATGAAATAGTATTGCTTCCGGAATCACCGGCAATTGATGTAATCTTAGTTCCACTTGCAATAGGTGTTATTGCTGTAATACCTAATAGATTATTCTTTAGGTTTAATAAAACTTCAACAATTTGGTCAACAGTTAAATTAGTATTAGCGTATGGGAAGTTTAGTGCTGCCTGGATACTTTGATAATTTGACTGGAATACTAAGTCATAACATAGTGCTTCGACTACATTTCCGATGTATGTTGATAATGCAGCACTGTTATATGAGAATCCTAGCACTGTATCTCTAACAAACTTAACAGCATCGATAGTTTGTACTAGTTGTGCTGATAAAACTTTTGACGCTGCATTGTCAAAGTAGGAAGTAGCTGCCCTTGTTGAGTTAAAGGTTGTTCCTAGTACTAAGTCATAACCAACTGCATCTAGCATTAATGCAACGTCACGTTGGCATTTTAGTTTGTCGTAAGTAAATGTATTAACGTACTTGTTATTGATAAAGGCAATTGTTTCTGACTGAATAAATGTCCTGTTTGCCTGTAGCAAGTCGTATGCATCAGTATACCCAGTATCGCCTGAATTTCCGCCAGTTAAGGTGATATTTTGAATTGTACTAAATGTCTTATCTGGACCGACAGTGTAACCAATTCGTTGACGATAAGGTCCTGGTTCTGTACTTGATACTGACTGTAAGTTTTCAGCAGCCAATGCAGCAGCGCCGATGGTCTTATAAGCATATTGCCAGAAACGGCCTTCCTTACCAATAGGAGTCTTTTGTTGTAAATCGTCACCAGTATTTGTGGAAACATATAAGTTAACAGCACTGGTAAATGTGTTGTTATCTACATAGAACTTAGAAGCAGCTTGTAAATCACTTGCTCCTGTAGGTGTTCCAAATCCTTCTAGCGGACTTGGATGGTCATGTAGATAAAGCGGCCCGGTCATAGTATCGCCTTTGCGGCTTACTACAAATTTTCTTTGTACAGCTTCGGTTGATACGTAGTTTCCGACTAGTGAGGAATCGTAGTCTGGATTATCTAACTCGGGGCTCAGCGGTTCGTCGCGAACTTTTAGTGCGCTTTCAATTCTTCCGTTAGCACCTAACTTAACATAATTCCTATCAGCATAACCTTTGCTAATAGCCAACTGATCGATTGTAGTTGTAATGTTGTTAGATGCATATGCAATGTTAAATGCAGTTACTAAATCGTCACTTGGATCTGGAACCCTACCGATTGGCAATCCGTTTGCGTTCATTGGAGCACCCAATGTTGGCGACGTATCGCCAATTAACCCTGCAACCGATGAACTAATTGTTAATTGAGAATTATTTGAAGTATCAATTAAAATACCTGCGCCTGCTGCAATAGTTCTTGCAGATAAGCTAGACCCGGTAGTGTTACCCATAATAACTTGGTTAGCACTATAGTCTACTCCGTCACTAAGGTCTGATAACTTAATAGTTCCGTCAATGCCAAATATAGCATATACTTCGTTAAAGTTTTCGTTAACTTTACGGAATGATTCACGGATACTGTCGCCAGTTCCGTCGTTACCCTGAATACCAATATCAATTATTTGTTTTGCCATTTAAATTAGACTCCAAACCGGATGAAAAACATCTTTATTCAATATTTAGCAAATTGGTTTTGTAATCTTAATGTAAATACAAATATGTACTTAGGACAAGAATACGCCCAACAATGCCACTATCGTAAGAGTAAGTATGGTACAGTTCACGCATATTTGCGTAAAAAAACTGTGTTAATATTCCAATGCGACTGTTGCCGGGGTATATTTAAAAGAGACAAAGGCAGTATGGATCCTAAACGGTTAAACAACCAATACTACCATGTGTGCGGTAATTGTGATGTAAAAAGATTTGCACAAGAAAAAGGTGTAGAAGCACGCAAGATATGGGACATGCCAGTAAGTAGTCTTAAGCCTATAGGACAATTATAAATAACCCACAAGGAGGAACATTAAATGTTCAGTTTTTTAAAAAAATTGTTTGGATCTAAGCCAGCAGAAGCTCCTGTAGCTGCGCCAGCTGAAGTTCCATATAAGGTCGAAGCACCTGCTCAGGAGTCTGCACCAGTTGCAGCTGAGCCGAGAAAGGAGGTGACTACAGAAGCTTCAAAACCCGCAGTAATAACTACTGCCGGTAACAAGAAGCGGAGTAGTCCTAAGAAACCAGGAGCCCCAAAGAAACCTGGTAATAGCAAGCCTCGCAAGCCTAAGGCACCTAAAACCCCTAAGGCATAAACCCCCAGTTTAAAATTCGCATAGCGTATTAAACTGAAAGGGCCCATTTAGGGCCCTTTTTTATTAATCAAACTTTTTTAGCTTTGCGCTAGTTTGTTCCATTTCGTCTTTGATTTTAAGTTTCTTTTTCTTAAGATCTTCGACTTTGAAATCATCGGTGTGATGCTCGTATAGTTCTTTAATTTGTCGATCTAAATCATCATGTTTTTCGCGAAGTGACTCTAAGTGGTGTATTAGCTTTTCTCTTGTCATCATACGATTCCCTTCATTTGCTTGTACAGTTCCATACTTGCTAAATTCTTGCCCTTGCTTTCGCACATTATGTCGAACTGATCTGTGAAACTTATTGCCCAATTATTAACTTCCTTATTCCAATAAAAGTCAGAGTGTGCTCTGAGCTTTGCTTTTTTATGCCCACTTTCTAACAAAGTCTTATAATCGGGCATTGTATTTTTACAATGATCTACTAAAACATCTTCACGACTAATACTGTAATGGCAAGTAGGCCGAAGGCCACGCCACGAATCAACAACCCGTTGAACCCGAATATCGTTCGCTTGTATGTACTCCCCTTCTCTAACCCAATGGTGATGTACATCCAGGACAATAGGGAGAATATCAGCAAGCTCAAGACAGTCATTCAACCCCCATGCGTTTTCTTCGTTTTCGATGGTAATGCAGTTCCTTGCTTCTGGAGTGAGTCTTGCATACGCACGTCGGATACCTGCTGGACCTTGTTTACCCGAGATATGGACGTTGATTTTAAAGTCCTGAAATGATTTACCGTAGCCCATGAACTTGGCCATATCTGCATGATACTCAAACTCCTCTATAGAACGATCAACGATCCCAGGATTATCGCTAGCCAACACTGTGAACTGACCAGGGTGCATAGAAAGGCGTACTTGTTTATCCCGAGCCAGAACACCGACTTTTGCGAATTCTCGTTCAAGTAGCGCAAGCACATCATTTCGCTTATAAAAATAACTCCAGTCGCTATGAGTGTAGACAGGAAGAATATCACTGCTAAGGCGAACCATACGGAGTTCATTGTCAAGAGTTCCTACTTTTTCAACAAGTTTGCGAGTTGCTTCGATGTTCTGGGCCATTAAGTCCCAGAGTTTTTCTTCGGCAACATCTTTGCTTTGTCTATTTAACCAGGCAACTGTAGTTGTGCCAGTGTTGTATTGTTTTGCATCGTCGGTGGGTTTAATACCGTCTGTTTGATGCGGGTGATCGATCCATTTACATGCAAAACCAATTTTAGCCATTCCAGTGCCTTATAACGCCTGCTACGATAAAAAAATTTGTGAGCATGTATGTTAACACAATTATCGTGCGAATGCAAGCAATTTTATCGGCTTCATCATCGGTTTTGCCTGATTTTTCACCTAGAGCCTTAGCCCAAAGTCGCCAAAACTTACTTTTTATCATCCTGGACTATACCGTACTGCTTGTACAGCCAACTGATAAATTTTTCAATTTCTTCTGCTTGAAAGTCGCGATGTAAGCGACCTTCATTATAAACTTTGGCAGCTAGAGTAATTCTTTCTAACCATTCTTTGTCATTCATACGCCATCTCTATAAAATACAGAACGTGACTTAGGAGTTTCCCACCATTCAATGCTATGGACTCGAACTCCTAGCTTCTTCATTTTTGCCTCAACTAACTCAGCCATCCAGCTAGAAAGATGCTCGCTAGTGGGAACAAAATTAACCACCATAAACCCTTCGTAATATTCGTATTCCGGAGTGTTGGGTTCGAGCCCTGTGAGATCCAAATGATAGCCTGCCACATGGTCAGTATCGGGGACCAGTACTGGTACCAAGCCTCTTTCACCGATGATTTTATTGTATAGTGGGTCATTTTGGTCAATAATAAATTGATGATCAATGTAAGTATTGATCCATTTCTTTAGCCATTCTAAGTGTCTAAAGTCTGTCACCATTCCAGTGTTATCAAGTTTGTCACCAGTAAGGTGAACTTGCATTTTGCCCTCGTGTCCGTGTAAGTGACGGCAGGCACATTTTAGGTCAGCGGCGTATTCGCCATTTAATGTTTGTGTATGAACTCTGTGACCGTAACAGAATTCGAATGTTTTATCAATGATCCAAGTCATCTCTTGCCCTTTAAAAGTAAGTTTGATGACACGCAGAATTTATAAAGCGGGTTGAATGTCTAAGGCCGCATATTGCCTGTGTATTTGCCTATATCTATTAATTATACAGATTTATTCCTGCTGGTCAATATTCTGATTTACCAGAAGTTTAATATCGTTTCTTGCTTCAGTTACTTCGTCTATTACGTCAGTAAGAAGGTCGTACGCAGCATTGTTATAGTCTAACAGAATTCTGATAACACGCATAGTCCAATACCACCAATTGACTGATAATATTAGCATTACTGATACAACGACCCACCAAATTGTCTTTGAATGGAAATCGCTCAGCCAGTCCCAGGTAAAGATAAGAAAGACAATACCAGTTAATACAATAGAACTAGCATAGAGCCAGCTCTTTCTTTGGTTGTTTATTCTTTCTAAATCTTCTTTATGTTTCTTTATTATACTTTTAGTTGTCGGGGTCATTCTCGAACAATCGCTCCAAAAGGCAACCAAGTTCCAGGAGAGCCGCTTACTACACACACCCATCCAATATAATTATCGCCTTGTGGATCATTGTTCCAACAAATATCGCCTTTACTATAAGTGCCTTGAGTAGGTGTAGCGTTGCCAGTAATGAATTTTTTATCATTAAAACTGACATTACCTTTTACGGTAAAATCAACTTCTGGATCCGGATTGTTAACACCTATTGAGGTAGGACCGTAAATTTTTACTGGCCTACGAGTTTTATTTCTATCTCCAATAACAATCTCGTTATCGTCGGCATAGAAAATTTCGTTGTGTGTTAGTCCGAGAGTTAAACTAGAACTACCACTCACCCCAATACTAGAAATATTTAACTGGTTTAAGCCATTATTAAAAACAGCATTTTTAAAACTTGCTGTAATTCTTTCTGCATTGATATCACCAAAGAATGTCGAAGCACCTATGACTGTTAATTTTTCTAAATTACCAATAGTGGTTAAGTTTGAATTTAAAATAGTACTGCCTAGGCCGTTTCCAGAAATCGCAACCTGGCCATTTATATAATAGCCTTGACCAGCAGCAACATCAATTGATTCGCTAGTCCATAGTCTGTCTGGATCGGCCATCATAATTAATTGACGTGTAGGACCAGTACCAGTCCATATTAATCCTTTGCCGTATATAGAGCTATCTCTTGTTGCTTTAAATTCTAAAGGACTTGTTCTATCTACCCTAGTGTCACTAACAACACTTTCAGCAAATAGTGTTCCGTTAATTTTAACATTACTGTTTAATGTAATGTCTCCCGAGTTCTTGATAACAATACGAGGTGTATTGTCGGTAATAATATTTAGGTCGTGATTTGAATGTGTACCAATGTCAGCTGATCCTACAGACGGACTACCGATGACAATCTCAACATCGTTTTCTACAATGCCAATTGCACCGTTTGGATTTTGAGTGTTAATACCAATGCGACCTAAGCTGCTAACAAAAGATGCAAATTGACCAATTTCCGCATCGCCAAGAACAGTTAATCCATTTAAATTTCCAACTTGCTTTAAGTTACTTTTTGTAATAGTTGGGCCTAACGCACCTGCACTTAGTACAGAAACGTTGTCAATTTTATATGTTTTTTGACGATCGATATCGATGTCTGCATTGGACCAAATACGTCCGCCATCTCGATATTGTAGGTTATAGCTACCGTTACCCCAAGTCCAACTGAACCCTTTTCCGTTGATATCTTCTTCGGTGTTTGCAGTCCAGTTACCTACTTGTGCAGGATTTACACCGTTAGTCTTAAGATTTCTAACGTTTAGTGTGTCTACAGTTAGTGTATTTGATACTGTTAAGTTTCCAGTATGATTTACGTCACCTACTAATTCAGTAAGTGCTAGCTTGTTAATGACAATTTTGTCGTTTTCGATGGTAAAAAGTTGGGTCATAATAGGTCTCTCGTCCAGTATTTATCTTAGAACGAGAGAACCTAAAAACCAGCTTTATGCTACTTTGAGTAGAATTGTTTCCTCGTTAAGTCGACCATTCATCTTGGTATCAGTAGCATTGATTTCGTCTAAGAACTTGCGCAATGCAACCTTACCCGCAGCTTTAAACTCTTTGAGCTTTTCTTCGGGCTTACGAATTGTTTTGCAAATACTTTCGCTTTCATTAAAACCGATAATACTTGTACCTTTAACTGTTAGTTCTTGATACTCGGCAGCAACATACTTTCCTAGTTTACGAGACTTAGTGTTGTACACCCAAAGTTCTTTAGAACCAATAATGTCAACTGGATTTACACTGACTAATTTTAGAGGTTCAAAAGATTTTAGATACTTGAGTTTGGCAACAATCTTTTCTTTTGCAACTGGTTTCTTAGCACGAGGAGCACGATTAACCTTTGCTTCTTGCATTAACATGTCGCACGCACTCATCACTTCGTTGTAAAAGGCAATGATTTTCTTCATATTTGCTTTGCTAAGATGTCCGTATGCTTCCTTGAGTTGTTCGTCGCATTTGGGAGTATTAGCTTCTTCTAATTCAGCTAAATTTCTTTCGTAAAAAGATTTAATAATGCGTGCATGAGCTGCTTTTGCTTCAACTGATCGTAGCAAATTTAGAACTTTAAACGCTTTTGGATCAAAGGTATCTGGATCTGTTTGAAAATTCTCGATAGCATTTTCAATTTCTTCAGTCATCTTGTATGACGCTTCTCTTACACGATCCTGTATGCTCAGTTGAGGAACTGTAGATTTTACTTCTTTTTCTTCTACTTCTTCGATATCGTGTTTACCAGCTGCAATTACTTCATTAATCGAAGTAAGCAACCACTGTGCAGTATCCTTACCGTTGTTAAAGTCGGGACGTTGTGGTTGCATACCTCGCAATAGGCAGCTTGCAACAGCCCCCATAGTACCAGAGCATCGATTATCTTTAGTCTTTTTAAACGCAGAAATATCTTCTTTGGTACATTTAACAGATTCCATCCACTTGATCACTGCTGGCTTAAATGTTTTATTGTCTGCTTCGAGCCTGTAGTAATCCATTGCATTTCTAAAATGCTTGTGGAATTTATCAGCACTCCAAGTTTCACATTCTTCCCACGTCGGGCTAGTATCTTTGATTGCTCTTGTTCTGTGTGCAATAACTTGCTTTTTTGTTACTCTAGTTTTTGTTTCTGCCTTAGCCAT
>JACCDU010687452.1_pt1 | contig 190991 bp, 299 predicted proteins | sample 7446081 | NCBI WGS metagenome assembly JACCDU01 (sample SAMN15323447, study PRJNA562643) | freshwater metagenome | isolation source: river surface water | place: USA:Blue River Watershed | collected 2017-08-17
GATGCTTTCGCCTTTTAAGCGAAGGAAGACGGGGCAGTACCGTCCGGTCCTACCATTTTCAAATATAGATATTGTAAATGCGAGTTATGCCGGAAAGCCAACGCGGACTATTGTAGATTAAAAAGACAAAGAAAAAAGCATAAGACAATTTGACAAGCCCGCCAGTTCTGCTAGAGTCTAAACATGGAAAGTGAACGAGTGACGAAGTTAGCCCACGATTTGGGGTGATAGGAAATATAAGGCTGCATGTTTTCGCTCTAAAAGCCAAAAATCTATCCATCCCTAGGTTAGAATCCTAGGCTTTCCACCAGTTTTACAAATCCATGAAATACTATCTAGAACGTTGGTCGGCGTTGGAGGGGAAGTTTGTTAAGTTTCCTTGTACATTGCATATTGCGAACGGGCGTTTTACAGTTTATCCGATTGATCGAAATTTTACTGCTATTGTTTTGGGTGATGGTGTGGCGCATAATTTAGACAAAATCGAGGGGACGGTTGTTAATTTGTTTATTGATGGTTCATGTGTTAGTTTAGAGGGATGTTTTGTGAATATCGACGGTAAATGGCATCAGGATGGCCTGTCATTCTTTTTCGAACCAACCCCTTGACATGCACAAAGCAACCTATACTATTAACGTTATGGAAAATTACAGACAATATAGATACTGGAGTGCGTTTAGTGAAAATGACCCCGTTGACGACATTCGCAACAAGCCGATTCTGCATCGGATTTCGTACCGGAGGCAAGTGAGATTGGCCCGGAAGAACCGCCGATGATTTTCTTTGGACGGAGAAAAATTTCGCCCAGCGGGAACTTGACAGTTGCCACCGTGGGTGCTAAAGTAACTGTCGAACGTTAAAGTGGGTTCGATTCCCATCCCGGAGATTAAGTTTCGAAGGGGGGGCCGGTAAGGATCGGAGTTCTGTTTTTCAATTTCTGAATGTCCCTGAAACGGGCAGGAGGCCGAAGTCACTGTTCTTGACCGAATAAACTAGGTTAGCGGAATTAACCGCCAGAAAACTTTTGACAGTCGCGAGCAAATAAACTAAGGTCTCCCCATGCGTAAGACAATTCCGGTCGAACTGGTTAAGGAAAAGGCAAATAAGTTTTTCCTCAATAGTGAAGATTCTTTGACGGAAGCGCGGCGGCATCTTCAAGGATTTGTCACGGACATTCTTATGGCGGCGGAACAATATAAGGGATTTAATTATTTGGATAAGGTTGAATCCGCCCCGGGGAAGAGTATTGGACGGGTTTATAACGAAGGGAAAAAGGGATATGACTATCCCGATGAAACGCGCATTAAGTTCTATTGACCCTTGACTTTTTCATCGAACGGTTTACTATCAAAAATATGGACGCTAACAAGGCCCGACAATTGCTTAAAGAAGCTCAAATCAAGTTCAGCTTTTGGGACAAAGAAATTGAAATGCGGGCAAAGCTTGGGCGTAATTTTCTTTTGATTGCCACTTGTGATAATACTATTCGGGACCATTATACGAAGAAGGGGTTTATGGTAGCCTATGTATCGATTTGTGGTCGAAATTATTTGGAAATCAAATGGTAAAATATGAGAAATCTATTCAAATTTATTATGGGGGCTTGGGTTGTGACGTTGTTGGTCTGGTTGACTGTTGTTGGCGGGCTGATTTTCACGGCGGTGCATTTCATTAAGAAGTTTTGGTAAGGTATTGACAAAAGGCAGGGAATCCGTTAGTCTGTTCTCACGTTAGGCGAACAAAAAAAATCTATGACTAAAGTTACGATGTTCCAAAGTGCGGACGGGGCAGTTCACAAGTCGAAGGAGGAGTGCGTCAAGCGTGACGCGCAAATCTCGATTAGTGCGCTGGTGGGCGGCAACCGAATTGACCCGGTTATTCGCGGCACGGTGCTTTCGGCAATCATGGAAAACGCCGATTTGATTGCTAAGATTGCTCGCTCCGCCCGCCCCAAGGCAACCCGGATCAAGCAAGCCTTGACAATCCCGGCCTGATAGCCTAGACTTTAGACTCTCTCACAAGAAGGCTGGTTTGGTGGCCCCCTATAAAACACCATTAAAAATCAACCGCAACATAATGAGTTAAGGAGCATAAATTATGTTTGTACTTCGATGTATTCTAGCTGGCCAGCCGTGATTGGCCCGCGGTTCTAAGGACGTAAAATGAAAAAAATATTTTATGATTGTATCCAATCCGTCGACTTAGACCGTGTAAAGTTTATTTTGTTCGCCCCGGATGAGAAGGCTCGCCCGGGGCTTTTTTCTTGACTTATGGGCAATTGAGTGTAATCTGAATGTATGCGACCAAAGATCCGTAAAAACTGGGGCGACTTAAAGCCCTACACCCGAAAGATTTCCAGCAAAAAGATTTACCGGCGCAATAAGTGGAAAAGATTGGATTGCGAGGAATAAATATGAAAATCACAATTGATTTGTCCCCGGCACAAGTTCTTATCTTGGAAGAAGTTGTAAAGACGAAAGTCCGGGATCCTATTTGTAAGGATTTGTTTGACAAAATTGCCGCGGCAATAGAAGATGCTGAATCAGAGCAATTGGAATAAAAGAAAAATGAAAGCCGATTTGTTGAATAAGTTGACGAAGCAGGGGTTCAAGATTTACCCCAAGGATGGCGGGCAATATCTGGTTTATTATAAGGGGAAAGAATTCGGAGTTTATACGGAGCGCGAATTGGTTGGGCTGTCCAACTCTTGGAATAAGCCCTTGACCAAGCCCCGGTTGACGTGTAAGAGTCCTCGGCCCGGGTGCCCCTGTTGTGACGCCCCTCGGGCAATCGTGAAAGACCTTGACAAGCGGGCCAAGCGGCGGCAAAATAAGAAGGTTGATTTGGAAAATTGAGATAAGTGTTGAATGATTGGCAAATAAAAAAGAAAACTATGTACCGCTTTATCTGGACCTTGCCCGCGCCCGTCAAGGGAACTACCTTTTATTTTCTTCAAATCAATGGGGATATTTCGTGCGAGACGTATGAGGGGTTTGTGGATTTCTTGACCGCCGAGGAAATTGGGCAGGAAATGGGCGGAAATTGACTGTTGACAACCGCAACAAAACCCTCTAATCTCATCCCAACAACCAATATGCCTATCCAAAAGATTAACAACCAATGTGGAAACCGGGCCAATCATCGGATTTTTGATTTGCGAAATCCCGGGGTACGAGCGGCGCGGCGGGCCGAACTGCGAACTCGTTACGAAAACCGAATCAACAATTACAGGGCGCTTCGCGACGAAGTTCTTGGCGGAAGGATCGATAATCCTTTGGATGAAATTCTTGGACCGGACGGCGAAAATGAAAACGCTCCGCCCCGACAAGCCAACCGGCGCAAGACCGATTCGGCGGGCGGACCCCGGCATGGGGATTTTTTTAACCACGATTCCATGCGTGGGCGGGTAGAGGGGCCGATGATTTCAATTGGCGAGAAGATCCGGGAAGATGAGGAATTCGCCCGCGTTTATGCTGCCGAAACCGCCGAGGCTAGGGCGTACGGGGCACGCCGTCAAGCGGAAAAGGCGAAGGAAATGGAGGGGGAAGCATGATTTTTCTCTTGTGTATTGTCGCGGCGGGCATTATTCTGAAAAAGTAATATGACACTAATTATTCGAACCAATAAGCGCAATCCATGGGCAGTCACAATTCGGGCGATTCCCACAAAGAAGTCTTGAGTTTGGCAAAACCCGTGATATTGTAATGCCATGAAATCGAAATAACCTAGCTGGCCAGCCGCGATTGGCCCGGTGACTCCGTAGTAAAAAATCAGTCCTTGATTATTACCTTTAAATTTTAAATCTGGTCTGAAAAAAAATACTATGAAAAACACCCGTTCCCCGCCCGGTTGATTGGATAATGTGGGAGATATGAAATAAAAAATCGTTTGGGGTAAGCGAAGAAAACCCCAGTTGACAAACGCTATCCGAAAAATAAAAATGAATTTTCTGCTAGCCATTATTATCTTTTGGGTGTATGGGTGGACGTGCTGGCAGATTTCTAAGACCATTTTTTCCTTGGTTGGGCTCTTAATTCGGGGAATAGGGCTGGAAATCAAAGAAATATCTTGCGGGCGGTTAGAATTGCGGCTATGGTAATGTTATGAAGATTGCGATTGTTTCAAGGGGTCGGTTGGGTTTGATTTCTTTCCATGAATACCTGAATTTGGATCGAAATCTGTGGCAGATGGAAGTGCTCCGGGGGCTGGTTTCTCAAGGGGCAAATTGGGATCAAAATCATGGCACGTCCGCGGTGGATGAATATCGGGTGGCGACAAGAGAAGATTTTGATTTGTTTCGCGTAAATTATTCGCCCGATTGGATGATTTCAAAAGAAAAGCGTTGACCGGCCGGGGTGTTTCCGTTAAAAAGAACCCATGAAATACGCGACCAATTTCGGCGAATTCCGGATTCAAACTCTGCGGGATCTTCCCATCGCCGAAGACATTTGTGACACCCCCGCAAATGTGGCGGAATATGTTCGCAAAAACGTCTTGACCAGCCCGCAGTTTGACCCGGACGTGGAAAATTTTTGGGTTATTTATTTGAACGCCCGGCGTCGCCCGATTGGTTTCGCGCTGGTTTCCAAGGGAACTTTGGATCAAACTTTAGTCCATGCCCGGGAAGTGTTTCGTCCGGCGATTGTCGCAAACGCTCATTCCGTCGTAGTTGGCCACAATCACCCCTCTGGCGACTCCACGCCCAGCGAAGCGGATATTCGCGTAACGCGGGAACTCATTCGGGCCGGTAAGCTGTTGAAGATCGAAGTTTTGGATCATGTTATTATGGGGGAAAAGTTTACGTCTTTGCGGAATTTGGGGCATTTTTTCGTTTAGTTCGGGGTTGACTGTTTGGGGGTTTTCTGACATATTCTAACCATGCAAACTGTTCAAGATTTAGAGGCGACGGTTCAAGAGGCGATGAAAGCGGCGGCGGACCGTTTGTGGGATAGCCCCAATTCTTTCAAGGCATATCTTGACTACCAGCGGGGTTTTTTCGATGGGGTTTGTTTCGTTAATAAGTGGAGCCCCAATCACAATTTTTATGTGAAATTGTGTAATGGGATCACGCCGGGGGATTGGGTCGATTTTTTGGGTTGACTATTGCGCAGAAAACCTTTATCTTCTAAGCCATGACAATTGAACAAGCTAAAAATCTGCGTTATGGGCAAGTCATTACCCATACCGAACGAAAAAATGCGGATGGAACCCCGTTACGGGCAAAGGTGAACGGCAAGCCCAAAACGTGGAAGACTCGCCCCGATGCGGTTCAAATTCCCGTGAAGCGAGGTCTTTACGAATTCGGGTACGTAGGCACAGAATCAGGAAATTCCCATTTGGGTTATTGGAATGTTTGATTTTTCTCTTGTTTTTCCTCGATAATCAATTATCCTCTTAAATATGCAATGGCACGAAATCAAAGCTTGGGCTGAAAATCGGGGGTTGGTTTTTCTTGACCATACTCATTTTTTGTGTTCCAAAATTCGGGGAAATAAACTCTTGAAAGAATTGGGCTTGATTGCCCCCCGGCGCGAGTTTGAAGTTTCTTTCGTCCTTGACGATAAAACGAAGGGATTTGTCAGGCATCCGCAAACCAACGATGAGGGAAAAGGTTGGGTAGTTTATTTTTATTCTTCTTTGTTGGATTAATTCTTGACTTCGGAAACCAAGCCCGTATCTTTCAAATATGCATAACGTACAATACGAAAACAAAGCCGCCTTTCATGAATGCCGTCGAATGATCCTGCCCGACCATACGGGAATCCATCCGTCAAGACCTTATTTTGTCCATATTATTCGGCGGGTTGACCAGATTAAGCCGCTGATTTTTGTTTTTGATGCGTTTGGGTGGGCGGTGGATGATTCCAAGACGATTAACGCGGCACGAAAAGAGGCGAAAAGGAGTTGACTGTTTGGTGAAACTCTGGCAATCTAAGCCCGTCGAAAGGAACAAAATGCCTACAAACGAACAAGAGTTGAAGGATTCGATCAGTCAAAATATGCGGCAATTTGCTGCCCGCTTGATTGATTCTCCAATTTCGTTTCGAACCCATGCGGATTGGAATTTTGGTTTTTATGTTGGGTTTTGTTCCGCAAAGAATTGGGAGGTTGACACGGCATTCTTGAAGCGGATTGACGGCCCGCAAAAGGATTGGGTTTGATTTTTTCTCAAAACAAAAGGTTGACAGGCCGGGCAAAATCTGTTAGGGTAATCGCATGAATTTCATAGATTATGGTTTGACTTGGGAGCAAGCGGAGAATACACTTCGTGAACTGAATCCCGATTGCTTGTCGGGTTTTCGGGAATATATGGAAGGAAAAACGACGGGATTGATGGAGGGGCAAACAATTGTTTTTTATGCAGATTTTGCTTTTTTTGTTGGTTCAATGGTGATGCAATTCAATTAAACGATTTTGTCAAGTTGAAGTACTAAGGATGGAAAGGGGGAGGTAAATGGCCCCCGTGGTAAGTCAAAGCCTTGACCCCACCAAAAACTTAGTTGCGGGTTGAACTCCCGCCCTCGAAAACAACTTGACACTTTTTCGAGAATAGGATAGCCTATTCTCACGGTCGGGGCAAACCGGGAATTGCCTCGGATGGGAACCCGAGAAAATCCCATATAGTAACGCTTGGGGTTAGCGCGGACGAATCAAGTTCAAAAAAGCCCCTCTTTTTTATTTGACGGGTGAGAGCGGTTGCGGTAAATTGATCCCAACAAAAGAAAAAAATGAATTATCCGACCACTATCTGCGAAATGTTGTCGATGCGGGAATGGGATTCCTTCATCAGCGATAAGCTGGGTAATAATCTTTTGTTGACGGATCCCGACCGGGCGAATAGGCTTCACAAAGCCGCCGAAAACGGGGCGGATGGATCGACTCATGCCGAACAGATCGAAGATTGGCGGGAATTTTTGTTTTTGGTTTTCTTGGGTGCCCGGGAAGAAAAGCAAGACTTGCTTTTTGCAATTGAGGATGAAATCGACGCCAAGGAAGAAGAACTTGACAAAAAGGGCGTTTTGGATAATGTCATCGGGTAATCCTTAACCATCAAAATCATGCTAGCTTTTACTTGTCTTTTCGTTTATCTTGGGGCGGTTGTGTTGCTGGTCGGGGCGGCGGTTTGGCGCTCGATTGATACGTGATTTTTTGCTTGCTTATTGGGTTGCGTTCAAATATAAATAACGTATGAACAGGTTCCAAATCACTTCTGTGTTGACCGGCCGGGCTTTGGGGGAATTCGTTTTGGACGAAAATTTGGTTGCCAAGGCGGAAGGGGATATCTATGCTTATCCGACCGGCGGGTTTGTCGCGGAAACCGTCCCGGGGTTGGAAAGCCTTGGCGCGGTGATTGTTACGGCGCTGCAAATTGATTGAAATTTTTCTTGCCGCTAGGGCAAGGATACGCTACAAAAAACCATGTTTCAAATTCGATATTCCGGCTATCACAACGGCCCCGAATTTCCCACCCTCGCGGCGGCAAAAAAGGAATTGAAACAAACAATTGACGAAGAAACGGCGCGTTGTCGTCGAAGGATGGGCCACGCCGTCAAGGTGAAAATCGACGGGGGCTACAAAATTACCATTGGCAAAGATGGGCCTTTGTGGATTAGTGGGGTGATTTACAAATCCTGATTTTTTTTGAAATGGATTTATGTTTTTGGTTGTTTTTGTGGTGATCATTATCGCAATAAAGGGCTTGACTCCCAAAGGATATTGATATAGGGTCAAATCATGAAAATTTTCTTGCGAGATAAGCGAACAAACAAGAGATTTCCGACAGTCGAATGTGATTCCGTCACAATCGAAAACGGGGTGCTCTGTTGGCACAATTCCAAGAATCAGGAAAGGGGATATATCGCCTCTTCGGAAAATCTGGAAATTTCCATTGAAAAAGACTGAAAAATCTCTTGTGTTTTCGAGACAATCGGGTAAATTCATCCCATGCAAATCATCGCCCGCACGGAAAACTCGGTTGAAATTGAAATCCCCGGCTCCGTTATTTGGACGGACGGCAAGACTTTTTCGGTTGCCCGAAATGGCGGGCGGTACGAAAACAAGCGTTGGGAAGAGTTGACGCTGGAAGAACAGGCGGCGATTGAAAAGGTGGATTTTGTTTTTCCCGGTTGACGGGTGGGACGGAATAAGGTAAAACTCTCATCTATGACAAAACAAGTGACTTGTCGATGCGGCAAAGTTTTTGAGGCGCGGATTGCGGATCTCAATCGGGGCTGGGGTAAATCTTGCTCTAAATCTTGTGCGGCTCGCAAAATGGGGGGCTGGCGCAAACCGGGCTACGACATACGCAAGAGGGGGTTTGCAATTATGTCGGGGGATGGCGGGAAAGTTGATTGATTTTTGACTTGTCCGGTCGGCTGAAATCTGTTCAATTGAACCTATGCAAATCCGATATTTTGTTTGCTGCCAATGCCAGCGGGGAATCGCGGTCAAGTGCGCCGCGCCAATGCCCGCCACCCTTCCCCAGCATCCCGCCGCGGGAGTCTGTATTGACGTAAAAAATCCCGATTGGAAGGGGGAGTTTGACCCTGCCATCCATACGGTTTGCGAAGGGTCGGGGGAATTGCCACAGATTGTTTGTTGAAGTTTTTGCTTGTATCCTTTGGGAATTCCTGCGATAAAAAGCCCATGAAAAACGCAATGCTCTGTGGACTCCGGGGAATCGAAATCGAAATGCCGGAAGAGGCCATCCGGGATTGCTCGGCGTCCGGTCCGGTGGATGATGCGGTGGAGTATTGGGGGCGAAAGATTCCCGCCCCTTCCATCTTGACCCGGGAACTTCAAATTACTATTCTGGCGGAAACGGGGGGCTGGCCCCGGGCCGAACTGGAAGCTATTGAATGGGCCGACGAACTTTGGGGCCGTTGTCTTTGGATTGCGGCTTGTAACTACAAGGAAGAAAATCGGGAAGAATTTGATTGATTTGTTTGTGCGGATGGAATAGATTGATTCCGTCGAAAGGATAAAAATGAATATTGTGAACTTGACCCCGCATTCCATTTCAATTCTGGACGAGAGCGGGGAGCCCCGGGTGATCCCCCCGTCAGGAAATATCGCCCGCGTCGCGATGGGGTGGAGGGAAGTCGTCCGCGAAAACGGAATTCAGTTTTTTCGCGCTGTCAAGGGGGAAGTGATGGGATTGCCCGCCCCTTGTTTTGATACTGTTTTTCTGGTTTCGGCAATGGTCCGGGAAGCGGTTCCCTCCCGGCCGGACGTGGTTTCTCCGGGGGATTTGGTTCGGGATAACAAGGGCAACCCCATCGGATGCAAGGGATTGGTAATGAATTGATTTTTTTGTTGTCGCCGCCGTTTTCTTTTGATACAAAAGCCCCATGCAATACAAATATCGAAGCTTCAATGTCGGCCAAACCCGGACGCTGCATCCCGCGAAGGGATGGGGCAATTGGTATGTGGGCGGCGTTGACCCCCGGGGCGGTGCCGGAGTGTTGGAATGGGCCTTTGACAAGGGCGACGCCGAGCAAGTCAAGGCTGAAATGAAACGGGCGGGCGGATTTCAGAATTTGGAAATTGGTTTTTGTGGCGAGGATGGGCAAATCCACACTGGAACAGCAATTGAATGATTTTTCTCTTGTTTTTTATCGTGGGGCTGGTAAAACAGCCTCCGATGAATGCAATTGAAATTCTCTCGGGTTTGGCCAAGGCAACCAATGGAACCCTGTTCACCGGGGCAACCCGGGCCAGTCTGAAAGTCAAGGGAGATTTTGCCTTTATTCTGGAAATTGAAAGGGAGATTGCCAAGGCTGGGCGGTTCACCCGGGCGGCTATCGGAGGGGAATGGATTTTTCATGTCTTTTTTAATTGACCGGAGGGGGCGGGAGCGATAGCCTTTCCCCGTCAAAAGAAACAAAGGACGAAAATGACGCCTGAAATCGCGGAAAAAAATATCGGGGGCCGGTTCACTTGCAACGGAAAGCGTTGCCAAATCACGGAATGGACAACGTTCAACGGAGAAATCCATTTCTTTTTTGTCTGCGGAGGGCTGTCCGGTTGGATTCACTGGGCGCTTTGCCCGGGGCGGGAATGGACGGAATAGTTTGTTTTTTTATTGCGTGGGGGTTGGCAATGGGCTAACCTCTGCGCATGGAAAATCTCTTGAATCAATTCGCGGGCAATCGAGTCGAGGTTTACGTCCGGGGAACCGGCTTTGCGCCCTATCTGGCGGGCGGGCTTGTGGTCCGGGATGGGGAGTTCGGAACGAAAGAGAATGACGGGGAATGGCTTCCCGTTTCTGGCGTGAGGGGGCTGGAATTTGCGGCGGATGGAAAATTAAAGCAAATTGTTGTTGCCCTTTAATGGGCGGGCTGGTAGGTTATTCCCAGCAAAGGAAAAACATGGAAAACGCAATTGAGTTTTTGGCGACAGTAACGCTTGGCGAAGTGTTCGACCCGGCCGATATGCCGGAAGAAATCGCCGCGATGGAAAACGCCCCGGAGGGTTGGAACGATGCGATCCCGGGATTGGAGGAAATGACGCGATGAAACTTGACAAAGCCCGGGCGGAAGCGGAAAGAGCGCGCCGGGACTACTGGGCCACCCGGCCGGAAAACGAAAAAGCCGCTTTTCGCCGATGGATGGAAGCGGAGGCGCGTTTGCGCAGTCTGGAAATGATGAAAAAGAACTAAACAAAAACCTTGTGCCCGGTTTGCCCTTCCGGTACAAAAAGGGCAGTCAAACAACCCGCCCGGAGCACGGGGCGAAAAACAAAGTGCAAAAAAAAGCCCGGTACGCCCCGGTAGAAAAAAAGGCTTGACTAGGGATTAAACCCGAAGGGTGGGGGACCGGGGGCTGCTTTTATTTTTTAACGTTAACGAAGAACCTGGGTATTTTATCACAGTCCAAAACAGAAAGTCAAGCCCAAAACAGAAAAAGAAAATTGAAAAGAAAGATTGCCAGCCGGGGGGCTTTTCCCTAAAGTGGGGGCAGCAAAGGAAACTCATGAAAATCACTGGTTCAAAAACTGTTTCGGAGATCGTCAAGGAATTTTGCCCCAATGGGGGCAAGTTTCGGGTGGAGATTACCGGGGAGGCAACGACGGTTGCCGGGTCGGAGGCGCGGCCTACCGTTAGGGTTGCGGCATCGGATTTTTTCCTCGCCCTTGCCGGGGCGGGAGCCGTGGGAGAGGCTTTGCTTGCCCGGGCCATGCGGGCGGCGGCGGACCGTGCCGGGGGGAAGGAATTGCCGGAAGCGGACCGAGAGGCGGCGGACCGCTTGAAATCGCGAGCGGAAGCAATGGGGGACGAATTCGCGGCGGCACTCCCCCCCGTTGTCCGCCCGGGAACTGTCCGGGTGACTGGCAAGGCAATCGACAAGGCGGGAGTGGCGGAGCATGGCGTGACTATCGCCAAGCCGGACCTTGAAATCACTTTTCAGGGGGGGAAGATTGTGGACGCCCGCACGCTGGCCTAAGCGGTAGGGGTTGGTTCGGGGTAAGCCAAAAACAAATCAAAAAACCCCTTGCCTTTTTAGACAGAAAAACCTATTCTCTTTCCCGTCGCAAGGAACTCCCCCCGGGCGACGCCAACAAAAACTTGGGGAGAATTTGAGGAAAAAACTATGGGCCACGGAATCATTGGTGCGCGTTCGTTTGTCAAGGGGATTGTGGGGCAAGGGAAGGATTGGCACGGGAAAACGATTGAACTCCCGCAATTGACCCGGGAAGAGTTTCCCGATTTCCAACCTCGCCCGGTGTCCTTTGATACGGGGGAGGAAATGCGCCCCCTGTCTATCGCTGGCAAGGTGTGGTCTGTTATGGCGGACGAAGACGGCCCCGTGGGGGTTCCCTTCTGTCCTGATACGTGCGATTTTTTGACCCCCCGGAAAGCTTGGGACTACATTCAGGAAGTTCTCGCGGGAACGGGATTCAAGGTGGAACGGCTGGGGCTTCTCTGGCATGGTTCCTTTTGGTTTCTCTCCGTTCGTCTTGAGGAACTGGCGGGGCTTTCCCGGAAGGGGGAATCGTTTCAATTGAACTTTTCGGGCAGCCTCGCCCACAAGTGCAAGGTGCAAGCGGAACTTTCCCATATCCGGGCCGTTTGCTGGAATACGATTTCGGCTTCCCGTGCGATGGGGCAAGTCTTGTTTGCGGTCAAACAGACCAAAAACTTCGCAACGCGGCTTGAAGCAACCAAGGCGGAGGTTGAAAAGGCCGTCGGCATGGCGGCGGTTTTCAATCGCGCCATGCAGGACGCGGAAAACAAGGCGTGCGACGAAAAGCAGGCCCGGGAAGTGTACGCGGGATTTCTCACGCTTCAATCCCCCCGCGGGAAGGAAATTTTCGCGGAAACCCTCACGGCGAAGGGGGCAGTCCGCGAGAATGCGGCGCGGAATACCGTTGACGAACTCGCCGGGCTTTATCGCAACGGGCTAGGCAACAACGGGCGCACCCGGGCGGACGTTCTGAATGGAGCAACGCAACTGTGGACCCGCGGAAGCGCCGGGTCGGAAAAGGACGTTGACACGTCGATTGAATCTGGCCTTTTCGGCGGGTGGGCGGACCGCAAGGCGGACTTCTGGCGGGTTGTCACTGACGACAAGGCATGGGAGGAAACGCGAGAGGCTGGGAAGGAAGCCTTGGCGATGAACTAAACCGCGCAAGTCAAGCCCGCTCTCCGAAAGGGGGGCGGTTTTTTTGTTGCTCCGATTCCCTGCAATTAGACTTGACAACGGCATCCCAAACTAGCCTTTCCGGGGGGCTAGTCTAAAGCGTTGTTTTCCAATAGCTTAGAACGAACCCCCCGCAATCACGCAGAAACACCCCGCCAAGGCGTCGCACCCCCTTCCGGCTACCCCTACACGGGGAAAATGCTATGTCGTTGTCATTCAAGGGGTTAAGTGGGTTGGCATGGTTTTTGTTGGTTCAACCTAGGGCAAGCTAGAGCGTTTTTCAGCCTATCCTCCCCCCTTGGAATGCACCCCATGAAAGAACTGTCCTGTCAAGAGAGAAGATTTAGTTTGTTGAAGTGGATTTGTTTTGTTGACTTGGCACGGGGTTTTGTGATAGAGCGCGGCCGGGTCGCCCTCCCGAAAAAAAGTATTGACGGACCCCCCTAGTTTATGGAATAATTCCCGATTGCCGACCGAGCCGCCAACCGGGGGGTGCCCCACTTCAAAATCATCACATCCCAAAACATAAAAATGCTAAAATGTATTGTTTTTCATTCCTTCTATAATCTATTCCCTCTCAAATCAACACCCTATTAAGCTGTTCTTTATTCTATTTACTCACTCCCGTCTTATATTATTTCCTTACTTCTGATATAGATAACAAAAATCTTCAATAAACAAAACAACCAACAATAATAATAAAAATGCTAAAATGTATTATCTTTCCTTCTTATTAACCTATCCTACAACCAAACACACACCCTAACATATCCTCTTTATCATTGATAACCTAATTCTAAAAAACAAAAAACGTTCTACGTGGAACAAAACAACTAGACAAAACCCGGCCTAGTGTGTATATTAGGATGCTAAAATGTATGAGACCACCTATTTATATTACTGCATTAAAAATGGCTAAAATCTTGGCCGCGGATCAGTCGGAAGACATTTATACCAAGGTTGGGGCCGTGGGTATTAGAAAAGACAAAACCCTAATCTTTGGATTTAATGGCCCGCCGCCAAAAATAGAAATAGACTGGACGAATAGAATAGAAAAAAATAAAAGAGTCATTCACGCAGAAACTAATTTATTAAGATATTGTAAGCCCGGGGAGATTCCGATTGTGGTTTGTACACATTCGCCATGTTTAAACTGTTTACCCCAATTAGCCGCTTATGGAGTTGAAACTATTTATTACGAAAAACTATATAATGATGACCCAGAAGTATTAAAAATAGCAAAAGAATTTAACATTCAAATAATACAAATCAATGAACATAATTCCATTTAAAATCCTTTTATCTCCATCTGTCCATATTTTGGAAAATCAGTTAACTCAACTTTCATCGGTTGCTAAAATGTATGATTTCTTGAATAAACATGTAGATAAACTCACCGCGACCTTTAAACCTGCCGAAGACGGAATCATTATTTTTATTGACACTAAATGAAAACATGTAAATATTGTAATGTTGATAAAGATATATTAGAATTTAATTATTCGAATAAAACATTAAACAAACATAAACCCTATTGTAAATCCTGCGAATCAGAATTAAACAAAAAAAGATATTTACAAACGCGGGCGGAACGCTTAGAATCTACTAAGACTTGGCAACAAGCTAACAAAGAAAAATATCTACAATACCAAAAAAAATACAATGAGTACCGAAAAACAAGACAACAAAATTAGACTAGGCGGGCTATGGCCGAAAGAAAATGAATATGGTAAATTTTACTCGGGTAAGTTATCCAAGAAAGCGTTAGAAGACGCCCGGGTAGACGATAATGGCGATATTCAAATCACCATTTTCAAAGTTAAAGAAAAGAAAACTGAAAATTCCCCCGGTTTTAACGTTTTTGCGTTTCGTCCCGATGGAGGGAAACCAAAACCAGTAACCAAGCCCGGCGCTAAATCTGCAAAAGCTCCTCAACAGGCGGTTGAGCCAGAGGAACCAGATGATGTAATTTAAGTTAACCCGGGGGCTTCGGCCCCCATTTTTTTTATGGAAAATATTATTTCTTTAACGGATCGCGAAATTAAAAAACTCAAACCGATTCCAATCGGAGAAAGATATATTGTTGGCGATTTAGTAAAATTAGATAACAATCAATTTATTAAATTATCTGCTGCCAGTAGGTTAGTAAATCATGTAAAGGAAACAGTAAGAGTAAATAATTTGGTCTTCCGGCAATGAAAAATAAAAAACGACGTTCTACAAGATTTATTGTTAAGGAAAAGGATTTATCTAGAAAGAATATTTGGGGTCACGCCCTTGGTAATGTAGTAACAATAGACAAAAACTTAAATATTGAAGATTATATTTCTACTTTGATTCATGAATGTTTGCACGTTTTGGGACCATTCCTATCAGAAGAAACGGTAGAGGAGTGGGGTGAAGATTTAAAGGACGTTTTACTTGACAAACTAGAAGATAAGAAGTATATTAAACGATATGAATGACTCAGAGGGTTATAGGCTTTTAGAAAAAGAATTTACTTCCCGGGGATACAACTTTAAGTGGATTGAAAACTTAAAAGACGGTTGGAAGATATATCAAAAAACCAGCGTTAGAACTGGCGAATCTAAATGGGAATTAATTCGGCCCATTAAAAACGAAGAAACAAATTTCGGCGGTAATTTATCTCCTAAGCGGTGGAGTTATCCCGGAGACGCGGCGTTTGGCAAATTGGGATTCGATTGTATTTCCTTAGCTCGCGCCAGAGAAGTACACGCGAATATCATTGCGGATAAAACTATTAAAACAGAACCGCAAAATATCAAATTACAGGCCCCAAAAAATAAAGTTTTTACAATCACGGATTTATGTGATTTAAACCCCGAATTATCGCGAACAGAAATCTACGCTAAAATTAATGATTTAATGGCTAAAAAACAAGTCGCATGTTTGGGGCAGAGCAAAGAAAAAGGTAAAGGTAAAAAACCATATTTATACAAACTATTATGAATCATATGTCAATTAATGAACGCCTTGCTTATTTAGCAGGAATATTAGATGGAGAGGGAAGTTTATATATTTCCAAGTCTAAAGATAAACGTTACACGGCCGGAATTAAAATTTCCATGAATGATAAAGAATCTTTAGAATTATTCCAAAAAACATTCGGCGGTAATATCATTCGTGGAACTAAAAAAATAGATAAAGTAACAGGTAAACATTACGCGCCCGCGTGGGTTTTACAATATCGCGGTCAAAACGACATACTTAATATCATTAAAAGCCTTTATCCGTTTTTACAAATTAAACAACCCCAAGCAGAGATATTATGGCAATTTATTGCATTAAAACCTAATTGGTATCTTACTAAGTTTCAATTACATGGATTATATAACAATTTGTATATTAAATCTCGTAAAATAAAAAAACAAAATTGGCAAAAAGTTACTCAGCCCCAAAAATAGAATAACTAATTTTACAGTTTTGTGTTAGGTCGTCAATATCTACCCCTTTCAAATTAAGATTGGGGTAGTTTTCGTATTTATTGAAAGATTCGCAATACACGCACACTTGGTCGTCTTTGTTTAACATTAGCTCCCCGGCAATAACCTTAGTAATAAATTGAGTTAATTTGGCGGCGGCATAAATTTGGGGCGTGGCGGTTGCTCCAATAACCAGTAATAGGTTATCAACAAACCCGTTATAACTAGCGTGATCTACAAGTTTATCTAATTTACTGCCAAATTGTCTAATATCTTCATCTGATTCAAAAATCGCAAAATTCCAATCCAAAAATTCGGGGACAGTATGGGAACGATACAAAGACATACCGTTTATACCAAAATTCATACGAAAATTGTCGGGGATATTTTCTAATGGCAATAATTGTTTTGTAGAGATTAGCTCAGACGTTGCTGCTCGTAAGATGTCCTTTTTGTCTTTCTCATTGGCTGACAGAAAATTACTAAACACTCCTCCATTAAGCAAACTATCACTTGTAGAAATAAACGAAAATAATTGTAATTCGGCCTTATTAATGTCTCTATTATTTTTAACAAAGACGGAATTTAATTTAAAATCAAAGTAGGGCATATTATACAATACACTTGATTATCCGTGTAAATTACATTAGCATAAGTATATGGCAAAAGATAAATCAGCCCGCAAAGACAAATCTCCGAAAGTTCCGCAAGGGGAAAAGATTAAAGATGGTTTCCATATTGAAATTCCCGAGTGGACAGACAAACAGAAACAAATAATTAATGCAATTTTAGATAAAAATACTCGTATTGTGTTTATTAATGGCCCCGCCGGAACTGGGAAGGCTCAACCTTTAGACAGTAAAATTTTGACTCCAAGGGGATGGGTATTAATGCAAGATATAAAAATTGGAGATAAAGTTTTTGCGGCTAATGGAGACGTGTGTAGCGTGAATGGGATATACCCACAAGGAGAAAAAGATATTTATGAAGTAGTATTCTCTGATGGTTCTCGCACCAAATGTTGTGACGAGCATTTGTGGGCAACTCAAAATTATAAAGAAAGAAATCATAAAAAACAAAAAGAACTACCTTCTATAAATAACAAACGTCGTCGGATTGGGTTTCGCGACCCACTTCCCCCGCAAATTCGGTCGTTGGCAGAAATAAAAAACAATTTAACTATAACCGCTGGGGGTATCAATAAGGCCAATTATTCTATTGATTTAGTCGAACCTTTAAATTTTATAGAAAATCAACATTATATACATCCCTATGCGATGGGAGTCTTAATTGGGGACGGGTGTTTCCGCCATAGTATTTCATTTACGTCTATAGACAAAGATATTATAGATAAAATGAAAATATTATTACCACAAGGATTAAAATTAGTTACGCCTAATAATTCAATATCATTTTTCGTTAGAAAAATCCATCAATCACGGAAACCCGGTTTTGTTGAAAACCCCTATAAAGAAGAAATAAAAAGGTTGGGTTTATTTAACCGTTTATCATATGAAAAATTTATTCCTAAAGAATATTTATTCGATAGTTTATCCAATAGAATTGAATTATTACGCGGTTTAATGGATACGGATGGGACAACAAACGGAATTTACCATTCATATTCTACGGTGTCGCCGCAATTAGTTAAGGACGTTGTGTTTCTTACGCAGTCTTTAGGCGGAACTGCTATTGTCAGCCCCCCACAAATTAGTTTTTACACATACAACGGTGAGAAACGGCGAGGAAGAGATTCTTATAAAATAAGTATAAAACTTCCAAACGAAATCAATCCATTTTTCTTAAAACGTAAGGCGGAAAAGGTCATTCCGCACACGAAATATTTCCCAATTAGATATTTCAAAAAAGTAAATTACGTTGGCAAGGCATTAGCTCAATGTATTTCAATCGATCATCCTAGTCATTTATACGTAACGGATGACTGTATCGTAACGCATAATACTTATATCGCTTTGTATGCCGCATTAGAATTATTGCGGAATAAACGAGCTTCTAAAATTACATATGTTCGGACCGCCGTAGAAAGCGCGGAAAAGAGTATAGGATTTTTGCCCGGAGAAGCGGATGATAAGATTGCCCCTTATGCCCGGCCGTTGTTAGATAAATTAGAAGAATTTTTGCAAAAACCTACTATTGAATATCTTACACAAAAGGGATTTATAGGAGTTGATTTAATTAACTTTTTACGGGGAGCGAGTCTTAATGTACAAGTGCTAGTTGGCGACGAATTTCAAAACGCCAATTTTAAAGAAATTACTACAGTTTTAACTCGACTGGGTAAATATTCTAAATTTATTATATGCGGCGATACCATGCAGTCTGATATTAATGGTAAATCTGGGTTTTTTAAGATGTTGAACGTCTTTAACGACGAAGAATCTAAAAAGAATGGAATCCATGTATTTAACTTAGATAAATCTGATATTATGAGGTCAGAAGAATTAAAATTTATCTTAGAGAAAATTGAACAAGCCCAATAAGTGTATTTATAAAATATGGCTTTAAGTAATTCCTTTTCTAGTGGTGACGCCGGACTTAACAAATCCAATTCTTATGAATTTAATCAATTTGGATTTAATCCGGTTTCTAATTCGGCGTTAACTGGCGATCCAGTGATTAATAAACGGATTGATTATTGGGTCTATGGCGCTGGCACTGGGACCGCGAACCAATCTTCCTCGGAATATCACACTTGGTATAATAGTGGCGGATATGATTTATTAGAGGTATGGATGGTTGGTGGCGGCGGTGGTGGCGGTGGCGGTAATATTGGTTCTATTACCGGCTACCCTCCTACCATTTTAGGTGGCGGCGGAGGTGGGGCCGGAGGTTTAAGCTATTATCGGGTTATAAATCCTACCGGAGACATTGATTTTGAAATCGGCCGCGGTGGGTTACCGGATCAAGCTGGATCTACTACAAGAGCGTATTATCATTATGGATATATGTTTGCTAACGCTGGAAATAAAGGTATTGCGGGCTATAATTACGCGTCATTCATGGGTACGCATACTAACACAGAATCCAAGGGTTCTTTTGAACGGGGGCAAATTTCAAATGCATTAGTTATTACTAATACTTCGGGTTATATCGTTAGTGGGTCTAATCGTAAACAATATGGTCCGGGAGCAGGCGGTTATGGTTATTCCCATATTACAGGTGGGACATTTGTCGCGGCTTCTACGTTAATTACTAATAACTGGATGGATACGGCCGGATTTACAGCGGGAAGCGCAAGTGGTGTGCTTCCTAATTTAAGATTCCTAAACGGCGGGAATATTTTAAGTTCCATTTTAGTGGGCGGAAATGGTGGCGCGGGTGGCGCGTCTCGCGGATCTAGAGGCGGTAATGGTGGATTCCCCGGGGGTGGAGGCGGTGGTGGAGCAATGGAATGGGCTGGAACGGGGACATATACCGAGGGTGGCACTGGCGCTAATGGTTGCGTTGTTGTTATCGGATATAAATTTTAATTTATGAAGAAATTATTATCATTAATGTTGGCTTCGATATTATTCGCAGGATGCGCGACAAAAGTATCAAATAGCCAAATCGACGAGTCCCGGGTTCGACAAGTGGCATTGGTAGCGGAATTAGCCGCGTATAATGGAACTAAAATCTATTTAATAGATCATCCAGATAAGCGGAAAGTTTTTGAAAATGTTCACGCTAATCTAAATACCTTACTAGCAGAGGACCAGATAGCATTGGATAAATTTTTAACTATTGTTCGAACCTTGCCAATCAAAGAACTTCAATCAGAAAAAGGGCAATTAATAGTTGATAATGCTGTTATATTATTTACTGCTTATAGTCAAGATGTCATTAAGTTAGATCAATTAGAGCAAGTGAAAAAATTAAAACCTTTGGTTGAGTCTGTTAAAAATGGTATAGAAAAAGCCCTCAAGTAAAATAAAGCATCATTATGAAAGGAAACCAATATTAACTTGTTGGTTTCTTTTGTTTTTGGTAGTATATAATATGAATAAGTTTTGTACTCAATGTGGGAACCCGTATCCAGCCGCGGCGGTTCCTAATTTTTGTGCCCAATGTGGGCAGGCGTTAAAAGTGTCAAAGGTGATAACAAAACCAATAACCACTACGGCGGAACAACTTAATGACCCATTAGAAAATTTGGGTCAAGCGTCGGCATCTATTCAAGTATTTGGGCCAGTAAAACGTAAATTTGGCGATGTTGCTTTTGAAGAAAAATCAAATACGTCGGCTAGACAACCAGAATATTCACCGGACGAAACGATGAATAGATTTAAACAAACCGCGAAACCTATTGATTTAGATGTTGATTCTGATGAATAATTTAGACTTTAACGAATGGTATCCCACAATAATCGCTGCAATCCGTAAACGTAAATCTAAATGGTATAAAAAAATAGCTTGGATGGATTTTGACGATATTGAAATGATGATTGTGACCCATATTCACAATAAATGGATGTTGTATAACGGTAAATATCCTTTTATTAATTGGGTAAATAGAATTATTACTAATCAATTACGTAATATTTTGCGTAATCATACAAAAAACGTTTTATCTACTCATGCTTTAGCCGACGGTTATAGTGTCAAAAAGAATGAAGAAATAGATTTTCTTATTACATTAAATCATTTAAAACGTTTATTAAGTGAATTATTAAATGAAAAAGAAATGTATATTTTTGTTACTGCCTTTTTAGATAAAACTTCTGATGAGACTGGAGTTACATTATTTAATGAAAAATTTGGAATGAATATTAGTATTAAAAAGTACAAATCGTGGAAGTTTTCCTTGCACCAAAAAATTAGAGTATTGATATTGAATAAAACTATAGACATTTATACTGGCTAATATGAATTTCGAAGATCCATCTTTAAATCCCGCAATTAATATCGTCAATGATAAAATCGTTTTAACGACCGAACAGCAAAATTTAATTATTGAAACGTGGAATAACCGGGTAGTTAACCCTCCCTCTATTGAGGAGTTGACGGAAATTATATTCCAACGGAAATATGACGCTAGAAGTCGCCCGGCATTAGCTATCCGTAAATTTATTAAAGATGCCAGTTTAATCGTTAAAGAGCCGGAAGTAAAAAAAGAAATTGTTTTGTCCGATGCTCATAAAGAATTTATTGTCAACAATGTTGATATGGGGGCGGTTGCTTTAAGTAGATCTATATTTAACGATCAATCTTTGACCGCGTTGAACCGCGAAACGAAACTGGTTATTGACTATTTAAAAAGCATCGACCCGAAGATTATCAATAAATCAGAATATACGCCACCCAAACAACATACAAATGCCGCCGCTAGAATTAACAAATATGTTTATGAAGGGACGATTAAACAAGATCAATGGAAAAACAATTCTCAAATTAGGACTTATTTAGATTCTTTAATTAAGTTTTGTCATCATCCTCGTTTCGTGTTAATTGCAAGCCGTTATCCGGAGGGAGAAATGAGGAATTTGTTTGAAGGATCTTATATTAGTTATGTGTGGGATAAAGTAGATTTAACGCCCGAAGAATTAGATTTGTATATTGATATTTGTCAAGACATCGTGGGCGAATATATGATTAATGATGAAATTGGACGATATACCGAAATGTTAGAACAAACCGCCACTGATGCAGAAGGAAAAAAAATCTCCCTTAGTATTGGGGAACATATAAAAAATTTACGGGACGATGTTAGTAAAAATAAAGAGCGTCGAAAAAAGGCTATAGAAAACTTACAGGGTAAACGTAGCGAACGCATAGAAAATAAACGTAAAGACAATGACACTCTTATTCATTTAGTTGATTTCGTAAAAACAAAAGAAGGCCGCGATCGCATGGCTAAAACAATAGAAGCTAAACAAAAAGGCTTGATTGACGAAGTGAAACGATTAGAGAGTATTGATGAATTGGTTTTTGAAATTTATGGGGTAGGAGCAGAAGAGGTAATTTATTCGAAAGTTTAATTATGTGGATCGCCGGACATCAAAAACAAAAATATTATGAAGATTTCCTGACTAAATTTAAAGCTTTAGAAGGAGAGTTAAGTGACGAAGAGGCCCGGTTATTGTTGTTGGATTTATTTAGATCCAATATATTATTTACTGTTTATTTGTTTTCTGGAATTGAACTATTACCTATTCAGGAAGTGGTATTGAAAAGTATGTTTTTGAGGGATACTGGGTTAATAGTGGGAGGCCGTGGATTTTCGAAAACCTTTATTATTTCTATATTTTCATTATTCTATCCTATCTTTTTCCCAGATAGTAAAACTTGTTTAATTTCCGCGAATTTTCGTTCTTCTAGGCGTATTCTAGAATATTGTGATAAAGTATTGAATAGCCATAAAGCCAAATTATTAAAAAGATGTTTTCCAACTGATCTCCGTCGATCTAATGACGTATTCAAATTTACACTACCAAATCATTCCGAAGTATTTGCTTTACCGTTATCTAATGGCGAGGGGTTGCGGGGTACTCGCGCTAATTGTGTGTGTGTTGACGAGGGGTTATTAATTACAAAAGAAATTCAAGAATTCGTAATTCGGCCGTTCTTGACGGCAAAATTAAATTTCCAAGAGCAAAAGGATATAAAGAAACGTGAAGACGAACTCATCGCGGCCGGTTTATTAAAAGAAGAACAAAGAATGCAATTTGCCAAAAACAAATATATGGTTTTTTCTTCTGCGAGTTATCAATTCGAATATTTATATGAATATTATCAGAATATATTAAAGAATTGTCTTGAAGTCATCCCAGAAACCCCAGAAGAAAAAGAACAAGGAGGTAAACCTAGCTATTTTGCTATTCGGGCTTCTTATGAAGCGATGCCTCAAAATGATAGTATTATGGATTATACTCAAATCAACGCTGCGAAAGCGTTGGGAGGAGAAAATTCTGATCATTTTAAACGTGAATATCGGGCTATATTCACCGATGCTTCTTCTAGTTATTTTGATATTAAGAAAATGCATGAGTGTACTATAAAAGCGGGCGAACATCCTACCTTACAAATGTTTGGAGACCCCGGTTCTGAATATATTTTAGTTTGCGATCCTTCGTATTCGGCAGAAAAGAATTCTGATTATTTCGTTTTGGCCGTTTATTTATTAGATAAGGAAGAAAAAACAATTACTTTGGTACATACATATGCAAAGGCGGGCGGGGAATTGGTGGACCATTATCAATATTTGATTTATTTATTGAATAAATTTAATATTGTTTGGTTAACAATTGATGCTTCTGGCACTGAATTTATTACGGGATTTAATCAATCCGTCCAAGCTAGCGAAGCTGGAATTAATCTAGGAATATTGAAAGCTGAATTTGATACCGATGACCCACAAGAATATTCCAAACAATTAATTGAGTTACGCCGTAATTACAATTTAACTTCCAGACGAATTGTATATGCTCAAAAATTTAGTCAAGCTAATGGTGCTATTCGTCGTATGAATGAACATCTACAGAACGTGATTGCTGCGAAAAAAGTATGGTTTGGATCGCCTATTTCGGCTAGCGAAGAGGCGGTATTAAAATACTCTTCTGCGCAATTACCGTTTAATGTCAAAAACAAAGAATATAAAGAAATGACAGTGAACGAATGGATTGACGATCAATATGCTTGGGTAGCAGAAACAAAAGCGCAGTGTGCGATGATCGAGGTTAAAGCGTCGGCTGCGGGAGTTTTACAATACGATCTACCCGTTTCGGTTAAAAAGAATAAGGGCGCAAGCAAAATTCGTAAAGATAATTATACCTGTTTGATGATGGGAGCTTGGACTTCTAAAATTTATTTTGATATGAGTTCTGCCGAAGTGCAAGTAAAACAACCAATGGCCGTCCCACGAATGATTAAATAGAATTTTTACCCATTCTAAATCCTATTTGGAGATAAATTTCCATCAATTCTGCCACAGAGCGAACGGTTCTATCAAGGGGTAAAACCAATAATCGACCCTGCCAATCTCGGTAACATGACTCGGCGAATGAATTTTCTACATTGATAAACCCCATTTGGGTCAAAAATAGATGGGATTCGGCATCCTGTAAAGGTTTTTTAGTTAAAACTGCCATTTTTACATACTATCATGTATTATATGGATGGTCAACTATCATGGGAAAAATTAAATACGTGCGTCTTTTGTGGAACTAAATTTCCAGAAAATAAACATTATTATGCTTGTCATGGGACCACATTAGAGAAATACTTTATTGCTAATTTTCCGAAACATTCGTTGGTAACTAAACGTCAGTTACCCTTTAAAAATATTGAAAGTTATTATTTTCACGATGTATTGAATAAAGAAGAACTTAAAACTTACTTAAATAGTTTAAATGATGATGATAAGCGCGCTTATTGCGTTACCCTTCTCAAAAAGCGGCTAGAAATTAAAGGTCAATCTGCGTTACCCGGGCAGATTGAGACTCGCAGTTTATTAATGCCATCAGTCAAATATTATGATCAATTATTTGAAAATGGTTATTATGCGTTGGGCGAATCTTTGGGGTTTACAAATAGATTTCGTAAATTAGATGGAGCTTTACAAACAGTAAATCATCAATTATCGATGTTAATCGATACTAGAGAACAACATGTATTAAAATTTAAGTCTTTTAGACGAAAAATACAAAAACTAGATTATGGGGATTATCGCTTGGAGACGATAGAGTATGGTAACGCTGCCGTGGAACGGAAAAATATTACAGATTTTATCTCTAGCTTTGGTAAAAACTTGGATCGTTTAGAAAAAGAAATAGACCGGGCCATCTCCGATAATGGATATCTTTATATTTTAGTAGAAGAATCCTTACAAAACGCTTTGAAATTTAATACATTACCATATGTAAGTAGAAAAATTAAAGCGACTCCTGATTTTTTGTTCTATAACGTACGTAAAATTATGCAATTATATTCAAACGTACAGTTTGTTTTTGTCAAAAATAGGGCGGATATGGAAAAGTTTATCCCTTTCGTGTTAGTCAATCATAATGTGTTACGATCAATTGATTTACAGTTATATTATGATGTGTTCTGGGGTTGAAATTTAATATTCCATAATGAAATTAAGTGTAATATAAAATATGCCGAAAATTAGTCTTAAAGAATATGCCCAACAAGAAGGAATTCATTATTCTAAAGCTTACCGCCAATTTAAACGAGGTCAAATTGCTAACGCGATAATGGAAAAAGGCGATATTTTTGTAAATCGGCCAAATATTGTTAATTCCGCTCACGTTTACCATACCTCTTTAGCGTCGGAGGGTAGAAAAAACCGTTCTTCTGATGGCGTACCTGATGATAATTATAATAACATCAATCAATTGCTAGCGCCATATTTTACTTCTTCTTCTAGTAAAACTACCAATGATTCGGTGTTAGATGCACAAACGATGTTGTCTTTATGTCAAAAGGCATATTATGGTGTTTCGGACGTGCGTAGGGTTATTGACACGTTACAAGAATTTTCTACATCAAGAATCTTTTTTGAGGGGAGCAACAAGAAAAGTCGGCAGTTTTTCGAGGATTATTATAAAGCGATTAATTTAGAAGGATTTCAAAGAAAGTTTTTCACGGAATATTGGCGTAGTGGAAATGTATTTATTCATAAGCTTGTCGGTAAAATCAAATATAATGATTTACAATCCTTCAAGAAATATAGCGAATCTGTTGCGGGCCGTATTAGTTTACCAGTTCAGTATATTATTTTAAATCCAGTTGATATCGTTTTCCAATCTTCTGCCTTTTTTAGTTCGGGCCGATACGCCAAACGGCTGAATGCTTATGAAGTCGCCCGATTAAAAAATCCACAAACCGACCACGAAAAACAAATTTATAACGCATTACCAGATGAAGCCAAGGCACAAATAGGAAGATCCAAATATGGTGGGGCAACCGTGATAGTGGATTTAAAAGCAGAGGATTCGATTGCGATTTTCAATAACAAACAGGACTATGAAAGTTTTGCCGTTTCCATTATTTATCCAGTTTTGGATGATATTGACTTCAAGATTGAATTGAAGAAAATGGACCGTGCTATCGCGAAAACATGCCAACAGGCCGTTTTACATATATCCTTGGGGTATGAAGATAAACAGGGAAATTATCATTTCCCAGAAGAAGCGGCGGCTCGTATTGAAGAAATTTTTGAAAATGAAGAAATTGGTCGAGTATTAATTACAGATTTTACAGCCAAAGTTAATTTCGTTTTGCCACAAATTAGTGATTTATTGGATCCTAAAAAATATGAAGTTGTAAATCGTGACATTAATGAGGGATTAATGGATGTTATTTTCGGGGGTGGCGGTTCGGGAGAGAAATTTAGCAATCTAAGTGCTAAAATCAAAGTATTCGTTGAAAAAGTACGAAAGGCGCGCCAAGCATTTTTAACGGAGTTTTTAATTCCCGAAATGGAATTGGTCGCAAAATCAATGGGATTTAAGTCTATACCCAGTGTAAAATTTGAAGATATTGATATTGAAGATAATGTAAATTTTTATCGTATTGTCGCTAGACTGGGTGAGGTTGGATTTTTAACTCCCCAAGAAGTATTTAATGCATTCGATTCAGGTAAATTACCAAATCAAGAAGAATCCGAAGAAGCTCAAAAACATTTCAAAGAACTCAAAGATCAGGGATTTTATCGGCCGATAGCAGATAATACAAAAGAAATGGAAGGCCGCCCGCCCGGCACCACATCACCACAAACGACGAAGACGGTCACTCCCGTTGGAGATAGCAAGGCGTGGAGTAAATTAACTTGTGATAAACTTAAATCCTCGTTTGCCGCCGAATTATCCTTAATGAATTCTATTACCAATTTATTTAAAAATAAGTTTAATGTCAAAAAATTAAACCAAAATCAGGCGCAATTAGCTCATCAATTAACGCAAGAAATTATGATGAATGAAAAAATGTCTGATTGGCAATCTAAGATTGAACCCTATTTAAATAATAACTATACAAATACCGATCAAAAAGATTTGATCCATAAATTTGCGACAGAAAATAATTTATCTTTAAATACGGCTATTATTGTGTTTCATGCCTCTAACTAAGTATAATAATTATAAGTTATTCGTTGGCCCTTGCTATGAGTCAGGGTTGAATTTCCTTACTTTATCTGGTTTATTGGCGCATGGGCCGATTTCTTTATGGTCCGAATATGGAGCTTGGAATAATATTTCTATAGGCGTTGAAAATATCGCGTTAACTAGTGGGGAAAATTTTGGTTATTATTCTAACGCATTGAATGCGACTCAAGCCACTAATATCAAACAAGTTTTATATTCAGGCTGTTTCCCGGTCAATGGGACATATGCTATTTATGGTGAGTATTTCATACCGGCTTCTAACACCGGAGTAATCGGAATCGGGTTTAAAGAATCGTTAAATGATGATTTAATAATTAATGGCCGTAACAAAGGAATATGGACCAGTTTTGATTACGATGGATATTTTGAGTCCGGTTCAATATTACAGACTATATTATTATCATCTGGGCATAGTAATAATGCGACAGATTGGCCACAACCGTTAACTGGATCGGCAGGGGAGTCTATATACGTCAAAAATTTACGAGTAATAAATAATTCTGGAATTCCTTATGTTAATTTAATATCTCAGTTAGATAAAGTTTTTGCTTGTGATATTAGATGGAATCCTAATCTTTCACGTTTATCTGATTTTGGATTTGTCGATGGCCGAGACGAGAAAAATTTATTTTATACCGAGGGATCTATTACTTTTAGCTATTGGTCTGCGGATTTATCGAATGAGTTTAAATTAGGATTGAATGTCGGGCATAATTCCGTTAGTGGTACTCCATTGCAGGTATCTGGAAATATATTAACTTTTCTCACTGGATATAATTTTAACAATGACTATTTGTATCCATTTGGTACTCAACAATATAAAAACTTTTATCTTGTCAATAATAATAGTACGGACGATTTAACTATTCCAATCACCAATAATAATCATTTTAACACTATCAGTGTAGGTAATTGTTATCTTCAAAATTATAGCGTGCGCTTAAATGTACGATCTTTGCCAGAAACCTCTTGCACATTTGGATTTTATAATTTGCAAAATACGCCCGGCATTATGGGTCCGTCCCCTACGTTAAGCAGAGAGTCGGGCAATTATTACAGTGGGTCTCTCTTTTTAATCCCTACCATCAAAACGAATCTGGCTCCAGTCCTTCCAACTCGTAGTATTGGCTGTTCATTACAAGGCACGCAGGGCTTATTTAATTTGACTGGATTATTGATTCAGTCATGTGATTTAAGTATCGACTTATCAAGCCAGCAAAATCTAAATATGGGATATGCGCTTCCCGCGTCGCGGCGTATTGAATTCCCCATTATTGCTTCGTTAAATATCAATGCCGTTATTACCGAGGATCAATATGCGTTGTTATCTAGACAAATCCAAAATAATAGAAGTTATCACATTGATATCAATTATCAAGGTTGTCAGGACAATTATATTACCTATCAATGTCGTGGGGCTAATCTAGAAGGATTACAAACAAATTATTCAGTAAATAATTTACGTAATATTTCATTAAATTTTACTCAAGAAATATTCCAACAATCGGCGACGCAGGGCTTATTTATAAGTGGAGTATTAGCGCGGTCTCCCTCGGGTATTAATTTAAGTCTCAATCCAATCGCTTCATTAAACCATCGACCTAGTATAGATTACGTTTTACGAACTGGTAATAATCTTTTATTATATTGGTAATGAAACCCTTTGGCACCACATGTTCCGTATCGTTAGATAGTAGGGACGTTTTTTCTTCTACAAATTGTTATTGGGGAAAGATCTCTGAAAATGCTATTTTAGAAATTGAAGACGCCGCTTCTTTATTTAGAGTGCAACGGGCTTTACCAATTCATATTATTGAAAATTGTAATATTCTTAATAAAAATAGCGTTGTTATTTCTAAAAATTTATCTCCGATGGTGCAGCCCGGAGATATTTTTACCCTTGAGTATTCCCAGTATGAACTGGATCAATTTACGATAATTGACGCTCCAACTTTGATAGAAAAAGATGTATTTATTTCTGCGTCTCCAGAAGAAATAGAACATATTATTTTTCGGGTTGAACAAGGAAAGCTTGTACCGATGAACAAAGGTCTATTCATGGCCAATAAAGCATCTGAAATATCTTTGTTTAATTCCCAAAACCAAGAGTTAAAAATTTTGGCTAGTTTAATTACCTCGTCAATTAAACCAAGATTAGAAATAGAATGTATTAATGTTATTTTTAATAACACTAATGCAACCACAACTTTATATTTCCGGCGATCTCTGCCCGTGTCTGTAGAATCAGCGACAATTAGTTGTTCCAAATGGAAGATTATTTTAACCGAACCCTTTTATAATTTAAGAGGAAATTGCTACAATAAACCATATAAAATTTATTCCCATTTAACGCCCAATTTTTTAATTCCGCTATTCGAAAAAAATACATTAAATGAATCTTTATTAAATCAAATAATTATTCGTTTTGATGAAGAATTATTTAAAGTAAAACAATTAATCAAAAATGAGCAGCATTTATAACATAACCACTTTTAGTAATTTAAACTCTTATAATAGACATTCTGTTGTTAAATATTCGGGATCTTACAATGGACTAACTCTTAGTAATGAATATTTATATGCTTTAAAAGATATAGCCCCGGGAGCGTTTAACGCCACTGACTGGGGTGGAATGGGGATATTAAATGGGACGACGCGCCCGGTATTTCTATGGACGCCGGACTATAAAAATTCTGCCGAAAATAAGGCCCGGGTCAATATAATTAAATTTGGGGACGGATATGAAAAACGTCAATTAGATGGTCTGAATAATAAATTATTAGTGTATTCTTTGAATTTTAACGCCAGATCGCAGGCAGAAACGATTGCCATAACTAATTTTCTTGATGCGACTAATGGAGTGAAATCGTTCATTTATAATTCGCGAATTCCATATATCAAACCTAAATTATATGTTTGTGACGCCTTTACGGTGTCCGAAGAGTTCGAAAATAATTTTAATATTACTTGCGAATTTAGAGAGGTAGTTAACTAATGAATAAAACAAGCGCCGTTACAACTTCACAAAAGGTTAATGCGGAATTACTTAAACTCGATGGTAATTTATTAATTAACTTATTTGTTATTGATTTTTCTAGCTTGGTATTCTCTCCATTAAGTGCTCCATTTTTTGGTAATACCGTGTTTCGATTCCATAACAATATAAAATACATGCCCAATAATATTGTGTGGAATAACCAGACGTATATTGCCGCGCCCATTCAAGCGGAGGGGTTTGAACAGAATTCTAAAGGAGCTATTAGCTCGCCAAAACTTTCTTTATCCGTACCCGATTCCCAAGTTAATTTGCTCAAATTATTTAAACAACAACTCGCCGCGTTAGATCATGATTTAGTTGGCGCTAAAGTCACAAGAATTCGCACTTTTGCTAAATTTTTAGATGCGGTTAATTTTACGGATGAAACCGCTCCTGTTGGATTAGACCCAGATCCAAACGCAGAATTATGTAAAGACATTTTCTACATTAATCAAAAAACATACGAAGATAAAAATGTCTTACAGTTCGATTTAACCTCAATTTTTGATTTGAGTGGGTTGCAGCTTCCGCAGAGAATTGTATCAGCAAATCGATGCTTGTTCGCTTATCGTGGGGAAGGATGCTTATATGAAAAAAATGATCGCCGTAATACTACAATTCATGGATCAACCTCAACATTGCCCGAAAATGCCCCGCCTGTAGCCACTGTAAATGATGAGTTAATTTATGGAGAAGTCTTACGAAATAATGAGTCTTATGTAGACAAGGGAGAATTTTCTTTATTGGAAGATTATTATCCCGGAGATTCTGTTTATATTGAAAAAAATGGCATTAAGTATTATTTTGTGGCCGTCGCGGCATCTTCCCGTAATAACTCAACGCATTCAGATCGCACTCCACCAAATTCCAAATATTGGGTGGCGGATGAATGTTCGCGGACTCAACGCGGCTGCGCGCTAAGACCGCATAATCGTTCTGATGGAGCCCTTCCGTTTGGTGGATTTCCCGGAGTAGATAGAATTATTTAATATGTATTCTCAAGATTTATTAGATCAAATTAAAGCTCACTGTTTAAGTAATACAAAAAAAGAAATGGGGGGGTTATTAATTAGCGTCGATAAGGAAATGAAACTATTCCAATGCGCGAATCATAATGCTCCGATGGGACGTTTTACGGTTTCTGCTTTTGAATATTTGAACGCAGTAGATAAAGGAAAACTAATTGCCATCTATCATTCACATTTTAATAGCCCAGAATTTAGTAAAATTGATTACAATTTTTGTACTCATGAGCGTATAAATTTAATTTTATACCATATTCCCACAGATACTTTTAATTTTTTATCCCCCCTCGATCCTCCTTTGACTTGTTTAGACTTTGTAAAACATTTTTATCGTGACGCAAAATTAAATATATCGTCTGTTTTGGGGGACGATCTTCATACAGAATTGAATAAGTATAATTTTATTCATACGAATTCCCCCAAATTTGGGGATTTGGTTGTTTTCTATGCTAAAGATAAAATTCATTTAGGTATCTATGTAAATAATCATTTATTTAAACATTATGGCAAACATGGCGTTTGTGAGAAAGAGTTTCCACAACGTATCCGATATGAATTTTATGCAGCCCCTAGAAAATCAAATTAGACAATTGGCCTTAACCTCGCCAACAAAAGAAATAGGCGGCTATGTGAAGGATGGGATAGCTTACGTTGTCGATAATTTATCTTCAACCAAGGCAGACGATTATTACGCCGATAAATCTTTATTTCGTTCGGACGTTATATTTCATTCCCATTTAACGAATCCAGAATTTAGTGATGTGGATATTTATGTTGCTGATAAATTAAGTTTAAATATTATCATGTATTGTTTGAAGACTGATACTTTTAGATATTATACAGGCAATCCAAATAAAATTTTTCCTTTGTTAAACCGGCCATCTATTCCGGGAATTTTAGATTGTATTGAGTTATTAAGAGATTATTATCGAATTAAATTAAATATTCACTTAACCGAATTCCACAATCCTATTCGTTTATGGCCATATAACCTGTTAAAGTATAGACGTTCAATAAAAACACAAAACAATATTTTGTTAGAATACTTATTAAAAAATGGATTTGAGTTAGTTTCTACTGTACGAATTAATGATATCTTTCTATTAAATAGTGGCAGAATTATAAGTCCACATAATATCATGATTTATGCGGGTAATGGTTGTTATACGCATAATCATGGAGAACGATCAAAAATCGGAATGATACCAACACAAAACATTGTGGCAAAATTACGACATAAATTATTAGTGTAATTATATCAAATGGTTAATATAAGGTTACATGGTATTTTGGGTGAATCTTTCGGGGATGCTCATCGATTAAGTGTGAAATCGGTGGGGGAAGCCATTCATGCTTTAAATTTACGTTTTCGTGGTAAATTATATCAGTTTTTCCGCACGTCCCCTGTCCGATATAAAGTATTAATTAATCAAAACCCAATTAATATCAATATCCCTAAAGTAACTGATAATACTATAGAAATTGTACGTAATAGCGATTTGGTCGTTAAGCGAAAAATACAAAATATTGATATTATTCCCATTATTGAATTGGCCGATGAGGGGGTTTTGGGTATTGTTCTTGGCGCAGTATTGATTATTGCGGGAGCTTTTACTTTTGGTAGTACGGCTTATTTAGGTACTGCATTAATTGCGGGCGGCGTTGGGGTTGCTGCTGCTGGCGTAATGAATTTATTAGCAAAGCCGCCAAATTTTGAAGATTTCCGCGATATATCCAATAGCTCTAAAAAAGCGTCTTATTTATTTAATGGTCCGCAAAATATTATTGGTGAGGGCGGGCCTGTGCCGGTTGGTTATGGGAGATTGATTGTTGGTAGCCAAACGATTTCGGCAAGTTATGATGTATTTAATATCGCGAAGGACGGCGCAACTACCGTTGATCCCGACTCCGATAACCCGAATGGAACACGCCTGCTCGCTTTAAATTTCGGAGGTCCAATTACTCCCGGAGAAATTGAAGGGTGGCAATCTTATACATATTATACTGTTCGATCAAATAATCCGCCAAATCCTACGGTTAGTTTTCTCCCCCAGTTATTGCAAATTGATACGTCTGGATTGACCACATTGACAGAATTTTCTGTTTTAAATTCTGCTTTAACGACTAATCATGCAATTAATATGCCATCTTTTCCAAAACCATATATTTCGGTTCCAATTGATCTGGGATTAAATAACGGAGACAAAAACTGCACTGTAATTATGTATTTTGCGGACTGGGTAACTACTAGTATTGGCGGAAGATTAATGAAGATATTTTTTAATGGTTCTGTTGTAGAAGATGATTTTGATATTCTGGCGACCGCTGGCCAAGTAAGAAAAGCAATAAGTTTAACCAAAACAACTACATTAGATGGTTTAGGGCGTTTAAATATCGATATTATTGAAAAAACACCTAACGCTTTTGCAACCCCATGGATTAACGCATTAGAATTATATGTCCAAGACTAAAGATTTTATTTATTTTGCTGGCGGTGGCGGTGATTCTGAACCACCGCGTTATCCCGTCGAAGATCCAGAGGGGATATTGAATCAACTAGACTCTGGAAATCAAGTGATTCCCGGGGGCGCTTTATCCAATGTTCAATCGGAAATAGTCGATTTAATTAGCGAAGGTGAAATTGACGGATTAGTTACTGGCAGTTTTATTTTCAAAGGAGTGTTAGGAGAAGTGGGCTACCGCACGGGTATTGCAACTCCTTATCCCATTCCTTCTGGGGTTGGCGTACGTTGGTTGCGATCTATTTTTTGGAATAAAATTCCATTAGTGGACAGTAATGCGAAGTTTAATTTTGCTAATATCAGTCTCGCTACATCTAATGGTTCAGCCAACGGCACAGTTGTTACAACGAAAAACGAATTAACCGTTACTAAACAATATGGAGAAAGATTACGGTCGGTGTATACCGACGAAGCCGGTAATATTATTGGCAATAATGACGACTATTTCAAAATTTATCGGTTTTTGAATAAAGATTTGGGCGGTGTTTATGTTAATATTCGGTTCGGTCCATTGTATAAACGTAATTTATCAGAAGAGGAATATGGAGATGTAGAAATGACAAAAGTAGAATACACTATTGAATATCGTGCCGTGTTTAGTGACGGTTTAGTAGACGGATGGAGCCCAATTATAAAGGAAACCGTTGAGGGTAAACTAAGCTATCCATATTTAAAATCATCAAAAATCACTTTTAATAAAAATACATTACTCGCGAAAAAGAATTTTATTGGTTGGGAGATTCGTTTAACCCGGTTGACTCCCGATTCTATTTTTTCTAGTTTAGTTAATCAAACCTATATCGATTCAATTACAGAATTTTATGGCAACACGTTTGCATTCCCGAATTCTGCGGTAGTTCGCTCAAAATTTGACGCCGAGTATTTTACTCAGATTCCAGAACGATCTTTCGATGTTAAATTATTAAAGGTTAAAATTCCTTCTAATTATGATCCAATTAAACGAGTTTATTCGGGAGATTGGGACGGGACTTTTCACGCCAATAAACAATGGACTGACAATCCAGCTTGGTGTTATTATGATTTATTGACAAATGCCCGTTATGGTTTAGGGAAATATATTTCAGAAGATTATTTCGATAAATGGACTTTGTATGAAATAGCTAAATACTGCGATACTTTGGTGGATGATGGGTTCGGGGGATTGGAGCCTAGATATACATGTAATTTATTAATTAACACTCGGGAAGAAGCTTTTAAAGTATTAAATGATTTTGCGTCTATTTTTAGATCGATTATTTATTACCACGGCGGCACCTTATTCTTGTCCCAAGATACGGCTAAAACTCCAAGCCAGACAGTTTTGACTTTTAATAATACTGACGTAAAAGATGGTAATTTCATCTATTCATCTAGCGCCAAAAATTCTCGAAATACTTCGGCTTTAGTTCGTTATAATGATAAAAATAATTTCTATAAACCGGCTATTGAATATATTGAAGATTCCGATTTATTAAAAAAATATGGACGCCGAGATTTCGAGTTTACGGCTTTCGGTTGCGTTAGTAAAGGACAAGCGATTCGTTCGGCGCGGGATATTTTATATACCCAGAATTATCAATCGGAAACGATTACCTTTAATACTTCTCAAGAGGCTGCTTTATTGCGTCCCGGAGATTTAATTGCCGTGACTGATTTTAATCGTGGTGATTATCGCTTGGCGGGTCGGTTATTTTCGGGCGTAACAGGGCGCGAATTTTATTTAGACGATAATTTAACTGGCTATTTTAGCGGTAAGGAAAATCATGTATTTTATTTTGATCTAAAAGGTGGACGCTTTAATTACGATCCAACGTTAGTCACCGATCTAACATCCGCCGATTACGCTAATATTCATCCTAATTTCCAACAAACACAAACATTTAATTTAGGAAATGTATCTATTGATTCCGATAATAATAAAACGAAAATAGTATTTACTTCGGATTTTGATATAAGCGGATTTTCAATGATACCCAACGCATCGTGGTCGATTTATTCTTTGAGCGGAAATCAAACTCCTGAATATTGGAGCGTGGTTAATTTAACCGAAGAATCGGATGGATTGACTTATCAAGTCTTAGGTATTAAATATGATTTTGATAAATATGGTTATATTGAAAGTGGATTAAAATTATCTGGCCCGATTGTTAATAATGAAATTAATAATCCAATTAATGAAGATGGCATTTTTAATTTAACGTTTTCTACTTTAAGGAGTGATAATGGAGATTTTGACTTAAATTATAGCTTTATCAAGCAGGGAGCAATATATCAAAATCAGAATACAGTATTATTATTTAAATTAAATACTGGATTTTCGGCTACCGATGTGGCGGGCGAAAATTATTTACAATACGTTCGGGCAACGCTGGGTCCAGAAGAAAATAGCGGAAGTTTAACCTTTAATCAGGATGGTCTATATTATTTTAGAATTTATAATTTGAATGATGACGGCACATTAGGACAATCGTATTCAGAGTTCGTTACTGGTATTAATTTTCTTAATCCAACTAAAAATCTAATTATACATTCTCTCCGAGTGGATGGTATGACGGATAGTAATGTTTATGGGACGCAGTTTACTGGATATTTTACGGGTTCCGATCCAAGGTTTATATGGAATGTTGGTACTAGAGATAAATATACTTATCCGTCTGATACAATGTTTCGTATATCGATCCGTCAGCCCTCTACTACCAATTTACCTACCCCATTTATTTATTTTCAAGAAACCGGTATTTCTTTCAATAATAATGATCCATTTGCCTATATCTTTTCTTTCGCTAAAAATAATGCTTTAGCGGCGGGGCCTTATAGAGAATTTGATTTAGTCGTTGAAGCTCACGATGGAGAAGGTAATAGTTCTGCCGGAAATAATTTCACTAGTAATATAAATATTTCTGGCTTCGGCGATTCTGATTTTTCTAATGGTCCGGGTTATGATATTTTATATTGTTTAAATCAGCGGGTTACTGGATTATTCATGACTCCTACCGGCGCGGGAACGGGCTTTAGTTTTAGTTCCGGGTTTTTCCATACCAATCAAACAATACAAAATAATGGTAATTTTCAATTAACTTTATTATCTGGAAAACAATTTTTACCCGACGTATTGGGGGGATATCTTTATTATAGCACTGGATTTTTCAGCAACACCGAGAATTTGACCACAAGGCCAGATATTCACACTTTTAAATTTGATATAAATACGCGAAACGGATTAAGTTATTATCCGATTGCGATTACCATCCCCACAAATATTGATGGGTCAATAGTTACTGGATTTTTTGCGTATAATTTATATGATACTTTCGATTTAGCCGACCAAGAAAATGTCTTAACTTTAAATCGATCCAATACCGTAAGTGTAGGCAGAGATTTAATTATTGGGGGAACTTCTGGCGCGTTTGCTTTTTATAGCGCTAATGGATTAAATGGATTAGTTGGCGGCAATATGTATCAATCTAACAATAAAATTGGGGTAAATATTATTAATCCCAACGAATTATTTCATATTTCTGGTGGTAATCTCCGATTAGATAATGATATTATTACCTCCGCTTCTCCGCTCAACGAATATGTAAAAATTATCGTAAGTGGCAATGTTCGTTATCTCCGTGTATATAACTAAAATGAAACGTTTTAAAACCGCCTATACGTGTAAAGTTACCAAAATCCATAATAAAGATTTAGATAAACATATTTCTTTTGCTGGTTTAGAAAAATTACGCCCCCTTTTACCGTCTTCTATTAATTTGTCCAAAAATGAAGATTTAATTGGTGTTGTTTTAAACGCTGCCGTCGGTAATTATGCAAATAAAAATGGCGACGCCATTACAAACCAAACTTTGGCCGGGATCGGAGAAAATTTTGTATGGAAATACGTTAATTTGAATCATGATAGAAGTAAATGTGTTGGAGTTATTTGTAATTATGGTTTTAGTAAATTTGGTGATAATACGTTATTATCTCCAGAAGAAACATTAGCTTCTACAGAACCAGTAAATTTAAGTTTGGCAGTTTTATTATGGCGTCCGACATTATCAGAAGAATTAATAGAATTAATTGAAACTTCGGCCGACGAAGAAAGTGATGAATATGGAGCGGTTTCGGCTAGCTGGGAGTTATTTTTTGATGATTATAAGATTATGATTGGTAAATCCAAAGATTTATCAGAATGTTCTGTCGTGCCCGATGTAGAAAAACCCATGTTTGATCGATATTTACGTATGAATGGGGGTTCTGGACATGTAGAAGATAAATATGTTTTTTGCGTTTTAGATGAAAAAGATATTGTTCCGGGCGGAATTGGATTAGTTGAGCGTCCCGCTGCCGAAGTTAAAGGTTTGAGTATTGTTAGCCCAGAACCTTTGGAGCAAGAAGATGACGATGAAGACGAAGAAGATTCTTTAGAAGATTCGATTTCAACTGCCTCAATTGATAACACAACTAACCAAAATAATTTAGACCCCAATAATAAAAACGGTGTAACAAATATTATTAGTCATATGAAGTATACTTTTTTATCAAAACTTTCTAATGCTAGTGAGCAAGAATCTATCGCTGGCGCGATTGACGAGTTGATTGTCGAGAAATTGAAAGCAGCCAGTAATGAATATCAAGCCAAATTCGACGCTCTTAGTTTAGAAAAAACCTCCGCGCTAGAATCCTTACAAGCCAATCAAACCCTTTGTTCTAATTTAGAAAAAGAATTAAATGAATTAAAGGCTAAAGTGACTGCCAAGGAAAAAGAAGACGCTTATAATTCACGGATGGCTTATTTTGAAGATGTTTATAGTTTAGCCGCCGATCATCGTAAAATTCTCGCTTCTCGTTTAAATTCGTTGGACACTGAGGACCAATTTAACGCATTAAAAGAAGAAATGGCTATTCTATTAGCTAGTATTGATAAAGCAAAAATTGCGGCCGAAACCAAAGCACCTGCCGTCGCAACGGTCTCTACGGCCGCGGTTGTCGAATCGGGTTCGGATTTAAAAACCGCAATCGCTCACGCGGATAAAGCAGAAGTGACCATTACAAATACTCAAACAGTGGAAAATAAAACTATTGATTTCCGAGCGTTAGCCGAAAAAGCTTTCGCTAAAGAAAATATTACAATTTCAAAATAAAAAAATATGCCTACATTACGTCCTTTAAATGACATTAATGAACATGATGTTCTTCCCTTTTATACTTGGTCGGGTAACTTGCCAGTAAATAAAGGTACATTTGTCAAAATCGTCGGTTCGGGCCTAGTCAATCAAAATATTCAATTGGCGGGCGCTATTGGGTCCACTTACAACAATGTTGTTTCAGAACGGTGGACGGTTGTACCTCAAGTCGCAACAGTTACTTCTACCGGCGACCGGCCTATCGGTCTCTTGCTATATGATGGCAGAATGGTAGATGAAAATGGCGAAAATCTCTTATTCCGTCCTCGCAAAGCCGCAGAAATGCAATGCTTCGTGTCCGGTCAAGCGGTTCCAGTTGCGACCCGTGGCGTGTTCCAATATTCCGGCGTTTCTGGTACGCCTACTGCTGGTGGCACCGCTTATTTCAACATTAACGATGGATCTCTTACTACCGAAGGTCGGCCCGAACAAACCGTTGGCCGGTTCTTAGGTGGCAAAGATGCTAACGGCGTAGCAGTTGTTCGTATCGATCTATAATTTTAACTTCCAACTCATAACTAAAGATTTTAAATGAAAATTACTCTTAATCGCACTCCTGAACAGTTAACATTGCTAGCTAACATGGTTAGCAAAGATTTAGCTGTACGTTCTGCCGCACGGCAAGCATTTGCTGAATTCGTAGCCAAAACTGTGCAAGAAGTTATTCAACAAGCTTCTACAACCGCTGGTATTTATACGGATTTAGAATTCGATCAAAATTCGGATGCTACAATCCCATTGGATACTTATTATGACGAAAACGCTGGATTATTCACTATTTGGTCCCAAACTATTCAAGGTGGTTTGCCTACCAATAGCACCCAAGGTGTCAGCGAATTAAAACTCCAAACTTATTCGCTTGATTCCGCGATTTCATTCCGAAATCAATGGGTCGAAGCGTCTCGTTTAGACGTTGTTGGTAAATCCTTAACCCGTATGGCTCAAGAATTTATGATCCGTCAGGATTATAACGGATGGGTCGTATTGCTTAAAGCATTAGCGAACGCGTCAAATCGAAATAAGAAACACGTTATTCGCGCCGATACCGCAGGCGTATTAATCCTCGATACGTTAAATAAACTATTAACCCGCGCTAAACGGATTAATGCTTCGTTTAACAATGGTACGCCTGATCCGGCCCGTACCCGTGGTATTACTGATCTATATGTCTCTCCAGAGATTATGGAGCAAGTTCGCGCCATCGCTTATCAACCGATGAATACTCGGGCTGGTAGCGTGGCAACGAGCGGTGCGACCGCAATTCCCGCTCCAGAATCATTACGCGAACAAGTTTTCCGTAATGGCGGGGCGTCAGAATTATACAATATTACCCTAAACGAAATCAACGAATTAGGTGTTGGATTTGATTATAACAATATGTTCGCTATCTCCGCTGGAGCAACGACTTATGCCAAATCTGACGAATCGGGTTCAGCCACATTCAACGGGGCTACTGAGCAAATCTTGGTTGGTGTTGATAAAACCCGGGATGCGTTAATTCGCCCCGTTCAAGTTGATAGCGTTTCTCGCGGTCAACTCACTATGGAAGAAGATGATTCGTTCACAAAACGTTCCGGTAAAATGGGCTTCTTCGGTAAAGTTGAAGAAGGTCGTGTGTGTCTTGACGCCCGCGCCCTGCAAGGCTTAATCGTTTAATATTTAGTTCACTCAATCACAAAAACCTCCTTCATGGAGGTTTTTTTGTGTTTATGGTTTAAATTTTTCTTGATATCATTAAATATGAAAAATACAAAAGTATCTAAAATACGAAATCAAAAAACTAGTAAAAAAGTCAGTTCGGGGGAAGAAATTTCTACACAAAAAACTCTAAATGAATTAATGGGTATTGACCATACTACTACTTATCCGGGTTTTAAAACTGCCGCCGACTATGAATCATTTTTAAATGATTTGACTTCTGGGGGATTGCATAACGAATGTACGAAACGTAGTATTATTCCAAATCAATCTAGAAAAGTCTTGATTGCGAAACTCATGCAAATATATAATACCGTTTATCATCAATTTAATACCAAAGAAGTGACTCAAGAAGCTAAACGGTTGGACGAACAAAATAATAACTCTTCCGCCGAAGGGGATGCTGCATTACTAAAAATTATGCGTCGCGGCAGATAGTGTAATTATACAGTATGCCTATTACTGTTAATTCAATAGCCGTAGAATTATTTTCCGAATTAGGTAGTCCATCTACTACGTCTGTAAGTGCAATAGAAAGCTGGCTAACAAATAATATTGGTCAGCTTAATACTTATTTTAGCACTTCTTTCGTTATTTCGGCTGGCGCATTCACGCCGGATATGTCAGAAGAATTGAAGGTCGGTTTTAAAATTCTATTTGAAATTTATTATTTAGGATATTTAATGAATGTGGCTTTGGCTAATTCTATAGGGTCTACCCTTGAAGTCACCACAGACGAGGGAACAGTTAGATTGGCAAGCCGAGTAGAAATAGCAAAAACATATAGAGCATTGATTAATGACTTGCGGGCGGCGATGAAAGATTTGAAAAACTATTACTTAAATAATAATCATCAAGTCCGACAAGTTCGTTTCGCTGATGGATTTTACGAAAGAGACGCTCGGGCTGTAAATTTATTTATTAGGGGATTATTATAATGCTAGTTAACGAATCAGATCGAGCATTATTAACTGGAGTGTTTTATCAACATTTCTTACAATTTCGAAAGCCTTTTGGCATTTATCGAAAAAAAACAATTGCTCCGGAAAATGGAACCAACTTGTTTGGTTATAATAATGAAGAAAATAATTTTAATTATGAAATTGAATCAGGGGTATTTTCTGGTGTAAGATTTTATCCCAAAAGAACCGCTGTAAATTTGCAAGATACAAAAACCAGTAACGCAACAAACACTACATATTTAAGGGTGGAAGAAGACGCTTACGCTTATATTACAGCCCTTCCAATTGATAAAATATCGTTGGAAAACGCTTACTATAATTTACAAACGCCATCCCCAACAATCCAAGATTATTTGGGTTTGAAATTTTATGTTTACGAATTAGAAAGAATTAATTAATGGCTAAAGTGGATATAGAATTACTGCGTAAATCGATTAATGTTAATGACGTACAATTAACTAATTTAGCATATGGCGCAGCTTTAGCTAAATTTAAAGCCGTGAAGGCCGAGACATTGGAAGAATTTGACGACCACCCTATCACCAAAGAATTAAAACAAGGCCCGTCCGCAGAAAATATTAGCCGAACGTTACCAGATGGTAATTTGTTTTCTTTTTTGGGTTTTGATGCGGAAACGGATCCAACTCAACCCGTCCGCGCTAAATTAGAAGAATCATTATCTTTGACAAAAAACCATACAGTCACTCGAAAAGGTAATTTATATACCTTTCTTTTTGTTATTAAGGAGCCGACGTTAAAAGAATTAGAAGATGTCTCTCCAATGCCATCATGGACTACAGGAAGCTGGGTCCGCAAAATTGAACAAGGCATTTCGGGACTACAACATTATATTTTCGGTATTTTTAATCGTAGTCGCTCGGGGACTGGATTACAAATTAAAGGCAAGGTTCGGGGGGGAAAATTCAAGCCTACAAAATATCTTTCCGAAATTCTTAGAAACTTTAGACGCAAATTTTAATGAAAGCACATTATAACAATTATTTATTAAGTTCAACTATTTTGTGGATAGATAATTATTTATGTAATGAGTGTCGAGGATTTTATAATGTATCGACTCGTTTTTATCCTATTGCCAGTAATTTAAGCGGGGTTTCTTTTTATGCCTCACCATATAAACAATTAGTTTATGATAATTCCGTCTCTGGGGCTAATGTTTTAACTGGTATTTATGTAAATAATAATTTTATTGGCACGGGAGTTAGCGGATTTCAAGGTATTAATTTCGAGGAGGGAGTTGCCATGTTTAGTCCCGCTTTACCTTCTAGTGCTATTGTGAGTGGCCATAATTATAGCGTGAAGGAAATTTGCGTGAAATCTATTTCCGAGGCCCGTGAAGAATTGCTTTATGAATCTAAATTTTATTATCGAAATAGGCCATTAAATACTGGAAATTATATTCATCAACAACCAATTCCCATTATTTATGTTCGTATCGATAATGAATTAAATGAAGAATTTGCTTTCGGGGGATCGGAAAATTCTAAAAAGAATATCATTTTAACTATTCTGGCTGAAAATCAATTCCAATTAGATGCTTTAAAGGGATTTTTAGTAGATAAAACGCATAATTATATTCCAATTTTATCTTTATCTGATTTACCTTTTGATAACTTTTATCGCCTAAAAAGTGGTTTTAATTATACAGGGGTTTTGCCCAAAATAGGTATGGGAGAAGGAGCATATATTGCAGATGTTTCTGTATATAATTTCGACTCAAATGTTATGAGCGAATTGCGTAAGATTAATTCAGATATTTACTCAAGCATTATTAACATAGAAACACATAAAGTTAGAAGTCCGAAATCTGATAATTAGTGTATCTTTTAATATCGAATTTTCTAAATTATGTCACGCAATATTATTCGCGCCCAATCGGAAACATTATACGTAGGTCCAACCCCCGCGACGGGCGGACATTATATTTCTGGCGCAACCAAGTATTTTACTACTGGCACTAACTATCGCACTTTGGTTCGGCAATTGTTCCGGGTACAAAATATTAACCATTCCTACAATTTAGGTAATCTTCAACCCGTTAACCAAATGGGTGAATTGGCCGCTATTGATTTCGTTACCACAGACGCTCCCACCGTCAACGCTTCGTTTACCTTCCTTTCAGCGAACATGTTAAACGAGAAATCTTTGGGTTTCTCCATTAGCTCTGGTACGAATTTAATCGGGGCCTTATCTGGTATTCTTAACAAAACGCAAGACGAAAAGAACTATTTCATTCTAACCCGTCAAGAGGGCGACGATGCTCATAACAACTCTGCCGCGTATCGTACCAACGAATATGTTACGGCAATCGGTAACGGTTATGTAACTAATTATTCAGCGGAAGGCGCTGTTGGTGGGTTGCCTACGGTTTCAGTATCTATTGAGGGGGCAAATCTTAAAATCGATAAAGCCAATTTACTTTCTGACATTCCAGCGATTAATCCTGCCGCTGGTACAGCCGTTACTAACTCGCATTATACAATTCCCGCCGCATATACTAATTATAGTGGTCAAAGCACAAATAACTTACAGTCTATTTCGGCGATTCGACCCGGTGATATTAGCTTGACCCTTGGTTATAATGAATTAGGCGCGGATGCTACCGATTTCCGGTTGCAATCTTATTCGCTCCAAATTCCATTAAATCGTGAAGCGATTAACCAATTAGGATCTAAATTCGCTTTCTCTCGGGAAATTCAATTCCCGCTTAATGCTACGTTGTCCGTCAATGCTTTAGTTGGCGAATTACAAACGGGTAACTTATATGATATTTTCAATGATTGTAATAGCCGAAGCTATGATGCCACAATCCGGTTACGGAATCCATGCGGCAACACTGATTTAGCGGCTTATATTCTTCGTGGTGGTAAATTCACTTCGCAAGAACAAACCGCTTCTGTTGGGGCCAATAAAGCGGTAACATTGAACTTCCAGTTCCCGATTGGTGGCCCAACCTCTACCGGCGTAAATATCTTCTTCTCCGGTATTTCCTTCCTTGATGGCGATGCTTACCCGTTAGCCTAAGTTTAACATAAAGTGTAATAGATAGCAGGTGTGTAAACACTTGCTATTTTTTTATATGAATGACTTTGGTAAAATGATTCATTTTCAAACCATGAAAGATGTAACCACAATAACTAATACGATTTTGTGGATTTTGGAACATGAGTTAAAATTAACGCCAGATGAATTCAAGATAAAACGAAAGATGTTTTTAGATTTATTGGGCAAAACGAATAGAAATTTGTATAATAACTTGCAAGGTTTAGACATTCATTTTAAATAAGGCTATCTATGGTTAAAAACGTATACGAGTTCGAACTCGAAAAAGAAGTTCTCACAGATCAAATCGAAAAAACCGTTAATGAAAATGGTGAAGAAGTATCTGTAACGAGAAAAATCAAACAAAAAATTCCGGTTAAATTTGGTTTTCGCCGCCCAACAAAAAATCAAAAAGATGATTTAGATTTGGAACATAAAGTATTTTATTCTCAAGCTATTCAAAAAGGCGTACTTCCAATGGCCATTTTGCAAAGGCAAATTTCCGATTCTAATGGAGTTTTTAGTAAAAAAGATCAAGAAAGACAAGCCGCTATTATTGTAGATTATGCTGACAAGCAAAAGGCTTTTGTTGCCACTCCCGAGGAAGACAAAGAAACGAAATCTAAGCTATTAACCGAACTACAAGATTTAATGATTGAGTTTGATGAAATTAGTCGTAAAGAATTAAGTATTTATAATCAAAGCGCAGAAGGATATGCCCGCACAAAAATCAATTCTATTTTATTAATTGATAATTCATGGAATTTAACCGATAATACGCCAGTATTTAATGGTAAGACCCGCGAAGAAAAATTAGAAAAAGTTGAAGAAATCGATCAGGGATCTGATGAATTTGATCGGCAGGTTTTGAAAATTTTCTTGTATGTTTCTAACGCTTACATGAATAATGATCGTATTTCTAAAGAGGATTTGGATAAATCGGTGAGATTGATTTTGGGCGAATCCTAATGGATTTTAACCTTCTTAAATTATATTATTCAGATATTATTAATGGATTCACTGTCGGTGATGGTGAATTCATTAAACATTTTGGTATTAAAGACGAAGCGTTTTTACAAAAAAAGTATTTTGCGTTTTTAGATGAAGCGATAAAAAAATCGCCTGCGGGCCATTGTTTATTAGAAAAAGATACATTAAAACAACTTCAAGATAAAAAAATCTGGACGAAGGAAAACGATCTTAAAGAAAAAAGAGATTTTTTAATTTCTTGTGAGACGGCATTAAGTAAAATTACCAATCAATTAGATAAAAAACTCCAAGAAGAATCAATTACTAAATTAAAATCAGAGATATTAGAACTAGAAACGGAACGTCATAATTTGTTAGGGCTAACCGCCGAAAAATACGCTAATAGTAAAACTTTAACTTATTATTTAGTATTAGCCTTCTATAAAGATAACGAATTACGACAACCTAAATATACCGAACGAGACGTTTTTGACATGTATCCAGAAGAATTATATGAAATTATCGATAAATATAATCGATATTTAGAACCATATACTCCAAATACTTTAAAAACTATTGGTTATTCTAATTATGCTTTATCTCATCTTTCTTTGGTGGATAATGTATGGGAATATTATGGGAAGCCTTTGGTAGATTTAACATTTTTTCAAATTAACTTATATTCTAACGCCTTTAATTTTAAAAACATTATTAAATCTCATGGTGCCCCGCCAGAAGAGATTAGTGATAATCCTGATTATATTATTGAATGGGCACAATCTTTGAATAAACAACCGGCCGCCACGTCCGCCGCCCCCAATCCGGCCGATCTATTACAAGGTAAGGATAGTGTTGATTTTAAAAGTATTCTGCGGGCAGATCCAAAAAATAGTCGTATTTTGATCTAATTAGTGTATTTATAGAAAAGGTAATTTCAGGCAATGTCGGCTCCAATCACAGTTCCAGTTAATTTTGACTTTGGCCCCGGGTTTTCACAAGTTCCGCGGGCGGCAGAGGAATTACAACGTTTATTTCAAAGATCTTCTAATTTTAGAAGTTTAACGGAGCCGCTTGGTCGTATTTCCAACTCTGCGTCCGAATTCAGTAAGTCTTTAGAAGCCGCGAATGCGCGTGTTTTGGCTTTCGGTGCCTCGGCTGGTGTTATTATTGGATTACGGAGAGCCTTAGAGGGTTTAGTTACCTCCACTATTCAAGTGGAAAAACGATTAACTGATATTAATGTTGTTTTAGGTCAAAATGCCAAAGGTCTACAAAGATTCGGCCAAGAATTGTTTTCTATCGCTAAATCTACTGGCCAAAGTTTCGAGGTCGTTTCTGACGCGGCACTTGAATTAAGCCGTCAAGGTTTAAACGTCCAAGAGACATTACAAAGAACAAAAGACGCCCTTATTTTAACTCGTTTGTCTGGTTTAGATGCCAAAGACTCTGTTGAGGCTCTAACTGCCGGGATTAACTCGTTTAATAAAACTCTTGTTACTTCGACCGATTTAATTAATAAATTCGCTGCGGTTGACGCCCGGTTCTCTGTAAGTTCTGCTGATTTAGCCGAAGCTTTGAAACGTGTAGGTTCGACAGCGGAAGACGCTGGAGTTAGTTTAAATGAATTATTAGCGTTAGTAACAACAGTCCAACAAACAACCCAGCGAGGCGGGGCGGTTATTGGTAACGCGTTTAAAACTATTTTTACTCGTCTTAGTCGTACCGATACAATCGAGCAATTAAGGGATTTAGGTGTCGCCATTGACGATTCTCAATCAGGAGTGCAAAAACTACAAGCGTTAAGTGATGCTTTCAATAAAGTTGGTAAATCGCAACAAAGTCAGATTAAAGAATTGGCGGGCGGCGTTTTTCAAATTAACGTTATTTCCGCAGCATTAGATGGTTTGAGTAAAAAATATGGAACTTATCAACAAAGCTTAGAAGCCGCCTCAAACGAAACAAATGAAGCTATCACTCGTAATGAAGAACTAAACAAAACTTTAGCCGCATTATTAAATCAAACTCAAAATAACTTTACCAACTTCTTTTCTAAAATTGGTAGTTTGACTATCGACTCTCCTCTTAGAAAGATTCTTGGGGCTTTAAACGAAGGTTTAGAGTCTGCAACAACAGAAGACGCGGGCGGTAAATTTGCGGAAGGGGTATTAAAGGGATTTGCAAAATTTATTGAAGGCCCGGGGTTGGTTTATGTTGGTACGATTGGTTTATCTTTAACCAAACGTTTGGCAGAATTCTCATTAAAATCATTTAATCAATTAAATCAAATTGGTTCCGCTTCTCAAGAACGGCTATTAACGGAAAAAGCTATATCTTCTTTATTAGAACGTCATCCGGCTATTCAACAGCAAATTTTATCTGGCCAAGTCCGGGCCATTGATATTGAAAAACAACTGATTGTAGCTTTAAGAGAACAGCTTGCTATTAGAGAGCGAATTTCCTCGTTAGCGGCCGCTGCAACGCCCGGAGTTTTGAAAGCTGGATTACGTTTCGATAAAGATACTGGCGCGGTTACGCGCAAGGCATCGGGCGGATTTTTACCTTCTCCAAAAGAAGAAATGGCCGAAAAATTTGGCGCGATGGCTGCCGGATATACGCCGGGGCAAATTAAAACAACGAATATCCGAGGAATGGGCCGGGTTGTTTATAATGATGCTGAAAAGGTTGTTGATATTGGTTTAGATCAACCGGCAATTATTCCACCGCAAAATAGCCGCGCAGGAAACAATTATAAAAAAGAGTTCAAACAAAGATTTGGAGTTGATCCTTATAGTTTAGCTGGAGGACATGTCCCTAATTTTAAAGATCCGACGTTCTCATTTTATAAAGATACGTTTGGGGATCAAAATTTTGAAACACCATTCGGGGGTGGGGTTGTTCAATTGGTAGGTGATGTTGCAAGAATTGACGCTATTAAAGTAAATCCGAACTTTCAGGGTTCTGGGAAAACCGCAGCACTGTACTCTGGATTATCGAACGCTCTTAAAGAAAGAGGAATCAAATCTATTATTGGTCAATTACGACCGCAATATGATAATACTCCAAGAACTGACTCTACTTTAGACCAACTAAAAGCATTGTTGCCACAATTAACGCGGGGTCGATATGGTAAATCTAGTATTTTAACTGTTGATAAGAGGGCTTTTAGATTAGCGGGTGGAGAATCTTTTGATAAATCATTAGAAAAACAAGCCCAAACGATATTAGTAAGTTTAAGAAACGGTGGTAATATTGATTATGAAACATTTTTAAATAGAGGATTAGTACCTAATTTCTTACCAACTAATTTATTACGCCCATATCGACAAGTATTAAATAAACTGCGATCTGGACAAGTGAACGAATATGCGGGATCTCAAAAGGGTATAAAATCAGGAGCGGGATTTTATGATCCGGTCGATGATTCAATTAATGTACGCAAGGACGTAACCGGCCCCAATAGATCATTTTTATTGGGTCATGAGGCGGTTCATAATCTTATTGAGTATTTAAACAATGACCCGACATTTAACCGGCCCGTATCTGGATTAAAAGGTAAATTTCCTATTGGTAATGCACTTAGTTTAATGGGAGGATCAGCATATAACGCGATTAGTGCCGCAGTAAAACAGGGTAAAAGAGGAACTTTTACTTTCGATAGATTAAATGAAAGTCCGAATTTATATCCAGATATTGCCGGATCGTTTTTAGAAGAAAGTTTGGCAGATAATTCATTGGCGATTTCACGCGAGCGTGGTTTTTTTACTAAAACCCTTGGTATTACAGATAGACAAGCTAATATCGCTGTTAAATTGTTTAATAGATTTCGTCGGGCAGCGCGGGCGGATGGGCTTATTCCAAATTTTAATTCCATTTCAGGCTACGGTTATTCTCGTAAAGACACAATGGCCCGGTTATTAGAAAACGCTAAAAGGGGAGAGTATTTTAACCGATTCTATCAAGATTATCGGGCCACAAATCCATTAAGTGGAGAAAGACGTGATTTATTTAATAAAATTTACGCTTCACAAAGTTACGGCGCAAACGACAGATTAATTTTAGAATTTAGTCGAGAATTATTTAATGAAGGAATAGAAAATTTTGATTCAATTGCTCGTTCATTTCCACAAATTGGTTTATTTTCAGGACGCAAATTGGCTTTATCGAATTTCTTACAAGGAAAATCGCCGAAAAAAACCGGAGAATATTATAAAGCTCTATCTGGAAATAATAACGCAATAGCTATAGACCGAAATGTGATCGGTACGGCGATTGGTCGCTCTATTCGCCCGGGAGAGAAAATGACTTCTGGGTTTCGTGATCGTTTAAAAGGTGAAATAGAAGAAGTCGCGGCAATGATGGGATTTGAAGCGCCAATTAATGCTCAGGCGGCTATTTTTGCTGGCCGTAGTAAATTTAAACCAACTTTTGATCCATTTAAACAAATTTTAAGTTCCTTGAAATTTGATGGTATGGTTCCTAATTTTAATGCGCTATCTTCTGCAATCAATCGCGAATCTCAAGCGGTCAATCCATCTCAAATTCGTATTGGTCAAGATGTTAGATTAGCTTCTAGTAAAAATCCGGCCGGTTTAGGAGTATATAACACCAAAGATGAACCGGGCGGTTTAGGTCAAGGAATTGCGCGGGCGTATGCAGAAGGACTAAATCCAAAAACTTATAATGTTCCTAATTACGCGTCAAAAACCATATCGGGTGGCAAAGACCCATTGATTGCTTCTATTTCTGGTATACCTTCTGGATCGAGTAAATCTGAAATTATCATCAAAATTCCTGAATTAGATCGGGCCGCGGCAACTTTAGAAAACGCTATTAGAGAACAAAGAATAGATGAAGAAGTAAAACGGCGGAACGATCAAAGATCAATTAATAGAATTGAAGCATCTCGTATTCGTGAAGATGTCTTAGGTAGATATAATAGAAGAGAGTCATTAATTACGCCAGATCAGCCACTAAATAAAAAAATTATAGTTGGATCTAATGTCAGTAACGATAATTTTATTCCCTCCCCTATTGACAAAACCACTCCTACCGGCCGCTTACCTTCTAAATTATCTATTGACATGGGTGAAATCCGCGCCCGTTTAGAAAGTCAAGAAAAAGAACGGTTATCTATTCAGGCGGAATTTAATAAAATAGATAAACTAAAAAGTAAAGCCTCAAATATTTTTGGTTCATCCAAGTCCATTCAAGAACTCAAGCGTTTGGGAATCTCTTCTGATGAATTACTACAAATTGGTAATCTACGCCAGCAAAGAATCCAAAATGCTTCTTTGGGCGCTTCTTTTGCTTTGCCCGTGTTATCAGAAATCGCCGCGTCAGCCCTATCTGGCCCGACAAAATCAGACCGCATTAAAAGCAGCGTAGCTTCGGGACTTGGAGATTTAGCGGGTGGTGCTTTCGCTGGCTTCGTCACGACTGGCGGTAATCCATTAGGAGCAATTGTCGGCGGTTTGATTCAGGGTTTATCTGGTTTATCAAAAGTATTGAAAGAAGCTGCAACTAATGTACCAGAATTAACGGCTCGTTTAGATAAACTCCAAGAAAAAACTTCTAACGTTGTTACTAGCGCGAATGAATATATTTCCGTTGTTGATAGATTAAACTCGGTTTTCGCTGGAGAAATTAAAGGAGTTAAAAATGGGGACGTATCTAAATTAGAAAGCCGAAGAGATCTAGCCTTTGCTAAATTACCCCAAGAGCTACAAGAGAGCATTTCTAAAGCGATTAAATCTGATGATTTAAAAGGAGCTTTTAATGCTATTGAAAGTTTTACCAGAAATCAAAACGAACTAGCAAGTCTGATTAAGTCCCAAATAGAGCAAGACAAACGCAATGAGACTGATAATTTTAATATAAATCAATCGGGATTTAGCGCGAGAAACATAGCACAACTAACCAAGTTCGATAGATATAATCCATTACTAAGCGGCTCCGCGGGCGCTTTTGATACGTTATTAAAACTTGCCGGACAAAGACAGGACAACTTTTTAGACTTACATCAAGGTAGATCAACTACTCCTTTTGCCACTAATCTTAGAGCTTTCGATTTAATTCGCGATCAGGGTTTGGGGGCGGTCTTATCTTTAGGTGCAAGGGAATATGGTATAAAAACACCCGGTTCGATATCGGCTGACGAAATAGCTCTCACTTCCTCAGAAGTAAACTCCTTACTTAAAAATCGACGCCAAAACAATGAATTAGCTCGTAGAACGGCGATCAATTTTGGCGGAATTGAAAACGTTAATGGAGTAAACCTAAGACAATTAGGGTCCACAAATCAAAACTTTCAAGCTTCTTTAAATAGCGGTAATTTATCTACGATCAATAAAGAATTTAATAAATTACTTGAGGATGTTTCTATTGATCCTAGCGTTAAAACTGAAATTAAAAATACCTTATCTGGAGCTATTACCGATGGATCTTTAGATTACCAACGGGCTCTAGTCAAGGGATTTAAAGATATTTTTAGTGCCGCGGCGGTCCAAAAAACTAAGACCGCTTCCGAAGATTTAGCCAACCTTAATTTCAAAAAAGAAGTTGAACTAAAGGGTATCCAAAGTTTTATTGAAGATCTAGCTAATCTATTTAATCAAACTGGATTAAGATTAAACGCTGGCAATGCGCAAAGATTATCTTCTTTAACTACTAGTAATGAAATTGGCCGCATTGGATTAGCTGGCAGATTAGAAAGATCTAATTTTGCTGGGAGTGCAATTACTTCGACTTTAAATAGTCAGGAGTTAGGACGTAGCCAAAATATTCGGGCGCGGGACGAAAACTTAGTTAAATTACAAAACGAATTAACTTCATCGGTATTCAAGCAGGCTAGCGATACAGTAATTCAATCATTAAATAAAATAGAGTCTCGTTCGTACGCCAATGGCCAGCAAGTTGACGCGACCGCCTTATCGAGTAGATTGCAGGGGGCTAGAGAATTTTTTGAAGCTAACTTGGGGATTGATCAGAATTTTGGTAAAAATTTGACCGCAGCGGATTTGCCCAATTTAATTTTGAAAGCCTCAACCGCTAGAACGACTTTAAGCGAACAACTAAGCACGGGCCGTGGAGATATTGAGATTGGTAAAAATGCAAAATTAACCCGAACTGACGCTTTGGTCGTTGCCAAGGAATTAGATCAATTATTGGCCAACTTGCGAGTCGCGGAAACTTCTTATGGAGTGGCCTTAACGCAAAATGAAGAGGCTTTAATTAATTCGAATAAAACCTTAGACGCCCAAACTAAAGAGCAAATTAAATCTATTCTCGCTCAGGGTAAGTTTACCCTTAATTTGGAAAAAATTAGTAACGCCTTTGATTTAGCGGCTAAATCTACAAATCTGGCTTTTGGTAATCAACAAACCGCCGCACAAGAACAATTTACTCGGGCTAATTTTGGTACGGTCGGCCAAGCAAAAATTACCGCCGATTTCAATCAACTAATATCTCAATTAAATAAAAGCACGGATTTCCAAATTAATCGTGGTATTCCTCAAACGCAAATAGGAAATGCTTTAAAACAATCTAATGTATTATCTGTTGATTTGGGGGCTAACCAAATCGATTCGTTAGAGGGAGTAAATCTAAGAATTGCAACTCTGCGTAATAACGTTGATGCTAATTCTGTTGAATTATTACAAAAATATCTTCAATTACAAGAAAACATAGTTAGAGAACAAAAAGACTTACAAGCCTCTGTCGCCGCTCAAAAAATTGATGCGCAAGAAATATTACGTACCAAAGAGGCAGAATTTAGATTCCAAACAGCTTTTTCGGTCGAATCAAACGCCGTTAAATTACAGGGTTTAGAGGGTAGAATTCGTAATGGCGAAGGAATAGGTTTGAACGATTTACGCCAAACTTTTTCTAATGAGTTTCAATACACGCCGAAAGATTTCCAACGGGATGCGGTAACTGGAGTCCGTGATGTCGCGACAACGATTAAATCAAGTTTCGCGGAAGCAACTGCCGATGTTATTAAGAATGGTCGCAATATTGGGGATGCTTTAACTAGCGTTTTAAATAGCGTCTTGAATAAAATCGTAGATAAAACTTCTGAAATCGGAATTAATAGTTTATTTAATGGATTAAGAGCTGTTACAGGATTTAGTTCTGGCGGTTTAGTGAAAACTGGCTCTGGAGTGAGGGACGATGTTCCAGCAGTTTTGACCAAGGGCGAATACGTCTTGAATAAAGATGCCGTAGCTAAAATTGGCCCAGACACGCTAGAACGATTAAACAACGGCGTTAACATTAATTTAGCAAATGAGTTCGCTTATAATGACCGTTTACGTCCAACGTCAGGCCAAGAGGTTTTTGATCCTAATTTAAGTTTATTTGGACGGTCTGAGACAGAAATCAGCCGCCGCAACCAAGAAAAAATCGACAGAGAATCGGAATTATTTCAATATCTCACTGATTTAGCTGAGTACGAAAAACAAAAACGTAACGCTTTAAAGGCTTTTAGAGATCAAAAACGAAATCGTTTATATGGATCATTAATTAGCGCGGGCGCGGGTGTTGTGGGCGCGGGATTATCAACCGCTTTTGCTAAACCCGTCGCTGGAGCGGCAACCTCAACCGGCGCTTTAAATCTAAATAGTGGTAATTATTACCAATCTGGCAGCTTCGGCTATGGCCGCGCTTCCGGTGGTTCTATCGTTGGCGGTGTCAACGATACCGTTCCCGTCTCTTTAACCAAAGGGGAAGTGGTAGTCAATAAACAAGCTACAAATCGGATTGGTGTTAATGTATTAAATAAACTAAATGCTGGATATAATACTGGGGGATTAGTGGATTCACCAAAAGTAATGGTTCAAGATTCCACAATCCAACCCATTACTCCAGTTAACAATATTTCTAATCAAACCAGTAACCAAGTCTCTTTGGTGGTTAATATCAATAATAACGGAGAAACCTCAAGTAAAACCTCTGCTTCACAGGGCGAAGACGCGAAACGGTTAGCTGCCGCGATTGATGATAGTGTAAGAAAGGTGTTATTAAAAGAGTCAACTCAAGGTGGGTTCTTATATAGGCTTACTAGATCATGATAGATAAAACAAATAGTTTTTGTTATATTAACGGCATTAGATTAATCGGCGTGGAAAACGTTTCCGTATCTCATAATACGCAATCTACAAATTTGGATGTTTTAGGATTAAATGGATATATTCATGCCAGAACTGATTATCCAACGGCAAATATTAGTATCGATATGGCTATGGTGGATAAACCTTGGTTGTATACGGTATTTTCTGGTTCTGTTTTTAATGGATCTATATTAGTAAATAATCAAACTGGTCAAAATTTTTCTTTCCAAAGCGGCGTTTTAACAGAATATTCAATTAATTTTAGTTTGAACGAACAGCCACGCATTAATGCGTCGATTACGGCATATGCTGGGGCGGGAGAAATGAATATAACAGGATTATTTGATTTTGGTCGTATATCAGGAGCGCCAGCCAATTATTATTACGCTGGTAATGCGGGAATTATTAATGGAGCTATTTATAAAGTATCGACTGTTCCTTCTTTCTTTATTTCTACTGGCGACGAATTGTTTTATAACAACGCGGCTGCTATCGCTACTGGCGTTTACAATACAGTTCAGGGAACGGCGACCGATATATTTAAAAAACACAAATTACGACCAATTTCCAGCCGATCTATTAAATTACGCATAGATGACACCCGTAATAATCGACTAATTAATGCTTCTGTATCATATAGATCTCCGAAGATTGTGAATTATTATTTAGGCTCTAAGATTCCATGTGAAATTTTACACCAACCGCCCCAAATATCATGTGTTTTAGAATTCGAGCCGGAAGACTATAAAATGTATAATAGTTTTCAATTCCCAACAACAACAAAAGCACGCAATATTATATTCGAAATCAAAGATATTTATAATAACTTGATAGAAACGATTGATTTAGGTAATATGAATATCGTAACAGAAAGAATTTCTATTGGGAGAGCCGGGGCAGCTAAAATTCTCGCGGAATATATTAAAGTGTAATTATTATTATGTATTTTACCGGCCAATTCAATACTTTCGAACAAAGGCTACATTCGCTACCGACTGGAAGTGGGGATTTGAATTATTTTCGCTCGGAAGATGATAGCTACGTTTTTCCGTCTGGTTTAGCGCAACATATTAACAGAGAATACCAAAAGAAATACTTTCTTTTTACAAGAAATCCCAGTTATGCGACGGGATGGTATTTAACTCCCGCCGCCCCAAGTTTTTCGTTTAATTATGAAAGTGGAGTTGCTATAAATACGGTCGTATTTTCTCAAGTAATTAGTGAAATTAACTCTTTTGAAGGGGTGAGTATAAATAATCTCCAATTTGTTAATTATATAGACGAACCTTCTATTAATCCCGGTGTTAGTGTAAATAATATACAATTCGTAATAATTAAAGATGAACCCTAAGCTATTTATAAGTTTCGATTTTAATACAGGTATGCGGACGACCCATTTTGATCCGTCTACTTCGGCCGCTGTCGCGACCAGTCCATATTTAGGAGATATTATTTTACCATCGGGGGTGTTACCATATACTTATAAGTATTATGGGGCCGGTGGATTCCTGCCATCCGTGAGAAATCTTACTTCTAGTTACATGAATGGCAGAACTTCGGGTTCATATGCTTGGGGTGGCACTGGAGCGATATCCAGTTTAACAAACTTTTTCCTGTTGGGGGTCGGAGGTTTAACAAGTCGCGGTGGGGCGGGTCTATATTTTAATAAATCGGGTTATGGCATCACTGACGATGTTTATTATAGTTGTGATTTTATGAATCCCCCAAGCAATTCCAACGCTGATAATTTTTTGAGTTTAGCTTTTAATGATATGGGATATTTTAGTAATGGAAATTATGTTGGCGCTACTGGCAATCAAATTTTTCAGTTTGGTAATTGCTCTATTCGTTATTTGGGATATTCTGGCTTTAATGGAACTTCTGCCAATTACACTTTTGGTCTTTTCAATAATGAACGTTACGTCGGTCGCGTCGATAGTTTAGGAGTTAATTCTAGAAGTTTTCATTTTATTAAAGCGCGGATTTACTTAAATTCAACGACCGGAATTATTGATTTAATTGTGAACGGGGCTCAGACAACATATACGGGAAACACGTTATCTGGTATTTCGTTAGGCCATTCTGCCGCGCAAGAAGTTCATTTCGCCCCGTCTTGTTCCCCTAACACCGTCACCCATTCTTTAATTGATAATTGTTATTTCTCTACAGAAGGGTTTCCAGTCGGACGGCCGAAAGCAGAGCGCGTAAATATCACTGGAGACAGAAACAATAACGGCTGGTTGGCCCTGAACTCTCATAGTTTAGCCACGGGCGTCTCTGTGTCTGGATCTGGATATATTAGTGGCGCTTTAGGGGCTAGCGTTGAATTAATCGCCGCCCCAGTGACATTTAATACCGGAGACAAATATTTAGGATTTGAAATCGGATTTTTAGGGATCAATAATAATGATATTATCTCTGGACGCCGATTGTCAGTTAATCCGGTTATTAGCGATGCGGTTTTAGCTCCTTTTGAAAGCGGAACCCCATTGCCGTTGGCGCAATTTAATGCGCAATTCTCCCGCCAATTCCTCTTTAACAATTCTAATCAGTTGGGAACCACAGGTATCAATAATACCGCAATTAAATTAAATGTTATCTAACAATGCAGAGGTTTTTCTTAATGGATCGGGAATATTAGCTCAATCATATCAAATTAGCGAAAGATCCGATGTTAGTCATGTCGTAAGTTTAAATAAATTTGGTTTTGTTGGTTCAAATGGAAACAGCGCCACATTAAATTTAAACTATTATTTATCGACTTCGGGCGACGCCAATATTGGGCAAGTCTTATCTACAGGATTAAATGAGATTCTTATTAATTGTGGTGGTAGAAGTGGCATATATTATTTAACTGATTTTTCACTATCTATTGATGGCCCGGCTCCAATTGCGGCGAGCGTAAATTATGTTAATTTTTATGGCGTAAGTGGAGTTGACTCGAACCAGTTTTCTAGTTTCAGTGATTATAATAAAACTATCACTAATTCAATATCGACGGTGTTAAGCGGAGATTCGATTTTTAATTGTGTAGCGGTAGCATATTCTTATAAAAGCAATTTGGTTCCAAGGTTTAAAATTGGCAGCAAACTACCCCATAAGATCGCGAGACTTGGCGCTACCGAAAATTTATCAATTACATTATTCGCTCCAACCGGCATTGATTTTTATGGCGGTTTTAGCAATATGTTTTTACAAAATGGTCAATTAATCTTGGCCGACGAACAGACCACTAATAAATTGACGATTCCAATATCTGGATTTGTATTGGGATCCTGTGCCGCCGCCATTAGTGTAAATGATAGAATCAGATATACGTTGGAATTATCTAAGGCTACTTAAAGGTTATGAACGGACGAGACAATTTAATTATCTTAAATGGTGAATCATTATATTTAAGAGATTTATCATTAAATACGGCTACGTCATTAAGCCCAAAACGGATAGGTAGTAAATTTTCAGCAGAAGAAGTCCCGTCCGATTTCCAACAGAAAAGTATTAGTTTTAGTTATTTCCTTACGGGCATTGACAGGGTAAAGGAATATATTTTTACCTATAGTAGTCCTATTTCTGGGTGGATTAATGGATTATCTTTTAATAGTGGATATTTGACTAGTTATGGATTAAATATTACGCCTAACCAACCAATCGTAGCAAGCGCCAGAATAGATTTCTTTAATAGCGTAGACGCGCCATTAATAGAGTATCCCGTTAATAATTTCAATACAGGCTATTTACTTAATGGGTCCGATATCACCATTTTACATTTATCCGGAGTTGATATCAATACATTAAATCCTAATAATTTAGATTACCAGTTTAGTGTTGAATTTGGGCCAGTAAGACATGCTGGATCTATTACTCCGACTGAGTTTACTTGGGGAGCATCCGCGGCTTCTATTAATGTAACAACCGATTCCACGTCTACAGCCCAAAATATTAGTGGAGAATTTACTTCATTTCAATTATTGTTCAAGAACCATAACGGTGCTGTTGTGGATAACTTGGCAATGAATGGACTAATTACTCAAAAAAATATTAGTTTCTCTCCAAACCAGCACACCCAAAATAGTTATACTATTTCTCAATTCAATGTTCAAAAAGGATTTTATTTTAGTGGATTTGATCGATACAGTGGTTATTGCGGAGAAGCTATTCGTGGGTCTGGGGCCAATATTAGAGAGATTGGATCTATCGTATTTAATGGTGAATATATTAATGATATTAGAATATTAAATGGCCATACGTTTGAATTTGATATTCCGTGTGGTTCTATTAGTGGAAACATTAATATTAATGGAAATCTGACTGGATTAAATGTTTTAGATAGTGGGATTACTATTTCTGGATTACGTCCAATTTCTGGTAGCGCATGGGAATCTGCGCATGGATTTATTGATATTATAGGAACAGGATTTACTAAAATATCTGCTATTAATTTTGGGTCTGTTGCGTCTCCATATTTTGAAGTTGTATCATTAAATCAATTAAGAGCCGCCGTACCTAAAACGGCGACTTGGGGCAAGATTTCAGTAATCTCTCAATATAGAAATAAAACAGGTATTTCTCCGTACGAATTTGTACCAATTCCAATTTCATTCTCTTATCAAACGCCATTAAATCATTCATTTTATACAAATCCAGTTGTGTTCAGTGGGGATCATTTTAGCGGCGTCACTGGTGTCTCATTTAATAATTTGCCGGGCAGTTCAACCTTTGTGTACGGGGGTTTTGATAATAAGACAACAATTGCCGCGTATGTTCCGTCTGGCAATACAAAGGGATATTTACGTTTTTATACTCGCAGTGGGTTATCTCGGTTAACATCTTATACATTTAAACCAGAGATTTATATTTCAGGATTAAATATTATTTCCGGCCGCACCGGATCTGCATTAGAGATTACTGGATTATTTTTAATTCCAGAGTTAATGCAAAATTCTAATATCTTAAGCCAGCCAAACGATTACAATGTTAGAATTGGTAATACATTTAGTTTTAACATGACCCGCGCCAATCATACGACTTTGACGGGTATTATTTCAACGGGCTGCGTCACTGGTCCTGTAAGAATTATGGCGATGGACGGAAATGAATATCCGTGGAGCGGAATTTTCACAATTTTACCAGACCCTCCCTCAATTTCTGGTTGCGAGCCATTCCTTATTTATTATCCACAAGAAACACGGGCTTATGGTAGAAATTTCTTTAATGTTCTGTCTGTGGAATATACTGGTGGAAGTGGAATCCCTAATACCGGATTAATTTATGGATATTCGGTATCTTCTAACGGGACTCAAATTTCTATTCCATCCACAGGAATAAGAGATTTTGTGAGTGGTTCGCGCACCGGCATTACATACGGATTGCGCGTGCGTACTTCGCAGGGTGACGCTATAAAAACGGGCGCGTTCCGTATTGCGGACTATCGGCGTCCTAGCGATTATAGTTTTCAACATTTTTCCTTTTCTGGTTATCTCAGTGGTTACGATAACGCTCAGTGTCAAACTAATTTTATTAGTAACTTGTCTGATTATCCGGTTTACTATCGGTTTCCGATGGTAGAAGGATTTAATTGGTATGAGTCGGGTTTAACATATGCTTATGGTGTTGGTAGAGATTATCTAGTGCCAACTGGGTATACTGGAACATTTTCTCTATGCGTAACTGGATCGGGCAATGTTTATAATAGAGAAATGAGTGGATTATTTAGAAGTATAGATGGTATTACTAAAGAATTTAGTATCCGAATGATTGTAAGCGGAACTGCGTGGAGCGGGGCCGGTGGGGGTGGCGGCGGGGGAGGTTTAATGTTTCCCTTAGATTATTTTGATTCGTCTTTACAACCAGTTGCGGCATATTCTTTACATAGAAAATTACGATCTGGTTATAACGGGCCATTATTTAGAATTGTCCTACAAGGGGTTGATAGTTTTTCGGGTTTAGCTCCGGGCGATTGGGATATTTATCCAGATGAAAATGGCATTGTGTCAGAGCAGATTCTTTCAGCGTGGGAATCGGGAATTGGTGGCGCGGCCTATACATATAGTGGTATTAACATTTCTGTCATTTATAATCAAATGATTCCGCAGACTGGTTATTCTGGCGTTGTCGTCGCGGATAACGTGGAGGCCCTGAACGGACCATTTAATCTTTATGTTGATGGTACGTATATTAACACTAATTTAGCGCCAATTGGATTGGGAGGAAGATTTTTCCGCAATGGAGGGAAGGTGTATGGATCGGGATTTGCTAAAGATGATATTGCTTTTAGTAGTTATAATTTATTTCGATTATTAAACGCGAATATCGGCGAATCTGGCATTAACGTTTTAAGTAAGGGTAGTGGAACTCTATTTATTAATTATATTCCCGCGCCCCCTATTTCAGATGTTGATCCTTTGTTTAGCGGATATCAGTTCATGTATTATGAGGGCACAGATAATGGCGGATATCAATATTTCTCGTTCGGAACCGGGACTGATTTTTCGGCGGTAAGTTATGATGGAGTAACGGAAAAATATTTTTATTCAACAAATTGTTTGACCCAAAATCAACCCAATCAAATTAGTTGTATTTTATCTGGCGCGGGACTCGCGAATGAAATCTACATTGGAAATTCATTAATTACCTCAACAACTACAGAAGTTGTTACTCCGGGTGGGGCGGCAGTAGCAACCAATCCAACATTTGGCGGGTTAGCAGGGTTTCCAATATATCATAATTACATGCAAGGTATGTATAACGAATTGGTATTATTCGATAAGCCAATTCCCTTCTCTGGAGAAGGCTCTTTTACTGGCTTGCGCGTTTTAGTTAATAGTTAAAACTTCCTTTCGACTACCATCATAAAATCAATCTCTTTATAATAATCTTCGTGGTCTAAAATAGATAAATTGATGACTTTATTTAAATCTGCGGGCCGATTTCTTGTTGCATCAGCCAAACTAAGAAAATACTGTCCCTGAGAACAAACTATTTTACCACTTAATACATTTTGATTTTTGATTTCCACTGGTTTCGATAGGGGTTTATGGAAAATCGTACCTAAATCGCAAAATGTTAGTTTTAACATCCCTAACTCCGACTTTGGCAAATATGTAAATGTTGCCCAATTAATGCCCATTAAATTAAGCTGTTTAAACCACTGGATATCTAGTTCGGGAGTTTCGACCTCATAAATTAGTTGAAGGATGTTATGTTTAATTTGATCTAGGATGTCTAAGGGAATAGGTTTTGTTGTGTAAATAGATACTTTATTATTTCGGGCATAGTTTAATAAATGATCTAAACCCCAACAATAATCCAATCTAACTGATAAATGGTTTACTTGAATTGGATATTGAAATGGGGTATTGGGAATCCATTCAACAAGCTTTTTATGAAACGATTCTCCAACAAACTCCATTTTAGGAATATTAGGGATGTTGGGCAAGTTTAATTTTTTAATTATAGCCTCGACAATAAACTTAGGATCAATCTTATCCAACGGGCGAAATCCTACGTCTAAGGCGAAGGGAGGATATTCAAAAGCGGGGCTAGTAATTGCCGTGAAATTATTTGGATTAATAAAATATGGTTTTACGTTTTCTACATAGTTATTTGCGTATAAAATGACGCTGGGAATGTCGTATAATCCGGCGATATGTCCAGAAAAAGAATCGGTTCCAACTAATAGTTGCGCCCGCCTAATCAAATAAGCCGCTTGACGAATAGAAGTTTTTCCTTGTAAATGTAAACAAAATGGTAATGGTTGGTCGTCTTTTCCACCAATTTGAACGAAAGATATTTCGGGATAATAAGCTTTAATCCACCGTATCACTTCCTCCCAATAACTATAGTTTTTAATAGGTTTACTATACAGATGAATAATAACATATTTATCTAAAGTAATAGGAAAATATTCTTCTTGGATTTCGGGCTTATTGATTTTTTGGCCAGCGGCTAAAGCGTAAGATTCTATTAAATGCATATGTTGTTATTGGTAATGTAGTTTAATTGACGTTGTGTAGAAATACCCAAATTAATGTAAACATCAAATAATCCCTTGTCGTTAAATTTACTAACACAAGCTAATTCATGTTCCATAAAAGGAACGTAGGGAATTATATGATCGATGTTGGGATTTCCATCTAAAATTTCAAAATGAATAGGGTCTGTCGCGAAATAAATACTATATCCAGCGTAAGATTTTCGTAAAGATTCTAACACACCCAAGGCAATAATAACGTCTCCAATACTTTCTTTTAATACTACCAAGACTTTGCGATTCGTATCTTGCTTGATTTGATCCTCAAGCGTGAAAGTTTTTTTGTTAATTTCTTGAGTTGCGGTATGTCGAAAATAATTTAAAATGTCTTGCCGATTAGCTCCTTTTTGTAATTGAACTAACCAATGTATTAATCCAGAATCATTATCTGAAACGTTCATTTTTAGAATTTTGCTATATAATTGTTTAACCCATTCTTTATTATCTGCAATTTCTTCGATGATGGCGTTAGGGTCTTTTGTTTGTTTGGATTGAACATTTCTTTCTATTTGGTCCCAGTCCAAAACGGGTAAACTATCGATTAATTCTTCCCATTGTTTGCAAACAACTTTTGGAGAAAATTGACTTAGCGCCCATTCGCGACCGGCCCGAGAGATTTTATCGATTTCTTGCGGGGTTTTGGTATAGGTTTGTTGTAAAAATTTGGCAATACTGTTGGGGTCGAGAACGGCGCGCTTAAATTGCGTACCGTGTTGAACCCCGAAAGTACATTGAATTTCATGAACGAATGGTTGTTTTGTAAACATTTCCAACGAAGCATATGGATTGGTGGCCAATGGTAGTCCGGCGTATAACCCTTCAATACAAGTAATTTCTAATCCTGCCGCATCTGCGCCATGAACCATACAATCAGCCAAATTATAAACTTCATTAAGCTGTTCTTCGTCCACTCCATCTTGGATATTAATGTTATTAAAACATTTGTCTTGATGGCAAAATGGACATTTATGTTCGTTGCCTTGAAATTGCGCTACTGCATAATTTTTACATTTTTTACAAACGTATGTTGTTAAAATTTCTTCTCTTTTGATACTTAATTCGTCGGCAAAACGAAAGAAATCCCATCCATGAGGTTCTGTGAAATTAGTATGGAATAATAAGTATGTTGCCCGAGTTGGATTATTGATTTTTTTCCATTTTGCGTACCCCTCCATAACCGATTTAAATTGCTTACGTATTTGATTACGCGAACATTTAACAACAATAAAAGCATCTTCCGGAATACCAAATTTTTGTCGTAATCGAGATTTTATGAACGGCGATAATTTACGAAAATGTGATGGGTCTACAATGCCAGTAATTTTACTTACATTATTTTTACCTAATCGTTTTGCTTCTTCGACCGCAAAATCTGCCCATACATACACTTTAGAAACCTTATTAAAATACTCTATTTGATTGGGTAAAAATGGAACACTATCATAGGTTTTATGTGGAATAAAATTAGCGGCCATTTCTTTGATATATGGATTATCTAGGTAAGTTTCAGATCCCCAAGTATCATTACTGGTAATAAATACATCGGGCTTTACTTCTTTTAAAATACGATTCAAATTATATCCGCCATAAGCGCAGTCACGGACCCAATATTCTCCCTTTTGGCGAATCGCGTCCATTTCGTTTTGCATATTTGGCATAGTGCCGTGAACCGTGTATGGTAATCTTTCGTATTCAACCGAATCGTAGACCATGCCGCAAGCGTAATAATATAAATCATATTTTTTCGTGTTATACAAATACTCAACTAAATTACGCCCATTTTTGCCAAGGCCAGTCTTTAATAGGGGATAATCCGTATTAATCAATACTTTTTTACGTTGCATATTTAATGATATCGTAAAAAGATAAAAGGGTAAACAAAAACCCCCGGTTATACCGGGGGCTTTCTACACTCAATTGAGTCTCTTATAATTCGTCAGAATCGAAATCCCTTTCTGCTTCTTGTTCTGGAGACTCCTCCTCTACGTCATTTTCGACGGGGGCAGGTTTTTTATTAGTTTTATTTGCGTATTCGGCGGCTCGTTTTTTATCTTCCGCGTAATTGGCGCTAAATATATGAGTTAGTCCGAATTTTAAATATTCAGATAATGCCTCGGCGCTGCCCAATGTAAATCCAATCTTCCATTCTTGAGAACCTTGTTTGATACCTAAACCGAAACCGACTCTATCAGGTTTGCCCTCTTCCTTGGAGGCAATCCGGTAATGTTTAAATGTAATGGTAGTGGTTTTATCAGGAGTCTTATGGAAGAAAGACACTCCGCCATTAGTTCGAATAGCTTGAAGAATATCGCCAACTTCATTAACGTTTAATTTAACGTTGATTGATGCGCCACCTTTAAATTCTCCATTATGAGAGGTAGTGCCCGTTTGTTTAATTGGCTTGAGCCAAACCGATTCGTCCTTAGAATTAAAGGAAACCGCAACCATCGCGCCCGAACCGTCTTTTTTTGGTGAATAAAATGATACTGCCATAGTTTACATATGATAGAGGATTATGTTAGATCTGTCAACAAAATTGGTTTAGTTTGACCCGTTTTTACAAAAAAATCTTCATTCCACTTTAGTCCATCATCCCATTTAAAAGAGCACCCCGACCCGTTGGCAAAGTGTTTTTCTTGATAAATGATTTTTTTCCTACTTCTTTCGTCATTTAACCAAGTATGGTGGGTTGGTAAAATAGTTTGGATTTTTTTATTTGGTAAGTCTCTATAAGATATGATGGCGGTTTTGTCATTAGCTTGGATGTAAGAGATATCATTATCCCAGTAAAAATGCCTAAGTTTGCATCCAACATATTCTACTTTAAACACCCTTGGGGGGCAAAATCCAAGCGTATATGTATTTTTGTTAAAAGTTAGATTTTTATATTCGATAGAAAACCATGCGTAAAGAGGATTCTTCTTAATAACAGATATTAATTCCTTAATTTGATCGGTGGTCCAAATTTCATCGCCATCTAACAATATTACGTAATCAACGTTTAACTTTAATAAATCTTGTAAAACTATATCACGAACTTCATGTTCTAACATGGGCCGGTCTCCAATATAAAAACTATCGAATTTATATTGTTTGAGGATATTTAAAGTTTCAGTGTCGGAGTTTGTATCGAACTCGGCGTATTCCTTAAATTGACTGTGGCAACATCCAATTACTAAATTTAACTCATCTTTTAACTCAAACCAAGGGTCTAGACATTGTTTGGCTAAATCTGGTACGCCATATAGGCAACTTAAAATTCCTATCTTCATAGCAAATTAATAATATTCTGGGCTATTGTTTTATGATTAAACATGACAATATATTTAGAGCGGTACTCTTGTAAGATTTCTTTCACTTTATCTTTATTTCTTCGACACCACTGAATTCTTTCAATAATATGGTCTACGTCTGGATAAGCTAGAAATTCGGGCGGACAAAACTCCACGGAGGCAGGGCAGTCGTTTAAAGCAATGGGTACTGCGTCAGCCATAATTGCTTCTGGGATTTGCAACCCAATTCCTTCGACCTTGCCAAAAGCAAAAACAAACTCTGACACGTTATAGATTAAATTAAGTTTTTCATCCGAAACTTCTCCAACATATTTACCAAATCCCGGGTTTTCCGATCCAACAATACCAATATTTTCTTTCATTCTATCGTGAACTTTGTAAGCCAAAATCGCCCTTTTATTTGGATCACATACTCGCCCGACCATTAAAAAAGGTAACTGTTTAGCGTACCCACAATTAATAATTTCTTTGGCGGGATTATAAATTACTGAGGATTGAAAATTGAAATGATATAATAAGTCTTTTTGTACAGATTCACTAATGCAAGTAATGATATCTGCCTTAGATAAATAAAGGGAATATTCTCGACAAATATCTAATAAATTAGGTAAATGATGCGGAATATCTAAGACGTTTAAAATTAATTTGGCGGCTGGATAGCGAGCTTTAGCTAAAAGAGCTTCTTTATATCCGCCCTTGTCGTTAGCATAAATAAACTGAACGTTATGGTCTTTTTCAGTCCACCCTAATTGATGCAACCCCACTATAATGCGTGGTAATTGACATTTGTAATCTCGGGCTCCAAAACTTAAAAAGTTCATAATACAACTGGTCTATTATATGTTCCGAATCGGTTTAATGCAAAATCATATTGACATAACATTTCAACATGTTCTTTAAATGGTATTCTATTTCTAATCCATCCTAATTCCCTTTCGGCTTTTGATGGATCGGAAATAAGTCGGGGGACTTCGTTTGGTCTGGTTAAAGATTGGTCGAACTTAACATATTTATGCCAGTCTAAGTTAAAAAATTTGAACGCAATATCCAAATATTCTTCTGCATGATGGGTTTCCCCATTTCCAATAACATAATCTGTCGGCGTATCTCTCTGTAACATTTTCCACATTGCCTCGCAACCAAAGTCTGACCAATGTTCGTCTCGCCACCAGTTTAGATTACCTAATTTTAATTCAGTTTGTTGCCCGATTGCAATTTTGGAAGCGGCGTCTGTGACTTTGCGTATAAAAAAATCTTTCGTTCTATATGTATTAGAATGATTAAATAAAATCCCGAAACAACAAAATAGCCCAGCGTCTAGACTTTCGCGATAAAATTTAATCCAATGCCCTCCCAATGACTTTCCGAGCGAATAGGGCGACCGGGGATGCCAAGCCGTTTCTTCATTAAATGTTGTGCCGTCCGGAACATTACCAGCTAATTCACTAGTTAACGCTCCATATACTTTGGTTTGTTTACTATAAGTTTTAATGACTTCTAAAAAATAATAATAAGACATTCCATTAGCCAAAATGGAATACTCTTTCATATTAAAAGAATTACCAACATGAGACATTGCAGCCAGCATGTATAATTCATTAATTTGGCCATATTTTCTAATAGTCTCTTTTATACAAAATTCGACACTACTTTTGTCAGTAATATCACAAACTTCAAAAGTGAGTTTTGAGTTAGGGTTGGCGGCTAAATCATTAATATACAATGGGAGAATTTCATGCTCCCCAAATAAAGAGTTACGGCGATAAGTAAGAATTACGTGATATCCTTTAGATAAAAGAATGTGGGTGAGAGTCTTAGAATCCATCCCGTTAGCGCCGGTAATTAAAGCGATTTTTTGATTCATAATTGATTAAGTTTCGCGGCCAAGTCTTCGACTTGTTTTATAGTTAAATCATAATTTAATCCCACATAAACAGCGTTATTGTTTAAGAACTCTGCATTCGGATAATTTTTATAATCGCCGTATTTTTGATATGGTAACTGCCGTAACATATTACCAGAAATAAATGGGCGATATTCTATACCGTTATCTATTAAAACTTGTTTTATTTTCCACGCTAAGTCGGGATTTTTACAAATAATAGGCAGACAAAACGGATAATCAGTACGGGTATGCCCAAATAAGCGCGGAAATAGATAATTAGAGTTTAATTTGCTTGCAAAATCTATAGATAATCGTCGGCGAATGTTTTTATGTTTTCGCCATTTTTTGCTGTCTAAAATACCTAAAAATGCTCCGATTTCAGTATTTCTAAAATTAGATGATAGAACTTGAAAATCAAATTGTTTATGAACTAAAGGGTTCCCCTCTTCTTGATACCCGTACGGTTTTAAATTGCGTAATAGGCCGTGAGCGCGAGCGAGAATGAAATATTTATATTCGTCTTCGTCATTCGTAAAAATAAATCCGCCCTCCATACCATTACTCCATTGGTGGGCTACAAAACAACTAGTCGTGGATGTAAATAAACTGGTGATATTTTGATATTCTAGTCGAGATTCGGAATTCTCGCAACAATCCATGTAAATTGGCACATAATACTTCTCATATAAATCTTGTAATTTATTCATTTCGGGAGCGAAACCCAAAACGGCCGTTGGAAAAATGGCCGCAATATCTTTTCTAGTGTTTAGAATATGTTCTACAGCGTCATAATTAAAACAAAAATCGTTTAAATTAACATCAACAAAAATAGGTTGAAACCCTAACTGTACCCAAACAGATACATTTGTTTGCCATGTTACGGCGCTTACAATTACTTTATTTTTACGAGGCCAATCGCCTGATTTTTGTAATTGTTCTTTTCTATATTGAGCGACTAATTGGTTCGCGGATGAACCACTAGACACGAAAACAGCATATTTATTGCCAGTATATGTGGCGGCGATTCGTTCAAACTCGCGAACATATTTATCTTGCGTCCATCGGTTTTTCTTATTTAAAAAGAACCAACACACTTTGAGTCGATCCCAAAACGTAAAATTGTTTTTAGCTAAAGGCCAGTTATACATGTTTTTTTATTGCTTGGAATACTGTGTCTACATTAATATTATCGCATCCACCATAGGCGAATAGTTTGACATCATTATTATAGTAGTTTTCTGGAGCAAAGGCAATAAGATTTTTTGTATGGTTCGGGGCGTGATTTGTGAGCAATGATATTTGTGGCAATCCGTATGCTCCAATAATCCAACCAGATCCAGAATCAGTATTGATATTTACATTACAACCAACACTTATTCTCACCTGCTCAAAAAAATCTCTTTCATTAAAACGCTTATATTTATCACCTAATTGGTCAGCAATAGAATCAAATATTGGTTCGTTTTCTGCCCCAAATTGAAATATATTAAAATCCTTGATTAGCTCTTTAGTAACTTTATTCCACCATTCTTTCGATGGATTACGCCGATGTTCTTGGCCATAACCCGCGTATCCCCAAATACCTATAGTTTTAGAATATTTATTATATTTGAACCATAATTCTAATTTTGGTTTTTGTTGTTCTATCGGTACGATTTCTTTAAACGATTGCAAATCTATTCCGGCCATTCTTATAGTTTCTTCAACACAAGTATATTCATTATACCAGAAATTATCAACCCCAACCGTCAGCCCCGGACATGGTGGATGTTGGGGAAAAGGATTGACTTTAATCACACAGGATTTAATCAGCCTAATATCTTCTTCATTTAGTGACTCCCATTCATTTAATATGTACAATTTATCGATTAACGGATGATTAATAAATAATGGGGCGGATTGGGAAGTTTTCTTGGAAATGGGAAAAATCTTATAAGACCCCGGATCTAAAATATTAACATAGTTTAACAAAGGCAACGCCATAATAGTGTCACCAATCAAGCTTGCCCGACCAATAAAATGTTTATTCATTCGAATTTGGGGGTTTTACGGTCAGAATTGTTTATGCCGGTTATTCCCAAATGAATAACAGTTTGGCGTAAAATTTTAAATAAATTAGTGCCATAATCAGAATCATATTCTTGATGGCCATTTAGATTAAAATCTGGTTCGTATACCATATCGCCCCAAAAATTTCTAAACATCCAGTCCCCCTCGCTGTTAGTTGGTAATTCTGGATAAGGTTTATAATTGAAGATCTCATTGGCCATACGCATGACGCCAGACTGATAGTTAAACAATTGAAAATATCCATATCCCGCCCCTCTAAATAGAATATAATTATCTCTATTCAATAATTCTGGATTATTACGAACTTTAATCCAGTCATTATAAGTTTCTATATTCCATCTACGAGCCCCAAAGAAATATTCCTTGCGTAGCGTGGGCGTGATTTGTTTATAATCGTCTAATAAAACAACATCAGAATCTAAAAGTAAAATCCAGTCTTTATGTATAAGACGTTTTGAAAAAATCCAATTATATACGGCCCCGCGATTAAATTTAGATCCATTTTGTTTTAAATAGTAATCACAGATCAAACACTCGATATTATTTTGAGCGCAAAATTCGATAGTTTCGTGATCGTTATGGGAAGTTGCTATAATTAGCCTATCGACCTTATCACGATTTAATGGAACTGTAATTTTTAGAAAATCAACGTGGTGAGTTGACACTATAATTGCTTCTACCATAAGGATTTACATTTCTCTAAAAATAATTCTGTACTTTTAGGATTAGACTGTTGCATGGAATGATAAAATAAATTGCCGAAAACGTTGCCTAGCCCAAATTTTAATCCATTATCTAAATCGACATTTTTGTCATATACCTCAGATGGATAAACAAAACAAATATTATAACCTTTTTCTTTCGCGACCCATGTTAATTCTTCGGCTGTATCACCCCGCTCGTTGTGGTCTAGCGATGGTTTACCAAGATCTTCCCATAACTTACGAGAGAAAGCCAAACAACCGGGGCCAGCATAGACGTGTTGGTAAGTCCCATTCACCATTTTGTGATTAGACTGTTGGGCTTGACCAAATATAGTACGGTTATCCTTTATCTTATCAAAGATAATTTGAATTATATCTTCTTTTAATGGAATAGAATCATTTTCAAAAAATACATAATATTGATGATCGGAGTTATGTAAAATATAATCTAGACTTTGCCCGTGAGATAATGATGGAAATGGAAATTTCGCATAACGAACGGGAATATCAAATTTTTGAAACACTTTAAACCCAGCATCTAAGGTGTCGCTGGGCCGGTTGTCCCCAAATGGAATATAAATTCCAATATTATGTTCTAAACAAAATTGAGTTGTATTCATATTTTAATTGCAGCCGCTATTCCCCATGCATGACCAAAAAGTTTAAACTTATCCGAGTCTCTAACATAAATATTGACCGCCTTTTTTAAATCCTCAAATCCACCATTTGGATCATCTGGATGCGGATAATCATGGAAAATAATCATCGCCCCGGATTTTAATTTTGGGGTCCATGCTAAAATATCGTTCTTAACGTTTTCAAAATCGTGAGAGGCATCGATAAAAACCGCATCTAAACTGTTATCGGCGAATCGATGGGAGGCATTGACAGATAAATCTTCTATAATATTAACTTGATTTATAATGTCATATCTTTTCATATTCGTAATAAATTCCTCTTTATAAGTCTTTCCTTGTAATTCAGCTTGGTGTTCTTCGCTTCCTTTAAAAGTATCAACAGCGTAGACTTGTAAGAATGGATTTAATGAAACAAGCGTAAAAGTTGTCTTTCCATACCACACGCCAATTTCAGCCACCCTTCCGTCTAATAAACTAGACGCAATCGTTGCGACTAATGGAATTTGATTATTACATAAAAATCCCTTAATAGAATTAGCGGTATTTATAATTTCATTTCTTTTATTGGCATCCCAATTTACTGTATGTAATACAAATGGAAATAAACAGCCGACTTCTTTGATTATCTCTGTAAATTCGTTCATAAATTATTCTCCTTTATAAATTGTTCCGTCCCAATATGTTCTACAACATGGTTATCCTGAAAAACGAATGGATGTTGACACGAACTAAATCGTAAATTACTAATAGTATAAGCCATTTCGCAATGTGGATGGGGATTATGCATTAAACAATATTTAGATATTAACGATTGGATGGAGGGATTAATAAAACAGGGATTAAAAGAAAATTCACTTCGATTTCCATATAAATTATTAGTAGCTAGACTGGCGGCAGTTCTTTCTATATTGTCAAATTGATCTTTTCGAGTCCATCGAAAATGACGCACGTCTGGTATTTTGTCCATGAGTTCTCTAGCGAAATTTATATCTTTGTCAAGATCTTCGTTATGAAATATAAAATCATCTTCTAACCACAACCCAAATTGATGATGGCGGCAAAAATCAAACATTTTAGCGATATCTTTTAAATATTCAGATCCATGACTTATATCGTTATGTTTCCAATTTCCATATGATTCAATAACATGATTAAAACCTTTATTTAAAAGCCATTCTTTCATTTCCTTGTGTTTCGCCTCTTCCCCGGGCGAAACTTTGATATGAGCAACTTTAGTAAAGGTTTCTCGTATCAGAAATGATTTTTTAAATAAATCATTACTGGTATATTGATAAGTATCTCTACCGTAATGACCCTTGGTAGAGGTAAAAAAACATAAAACATCAAACATATAAATTATGGGGAAGTGGATTTTGATAAATCGAGTTTAAATCTGTGGGTGGCAATTCTCTACCGCTTCTATTTTGCCAATGCGGATACCAGAAATCATTTTGTTTAACTCTAGTTTCTTTATCTAACCATCCAGTATGGACAACATAAATACCGCAATCTTTCATGGCCTGTAATTTATCTTCGTTATCCATCGCCGGACTAATAAGATACATCGCTGGAATTAAATTACCATGTTTGTCTATTAATTCTGTAGTATCTGACTTGGTTATATCGATTTTACCGTCTTCTTTTTTAGCAAAATTAACGATACCGCGATAACAACCTTCCTTTTGATGCAGATACCATTTATATCCAAGAGATTTATAATGGAAAGAATCTTGAATCAAATCAATAACGGGAATAAGTACGGCTTTTTGATTTAAAGTATTTATAGTTTCTATCAAACGAAGCCATTGTGATTTTTGATTAACGGGAATATATTCGTCTAAGTCTAATAAAATACAATATGGTTCAGAACATGCTTGCAAAGCGGCATTTTTTAATTTACCATCAAAATCATATTCAGAAAATGGAATTTCTGTTAATATGACTTTAAGCTTATCCGTCTCTAAAGTTTCTTCCATTAAAAGATTCCAATCTTCTACAGAATTTGTAGCTATCACGACTTCATCCGCAAATTGTGACCACCTTTCTATGGCCGCGGCATAGTCGAACATCCCCGCTGATAAATTATAGGCTGTTGAATAAATACTAATCATATATCTAGCGTGATTTTATTATCATGGTTTGATTTAATAGTTTTAAAATCTATCCCTTTAATTAGATAATTATATGCGTCATTTAAGATTTGACTTTGATTGATAAATTTTTTATGATCTTCCGTTAAAGATTGCGTTTTCCAGAAATTCAATAAAGATTCGACGGATAAAGGGTTAATATTAAGAGTCGTCCGACAAAATACTTTATATTGTAAACGTGCCGTTTCATCTTTTAGAAATTGTTCTTTATTATTTTCATTACCCAATAACATGTGATTGGAATGATCGTAAAGATAATATTTTAAGAAATGGGCTATAAAATGGTCTTCTGGTCTATTATTTCGGACCGAATAAGCGTATTCGATTTCTGGGAAACCACTTTTATCATATGGATAAACTCTCGCTGAAAATCCGCCCAACCCCCAGTGCGGAGACCCATGAAAGCACTGGCCTTCTTCTACGCGGAAGGCTAAAATTTTTGAGTAATTACTAATAGCATTGATGTTTTGTTGTTCACACTGTCGTATGATATTTCGTAATTCCGCTGAAAATTTAGGATTTAGTCTTTCCGAAGAGTCTCGTAATACTATCCAAGTGAGATAAGGAATAATTTTAGGATGAAACAAAAACTGGTTCATCGCGTGAGCATGGTGGGTAAAATATTCATTATGAATAACAAATCCGTCGCCCTTTCGTTCGTTTAGAACCTCCCAGCATTCGTTTTTTTCGCCATGATAGGATACGGCCAGCCCGTCAAAGTCTTTATAAACAGAAGTTAATTCTTTGATATTATCAGTTTCTTTATCATTGGTTATTAGGCCGAGGAACATTTTCATAACCTATTTTAACCTCTTGGAAACCATTTGTAAAGAATTTTTCTTGAAGAGTTTTTTTAGCCAGATGCCGGTGATAATTAGCTTCGTCTACTTCTTTAGGGGTAACTTTATTTTTTTTAGATAGATCAACCAATTCGAAGATTTTTTGATTAATATCTAATAAATTATAGTATTCTTGACTGTCGAAAATCAAACTATGTTTAGTTATTCCGATTTGTTCAATAATTTCTTTTTTTAAGAGAATATAAGTATCTAAAACTTTCCCACCCGCCGATTTTAAGATTTTAATTTCTAAAATCGCAAGCATATCATATGCAGTTGCTTCATCTACTGATATTTTAATCATAATTAATCCCAAACTTTAAAAGAATGTTGTTTCCATTGGTCAGGAATAGTGCCGCCGACCCACTTCCCAGCCAAAACCAAATCCCATTCGTTTTCATTTAGTGGGGGATAAACGGCGGTTTTGTATGTAGGTGTTTTCACTACATATAATTCTTTTGTATCGCAACGATGTTTATAAATTCCATCGCCGATTTCTCTAATTGACCATTTGCCATTATCGCGAACGTATGGGGTGTCGTGATAGATTTTTAAGTTAGATTGTTTACAAAACTCTTGAACCTTTTGTTCTGAATAAACATTAAAATTAAATGGTCCCGGCCCGCCAATTTCGCCCCGCTTACCTCTCGGAATACTTAAATAGCGATCAACATTAATAAAATGTGCTCGTTCTGAATAGTTGTTTTGTCCGCCTTGCGCGCCAGCGATATCTATACATAGATAATCCGGGTTTTGTTTTAAAAATTCTATGTAATAATTGATTCTATCCGCTGGAAAATCTCGAAAAAACCATTGGTCATTTTGGACGTAAAATGCCCATTCACAGGACGAGGCTTTAAATAATTGTTCCGTTCCATTACCACAACCAGTATTCCGCTTGTTCATTAGCAGAATATCAACGAAGTTATTATTATATAGAGTAGAACAGTGATCTTGGTCGCCGCCGTTAGATAAGAGAATTATTTCTTTGTCGACGTTTTTAAAGTGATTGATAATAGAACCTAGACAAAGACATGTTTCGGTCGGTTTATTATAATCTAAAACTAAAAATGATACTTTAGGGGTCATAACAATTCCCTTTCTGCCTTCTCTACTAATTCGTGCATAATAAATTGATGTACTTCTTGAATTCGGGCCGTGTTATTAGATGGAACGACAAAGGGTAAAACATTGGCTATAGCCTTGCAAGCGCCGCCAGTTTTCCCAGTTAATAATATAGCATTTTTAACAGTTCCAGCAAAATCAATTAAGGCCCGATAAATATTCTCTGAATCACCGGAAGTAGAAAAACATACCAGCGTATCATATTTGCCCGCAAAAGCGTCCAGTTGTCTTTTAAAGACGTTTTTATAGCCAAAATCGTTGGCGATACAAGTAAGTGTGGCAGAACAAGAGTTAAGACAAATACTAGTAATTGGGGGTCTATATAGATCATATTTACCTAATAATTCTTCCGTTAAATGTTGGGCTTCCGCGGCTGATCCACCGTTACCCATTGTAATAATTTTCCCTCGCTTATCAAATCGAAACGAATTAAGAAAATCTGGTAAACTAGTTTTTGTTAATTCTAGTGTGCTGATTAAGTTTTCGAGATTTTTTGAAGTATTCATATTATGCCTCACAAGAGGAACAGGTTAATATTGACCGCGATAGTTCTTGAGAGGGATTTGCTGATCTTTGGTAATAGAAAGTTTTCACCCCTAGTTTCCAACCGTCAATAATCAATTGATTCACTTCTTTTGGCGGAGTATTCGGTGGGATCATTAAGTTTAACGATTGAGATTGATCGATATATTTTTGGCGTGCCGCGGCCTGAATAACAATTTCTTTCTGACTAATTTCGCCGAATGTCTTAAACACGTCCTTTTCTTCTTGCGATAAGAAAGTTAAATGTTGAATAGATCCACCCTTTAATAGAATTGATTTCCAAATATCGGAAGTATTCTTTCCTTTGCTTTCTAATAATCGTTCTAGATATGGATTTTTATAAGTAAACTTCCCTTTAGCTAGATCTTTGACGAAGTAATTACTATTTAAAGGTTCGATAGATGGCGATACCTGCCCAAGAATAAAAGACGATGATGTTGTTGGAGCAATAGCTATTAATGTGGCGTTACGGCGTCCGTAACCCTTTAATATTTCCGGTTCTCCATAAACCGCCGCAAGCTGTTTGGTTGCGTAATCAGCCCGCTCTCTAATAAATTTATGGATTTCAGTATTCAAGAGCTTTGCCTTTAAAGACTCAAACGGAATCATGTTACTTTGTAAGTAACTATGCCAGCCAAGTGTTCCGAGACCCAACGCACGATGTTCTTTTGCAAATTTATGGGCGGCTTCCATATATTTAATGTTGGCCGTTTTTGCAATATATTCGCTCATTACTCCATCTAAGAAATAAATTAAGACTTCTACCGCATCTGTATTTTTCCAAGCATCATAGTGTAATAAATTCATTGAAGATAAATTACAAACAAATGAAAGGTCGGCAGAGGAAGGCAAATTTATTTCGGAACAATTATGAGTAATGATACCATTACAAACCCAGTGGTGGGTAGCCGAATCCACCGAGCAGCAAAAAACATCTTGTTCTCCTGCGTATTCAATACTTTTTACTTTGTAATATTTTTTGGTGTTATCTCGATATTCTCTATCTTGTATTGATATTTTTTTTCTAGTTAAAAATCCAGTATTTTTTTCAACAGTAAGGCAGTCGTTTTTGTTTCCTATTAGGATACGCCAAATTGGCTTCGTATTATAAAATTTATGACCGCCTTTTCCGTCCGGCAACATTGTTTGTCCAGCATTACGCATCAACCGAATAGAAGTTTGAAGTCCAAGGTTTGCCATTAGTATCTGTAATTCTTCTAGCCAGTCGTGATGAATACTGCATATAGAAAGTTGTATAGCGTCACCTTTACTAGAATAAACGCCGACTGTGCCGTCCGTATAAAGTAGCCCCCTTAAATACTGCCATTGAGTTTTTTCAGACGCACGCCATATCCATTCGGGAACAAATTCTTTTTGGAAATGTAAAGCTTTACTTGTAGCTTTTCCACTCAGCCTTCGCTTTCTAACGTCCCCATTAGCGACGTAGCATTCGTGAAAGACCGGCTTGTCGTACACGCGATTATTTGATGCAATTTGAGTATTGTATTTATCGCAAATTCGGTCGTGTTTGTCTTTAATCTCCTGCTCTAAGTCAAAATCATTTTCCCAAATATCAAAGTGAATAATATCTTCGTGTTGGGTTCCGTCTCCTTGATATAAACCAAGTAAAAACGCTTCATCTTCCATGTCTAGGGGTCCGAAAATACCCTTAGTTGTCTGTACGGCCACGTAATCGCCAACTTTCAAATCTTTACATTCTATATCTCTAGTCTCTACTTCTCGATAACCTTTGCGAATACTACATTTTACTTTATGGTAATCTGTGACTGTATGAGACATTCCGTTTTCAAGAGTAATTTTATAGGTTTTTGCTTTTTTTTCTATTAGTTTCATTTCGCTCGCGTTTACCATCCGGATATTGTCAAATAAAGTAAGCTTTTCTTGTTTGTCGTAAAGTTCTTTTGCCGTCAACAGGCCGAATTGACTAGGAACGCGTTGGTTTCCAGCAACACATAGATTTGAAGCATGAATTGGTAAATTCTTATCTTTATAGACTTGTGGTTTATTATTATTAACCGTATCGGTGAAGAATAAATAAGGATATCCTGACTCGGCTCGCTTCTGCAATACCTTCGCCCAAATACCTCTTTTCTCAGAATCGCCATTAATCATTGATTGCATCCAACTATCAGTAATCGTAACGCCAAGACTCATTGCTTGAATTTTATGTCCTTCGGAACGGATGCGCAAAAATTCTAAAATATCGGGATGTTCAATTGGTAAATAAGCGGCAAAACTACCACGTCTAACATTGGATTGCGATATGATATTTGTGGTGGTATCAAAAAGTTCCATGAAATGGACGGGGCCAGTAGAAGTTCCACCAACGCTAATGGCCGCGCCTCTGGGTCGCAAATCGCCAAAATAAGCTGATGTTCCCGCGCCGTGTTTCGTCATAACGGCAACTTCCGTATTTTTTGTTAAAATAGATTCAACAGAGTCCGCAATGTAAGATCCATTACAGCTAATAGGAAGACCGCGTTCATTACCGAAATTAGCCCAAATTGGGCTTGATAATGAATACCAACCATAACTCAAATAGCGAATAAACTTCTCAGCAAAACCGGATTGCGCTAGTTGCCTCTCTGCCGACTGACCTATTTCATTTATTCTTTCAAAAATCGTTTGACCCGGTTTGAGATATCCATTAGATAAAAATTTAATAGAGTCTTCATTGACCCAATAATAAGGTTGATTCATAATTAGAAAATATTACTCGCGTCGAACGCTTGGGATTTTTTTAAATATTCGGTTGGTTTCTTCTGAAAGAAATCTGTCATACTATTTCCATGCACTTCCTCTTCCATCCATATAGTTTTATTGATTAAATTTTTATCAACATCAAAGATGTGTTTGAAACCAATTTGATTAAGTGACTCATTGATACGGTTCTTTACATATTCTTTAACGACCGTTGGATTTAGCTTATCTTCCGAGTATCCATTAAGCATCCAATCAATAATCTTAGCTTCGGCATTAAAAGCCTGTTCTGCTTCATGAAGGATTCTGTTTTCCAGATCCTTATCGAAAAGTTCTGGGTATTCATTTCTCAAAACATTAATAATTTTCATTCCAACTAAAGCATGTATCAGTTCTTCATTTTTAGTATATTGAATTTGTTGGGCGGTGTCTTTTAAGACATTTTTATAGCGATTAAAATATAAAATTGTATAAAACTGACTAAATAACGAAACATTCTCGACGAACAGTGTAAAAAGAATGATCGAATAAATATATTGTTTCTTGGAATCTGCGTAGTATTTATGATTATATTTACGTAGATAATTTACGCGACCCAAGATTATGTCCAATTTTAAGTTCTCCTCAAAAATATGCTCTAGGTCAAGAACTTTAAGTAGTCTTTCATATGCGTTATTATGAATAACCTCAACATTAGCCATAGTATATCCAAGATCTGTAATACTTGGATGTGGAAGATTATCACCAAGTTTTGCCCAGAATTTTTTCACGGCGACTTCGATTTGCCCAATAGCGGATAAGCATCTTGTGATGATTTCTTTTTCTTGACCAGATAATTCCGTTTTAAACTGGTGAACGTCTGATGCAAAGCTAAACTCTTTGTCGGTCCAAAACCCATTATGCATCGCTTCAATAAATTGTTCAGCCCACGGATAAAGGTTTGGTTTTCTTGCGATTTGTTCTTCAAATAACATATTAGGAAATACTTACTCCAAGTTTGTTTAAACGCTCTTTTGATTCCCGTTTAATAACATCGGGATGTTTCGCACCTTTGCGGGTGGTGCTATAGTCCTGATAGTATTTTTCTTTGACGGGATCTATACCGCCATTTTTTTCTTTCCGTCGCTCGGATAATTCTGCTGAACGATCCATCATTGCCCCATACGTATCTGGTTTTGTTGTGGCTTTAACGAAATCTTTGGGAGAAAATGGGTCTACTTCCGTATCAATGCTACTATTAGGACGGGTAAAAACTCGCTCCCATTCTACGTTGTCTTGGAAGACCCTTTTTTCATCGTTCATCGAAAAGATGAATTCTCGTATCTCCCCGGTGGTTGGGTTTTGAAAAAGATAAATAGGCATGTTCGATATTACACTTCTGGGTAATATTTTTCCATACCTTTTAATAGTCTTTTTAATTCCAGCAATTCATAAACCCAAGTCGGTCCATTATAAGACGCTCCCTTGATGGAGGCCAAATCAAAAATTCGGCGATATTCTACGTCTTTTTCAATTTCTTCCAATTTGGAGGCTAGCCTTTGGGCGCTTAAAAATAAGTTTTCTGATAGCTCGTCTTTAGACAAATTCATAATTGACTAATTGTGTGTGTATATGTTTTTTCTTGGAGTTGTAGTCCGTTAGTATTTAAGTTACACTTATTATAACGGGTCACGGCGGCTTTGCAAGCGAAAATAAAGTCGTCTTCGTTAAAATCAAAAAAGTAGCCCTGATTTGTTGGAGTTCCGGGTCTAAAGAAAATTCCATCATTTGCTTCAATCATTCCTGATGGTTCAATTAGTACCGCATTATCCTGATTTAAATAATCTTTATAGGCATGAGCGTTTAATCCAACACAATGTTTTCCTAGGCCAACCGCATGAAAAACCGGCAAATCTCGACCCTCGCCACGCGAACAAGCTAATACGATATCAATATTGTTAATAATATGATTATATTCAGCATTTGTCGCGACGGGATTAATAATAGAAATGTTTCCATACCTTTTCCCTTCAAATATATTAGTTAATTCTCGATTTAGTGCCGCTTGGGCCTCATTAGGGTTCTTACCCAAAAATGGGTTGCTGATTGCGGCGACCAACCGATATTGAAAATTATTACCGAAGGCTTTTGCCCACGCACGAAGAATCTTGGCGTGACCCTTCCGAAGTTCAAACTTTCCGAATAAACCAAAAGTAATCGTATGCGGAATTGGCTGTACTGCAATAGAATAAAAATTATCACTATCAAATCCAAGATCAATATATTTTGCTTTAATATTAGATTCTTCAAATACGCCCCGCGTATAATTAGATGTAACTAAAACTTCGTCTTGTAATTTTAAAATAGTTTTTTCGAAATCAGTAAGGCGATCTGTTTCATGAAATGTTAGGAGTTTTTGATATTTACTAATCATTTCTACCGAGCCATTAATATGCCACAATTTTAAAGTTGGATCGTTCCGATTCAATCTAGAAAGCCCGGTGTTAATACCATTTTGTAACCACGCGCCAAAGTCTGGCTGTATTTTTTGAGAAGAAACGTCTACGCCGCCAATAGGAAAGATGGGGTGTGATTCTTGAGACTTGTAATACGCACGCAGAAGCGCCATTGATACGACGCCAAACGATACAGAATTAATTGGTAGATTTAAATTCATTGGAAGCAATAATAGATTTAATTTTACGAAGGTGGAAGTTAAGGATGTTATATACTTGTTGTTTACTTACGCCGATTTCTTGAGCGATTGCTTTGATGGAGTATTTTTTGCCATTGTTATTATGGTCAAAAAAGCGCATTCTAAATATGGTGGAAACTCTTGGATCAGAAACGTTCTCAAGATATTTGTGTACGATGTCAATAAGTTCCAGTGATTTACTATCAGATTCTTCGCTCGAAATAAAACTTATAGTATTAGGAGTTAATTCTTCAATATTTGGGCGTTGTTTAATTGCATTTAAACACCGAAAGCGTGTTAAATCATATAACCACGTACTGTATTTACAATTCTTAATTGGATTAAAAGATTTGGCGGCACTCCAAACTATATCAGGTTTATTATCTGCAATATCAGGAATAAATACGCCGGTCTCGATGAGAACGTTGGAATATCTATTAACTACGGATTGAATGATTCCACTATGTCTGGCAACTAACTCCTCTACAGCCTCAGAAGAGGAATCTGACTCTTGTTGAATTAGTTCAATTAACTGTAAATCAGAAGCTTGTCTAAATTCTTCCATATAAAAATGTTATATCAAAAATTAATTTATGTCAAGTGTTTTATGTGGAAATTCTGCAATTTTGCTGGCAATTGTCTCAATAAGAAGTGAATATGCTGGAGAATCAATTGGAGGTAAGGGAATAATATTAGACGCTTTCTGCTTTAAAAGCGCATTATTTTTTTGCTCAAACGAGTTCGCGGGCGGTATCTCCTCACGATAAAAGAAGTCAAAAAATCCATAATGTTGGATATAATACCTTTCATCATTTTGGTATTCGTCAAATCTCAAATCTGGAACAATTACAGTTATATCATCATTATTTAATTTACGAATTTTGGTCAGCAACGACTTTATGAAGTAAGTACCTTGCGTTTGTTGTCTTAAATAATTCGCGACGGATATCATTATAAATCGACAGTCCTCCTTTTGCTGCCCCTCTATATTGAAAAAGTCTATGCCGATTTCTTGGCCGATAGTTCTATTTAATAATTCTTTAAGCGTATCGGCTAAATGAATAATCTCACATTTATGACCATTTCGTATAAGTTGTGCCCGTAAATGTTTAGCTAGTGTTGTTTTTCCGGTTCGTGCCGCGGCGGCTATTCCATAAAGTTTCATAATAAAAGTATATCTAATAACAAATAACTTTACAAGCAAAAAAATAAGCGTACAATCAATATATGAATATAACTACTGTATCAGAGGCCACTCAAGCAATATATTTAACATTTAATGATAAAACCGTTTTATCAGCGGATGAAGTACGGCTATTAAATAATATGATTGTTGAGAACGTAAGCGAAACAAATGCGATTTTAGAGATTGGGTTCGCCGAATTAGTTAAATTAAACATTTGTGCTGCGATTCCTAATTCAAACAAATACGTACTTGTTCGACCATTAAATCAAGTAACTCAACAATTAAATATCCCATATGATATTGCGTCTTTATTGGTGCAAGAGTTAAATACGTTTGTTGGCGCGGTGCAAAAGCCGGAACTGAAAGCCGCGGTTGGAGATTTGAGTGTTCGGGATTTATCTACAATTATATTGGCTTTGAAAATATTGAATTCTTCAAATTCAGAAGAAAATTCAGACAGTTAATCGCGTAGTTTGCGATAAAACTCAACGCATTGAGGGTGCGCCTTAATTTTGTTAGCATCTAAATTAGAGATTGTTAACCCCTCTAAAGTTTTAGCCCTAGACAGGGCTACGTATACCTGCCCGCATTCGAATATTCCTTCAAAATCGATATCTACATAATCCATTGTTAGTGATTGGGATTTATGAATGCTTATTGCATATCCTAATTTTAAAGGGATTTGCAATCGGGAGGCAACTGTTTTATAACGAATGTTACCAGATGGATCAATCTCTTGTTCTTTAATTGTCCATTCATATTTATCTACAATAATAGAGTCGCCGTTTGATCTTTGAATAACTGGTAAGTTATTTTCATATCTAATTACCTTACCGATAGTTCCATTTACCCACCCCGCTTCCGTGTCTAAATTAGCTAACAAAATAACTTGCGCCCCTATTTTGATTTCGATGGATTTGGCGGCTAGGCAGTTTTTATCTAAAGCCTCTAAATGACGTTGCTCTCCAAATTGTTGCGCATAAAAAAAGACAGACTCTCCATCTAATTTAGACATTTGTAAGGCGTTAAATTCGTCTACTTTTCTATTGATCGGGAATAGTTTAATAGGAGCGATAATATTAGATGGAAGTTTCGCCCCAGTTCGTGCTAAAATGTTTGATATATTAGAAGATTCTCCGAACCGAATGCGGTTTAGTTCTTCGGCGAATACAGGATTAGACTGGCGGAATATTTCACTTAAATTAATAATAGACAACTTACTTTCTTGGAAAGCTCTGGATTCAAAAACCAGACCGTCCGATTCATTAAGATGTCCATTTTTAAATACTGGAGGTAATTGCAAAAGATCGCCAAACAGAACCAACTGTACCCCGCCAAATGGTTTATCATTAAACCGAAAATACTTAAATACAATATCTAGCTTATCCATGAGATTTGCGCTAATCATCGATATTTCATCAATGCATAAAATTTTAGCATTAGATATTCTAGCAATTGCTTTTTTATTTCTTTTAATATCAGTGATTAAGCTATTAGCATTTTTGTCTGCTAGTCCCACGCCAGCGAAAGAATGGATTGTTGACCCTCCAATAGTTAAGGCCGCAATTCCGGTTGACGCCGTTTTAGCTATGTGAATATTAGATTTTTGACAAAAATCGCATAAAGTTTTAATACAAAACGATTTACCTGTTCCCGCGCCACCAGTTAGTAAGATATTTTTCCCTTTAAAAAACTCTTCAAAAAAACGGCGTTGTCCCGCAGACAGGGTGCCAAATTCCTTGGTTTGTTGGAATTTAACCCATTGTGCGGTCATGCTAAAATGTGAATGACTCATTCAGTGATGATACCGATTATTTCATGGAAGTCAATAATAATAAATTGTGTATATTATTTTACCGTTTTGGAGGGCGGACTTGCACATCATTATCTCTCCTAGAAACATAATGAATGAAAAAATTAAGCAAAATCTCAAAAGAGATAGTATGGAAAATTATTTTCGAAAAAGCTCCGATCCCAATGGCGGTAGTATCAAAATCTGGAACTTTTATAGAAACTAATGAAAAATTCTCTGAATTACTTGGATACTCTGCCGATGAATTTGAATCAAGAAATTTTCAAAGCATCACCCACCCCGATGATTTGGAAAGTGATCTTAATATGGTTCATAAGTGTGTTATTGGAGAGATTGAGTCATACGAAATGGTCAAAAGATACTTGTCCAAAACGGGCGAAGTCATCTGGGTCAAAATTGCCGTGCAAAGTGTTATTGAAGGGGATGCGTTGGTCTGTTTCTACGTTGTTGCAACGCCCGTCCGGGTGGCCAACCCCGAAAAAATCGTTCAAGAAAAGCGATCTTTTAGTTTGTCGTCTTTCTTTATGTCGAATTGGCAAACACTAATTCCTTGGATTATTATTTCAATTGTTACTTTGTACTCGGCGTCGTTTAAAATTTACGACATGTATAAGACCTATCAGAAAATAGAGCAACAAAATACTAAATAGACGGAATACTTTTTTTGCTTGACAAGTGATTTTGAGACGATACAATACAAATATGGTTCGCTTCGCTCAAAGATAACCTTACCGCCCTGCGGTTTCGGTGCCTCGTTCCTCGGCTTTAAATACCACCTCCTTTAATGGTTCCTCAAGGAACCAATGAAACTTGCGTTTCTATCCGTATGGAAAAAAAGTTTTACTTTTTTACTTGACACTCGTTTGTTAACGAGGTAGTATATAATAAGTGATCGCTTCGCTCAATTAATAAACCTGCACGCTTCGCGTTTGGTTATTCTTCGTTCCTCAGAATATAACGATCCCCTTCCCTTAACGGTTTCCCGTCGGGAAACCAATCCCAAATTCTTTGGGAGTAGGAAAACTCCATTATAAATATTTCTCTGCCAGCTTAAAAAATGTATACAATAGCCCGGACGTGCCCGATCCAGCGAATGCTATAATTAGCCCGGAATGAATATTTGGAGACGTTGCACTGCATAAGTATATTATAATTGAAGCCCAAAATCCCGTACAAAAGGCGCAGTCTAACATTGGCTTCAACCAGCCGGTTCGTAAAAAAGCAGTAGGTTTACCTCGCATCAAAATGAAGGTAAGACCAAAACAGGCTAATAAAATCATATTAATTGTTTAACGCCGTTGGAAAGCGCCAGAGCCTCCGCGAGTGAGATTTGAATTACATTATTAAAATCATCATAAATAAAGATTTTATTTCCATCTTTTTCTACAATCGGGCATTTGCCGCCGCAACAAATTTTAATGCTTGATTGGTCTAATTTTTGGTAGACTACATCTTGATCTTGCTGTATCATACTATAAATGTTTTACACTTTTATGCCGAAGGCAAACGTCGTCGGACCAGAAAATGCGGCTTGTGTTGTATATCGTATCGCTACAAAATTATCAGATAGAAATAAATTTTATTTTTATCGCGCTTCTTCAGCGGAGTTAGCTAGAAAAGAATTTTTAAAGGCGTATCCTGAACGCGAAAAACATATTATTGCCGTTAAAGAATTCAATAAGGTATAATGTTTTTTTTGAGTGTATATATCTATTATGACTGATTCCCAAATTGTACAAATATTACACGATGAATTCCGTAAAGATCCTCGATTTAATAGAAATCAAATAGCTATAAAATATAATTTTAACTATCAACGACTAATTAAATTGGCGTGTGCCGAGGGTTTAAACAAGCCCCTTTATCGTGTAAACGAAAATTTTTTTGAACAAATTTCGACAGAAAATCAGGCTTATTGGCTCGGGTTTTTATACGCAGATGGATGCTTAACAAGAAACAATGGAATAAATTTGCTTTTATCTTCTGTGGATCGGGATCATTTGTTGCAATACAAAAATACTTTACAAGCAGAAAATCCAATTGAGGACAGAGTAGACGGAGGAAAGGGCAATTCCAAAATACGAATAACCAGCGCAAAATTATTTCATGATTTAAAATCCCTTGGATGCGAACCCCAAAAAACATTCACTTTAAAGTTTCCAAACGTCTCACAGGTTCCGAGACATTTAACAAGACATTTTATAAGAGGTTATTTTGATGGTGATGGTAGCGTTTGGGAGTCCAAAACTCATCACGGTAAATACAAACAATTACAGTGTAGTATTACATCCACGACACAAATGATCGATGAAATCACGAAGGTATTATATGATAATGGGTTGACTAACATAGAGATTTCTAATCATCCAACTTCCGAAGGAATTTCTATATTAAAGATACGCCGGAATAACGATGTTATTAAATTTTATAATTATTTGTATAACGGATCGTCTGTGTTTTTACCGCGAAAAAAACAAAAATTTTTGAATTTTAAATTAACTGATATTATACCACAAGTACAAATTATTCGTGACGTAATTGCACGTAATTTTATGTCTGTTCAATTTAGCTCGTTAGACATAAAAAATAAAACAACTTTTTCTTTGAACACTATTCAAAAGATATTATTATCATTAAACAATAGCGGATTTATTATAAGGGTAGGCAACAAAAAGCGGTTATTTTTTTATGTTATCAACAAGAAATCGACTTAGTGCTTCTAGAATAAAAACTTTTGAGTCTTGTTCGTATTTATACTATGCGAAATATCTCGCCAAAATACCTGACCCATCTAACGAAGGCGCATCTATAGGGACAGTTGTTCATGAAGTATGCGAGATATTATTTAATAAACAAAAATATAGCAGTTTAGTTACCAAAATAATTACAACAAAATCTTTTCCATCGTCTATTGTGCGGATTGTTTCAATAAAATTGAAAAAAAATAAGTTTTTTTCCAAGGAAGCCGTTACAAAATGTTTATCATGTTTGCTAGTAGCCCTAGAAAATGATTTCTGGTTTGATGGAGCGGATAAAGTTTATAAAGCCGAAAAGGAATTTTTATTAGACTCAGAGCGGTTTTTATTATATGGGTTAATTGACAAATATGCCTTATTTAAAGACTCTGATGGAGTTTGGAGGGCTGATATTCGAGACATGAAAAGTTCAAAAAATAAATTTACGGAGGCAGAACTTGATTTTAATATTCAGGCTATTTCGTATATTTTAGCTGTTAAAAAAATGCATCCCGAAATTGATGTGCTAAGGTCTTGTGTGAAATTTATTATGCTTCAATTCCCGGACAATCCACTTCAAATTGTCCGTTTAAAAAATGAAAGTCAGTTACGTGGTTTTGAATTATACCTAGAAGCCACCCAAAAAAAGGTCGATGATTTTACTGTTGAGTCTCGTCTGAGTAATTTAGCTGCAAGACAGGATTTTCCTAAAGACGGAGAGGGTTTTAAGGGTCGATTATTATGTGGGTTCGCTAAAACGAAAGGACAACTCAAAAAAGATGGGACAAAAATGTTCGCGTGCCCGTATAGATTCGATTTTGATTATTATGTATTAATAGATACTAATGGTAAAATAGTCGAATCTAGTTATACTCCGATAGTAGAAAAAAATGGATATAAATGCGAAAAAAGATATCACGCTGGATGTGAGGCGTTTATTAAAAACAAAATACCAATAAATACGGTTAATAACGAAGACGATTTTTTATGAGGATTGGAATTATTGGGTCCGCTGGACGAAAAGGGGATTTAGGGTTTATTGATAAAGACAAGTATAAAAACATTGTACGATCTTTTAAAGATAAAATAAGTGAAATATCGGGCGGTAAACCGGCCACTTTAGTAAGTGGCGGCGCGGCAGTAATTGATTTTATTGCTTGTATTTTGCACCAACGAAATCCAGATCAATTTAATATAAAATTATATTTACCGGCAGAATTTGATTTTAATAATCAATATTTTGTCGGCGGGCCAACGGCTGATGTAGCAAATTTTTACCACCGCATGTTTTCTGAAAAAATGGGGAAAAATAAAGATTTAACTTTAATAAGAATGGCAGACTGTCTGATACACAATCACACTAAATACGAAGTCCATAAAGGATTTTTAGAGCGAGATAAAGTAATAGCCGATAATTGTGATATTTTATTAGCCGCAACATTCGGCAACAAAGAAAAATTAAAACCGGGCGGAACTAAACATACTTGGGATTGTTTTGGCAATAGAGGCCCAAAGTTTCATCTTGACTTACATATACTAGATTGGTATTCTCATTGAATGAAAATTTGTATCTATGATCCAGATCAAGGTCTTTTTGTATCTCCCGTTTTTTCTTCATTTGAAGGCGCGGAACGCTGGTTAGAAGAAAACTACGATGATATCAATGGTCTTAGAATCTTTGATATCGGACAAGAAAGAAAAGTGTCATTTTCAAGAAAATTTAAAATCCATGAATCCAATTAAAATCGTTTTATGTCATCCTGACGCTAAAGTTCCTTCCGACCAAGGAATGGAACGGAATGCCGGGTATGACTTGTATGCCTGTTCCAATACTGTGATTAGATCAAAAACTCATGGTTTAGTATCAACTGGGATTAAAATACAGTTACCGGCAGATAAATATGGTAGAATTGCTCCGCGATCAGGGCTTGCATATAAACATGGAATTGATGTGTATGCTGGAGTAATTGACGCGAATTACGTTGATGAAGTTGGTGTTATATTGTATAACTCTGGAGATAAAGACTTTTATGTACAAAAGGGCGATAGAATCGCTCAATTGATTATAGAAAACTACTATAAACCCGGGTTTGAGGTCGCGTCTCATTTAGATACTACAGATAGAATTGGCGGATTCGAATCAACCGGAAGATAAGAAAAGATTAGAATGACTACCAGAACAAATAAAAGAGAAAATATTTATGATGTTTATATCGGACGCGGTAGTATTTTTGGTAATCCTTATGTCATAGGAGTAGACGGGTCAAAAGAACAAGTTATTGCGCGATATAAAGAATGGTTTAAATTTCTTTTAAGGGATCGTATATTTAAAGAATCTGTTTTAAAATTAAAAGACAAATGTTTGGGATGTTTTTGTAACGACTATGAACCGTGTCACGGAGACGTAATTATTCAATATTTAGATGATAACTCCAATTTTTAAATCTCATTATTCTTTACAGGGTCGGAGTATCCTTACTCTAGACAAAGACACAGAAATTAAACCTAATTATCCCGTTTCTATTGGCGGTATAGTTGATGATTATGAGTTAAAAGAAGTAACTCTAGTAGAAGACGATTTCGCAGGATTTTTCGCGGCTTATCAACTATTTGATAAATTAAAAGTCAAACTGAAATTTGGTTTGGTTTTTACTTGCATTAATAAACTGGACGAAAAAAATGAGGCAGAGGAATCTAAGATTTGGGTTTTTATGAAAAACTCTGCCGGATACAAAGATTTATGCCTGTTATGGAATATTCAATCATTAAATAAAGAGGCGTTTTATTATCACCCTCGTATTTTGTGGGACGATTTGCGTAAAAATTTAACACCCAATTTGCAGGCCGTCTTACCACCTTTTGATTCATTCTTGCATAAGAACCAATTCCATCGCGGATCAATTATCCCAAACCTTCCAGATAATATCATTTCTACCTATATGGATAAAACAGAACTCGCTTGGGGTGACGAACTCAAAGAATCTATTTTAGAATTTGATAAGAACGCCCAAGAAGTAAGTATGATTTATTATCTAAAAGATGACGACTTTTTAGCTTGGCAAACCATGAAATGTATCTATCATGGCGGGACGGCAGAAAATCCCAATTTAGAGTGGGGTCGGAGTAATAGATTTAGTTTTGAATCGTATTTGCGTAAAATTGGGAAAACTTTATAATATGGACGACGACCAACTATTAAGATTTAAAAAACCATTACGATTCCTAAGTGTGGATTTCGAGACGGAGGGCCTATCCCCCAGATTTTCAAAACCTTGGCAGGTAGGATGGACGCTTACAGAAAATGGTAAAATTTTAGAAAGCAAACAATATCATCTTCAAATACCCGGATTAAAGGTCGGGGCGGATGCGGCTAGAATTACCCATTTTAATTTATCCGATCATAATAGATTAGCCCGGCCACCAGAAGAAGTATATGAAGAAATTTCTAAATTATGGTTTGACGAGTCGATTTTTCTGGTATTGCAGAATTTTTATTATGACTTCAATATGATGAAGAATCTGGAAAGAATTATTGGTATAGATAGATGGTATAATTTAAACCATCGTGTGTATGATACTATTGCTTTATCTAAGGCTTACAAACTAGGGCTGACTCCTCCAAAAGATAGAAAAGACTATATTAAATGGCAGTTTAGTATGTTGAATTTTAAGCAAAAGGGATTGAAAACAAGTTTAGGGTTGATGTGCCGAGAGTTTAATATAGAATTTGATGAGGGAAACGCTCACGAATCCCGGTACGATACAATCAAAACGGCAGAATTATTTCAAAAACTTATTTGGGCTGTGAGAGTCTATTAATTATTTATGTTTGAATCTGAACAATATTCCTTTCCTTTGCTTAATTGGGTGCGATTTCCATCCATCGAAATCGATAAAAAACAAAAAAAATCAGTTGGCTTAGAAGAAAACGCAACGAATTTTGAGTTTTTACAATCTCTTTCTCGTCAGGCGTTGTCGAAAACCGGTTTCGTTAACGATAAACGATACAACGACCGATTAGAATTCGAACTTAACTTGGTAAACAAACTAGGATTTACTGATTACTTTCTTTTAGTATGGAAAGTAATTAATAAAATGAAAGAGCTAAATGCCTTTCTTGACTATGGGAGAGGTTCAGCGGCCGGGAGTTTAGTTTTTTATGTTTTGGGGGTGACGGGAGTAGATCCAGTTAAAAAGAAATTATTATTCGCCCGCTTTATTTCCGAGGTTCGCGCTAAAAGCACGGTCATCGATGGCGTTACGTACGTCGCTGGCGATTTAGCCCCAGACGTTGATTTGAACTTGGGCGGAGCTAGGGATGAAATTATTAAATGGTTAAATAAGGAATATAATGGTAGAGTATGTCAAATTTCTACTGTTGGGACTTTGAGCGGCAAGTTATTGATTAAAGACGTGTATAAAATCAATGAAAACGTAGATGAAACGGAAGCTCAAAGGGTAGCAAATCTTGTAGAAAAGGTATTCGGTATTGTAGAAGATATCGAAAAAATGCCAGAGAAAAATCCTGAATTTAAAGAGTGGTCTCAAAAACATAAAGAAACATTTGAAATTGCTCTAAAACTAAGAGATTTAATACGCCAAAAGGGTTCTCATGCTTCGGGCTATTTCATCGCGTATGATACCTTAATGGGTAATTATCCATTGGATTTATCGAAAGACAAAACACCTATTCTAAGTTATGAAATGTCTACAGCCGCTCAACTTGGTATTAAATTGGATTGTCTTGGTTTGACAACAAACCAAATTATTCAAGAAATTTTGGATGATATCGACGAGACCATTGAGGAAATAAATCCTAAATTAGAGAATGACGAATTGATTTATGGACAATACCAACATGGAACTTTATTGAGATATGGATTGTATCAAATTAGTGCCGATTGTGCTTATAAAGGATTATTAGCAATTAAACCCAAGAATCTTGATGAGTTAACTGATTTAAACGCCATTGCACGGCCGGGAGCCTTGTCTTATTTAGATGGATATGTTAAAGGCGATAATCCATGTCCGCACCCCGCGTTTGAAACAATTTTGCGGCCAACTCGTAATTATTGTTTATATCAGGAACAGATGATTCAAATGGCGGTCGCCCTTGGGTTTAGTGCCGAAAATGGAGAGATTCTTAGAAGGGTAGTCGGGAAAAAGAAAATCGATGAAGTTAAATTATGGAAAGAAAGAGTCTATGAAACCTGTCAAAAAAACGGGTTTAATAAAGATATTGGTGATTTATTTTGGAAGATCTTAGATGATTCTTCAAAATATTCGTTCAACCTGTCGCACGCCGCTGCCACGGCAAGTCTTTCTGCTCTAACAACTTATCTCAAATATAAATATCCTATTAAATTTTATACAGCTTGCTTAAATAATATTGAACATTTCCCTAATCCCCATGAACATTTATCTGAAATAGCTAAGGAGCTTCCATTTTTTGGTATTAAACTGTGCCCACCCAAAATAAATAATTCAAGCTCTAGATATACTTACAATGGCGATACAATATTTATGCCCATTACCTCTATTAAAGGTATTAGTAAAAAAGCTATTGATAAATTAAATCGATTCAAGGTTCAGTCTTCTAACAAACTAGATATTTTTAGGGCGGGCGATGAAGCAAATATTCCGCGAAATATTTTTTCTGCTTTAGTTTTAGCTGGCGGTATGGATGAGTTTTTAAATGGAGCTTCTCGGAGTCGGCTATTATTAGAGTATACTTTATGGAAAAAATTAACCGATAAAGAAAAAGAATTATGCAGTAATGTTTTTGAGAAATTCGGAAAAGATCTTTTCTTGTGCGTGAAAGAGTTAAACGAAAATCTAAAAGATGATAAGGGAAAACCTTTAATTCAAGATTCCAGACGGCAAACAGTGAAAGATTTTATTAATCCGCATTGGAAATTATTTAAGCAAAATGAAGCGAATGTGGATATCGCCTATTATTTCTTTGAAAGAGAGTTACTAGGATTTGCATATAGTCGGACGTTACTTGATATTTATAAATCAAAAGTTCCTGATCTATCTACTTTACAACAAGTCTCCAATGGCGACGATAAGGAACATTTTCGATTTATAGGTATTATTGAAGAAGCCAAACGAGGCGTAAGTAAAAAGGGCACCAAATATTACAAAATGGTAATTTCTGATGAAACTGAAAAGAAGACTATTTTTATGTTTTCAACAGCCCGGCAAGATACAATCGGGAATTGTGAAAACGTTAATGGAAGATTACCGGCCGAAAACGACATTGTAATTTGCTCTGGACAAAAGAATGGCGATAGTGTATTCTTGGATTCATGCGGCGTCCAAGATATTTCGGTATGGTTAAAAGTATCTCAAATGCCCGATTAAATTTATGTCACACTTTAAAAGAAACGAAGTAGGTTTAGTAGAAGGTATTAATTACGTCTATACTTCTGATGGAAAAATAGATTGGAAAAAAATGTTCCTCCCAGAGCATTTATACATCAAACCAGATTCACATCAAAAGGTCGCCGATGAATTAGGTAAACCAATTGAGGCTATTTCTGTAACAGAAGTGCCCGATAAATATTTAATTTCCACTTTACAAGGAGCCCGTTATTTATGTACATTACGTGGGGTTGAATCGGTATCGTATAATGTAATTACGGCGTCTTTTGATTATGCGGCAGTACAATGTGTTATTAAATTTTTACCTAATTATGAATTTCCTAAAGGTTTAGAATGGTCTGATACTGCTTCCGCTTCGCCTAGAAATACCGAGAAATTCATGACTAATTATTTGGTCGAAACTGCAACTAATAGGGCTTTCTGTAGGGCCGTGCGGGCGGCTTTGAATATTCCTGTTGTCTCTGTCGAAGAATTGTCCGGCAAAAACGATAAAGGCCAATCTTCATTAGAAAATGACGCGGATACCGAATCCTCTAGCCCAATGAGAGATTTAGTTATTAACGCTTTAAAGAAACAGGGTATTACAAAATATGCCCAAATTGTAGATCGTTACAATGGTAAAATTGATGGATTAGATTTGACTAAATATAAATCTGTAAAAGAGATTCCTAATAGCGAATTACTCTCTCTCCTTGGGGCTTTAAAATGACGAAACAACAAATAATTTCTCGTTTTGTTTATAAAGAACGTCTTCGATCTAGTTTTGACTGGGCTAGGGAAATGAAAATTCTCAAAGGGTTAATGCAAGAATATCCAGAATTACCATTTTGGGAAAATGTGGATTTAGGGTTTCACTTAAACTCGCTAGCATGGTTTAAATCAGAAGACGGAATTAATAAATTGGCGACTTTGTATTTCGAGTATAATCAATTCCGGGAACGTTTCAAATCTCAATTAAAATAATTTATGCCTCCAAAAGAAAAAATAGAAAAGACAGATACAGTTAAAAACGTACTAGCTGCCTTATTAAACGGCTATAAAGACGACCATTTTAATTTCATTCAAAATGAACCAAAGCGTATTTCGACCGGCTCATTATTATTGAATCAATCTGTGGAATTAAATAGCGGGTCTGTTTTACGATTATGCGGCCCAACTAGCGCGGGTAAAACAAGTGAAGCTTTCTTAATTTGTCAAAATTTCCTTAATACAATGCCCAACTCTAGAGCATTGTATATCAAGGCCGAAGCGCGATTAAGTACGAATATCCAAAAGCGAGTAGGATTAAAATTTACTACCAACGCGGAAGAATGGGATGTTGGCACCGTCTTTGTATTGGAATGCAATGTGTTTGAAACCGTTGCAGAAACTATTAAAGCCTTATTAAAAGAAGCTTATAACCAAGGTCAGACGCTTTGCATTATTTTAGATAGTTTAGACGGATTAATTCTGAAAAATGATCGTGATACTAAAGCTATCGGGGAGGCTGTTAAAGTTGCGGGCACAGCTTTATTAACCAAATTAATGTTCAAACAATTGGGTTTACCTATCAATAAATATAATGCGTTACTGATAGTTACCTCTCAAGTCACCGCCCATATTAAACTTGACCCTTACGCGAAAGAGGCCCCTCGGGTTATTCAAGGTAGTGGCGGCAATGCGTTGAACCATCAAGCTGATTATATTCTAGAATTTCAGCCTAGATATAATTCCGATTATATTTGCGAGAACCCCAATGAAAAGCCGAGCGATACTAATCCTATTGTTGGCCACTGGTGTAATATTAAGATTCTCAAATCGGCAACTGAAACTGACGGACAAACTATTTCTGTACCAATTAAACGTGGGCGCGTGGGCAATGCAATCTGGCTAGAAAAAGAAGTCGTAGATTATCTTATGTCCAATTCTTTGATTACAAAGAAGGGCGCTTGGTTTAAAGTAGACGACAACCTTAGAAAACAATTGTTGGATAAAGTTCAAGTAGACGTTCCAGAACAAATCCAAGGCATGGCCTCCGTCTATGAATTTTTTGAAAAGAATCCTCCAGCAGTTAATTATTTGAGTCAATTATTCCAAAAATGATCGTTACTAGGTGGAAGGGTGGTAAAAAAGTCGTCATTCCGATTAATAAATATCTTATTAATTGGGATAAATCTCCAAGCCAAGGACAACAAATTTTACAGAATTTTTTAGTTACTTTTTGGCGTAATGATATCGTTATCGCCGAAATGAGAATTCCCGGATGCCTAAAACGATTTGATATAGTAAATTGTAACAAAAAAATTATTGTTGAGTATTCTCCATTAACGCATCATAATACTTATAATAAATTTTTCCATCGATCCAGAGCTGGATATTTAAAATCTATTAAATCTGATGCCGAAAAAGCCGAATGGGCAGAAAGAAATGGATTTAAACTCGTAGAAATAGTAGAAAAAGATTTACCCCTTTTGTCTCGAGACTATTTCTATAAACAATTTGGCGTCCAACTGTAGTGTAAATAACTAATATGTCTAATAAAAGGGATTTTAATAAACTCATGTCTAAAATTAGAAGAAACCCATACGAAATACCTCCTAGTCTAATTAAACAGCTACAAGAACATACCGGAGGGTTTTTATTATGTGCTTTAGATAATCTTGGAAATACTAAATTCTATGAAAATTTTGATAATGCCGCGATTCGTGATGCCGTAGAATTAAAATTATTGCAAATTCTTGCCGCGAAGGCGGAAAAAATGAATCAACAAATTATTGACGCAATATCAGATGATGATACAATAGATCCATCAGATGATTCATCCAACGAATAGGAATAAAAATGGCTGAACTGTTTTCATTATCAATTGAGCGCCATTGTTTGGCGTCTCTTGTCAACCACTCCCAAAAATATCCCGATATCGTATCCTTTATTAAGGAAGATACATTTTTTCATCCGGTACATCGGATTATCTTTCGGGTTATATCGCAATACTTAAATAACAAAGAAAAATTAAATACCGCATTAATTGCTAATAAGATTAAATCTTTAGGCATTACTTCGTTTGAAGAATTGGATATTGAAAAATATATTCAGTCTTTTAGTGCAATTAAAACTCCTTCTGAAGCATTTAAAAGTTTCTTTGATGAAATTGCTTTATTGAAAGTGAAAAGGGATTTAATGTCTTTAAGTAAAGACATTGCAAATTCCGTATCCGCGAATAATGACACTACAATTGCTGGATTAATTCGGTCTGTAGACGATATTTATGCAAACGGAATCAATCGCAGCATTTTTCATACAGACGGTCCAATTAATATTGCTCAAGGGTTAGACGCATTTGTTGAGGGGATTGCTGAGAATCCACCAGATCCGCACCGGCATATGTTCGGACCTTTCCGAACAATTAATAATTTATTAGGAAGTTTGCATCGACCGGGTAATATTACGTGTATTGGTGCTCGCTCCGGTGTAGCTAAAACGACATTATCTTTATTTTATAATCTGCATTTAGCCTTAACTTATAAGGTTCCTATTCTGTGGTGCGATTTTTCAGAAATGAGCGCCGATGAGTTACGTTTAAGGCTGGCGGCTTGCTTGACTGGTGGGCAAATTCCTTTATACGCTATCGAACACGGCACTTGGTCATCGAATCCCAAACAACGCGATTTAATTAAATCAGTCTGGCCAAAAATTAAAGATTTACAAATCCATTATGTGGATATTGGCAGAATGTCGGAGACGGATTTGTTTTCGTATGTTCGTCGATATAAACTGAATCATGTTGGTAGAGATAATCCTTTTATTTGGGTGTTGGATTATTTGAAGCCGTTTGATTGTTCTAATTATGATGCTCCAGAATGGAAACAGATGGGCCATTTCATTCAACATGTTAAATCCTTTCTTCCAGAAATTAACACGTCATTATGGACGGCCCTGCAATTAAATCGTAGCGGTATTACGACAGGAAAATCTTCTGCACAGGTCGATGATTCAGAGGCAGCATTTTCCGTTTCCGACCGCATTATTCAGCAGTGTTCACATGGTTTCGTAATCCGAAAAAAATTGAATGAAGAGTTAGAAAGGGAGCAAAATAAATATGGCAATATGATAATGAAATGGGTTAAATGCCGTCATTTAGGTCAAAATCCACAACGGGCGATTGATAGGGTAGAAATGCCCGATAAAAAACAAAAAGAAAATTATGTTAACCTATTAAGCCGCAGTTTTTATTTTGAGGATGTCGGCGACTTGGTAGATCAGGTCGCTAGTGAAAATAATATTGTTACTATGCAAGACGATCAAGATGACGGCAGTTTGCCCTTATGATTTGGCTACTTATTGGGATCTTGCTTATTATAAAACGATATGGAAATCAAAGAACTTCTTGAGAAGTTAGGGTATACATTGCGCCCTGATACTAATGGTTGGCGGGCGCGTCGCCTGTACGCAGAGGGCGATAATGATACCGCATTAAAAATTTACAAAGACGGCTGGTGCCAAGATTTTGTCGAAAACACCCGTTTTCCTTTAGATACTTTAATTAAAAAAACTTTACGATTGGATTCGGACAAAGATGTGGCTATATGGAAAGCTAATAATCAATATAATCTAGTCTTACAGGCCGAAACATTACCGCCAATCAAAATGAAGAAAACTTATAACAAAGAATCTCTAACTAAATTAGTCCCAGACTATTCTTATTGGACTAGCCGCGGCATTTCAGAATCAACTATAAAACCATATTTAGGAGGCATTTCTAATACTGGAGGTTCGAAAGGGCGGTTCGCTTTTCCAATTTTTGATTCTAAAAATGATTTAATTGGATGCGCGGCGAGAGATATAACTAATACTAAATCAAATAAATGGAAATTATTTGGCGATAAATCAACATGGGTTTATCCAGCGTTTGTAAATAACAAGCAGATAGGTTCATCCAAACAAGTCATTTTGGTCGAAAGTATTGGGGATATGTTAGCTTTAAATGAATGTGGGATTATGAATGTTATTGTCATGTTTGGGACCGCAATTAGCTTCGCTATTATTAATTATATTATTTCCCATGATGCTAACGTAATCATTTCTACAAATAACGATTCAGATTTTAGAGATAGTACCGCTGGAAATGAAGCCGCCCAGAAGATCAAGGATAAGTTATTAAAATATATTGATAAACACAAAGTAAAGATTATTTTACCCGACAAAGCAAAAGACTTCAACGAGCAGTTGACATCCGCGGGAAGAGAGTCTATACTTTGTTTGTATCGATGAAAAAGGCAGTTACAAATAAATGTTCTTATTGTGGGAAATTTTCTTCATTTAAAAAGAAATATGTGATTTACGAGCCAGACTCAGCTATGACTTACGAAACGCTCGATGTTATTTGCGCGAAGTGTTATCAAAAATGTAAAATAAATTAATCAGAATGAATACTATTTTAATACCAATTATTATTACGATTGTTGCCGCGATCATTACGTTTATTACGTTTAGCCGAGAAAAACCTTCTCAGTTTGGGTTGCCGGTTATATCGTGTATAGCTGGAATTTGTGCGCTTGGCGTTATTATTACCACATGGACGACTTATTTGTTGCTGTATGTTTTCAAATAAAATCATGGATTGTGAATTAGAAATATGTCATAACATAAAAAGAGAAGTCTTTTATGATATTAATTCAGATCGACTTTCAAATATCATTGCCCAGTTTAGCCTTTTAGGATATGAATTAGTTGATTTAATTAAGACTAGTAATGTTGGAGAACAAAATAGATACACCGTTATTTTAGAAAAAAATGTATAATCCAAAAGATATTTTCACTAAAGATGGTTATGTTCAATATCTAGCACATATTCAGAATATTGAAACCGCCATTAATTATATTCATGGCCACACGGACGATCTACATCTTGGGGCTTTAGATACGAACCAATTAGATTTATGGTATCAGTTTGTAGCAACGTTTGACAGATTAAAACCAATTTTAGAAAATGGCGACGGAGAAACAGATTAATTTAGTTGCGGACTTATCCCGGCTTCCCTTAGATAAAATGGTATTAATTTATCATAAGAGAAAAATATGGGGGCATGGAGAATTTTTTCGGTGGACGGAGGATTCTATGGGAGAAAAAGCCGACAATCAAATTTATTGTAATTTTCACTCCCCCGAGTGTTGTCTTATGGGCACAAAAGTAGAAAATTTTCTATATTGGATGGCTTTCCCAGAGATTCCACAATAATGATGAACAACGTCGAAAATAATTTAGGATTAATTTTAGAACGATTATATTTAGATACTGTATTTAGTTCTAATACAAACGATTTAATTAATCACGCTGACTTTAAAAAAATAGCTTCGTGCGGAAAGAAAATATCTTCCGGCCTAATTTTTTATCTTGACCATTTTCCGACGCAAGTTATTTGTTTGTTGGAGGCTATAAATCCCGACAAATACCCATATAAAACTGTAGATGACGCAATCCAATACTGGAAATCAAAATGAAATATTATTTAGTTATAGCTGGATACAATTATTATCCGGGCGCGGGGACGGACGACTGGATTGGAATATTTCCAACACTCTCCGAGGCCCAAGACGCAGAAATAAAAGCTTATAAAAATGGGCGAGAGTGGGTTGAAATCGTTGATCTTAAAGAATGGATTTTTCAAGAGAAAAGAAAACAATGACCGAAAATAATGCTAGAGAGATACTAAATAACGCACCCAATTATCATCAATTAGAAGAATTTCCTAGCGGAAGATTAACGTTTTTGGCCGAGGCTTTCGGCGTTTTACCTTATGAAGAAGCCTTACCGCTATTACAACAGTGTCTAAAACATGACCGCCCAATTGTTAGAGAAGGGGCTATATATGGGCTTTCTAGTTTTATTGACAGGCCAGAAGTCCGTGCTATACTACTTGAAGCCCTAAATACTGAAACATCTAGCCCAATAATAGATATTATAACAGAAATACTAAAAAAACAATGACTAAAATAAATTTATCTGATTTTCGAAATAAATTACAAGAGGCTAAATATTGGAATAGCTCCGGTGATGATAAAACAAAATGTATTCGTGAACTTATCAGTGCGCTAGAAAATCTAGCCAACTCTATCTCGAACCATTATCATTACGGACCCGAAGACCATTCATCAAATGACTAAAATCACATTAAAACAATTCATCCATATGATTTTTGGAGCTAAAGACTCTACAAAAGTGTCTTTTAGACAATCTGTAGAAGAATGGGCTACAAAAGGAATGAGTGCTGATGATATTTCTATTTATTGGGACGGTTGTGAACTATCAATTTGTAATGAGTTATATCCAATAGGCGATCAGTTCGATTCTTTTATTCTACAAAAGGGCCGTGATAAAGTTTATATAGTAGATCTTCGATCAAAAAGTTATTGGTTTTTATCCTTTAAACTAAAGGGAAAACAACTAATTCGCAACAAAAAATATCGTGTTATTGATTTTTACTCATGAACTTAATTTACTTGAACCCTAAGTTTTGTGCCGGTAAAGCCCCAAAATATGTTTTGCCAAAAGAAAACAACAGTATTTGGGTTAGCGGCGGGGCTATTCGGCAATGGGTTTTTGGTGATGAACCCGCTTCTGATATCGATCTATTTTTTAAAAACGCAGACGTTTTTCATACAGAAATCGATCGTTTAGATAAACACAATTTCAAAAGGTTAAACTCCGCCAATCATTTAGTATCGTTTGATTATCATGGCCAATTGCTACAATGTATTTGTTATGATTACTTCGATTCAACTGAACAACTATTAGATAGTTTTGATTTTAATGTTTGCCAATTCGCTTGGACTGGCGGAGATATTATTACTACTGCCGAAGCCCTTTTAACCACGAGTCGTAAACAATTAATGGTGCATAAGATCGCCCCTGACTTAGCCGCCGATTCATTACGTCGAGCTTTTAAATATCAATCTAAAGGATATAAACCCTGCCTTGGAACAATCAGGGATTTGGCCAATTCGTTCGTTGGCGTCACAAAAGAACAAATAGAACAACAAATAACAATTAGCCCCGGAGGCGGGACTAGGATTGTTGGGGTCGATTAAAAATGAAGCAGAAACCAACCAGAGTAGTCCGGGCATGGTTTCAGAAGGCTTTAAAAAAAGCTTTGGATGAAGAATTTTCAGAGGTTTTGAAAGGGAAGACAAAACCCATGAGTATATCATACAAACAACACCGAGAAATAAAAATATTTAATAGCGGGTTAGTGGCGACAATCTACGTTAAAAATGATATAAAACTAACGGAAAAAGAAATCGATATCCCCGGGCCTGTCTCTAGATATGCTTTTGAAGAACGTTGCCCGCACGGATATGTATTTCCCGACGACATAGATTTAGATTATGGTATTACTTTGAAAAACCTTCATCTTGTAAAAAAGAATTTATGTCCGGATGGATGTTTTAAAGTTGAAATTAAAGGGGTTTTGTGATATGATTATTTTAATCACTTATATTGATCCTGAAACCAATGTTAAAACAGTTAGTCACGGCGTAAATATTATAAACGGTCAAACTATTGTTATTCCAAATTTACCTTTGTCTTATTATAATTGGATGTGGGATTTGGAAATAGGGGAATATGTTTTAGCATGAATGCTTGCGAACACTACATTATTACTTATCATGAGATAGAAGAGGAAAATTGGATGACTGGCGAAAAATATCGCACAGAGGTCCCAGTAGAAAAATCTTTGTTGGTAGATATTGATCTACATAGATATAAATGTATGAAATGCGGCCATATTGGATACTACTCTGGAGCCGCGAGACAATATTATGAAGATAAAATTAAAAGTGATATTAAAGGACTAGATAAATAAAAAATATGAATGTTAGTTTAATACAACGACCAATCAAACCGAAACGCCCTAGTAAAAATGATAGCCCGCCACTGGATAAAATTACGGTTACTAAAATACTAGTGTTTAATGAAAACACTAAAAAGTATGAAGCGATTGACTATAAAAACTGTCCAGACGCGTTTAACGGAGACTTAGATTCTTTCAACTGTAATGAATTAGAGGCGTATTACGTCTGGGATATTGATAGAATTACTTATCAACAGATGATGAACGTCTATCGTGATTGTAATTTTCCCGCCGATGATTTTATAATAACGCCACAGTATAATCGAGATGGTTATTATGAATATACTACTATTGAATATCAAATTCCTGATCCTGATTATAACAAAAAGTTAGAAGTCTTTCATGATCGTTTTACAGATTACGAACGGCAATTACGGCAATATTATGAGGACTTAGCCGCGTATGAGGGAATCAAGAAAGAAAAACGGCGCGAAAAATTAGAACAAGAATTAAAATCCTTAAAAGAAACGTAAGTGGTTTAAATACAAATACATATGAACGACAAAATCAATCATTGTTTAGCCGAAACACATAAACACGTTAGGCGAGTCCAGCATTATCTTAATCTTTTCGTTAAAGACCTGATTAATCGTGGCGAAAATCATGATAATAGTAAGTTTGAAGAACCGGAGTTAAGTATTTTTGCTGAGAATACCGAGAAACTAGGAAAAACCCAATATGGTTCCCCTGAATATAAAGAGTTACTAGAGCAAGTTAAACCCGCTATTAACCATCATTATAGTAAAAATGATCATCACCCCGAATTTCATAAAAATGGGATTGAGGACATGGATTTAGTTCAATTATGCGAAATGATAGCTGACTGGAAGGCGGCGACCGAAAGAAATCTAAATGGGAATATTCGTAAAAGTTTAGATATCAATAGTCAGAAATATGATATTTGCCCTCAGTTGAAACGAATATTAGAGAATACTATAAAAAAATATTTGTGACTGCCAATCATATGTTATTCTTTACGTTTTGTTTTTGTCATAGTAGTATTCTATATGACAAAATATCCACAAAGAGAAGACATCACCAATAAAAAGTTCGGAAGGTTAACCGCAATACGCCCTATTGATAAACGAAATAGGACTTGGCGTTGGGAGTGCAAATGCGATTGCGGTAACATTACTATTGGAATTATCTCAAAATTAAAAAATGGGTGTAAAACGTCGTGCGGATGCAAAAGAAAAGAAAATATTAAACCAAAATATAATAAATACCATCATGCGTGGAGCGGATACGAATTAATATCTGGAAGTTATTGGGCGCAAATTCAAAATCGGGCAAAATTAGCTCAATTAGAATTTACTTTAACAGTAAAAGAAATTTGGGACTTATATATAAGCCAAAATCGGCGATGTGCTTTATCTGGGGTCGAACTTTTTTTTAATGCCGACAATAAAAGTATTAGAAAACATAGTCAAACCGCATCGTTGGATAGAATTGATTCCACTAAAGGATATTTAAAAGGTAATGTTCAATGGATTCATAAAGATATTAATTATATGAAATCGGATTTTACAGAGCGAGAATTTATTGATTGGTGCGGGAAAATTTATGAATATAGAAAATTAGCTAGCATCTTGTAAAATTTTTGAGAACACTGTAAGAGAATATTTTATAGAATGAATATGATAAAAAACATTAATAAACATCAAAAACTCGTTAATTCTATAGCCAAACTCCTTTTAGATTTTAACAAGAATAAACCCGGAAATTATATCGCGGATGGGGTCGTATTTGATAGTGTTAATAACACTGTCGCCGTTAAATTTTACAATCATGATGATAACCCGATGTCCATGACAGTTTTAAGCACCAAGCAAAAACATGAAATATAAAGTTATAGCAGAAATCTTAGATGGCGTTATTGCTGCTACAAAATCTGAAATAACGTGTTTTGTTAGTAACGCGTTACACGATGAAAATGATACAAGGGTTAATCCCAAGATTGGAGATACATTATCTGCCGGGACAACCCTTAATGCCCAAATCTATTGGAGCTATTCTAAAAAAGAATGGGACAAAATGGATAAATCGTTTAGAAAACTGTGGAAAAAATGAAAGCACAAAATATTCTCAATTTATCGAAACCAATATCCAAACCTACTTATTTCCGACGGTTTCAGTTTGCTACCGCAGACGATGCTATCAATTTCGCCCGCGAAATTACCAAACTGCAATCTGGCACTCTAGCCACGGTTTCTATCGATTTTTTGGATAGCGAAAATAAGTTAACAGAACTAATAGAAGTAATTTGTCGATATGTATTTGATGGCCCTAAAACTCAATCCGGGTTTAAACGAATAGTTAAAAAATATGTAAATTCAATTATAGACGGATATGCTTATTAAATATTATGGAAATTCGTGAATTAATTAAAGAATTATCAAAATTTGATCCTAATTTAGACGTACATGTATTGGTGTCCGTGCCTCCCCCGCAAAATTGTGGGTGCGATTATTATTGTTATTGTTCTTATACAGAACACGAATTTTCCGTCAATCAAATCAATGAAGTAACGAAATATGATAGAAAGCTAAAAAAACATATAACCACAAGAATTATATTATCTGGTGAGTAAACTATTAAAATGAACGATCAACCCTCTATTGCCGTAGTATATACCGATGAAGGCCCAAGCGGGCCTTGCGGACAGGATTGCGCGACGACTTCTTATTGGACTAAAGTATATTTATTTTATTCGGAAAATGAAGCTCGCGACTGGATTTCTTCTTATCATTGGCCCCGCCGAACAAAATCTAGAATAAGAATATGTTATTTAGATAAAACTTTAGGTGGATATATCCAAACGTTAGAATATCCAATTCATGAAACTAAAACTCCATAAATTAACCCGCCAAGAACTAATTTTATATTGCGAGAGTTTGGATGAAATTGCCGATTTGGCCTTACACGATTTAGAAAAAATTGGAAAAATTTGCAAGAAAAAAACTGGAGAAACAGTAATTGAAGCCGTGAAACGCCTTAAAAAACGGAAGAAAATATGAAAGTATCTTATACTAAAGTTCGTAAAGAATTTAATGCAGTTCGTAAACTCCTAGATAATCAACAGAAGGAACGAAAAAAAATTTTAAGCAAAATTCCGCATTTAAAAAAGGCTTGGCGTTCGGCTTGGGAATGGGATGAGGAACCGTTTTTTGATGATTGTGCGGGTAGATTTGATTATTTGGTTGACGATTTAGAACAACGTGGAGTTTCGTTTACTGACTAAAAATGTTTAAATGGATTAAATGGTGGTTTTGGGAAACTCGCCGATGTCATCATTCTTCTTTTGACAAGTGCCATTCTAGGTTGTATGATTTTGGGCGTCAAAAGGGTTGGTGGTGTTCTAAATGTGGTAAATTACTTTATAGAGCATAATATCCTGACAAAACAATGAACAATTCTTACATAACATTAGTTTTAATTAAATAATTGTATGTTAAAGCGTAAGACTTTTAAACAGGCTGTTGACGCGTTACCTCCGTTAAAAATGTTAACGTCAGATGATAAGTTGCCTTATTATTTTGATTTAATGTGGGATATTAAATATGGGTATCAATTGTTCGAGCATTTAAAAATGAATAATAATCCAGATGTTTATCAAAAACTGGCAGAACACGGATATGATGTTAAAGCAATTAAAAAAGAAGTCTTAAAATGACAATTTACACCATCATGAATCTTTACGAGGCTATTCCCGATGCCACTTTTAGTAATTATCATGATTTAATAGTTTATGTCAGAAGGCATGGTCGGAGCGGAAATCAAATTTTCTTATACGAACTTGACAACTGGAATGACTTTGATAAGATAAAAGATATTAGCGACGCTGTTTATCGGGACGCTTATAATGGATTTGAACATTATAAAGATAAGAATTTTTAAAGCTATATGAAAATATCGAAAAAATTGATTAAAGTTAAACACACAATACGCCGATGCGCAAAAGAGTATGATAGCGAATTTGAAGTGTTTACCGATAATGACGCCAATAATAATGGATATTATTATTTGCATTTTAAGCCGCGTGGCGGTAGCTCATCAGTAGAAGATACTATTTGGATTTTAAATAAGGGAAAAATACGGTATTGTGTTCCAACTAGTTCGGATTGGAAAACTGTAATTTGGATCCCGTTTGACCAAAAATTGAATTATTTAATTCATTCAGAGAAAGAAGTATATTTGATTAAACAATATGAATAATAGATTCAAATTTAGAGTATGGACCGGTTCAACAATGGAATATAATGTTGTCGTTGGTAGATTAGGTTCTTTTTATGCATTACAAGACCCTAACGATTCTGCGTCATTAAATCCAACTTCAAAATATCCAGATAATTGCGCGGTGATACAATATACTGGTTTACAAGATAAAAATGGTGCGGAAATTTATGAAGGTGATATATTAAATCAGATTCTTGACAGTAAACCATGTTATTATATAGTGGAATGGGGAAATAGGCCGGATTATTGCGGCTTTGTCTTGCGCCCCCTAATGAAGAGAGACGGGACATTTAGGATGACAGTTCATGATTTTAAAATCTATCTAGCAGAAGGGTTTGAGATAATTGGTAATATTTATGAAAACCCAGAATTATTAAAATCATATGAGAGAAATTAAATTCAAAATATGGCATAAACTAGCTAAAGAATGGTGCGGAACTATTCGTTTAAATCAAACTATTTCTCATTATGAATTAGACTATGCCCCCGGTGATTTAATATTTCTTGAATATACGGGCTTAAAAGATTCGAATGATAAAGAAATATATGAAGGCGATATTCTTGATTTTAAAGCTAGATATAAACAGCATGGCCCGGTTGAGGTTGTATTTTGGGGCGGGGCATTCGGTTGTATTGTTAAAGATGAGTGCGGCATGCAAGAATTTTGGCAGCTAAATCATATTGTAGAACAATATTATCCAAAAATTGTTGGTAATATTTTTGAAACTCTAATTTTCAGAAACCTTGTGATTAAATAGATTTATGGTATGTAATCATTCATACACATATATACAAACTATTTATGGTGTAGTGAGTTATGGTCGAAATTTTGTAGTTGGGCATAATAATATGTATAAATGTTCGGCGTGCGGAAAATTAAGATGGAAAGTGACCGGCAAATATAATGTTATTAAGAATATTAACTATTGCGGAAAACAATTATCGTTATGGTAAATAAAAAATTTAGAGTTTTTGATTTCGTCTCACGAAAATATGACGATCAAATATACAAAGCCGGGGAACAATTCGGACATCCTTCTTCTGTCGATTGGGTTGCGGAACAATGGACTGGATTAAAAGATAAAGACGACCAAGATATTTATGAGGGAGACTTTATAGAGTTTGATTTTAGTTGGGGGAGAGAATATCGCGGGTTGGTTAGTTATGATCCAGATCATGCCGCGTTTTTGATTGGTATAAAAGCCAATCATCGCGTGTCTCTTCATTACGCCTGTAACATTAAAATTATTGGTAATCTACACGCTAAACCAGTCACTCTCCCATGAATTTAACTCATAAAAAATACGCCGAGAGTTTTACTAAGGAATTGTTTAATGACTTTAATAACAATCCTTCCTTCTGTGGGCCAAATTTTGAGTGGATAGAATTCCCGCGGCTAGCCGAGCGACTAGCTAAGGTGAATTGTAAATTGTCGTTTACTTTAATTAGTGATAAAGACGCGGAATTCATCGGCAATTATGCTAAAAAACACGCTATAGAATTAATAGATAAACTAAAATGAATTGCAAACACGAAAGAAAAGTAAATTTTGACTTGTCGGCTAAAACGGGAGGGTACAATCTAAAAAACTAATCAAACATATGGGTTGCGATATTCACATTTATATTGAGTTCAAATCAACAGAGTTGTCAAATTGGCAGTCTTTTGGTGGCCGAATTAATCCCGGGCGAAATTATCTTTTGTTTACTCTTTTAGCTGGAATAAGAAATTATACTGCCAAATTATCTGCATGTTTTCCGGTGCGCGGATTACCAACAGAATTGGGATATCATTCAAATAACGACAATAAACTATATATTTCAAATGAAAAATACGAGGATTGTATAGCGCCAGAAAAAGCTAAATTATGGGTAGAAAGCAGATCATCTAAATATATTCATAATCATAAAGATATTCCGACTTGGGTTACGAATCCAGATTGGCATAGTCATAGCTGGCTAAATACACAGGAATTTGAAGCTGTATTAGGTATGTATAAAAATACCGGACGCCCGCCTGAGCCACAATACGAAGCGATTTTAGCGGCGATGCGAAAACTAGAAGAATTAGAATCCGGGTCTAGAATTGTATTTTGGTTTGATAATTAATGTTATGAAATATATTGTAGAATATTGGGCATGTTTATCTGCGACCGCGTTGCAAAGTAAATTAAATGAAGTCGCTAACAATGGATACCGATTAGTAGACTTAAAAATATTAGAAATCGCGGGATTCGGTAATACCTATTTAGCAATATTTGAAAAATGAATGCCAAAATATTATCTTTGTTAAAGCAGTGTCGTAACATTTTAGCATATCAAGTATTGCATGATTCCGGCACACATTTTGAGTTGGTTGTAGAAATAGACAAAGAGTTATCTGCATTGCAGGTTGACAAAGAGAAAAAGACCATGCATACTATAAGAGTTAACTATAATGAAAATCACTAATCGCCGCCCGAAAACCCCGGGCTATTATTGGTATCAAGACGGACTAACTGATTATAACTGGATTGTCTTGAGGGTTGTTCAAGACGACAAACGATTATGCGCTTCCGACGAAGAACTCGTGTTTGATTTTATTCCCGGAGAAACTCCCGAGGATTGGGATGAAAAATGGAGCGATAAACCTATTCCTTTACCAAAATAAAATATATGTTCTATTTATCCAAACATTGTAAGAAACCCTTAAAAATTACCGAACCTTCAATTTCAAAACAACCCATGAAAGGGACTGTCGAATTAAAAATCGATTATATGTCTGGCGGAAAGCGCCACCGTTATTCAATTACCCAAGAAGTAAATGGGTCAAACTATGCTGATTTTATGTCCAAAGTAAGATCATATAAAGAAGATTTTGCGAGGATTATAATTCAAATATCTAACGAATTAAACGATCCGGCAAAACAACATTTGCTTATCAACAATTCGTTTATTATAAGAAAAACTGATTTTATTAACGCTTCCGTTCTTGTAAATTATGTATAAAAATATTCCACTAGAAGAACAAAAAGAATTCCATTCCCGCGTCATTGCCAACAAAAAACAATATTCTTATCCCGAAACGAAGGAACAATGGTGGTCGCTTGTGGATAGATTCTGGCCAGAACTTTTTTCTATCGTTGTTACTTACAATCCTCCATCTATTAATGGCCAAAAGACTCCGTTATATATTGGAGCCTTAAAGAATAATAAGGATGCCGAATTGGCAGAAATTTTTGCCCAAGCTTGGGGGCGTGCGCCAGACGATGGATATATTCATCTTATTCCCGGCTGGGATGTTTTATGTGATTTGTGTTCGGAGTCTTATGTTTTGGAGAATTAAATATTATGAGAGAAATATTAAAACTAACACCAGAACAAGGTCGGGATATTGTTTACGAAGCAACCAACGATTTTCAAGAAGTTAGAAGAAAAATTATAGATCATACGGATTGGTCCATCGTTTATTCCTTGGTCGTCCAAAGAAAATCTGACGGTAAATATTTTGAAACACAATATAGTGTCGGTGCAACGGAACATCAAGACGAAGCTCCCTATAACTACGCATCTGAGGCATTGTTTGAAGAGGTAAAACCGATTGAACAAACGACGATAGTATATAAATGGATAGAATAATTTTGCCCGTTATGTCAGACTTTTATACTTATCCATCAAAATTAACAAAAGATCATATATTTTATATAGAATATCATAAATTTCCACATGAGTTAAATTATTTTTGGCAATTATTCCAACGTCAGTTTATTGAAGATGAAGAAGTTCATCCGTATAATTTGGCAGAAGGCGAGTGTAACTTTGATATCAGCATAAATAATCCAAAGTATTTAGAATTCATGGTAGAAGCCATGAACGAAAAAATCGTACGAGATAAAAATTATGAAAATCAAACTAAGATGGCCTAATTTATGGAAGGCTAGCCCCGAATTTGTGGCTAAAATCCAACAAATTCATGAAAAGTATATAGCCAGACGGAAAAAACTATTGACAGCGGGCGCTAAAGGCGATACTATCAAATAGTTCTTTTTCATGGGCGCGTACTGGTTTCGATGCAGGGTTTAATAGTCGGTCTACAAGTCGCGGAAATCATCTTGGCCGCGATATCAATGATGATAAAAGTTAAACGCTAAAAACGTCATTAACAAACTAGTCGCTAAAGTCGAAAACTTTGTCGCCAGCGTCCGCGCTGCGTTTGAAGTCCCCGCTTTCGCGCTAGCCGCCTGAAACTAAAGTAAGGCAAGAATTATATTGGATATTCGCTAAGACATAATTCTTCACCAGCGAATTATTGGGTCATACCAAGATAAAAATAGAAACAAAAAAATCTTAGTTTGTAGTTTATCTGTTCGTGAATTAAGATTATAAAACAGAGAAAACTTGTAAATGGTTGATTGGTAATACTTTGCAGACGCGGGTTCGATTACATCGGTCGCTTTTAGTAGTAATACTAATTGAAAAAGTTGGCTCTTAACGGCGAAAACTTTGCAAAAAACAACACCGTCGAGTGGGTTAGTAATAACGTAGCTCGCTAGAGACTCATAGGGCTCCCTACCAAGGAGTTACTAGGATTACATAAGTAATAAATGCCAACCATCCTTTAAGGATGAAGGAATAGTCCAATTCTTGAATAAGAAAGCCCCGCCGCGTCCACCATTTTTGTAAACAATCCGTCAATTAAGTGTATGTTGTATTAACAATAACAGTTAATACAATGGTTACATCTGAACTAATTAAACAAAAGCGTCAACACGCAGGGTTAAAAACAATAACAAACGAAGAAATTACCGAAATACAATCCTATTATGATAATGGGCATTCATTAAGAGAATGTCAAGCGCGTTATGGTTATTGTAGAACAACGTTAATAAAGTATTTACATACACGGCCAATACAAAAACGATTTACTCAAGATGAATTAAAACGTAACAAAGTAAATTCGGTTATAGGGTGGCGAATAAGAACCAAGCAAAAGCTAGTTGAATATAAAGGTGGGAAATGCGTAAGTTGCGGATATAACAAATATATTGGTGCTCTCGGTTTTCACCATCTAGATCCTAATCAAAAAGATTTTCAAATAAGCGGCAAATCAATATCGTTCGATAAATTAAAGGCAGAATCAGACAAATGTATATTATTGTGCCATAATTGTCATGCGGAATTACATGCTGGATTAATTACATTATAAATTTATTCCGGTCTACCATAATTGGCAATGGGTGATCCTGTTAAGATCAAATATTTAGGTTCGAATCCTAGGGCCGGAGCCTTTTTAATAAAAAAAATGCCAACTATCCAACAACAGATCGCCTCTTTAGAAAAACAATTAAGCGATCTCCGAAACCTACAAAAATCAAAAGATGCAAATAAAAAATTCCTTTGTGGGTGCGGTCAATATCACGCGATTAAATCATGTAACGCCATTCAGTCATATCAGTGGGACGAAAGTGACAAAGAATATGTTGAGACTGAATTACAAATAGAATGCCCAAAATCTAATATAATTAATAGGTTGTTATACAATAGCCATAATGATATAGAGTGGCCGCGGAGGTATGAACTCAAACATAATGCCGAAAAACAATTTAAAGTCCGATATCTCAATTTATTTAAAAAATGGCATTCTTGGTTTCCAGATCTTTTTTCTAATAATTCGCGATATTTTAATTCTAATAGTTCTCAATATTTTAACAATTACTACATAGACCAAAATCATAAAAAATTTGGAATAGACATTCATAAACATGACTAATTTAGAAGAAAGAATCCATAACCAAGCTAATGATTGGTTTACTATCTTGAAGGGCCGTGTGCCATTAGAAACTCTTCGTCATATTATTGGCGTAACTATTTATAACGAGCAAAACTATTTATTCAATCAGGCGTATGGACATATCCATAGCGCAAACGAAGAATTTAAGCGGAATAATTTTTTTGAGACTGTAGTATAATTGGTTTAATACCCTCGATTGTGAATCGGGCATCATTTGGGTTCAAATCCCAACGGTCTCACTATTTTTAAATATGCAATTTATGATCGATAAGAAGTTCTTGACTAACCAAGTAAACTTGGTTATTCTTATCACGTCCTAAAAAGACTGGTGGAGGGCCAAAAGCCCCTAGGTTAGCTTTTCTCCTTAAAAAGCAAATTTTCATGAGCACGGAAGAATCCTTATTAAATGATATTTTTAGCCCCGGACTTTACAAAAACAAATATAAGTTGATTTGGTGCGAAAACTGTGATTGTGTTGCTTTCATTTGTAATGCGTGTAAGAATGGTTCGTGTAATGGCGGAGGATGTGATGAGTGTTATAATGATTCTATAGAGTTCCATCAATCTAAAATATCTTTAAGAGATTATTTACCGGAAGATGAATTATGGATCTATGATAAAATAGAATCTTTGAAATATCATATGCTTCGTTCGTTAGCAAAGTCTGAAAAGGAAATTGATTTTAATAAATTAAAAGAATCTGGCGAACTAAGCCAAAATGAAGAAAAAATGTTTTTAAGTTAAAAATTGGGGGTTAGCGTAATGGCAACGCGGCGGGCTTTGAACCCGCGTCTATAGGAGTTCGATTCTCTTACCCCCGGCCAAATTAGTTATGAATACAAAATTAAATCAAGAAATAGCCCTACGATCTGGCCCCGTCCGTATTCTTTCTAAAAAAGAAGCGTACAAATTTCTCGCCAAACCAGTAAAAGAAGTAGTAAACGATTTAAAACGTAATAAAAAATGAATAATCTAAATTATTCCGACGTTACTCTAATCCCGAATAGATGTATTGTTAGTTCAAGATCCCAATGCGATCCTTCGACAGTATTTCTTGGGAGAAAATTTGATTTGCCGGTTATTCCAGCAAATATGCCGTCCGTTGTAGATGATAATATTGCAGCACAATGTATTCGTAATAATATTCCTTACATATTCCCCCGTTATAAACCATCATGGCGTGGCATAGATACGATTATTAATTTAAATGCATTGGGTGGTTTAGTTAGCATATCTGTTGGAATTAAGGAAACTGATTTGGCTTTATTACGGGACGCGAAATCTCAAAACCTAAACATAGACTGGATTACTATTGATATAGCACATGGCCATAACAACGATGCGGTTGTTTTTGCCAAAAGAATTAAGGATATTTATCCAGAATCTAAAATTATTTTAGGTAATTTAGGTAGCCCCCGTGCTATCGAACAAACAACGGGGTATAAAGAAATCGACGCCATTAAGGTTGGTATTGCTAAAGGTGGGGCATGTTCGACTTATGGCGCTACTGGATTTGCGACGCCAATGTTTGGGTTAGCTTGTGAGGCCGGTTTTGGGAGTACAAAACCTGTTATTATTGACGGGGGAGTTAAAACTTCCGGCGATATTGTTAAAGCTTTAGTGGCCTTTTATGAGGGACAAAATCATTTTTTATCTGTTGACGTGGATAAAAGTCAGTTAAATTGTTTAGTTATGGCGGGCGGTTATTTTGCCGCCTGTAAAGATTCGCCCGCCAAGACGTTTATAATTGACGGCAAACCTAAAAAATTATACTATGGCAACGCTAGCGCAGAAAATAAATCCATCAATAATCAATCTTCTGGACACGTCGAAGGTTTTAGCACATACTTAGATATCGACGCACATTTTGTGGCAAAAATCCAGCAAACAAAAGAAAATCTCCAAAGCGCAATTTCTTACGCGGGAGGCCAAACTTTAGAATCATTGGCATTTGTAGAATATCTGACATAAAAAAATATGAAAAAAATTAATTCTCGGTTAGTGGACCATTTATTCATGCTACCGCGGGCGCTAGGATTTAAAGTAGATCAACAAGTGGAAATCGATCCTCTCATACATATAGCAAATTTTTTTCTTCAAACCTACTCCACGCGAGAGGTTGCTTTATCTAAGGGGGAGATTGTCTTTAATATCGACAAGCTTATTAAGGTTTTAAATTTTCGGGACTGGAGTCTATTATTTTTCCACAAATATGCCCATGACTATGTATCTATTGCGTTAGCAAATCATAAGTTAAATGATTTTTTAATTCTTAACTTTTCTCCAGAAAGTGGCTATTCGTTTAGCGCGATCAGTTTGTCCGCCCAAAACGCCGAGTCCATTTATAACAATATCTTATTTTGCGCAGAGGTTTCCGCGGATAATGTTCCTAAGATTTCTTTAGTCCAAAGAAATATGTCTGGTTTGTATTTAAAAGAATATGTATTAAATCATATTCAAATGGATTTAAGGCTGAATTATGGGAATGAATTTGTCGAAGTCCATTATCCAAGAATTATCGATAAACTAAATACATCTAATGGATGTTATGTATTTCCCGGCGCGCCGGGGACTGGGAAAAGTTACTTTTTACAACATTTGTCCTCTGTTGTGAATAAAAAATTTCTTTATATGCCTGAAAGTGTCATTATGGACGGGCTTGATAGTCCTCACGTTATAGAATTATTAATTAAACACCCAAATTCTGTTTTAATTATTGAGGACGGAGAAAAATTTATTACTTCCCGGGCTGGTGATAAAAATAGTTTTGTTGCGAGTATTCTTAATGCGTCGGATGGCTTATTAGGATCAATTATCAATAGCTCCATTATCATTACCCACAATCAGTTACTAACGGACTCAGATATTGATCCCGCGCTGCTCCGAAAGGGCCGTTTACAATATTCTTATACGTTTAACGAACTGTCAATTGAAGACGCAACGAATAAATTACGGTCAATGGGATTAAACTATACGCCCACCGAACCTATGACGTTGGGAGATATTTACAATATGCATTCTGAAACTAACTATACAAAATCAATTGATAATGCCCGCCGAATTGGATTTTAATTATGAGAATTAATCTTTTGGCTGGCCCCGGCGCGGGCAAAAGCACTACCGCCGCTTGGTTATTTAGTGAATTAAAAAATCGTAAAGTTTCTATTGAATTAGTCACCGAATATGTCAAGTCATGGGCTATTCAGAAAAAAGAAGTTAAAGAATTCGATCAAGTTTATTTGTTTGGTAAACAAATGAATTATGAGCATCGATTTCTAAGTAATGGAATAAAAAATATTGTTACTGATAGTCCATTGTTTTTGTCTTACGCTTATAGTGAGTTTTATTTCCCTCATTTGCATATTGGCGATGGGCTGTTATCTATCATAAAAGAATATGATAAAAGATATCCTAGTTGTAATATTTTTCTGCGCCGTAAAAACAAAGAATATATTTCTGAGGGGCGCTATCAGTCAAAAGATCAGGCAGTTGATTTAGATAAAAAAATTGACGAATTGGCTTCTAAATGCCTTGACAATGTATGTTTTCTGGATTATGATGATCGCGGGACGATTTTAGAATATGTCCTTCAAAATATTGATTTATGATTTACTTGTTAATTGGCCCGGCTGGCTCTGGGAAAAGCACTTGGATTTCTAATAATAGACAATCCAATAGTATAGTTTTAAGTTCTGACGAATTACGCGGATTAATTGGTAAGGACGAAAATGACCAGTCCGTTACCCCGCAAACTTTTAAGACGTTACAAAATATTTACTCTAAGCTACTAGAGGTCGCTCATTTAGATTTCGATATTTACATTGATGCAACCAACTTAAATAGAAAAGAACGCAAATTCTATATTGACCAAGCTAATAGATATAATTTGGCTGTGACCGCTGTTGTTTTAGAGTTACCTTTGCATGTTTTAATTGAACGTAATGTAAAAAGAGGGGCAGACGGCGGGCGGAATGTCCCGGTCGCGGTATTAGACCGAATGATTAATAAATATGAAGCTCCGACGGTAGAAGAAGGTTTTAAATATGTTAAATACGTATAGTTTTGATTATTCTACTCAAAAAATTGGGTTTTCGTCTGATTTGCACGCCGGGCATACGAAGGATTTCATTTTAAATCCTCGGAAAGCTAAAACGGCCGAGGAATTTATTGAGCGATATGTCGCGGAATATAACAATATTATTGGCGATAATGATATAGTTTTCCATTTAGGGGATTTTACTGTTGGGGCTGGGGCTAATGCCGTCGTTTTAACTCGGAATATTTTAAGACGTTTAAACGGCACAAAATATCTTTTATGGGGAAATCACAATGCCGGGGTCAAAGAAATTTATTATAACGAAAAACTCAATCAATTTGGCCGACAATTTGAAGATAAGTCTGTTTATCCTTTATTTGTTGAAGAGTTAAAAACTGGATTTTTGGGTAGCACCGTCGATATTTCTATCCGATATAATAATCAATGGTATAAAATCTTTTGTTCCCATTTCGCTCATCGTCTTTGGGAAAACAGTCATAAAGGAGTTATTCATTTGTGCGGACATAGCCACGGGAATGATGCGGGCAGTAATATAAATGACTTGACGGCGAAAAGATTAGATGTAGGATATGAAAACGTTGGGGCGGTAATTCTGTTCCCCGATGCGTTGAAAATAATGAATAAAAAGAAAGTTGTACTGTTAGACCATCATAATTCTCAAACAACATGATTGCTTTAGTTGCTGTAGATAAAAATTGGGGTATTGGACGGAATAATACGATTCCGTGGAAATGGAAAGAAGATTTAGCTTTCTTTAAAGAAAGAACCCAAGGCAAAACTATCATTGTTGGTAAGACGACCTATAAATCCCTACCAATTCATGTAATCAAAAACCGTACAATTTTAGTTTTAACTAAGGCGGAACATTTTTCGTTCTATGATCCGGGGTCGCATTTAGCAGTTGCCACGATTAATTTTGATAATTTAACTAATATTATCGCAGATGGAAAACGCGATTTGGTTTTAGCTGGCGGCGAATCGGTTTATAATCATTTTATTAAATATTGTGAAGAGGTTTTTGTTTCTCAGTTATCGACGGATTACCAATGCGATAAGTTCTTTAATCCCAATTTGTTAGACAAATTTTCTAAAAAACAACTCATTGGTATTGGTGGTGGCACTTTAACCAAATACTCTATTGACAAATCGAAAGTTGTAGTGTAACATTTAAGACTATGAAAAAACTATTATCATTATTAGCTACCATTGTCGCCGCTACGTCTTTGTTCGCGGCTCCCCCTGTAAAAGCGGCAAGAATTCAAACTCAGCAGGCTGAAATTTTTGGCAATGCTGGAGATACGTTGAATTTAACCTTTGATAAGGTTAGAAATAAACAAGTTACTTGGGCAGAACTGGAAGTAGCCGTACAATATTTATGGGAATACGTATCTATTATCGGCCCCACCCCATCCGGCACGGTGACTGTAAATTATGAAACGACGACTTCTGTATTGGGAGCTACTAATGTTGTAGCTTCTAGCGCGAATATTAGTTACAATGGCGGGCAAGTTCCATTTGCCTTTGCTCAAAATTCAGTAATTGTTGTTCCGGTAAATGGCGATTCGCTAGAGGGTACTGGACCATTGAATATTTTTGTATATACCGGACAAACTACATCGTATGACGTAAGCTACGTGATTAATCAAAATCCGCGAGTTTATTTGCAAGGTACCTTGCGTTATACGACTGGTCGATAATTTCTATCTTAAATAGATCCCTATACCAATTAGAATAATCAACGAACCTGCATTCATCGTCGCATAAGCAATTCGCGGCCCAGAATGTGGGTTTTATTTTGTATTCAGTATTACAATATTGACAAGTCATATTGCTTAGTATACAGTAGGAGGGTAGTAAACACAAGTTACGGTTAGGTAAACTTTATAAATTATTTATGGCGTACGCATTAGATACGGAAAGTAATAGTGGCGATTCTATTAATGTTTTTATGCGAGACTATGAAAATCAAATTATTCAATCTCCAAATCCTTCAAAACCTTTATCTACCGCTATATTTTTAGCGGGAAGTATTTCCGGCGCGGAGGATTGGCAATCACGCGTTGCGCCTTTGTTGGTTAAACGGTATAATGTATATAATCCCCGTCGTGCAACATACGATACAAAGGCGGAAGAAGAACAAATTAAATGGGAATGGGAACGGCTGAATAGCTCTAGAGATATTTTATTCTATTTTTCTAAAGAAACGGTGGCTCCAATTACACTATTTGAATATGGATTTTATTTGAATGAAAGATATTTTGGAGAGGGCACATATAGCAAACAATTGCGGGTTTATATTCATAGAGAATATTCTCGTAAAAATGATGTCATCATTCAGACTCGGTTACGTCGCCCCAATATTACGCCAAGAATTGTGACAGATGTCGATCACTTAGCAGAGCAAGTAAAGATTGATTTTAATTTATGAAAAATATTCCCAGTCAAGAGGGCGAAACTCATATTAATATTTATAGCAAATCTAAATTAGAACTTGGCCGGTTATTAAGTAATTTTGCATATAGTCCTTTTCAATGCGAAGATGGGAGATTTAATAGCGTTGAGGGGTATTGGTATTGGCTGAATACAAAAGACGAACGCCTTAAAAAGCTTTATGGATTTGACGCTAAAAAGCTGGGGCGGGAACTTGTGAAAAATGAAATCGACACAGAAGAATTTCAGAGTAAAATCAAGAGTGCTATTACTAATAAAATTTACCAAAATCCTAAAATTAAACACTTACTAAACGAAAGCTCTTTACCCTTGGATCATTACTATTATTATGGAGATATTAATAATCCACAAATTATTTATTTACCTCAATACCAATGGATTGTGGACACGATTACAAGTATTAGAACAGAGTTACGGTCAAATTTATGATTGATTTACAAGCTATTAAATTTCAATATATTGGTCAGAAAGTTGAAGATGTCGTCGCCCGGTTGTCCGACACAAAATGGAGATATTTATCTATTGATGGAGAGGGATGTGTTTGTACCGCAGATTTTCGTCCTGATCGCTTGAATTTTGACGTGGTTGATGGTAAGATAGTAGATATTACTTTGGGGTAAATATGAATAACGTAGATAAAGAATACTTTAGAATTGTCAATGATATTTTGACAAACGGACGACTCAAAAAGAACCGAACCGGCATCGATACTATTGGCATTTTTGGTGCTCAAGCCAAATACAATATTGATTTAAACGCATTTCCTCTATTAACCACCAAGAAAGTTCATTGGCCAGCAATTGTTCATGAATTGCTTTGGTTTATTAAAGGGGATACGAATATCAAGTATCTTGTTGATAATAATGTTAAAATTTGGAACGAATGGAGTTTTAAAAGATATAAAGATACTTGTATTTCTAAAATACCCGATAATGAGTTAGAATCTCTATCCGTGCCGTCTGGAATGTCTTTATCAGATATGGACCATTTATCTATGGAGAGGTTTATTGATCGGATCAAAACAGATGTAGAATTTGCCAAAAAATGGGGAGAGTTAGGTTACGGAACGTATGGTAGCACATGGACGGCGTTTGAAGTGCCTAATATTCCAATTAATATTGAACCACGTATAAAAGAAAAAGAACCCACTTATGATTACTGTATAAATTCGCCAAAAACGTTCCATACTGGTATTATGAAAGATGATTTTTGCGGAAAAACCATTTCAACTAAAAAAAGTGGAATGCTCACTGTAATTGGACGAGAACCAAATGATATGCAGGGCCGTCCCGTTTATATTGTTCAATTTGATAAAACTGGATACACAACCATAGCTAGAAAAGATACCATACTAAATAATGGAATCCGTGATCCATTTTATCCAAGTCACGCGGGAGTTGGATTTATTGGAGATTATAAAATTGAATCTGAATTAGATAAAAATTTGTATAAAGTCTGGAGCCACATGCTCAATAGATGTTATAATCCCAATTGTAAAGAATATAAATTTTATGGCAATAAAGGAATTTTTGTCTGTAATAGATGGTTAAGTTTCGAACGATTCGTTAACGATGTAAAGAATCTACCTAATTGGAGAGAGAAGAAATTAAATCTTAAAAATTATCAATTAGATAAAGATTATTACCATTCAAATTGTTATTCGCCTGATACCTGTGTATGGTTAAAATCTTCTGAAAATAGAAAATACCAAAAGAAAAATCAAAATCAATTAAGACGCCCATTGCCCATCAACCAATTACAAAAAGTAATTGATAAACTAAAAACCAATCCAGATGATCGCCGCATGATTGTCTCGGCTTGGCACCCATATTGGGTAGATCATTGCGCCCTTCCGCCTTGTCATGTACTCTACCATTTTAATACTGAGGAATTAACTATTGACGAGCGTTTAAAAATTTATGGTAAAGAACAGGAGATTTTATCTATTGCGGTTGATTCTCACGATAAAGAAGCGGCGATTAGTGATGAATTGAATAGGTTAAATATTCCAACTCGTCGTTTGAATTGTTTATTATACCAAAGATCAAATGATTTTTTTCTCGGTATTCCTTTTAATATTGCTTCATATAGTTTATTGACGGCGATGATTGCTCACGTTACTAATATGATTCCGGGAACATTTATTCATTCACATGGCGACGCTCATATATATGTTAACCATTTAGATCAAATAAAATTACAAATGACGCGGGAGCCCAAACCTTTACCTAAACTATGGTTAAATCCTGAAATCAAATCATTATTTGATTTTAAATATGATGATATTAAATTAATTGACTACAATCCTCATCCGGCCATTAAAGGAGACGTTGCTGTTTAAAATATGAAACCCTTTAGGTTACAATATACAGAATGTCAGAATCTTGGTTTAAATAAAGAATACGAATTTCATTCTTTTAAAGATAATCCCAATTCCTTACCCTTATTACTAGATCCCGCAAAATTGGAAATATTTAATCAAAAACTACGATCCGGCGAAATACAAGGATTCAATATCCCAAAATGTGGAAAATTTGGTGGACAATGTTCGTCGGGAAATGTAGAATGTCGAAAACTACGGTCGGCAACAAATGAAAACTCTTGATTTTTATCATAATTATTATTCTAATTGGGCACGGATCCATATTACGAAAAGCGAAAGATTAATTTCTAATATCCAACGCCGATTGGCGGAAGCGATAGGCCCAACCGCAATCTTATCATATTCGGAGCTTAAATTTTCTAAAGATGGAGCTAATTATAGAATATCCTTTAGCGCAGTGGACGATCAAATACAGATTACTTTATTTAACGATCTAAATTGTGTCACGTTTTACGATCAGACTTATCGTGGCGTGTTATACTCCGGGCCTAATGAGGATTGGTCGGAAGACGATATTAATTTGTTATTATCTAAAATAGCCTATTTAGTCGTGAGGAGCGCATATCCAAATAACCTATCTGAATTAAACGAAGATACTAAACTTTTCATTTAAAGTGTAAAATTAAACATATGAAAAAACTATTATTATTGCTTATTACCCTATCACTTTGCGCGGCCGAACCAGTATTAGAAATTCCCGCTCAATATCAAAAATCCCTATTAAATTCCACAAACAAATACCAATTCGCGACAAACGAATTAACTAAATTATACAAATCCAACCCCGGTTTGGCGTATAATCTAACTGTAATTAGCGGCGAAATCGATAAACCAAATAAAGATAAATACTTTAGCTTATATAGGAAAACTTTTTATCCCGCCAAACTAACCGGCCCGATGGTTACGGTTACAACAAAAACGAATCTACCACCAATTCAGTTACAATCTTATGGCGGGGCCGATCCTTTACGTCCATAAGTGTATGATGTTATGTGAGACTATTAGTATTATTGGCGTTAATGATAAAATGCCACGCCGCATTTATTTATGGGTGGAGTAATGTAATCGATAACGTTAAAGTCCCCTTTCCGGGGAACGCTTCTAGTCCCGCTTTGGAGTATACTGGAATTTATTCTAATCAACGAAATGGCTTTCTGGCAACTGCTGTCGGGGGCCATTTTTTATTGACAGCAAATCATGTTAATTATCGTCCGGGAGATATGTTACGTAATAACAGGGGTGAATTTGTTAAAGTCATCGAAGTAACAAATCTAAAATATCCCAATGGAACAACTAGCGATTTAACATTGATTAGGACGGAACAAAAAATGAATTTCTATTATTCCATTATAGATTTGAAACCGGCGAATGGAAGTCCTTCTTTATCAGTCGGACGGTCAGTAGCAAATGGTAATTATGTTGGATATCAAGACGTTAGCTCTTTTCAATATAATATAGCAAATAATAAATGGGAAATATTACCAACTCAAGAGGTTTTCAATGTAGGGTCGGCAACTCGATATTCTGGATTAACTTGGTTTCAGGGTATTTATACTACTTATTCTGGATTAATAAATGACACAAGTTTGGACTGGTTTATGTCTTATACTATTCCTATTAACAAAGATGGTTATGGAATGGCAAGCCCCGGAGATAGCGGTGGGCCAACATTTGTGTTACAAGATGGAGAATGGAAAATTGCTTCTATTATTTCCTTTACTCAATCTCAGGGCATTGCTAATGTTTTAGGATCTGGAGGACCACCTATTCATTCGTTTTTAAATCAATTGGGGCATGTCGCCGTTCCTGAACCGCATGTATTTTGGATGGCGGCAGGGTTAGTAATTTTAGGCGTAACCCGAAAACTCTTGACGAAGAAACTATAGTATGCCATAATGCGGCATGAACTTATTTCTAGACGACGTGCGTTTGCCCAAAGATGTTACTTGGATACAATTACCTCTTGTAGATTGGACGATTGTTCGGTCTTATGAAGAATTTATTAAGGTTATTGCCGAAAAGGGCCTCCCCAAAAGAATAAGCTACGATCACGACTTGGGCGTTGAAGCAATGATGTATTATAATAATCATATTGATGAAAACACAATTGATTATTCACAAATCAAAGAAAAAACAGGATTAGATTGCGCAAAATGGATGGTAGGTTATTGTCTTGTAAAACAGATAGCGCATCCGCCTTATACAGTTCATTCAATTAATTCCGTTGGCGCGGAAAATATTCGGGCTGTGATTAATTCTTATAATCGCTATATCCAAAATGAAAATTAAACTAACGGTCAAAAATATAGAACATGAATTAAGTTTCGAAGAAGCTAAATCTTTATACGAAGAATTAGCTAAGTTATTTGAGAAAAAGTATATGACTTATCCGGTATATACTGAACCGCATACTCCCCGCCCTTGGGAGATTCCAGTAGATGATTATTTGACTAAAGTAAAAGATTAAGTTTATGACTAAACAAGAGTTTAAATCGCTAAAAATAGGTGACAGGTGCTATTTAAAAAATTGCGATGGAAAATATACAAATACAGAGATTCTAGATATTGATCGGCTGTTTGGAAAGGTTTCCGTTTTACTACGTAGTAAACCCATTAGTTATAAGAAAATTCCGTTAAAATTAAAGAATAACCAAGAGGAATGGGGTTTCGTGGGAATTTGTAAAACCTATAAAATATGAATTATTATAATACCATTGTTCCAAGTGTTTTTATTTGTGTCGCCTTGGCTGTCACGTTTTACGTTACCAAAGATAAAACTTTTCAGTGGCGAAAGTCGTGGGACGATTTATTGTTCTTGCCCGTTGTGTTGGGCATCGTGATAAATGCATCACTATTTATTCTTATAATGTGTATCGCAGACTGTACGCGAATGAAAGGGACTATTTCTCGAACATATCCAATCGCTTCAATATATAGCCGCGCCGAACAATCGTCCACTCGCGAAACGACATATTTTTTGGTATATTATTCAGAACAATCACAATCTAACATTCACGAATATTACAAAATAATGGTTAATCGGGGGAAAGGATTTCAAGCTGAAAGATATGACGTATATAATGGAAATTTATTTATCGAAGAAAAACAAGGGGTTCCATTTTTAGAGACTTATTATTCTACCGATATCCCCGGTCGCTTATCTAGGTTTATCTTAGATGATGAGACCATTTATCGACGTTTATATGACAAAGTATATTTGCCCCCAAATTCCATTATGAAAGAGTATAAGTTGTAATAATTATGAATATTCGAGAAATAAATGGCGACCTATTAAAACACGATGCTTTTATGATAGGGCATCAAGTAAATTGCCAAAAAGTCATGGGGTCAGGAATTGCTCTACAAATAAAAGAACAATATCCCGATTGTTATAAACAATATATGGAGTTCGGAGAGGCCGGGCCAAACCGATTGGGAAAAGTATGTTTTTGGAATGGTCCTGATAAAATAATCGCTAATATGCACGCCCAATTATATTATGGGTATGATGGTAAAAAATATACTAGTTATGATGCTTTATGGGATTGTTTTATTAAAATTCGTGCGGAGTGTTCATTGCTTATAAATACCATTGATACCGACGATGATATTTTGACCGCGAGAGAGAAACTTCTTATTAAAGGAATTGCTTTTCCTTATAAACTTGGCTCGGATCGCGGCGGGGCAAGATGGAATATTGTAAGGGAGATAATTGAAGAATCATTTAGAGGCGTGGAATATCCCGTCCGAATAATCAAACGTGAAATATAATACAATCCCAGAAAATCCCGGTCCAGAGTGGCTATCTCATTTAGCTCACAAATTTCATTATCGAAACGGCGGTGTATATAAAACCGGCGAGGATATTAATCCAATTGGTTCAATTAATGAAGAGGGATACATTACTGCGGTTTTACGAAATTCTAAATTAACGCCAAAATATAAAAACTTTAAACTCCACCATATTGTTTGGTACTTAAATTATGGGGAGTGGCCTGAATTAGAAATCGACCATATCGACCAAGACCGCACAAACAACTATATTGATAATTTAATGTTGGTAACTCACCAAGAGAATATGAGAAAAGTAAATGACCCATTTTGATATGAAAAAACTTTCTATTTACGTCGATCTAGATAAAACCTTAGCTCATTATGAGTCAAAATGGCGCGCTAAGCAAATTGGCGCACCAATCGTGCTAATGGTAGAAAATATTAAAAAATGGCTGGCGAAAGGTCATAAAGTTACTATTTTTACGGCGAGATTAAGTCATACGGGATCGGAAAAAACAGCCCAAGAATGGCTAATTAGCCGATGGTTAAAAGAAAATCGCTTGCCAGACTTACCTATGACCGCTATAAAAGGAGTAGACGCGACGCATTTCATTGATGATAAAGCGTATCATTGCGTACCCAATACGGGCGAAATTTTAAATTGTCCTACAGAATTATTATGAATGACGAACTAAACAATATAATAGCAGGAAGCATTAGAATGCATTTTGGTCCAGTGGGGACTAATAGAGGACATTTTTTCTCTGCCAAAGAACCCCAAAATAACCAAGAATGGATTGATTTATTAAAAGAGTTAACTGCCATGTTAGAAGCTCCCGATATTGAGGATAAAGAAGTTCTTGGCAAATATTCGCCGATAAATTAGTGGATATATTATGAAAAATCTATTACGTTTAATCAAAACATCCATTATTAATTATTTGGCCTTCTGGGATAGATCCTGTTTATTTCTAAATATTTTTGTTGGATTAAGTTTATTTACAATTTTGATTTGGGAACGTGACCCTATTAAATATTTTTTGTGGATTTACACTATCAGTAATTTTATTCTTTATTTAACGATCAATATACGAAGCGCGGTTGAACATTTTTTACGCGTATCCCGTCATCGCAATGAACATTACCTCTGATAATAAAAAAATTCTTTTGGTATCTGATATTCATCATCATTGGCGCAAACTAGATAAAATCATTAAAGCCGAGGGTGCCGATATTGTTGTTTGTTTATCTGATTGGTTCGATAGTTATGATTATGATACAGAACAAGACGCGATAGAAACCGCACATTATTATTGTCAATTTTTAGAAAGCCCGAATCATTATGATTTAATGGGCAATCACATGCATTATGTCTTGCCTTTTAATGGAGATTTGTTATGTTCTGGGTATGAACATTCTAAACGAGAAGCGATTCAAGACGTATTAAAGAAAAACAAATTTGATTGGCGTAAACGGTTGCAATTCCATATTTATGTAGATGATTTTCTTTGTTCACACGCGGGATTACATAAATCTTGGATTCCCCCCTTTACAACAAATATTGATAAGTGGTTAGAAGAAGAAACGATTAAATGTGAAATTAAAATTTCTTCACAGCAAACCCATTGGTTTTGGCAGGCTGGCATTGCCCGTGGGGGCACGGTTCCCTTCGGGGGGCTAACGTGGCTTGATGCGAGAAATGAATTTGCCCCTATTGAGGGTATTAAACAGATTATGGGGCATACGAATAATCCTCGCGGCAAAGTTTATTTACCATATGGGGAAGATAATCACATTTCCCAAGCCAATAATTTATGTATTGATTGTAATTTAAACCAATGGGTTACGATTACCAACGGGAAATTAGAAATCAAACGTTATAAAGACCTTTAATGATCTTCTCTTGTGTTAAGAGAAACCGATAAATAAGCGGCGGTATTCGCGGAAGTACGGGCGGCGATTGAAATAGATTCGCCCGGTTCTAAAGAAATTCCATATTCGGCTAAATTAAATGAATCTTGACCCGTTTCAGCGAGCGAAAATGAAAATAAAATCTGAGAATTATCATTAAACGTTAGTGTCGTGGCGCTATTATCATATAACACCGCCGAGTCAGGCGAATATCTACTAAAACTAGGGGCTCCGATCAAGCTAGCATTTTTTATAATATAAATAGTTGCTGGTTGGGTATGTTTTAATGCCGCCGCGATACTTAATATATTAATTACTGATTGATTGGCTTTGTTTTTGAAAATTAAGCTGTTTTTAATTGTCAGTAGCGCCCGATACGAAGTATTCGAGACGGCGGTGCTTGTTTCTGTATAGCTAAATTGTGGCCCGTTGAGTTTTTTCTGGCCCTCAATAAAACCGGCAAAGCTGGCCGTAGATACGCTTAAATTAGATGTACTTCCAGCGGAATAGGCCGAGGCTGTAAAAGGAAAGGATGGGTTGCGAAAGCTAGGTTTTTCCTTTCGGTTTGGATACGAAATAGCGTGTACCGTAATAAAATCAGGATTATTAGATTCTGGGGCATTTTCGACTTGGAAAGTGATAGCCCCGTATCCTAAATATTGGTATCCTATTTGATATACATTACCTTTTGTTGGGTCTAATATCGCCGCTGATGGTCCGCTGCCGTTCATTGGGTCAATATTCCATTGAGATTGCGGAATCCAGTTTTCTTCTAGGGCCTCGCCGGTTACTATACGCTGAAAACTTCCGCCAGCGGCAGTTGCCCCACCGGTAATTAAAAATGGGTTATTCTTAATACCAACCGAATTTGCTAAAAACAAAACAGAACTTCCAGTGGTTTCTACAGACCAGCCATCATAACTGCCCGTAGATAATTCATAAGCCGTTCTAAAAATATTATTAGAATTACTGACTGGGATACTATAATTAGTGCCATTCAAAGTAATAGAGACATTGCCCGCCGTATTTGCCGCTCCCGTCAAATTTAACGTTTGTTGTTCGCGAATACCAAACCGGGAATGCAAAACACCGAAGGACGTTCCAGAATAACCAAAATACAAACCATCCCCGGGATGGCCCAAACCTGCGACCTGAAAGGAGTTCGCTATCCCGGTTGAAAACTTTGCCGTAAATCGGGCAACGCACCCTTGACCGGGGCGGTATCTTAATCTTTGTCTAGATTGTAAAGTGGCATTTCCTCCAATACCAGTGTTAGTGAATAATGTTAATTGACTATCGGCGTCGCTGACAGATCCCCCGAAGCCAGTAAATACGGACATTAATTGCGATACCGTTCCATATACAAGATCAGCTTGAAAGATCGGGGTTAAATTTTCAACATGTAAAGATCCGAATGGATTTCTTGGCCCATGGACCACTGTTTCTAAATGTCCTTCGGAAGTAATGGGAACATATCGAAATTGCCCGCCGTCAGTTTGACCGACTAATACGCTACGGGTTACTATTGAATCTGAATCTTTTTGTAAATTAGAGTTTAATGGGGCGGTTAAAGCTTGTTGGGAGCCAAATATGGTTTGTAAACGGACATAACCACTCGTATTTGATTGATTACGATAAATAACCCGAAAATACTCTCTGGTAATACTCAGCCGATGGACTTCATTTCTTCCCGATTCTACCGAGTACGATAATATTGAGTCTAAATCCTCTCCGTTTGGAGAGAAATTTGATATTAATGTACCGCTTGTATTAGTGGCTACGGCTAAAGTTAATGATGGATAATTAACAACACTTACGAAGTCGCCCGTGAAAGCCTCGCCAGCCAAGAGAATTCCACTGTAACTATTTGAGCTAGAAACAGTTCCGCGAGTCGAAAGGTTAAAATCGGTGTCTTGTGCGACCCGATATCCCGAGGTATTTGAATCGTATAATGCTATCGCGTTATGTGGAACATGAATAAAAGTAGCTGGACCCATATCTTTATTATTACACGACTTGACTTAGATATTCCGTCTTGGTATCTTCATTACGAATGAAATTTGACTATAAAGCAAACGAAGTATCCGTTGGGGGAGTAGACCAAAGAAAAACCTTTGGTATTGCACTGAATAAAAAAACATTTGATGTTATTATTCGGTCCCAATATAAGGATATTTATTTAGCCGTATTGAGAGAATTGTATCAAAACGCGAACGATTCTCATATTAGGGCTGGAAAACAGGATATTCCAGTAGATATTAAACTACCGAATGTTCTTGAACCTCAATTAGTGATTTCTGATTATGGGGTAGGAATGAGTCGTGAATTTGTTATGACTCGCTATACCACTGTTTTTGATAGCACCAAAAACGATAATAACCAAGAAGACGGCGGTTATGGGTGGGGGCGTTTGGTTGCTTTGGCGTTCTCTGGTAATTATACCCTAATCAGCTATTATAATGGCACGAAAAGCACATACTCAGTGTTTTTTAATAACGATGATATTCCTGATATTGTTTTGATTGGGGCGGAATCAACAGATCGATGCAACGGAGTCAGTGTTATTGTTAATATTCCTGTTAATATGGTTCATGGATTTGCCGCAAAATTACAACCTGCGTTTGAGTTTTGTCAAGTCCCGCCTAATATTTTGTCTGGCGAATCTATTTACTATTATAAAAACGTTGAGACTAAGATTAATGAAGATAAATTCATGTTATGTCGCGGCTCAGAGATTGTTGTTTGGTCTGGGGTGTATGGATATAGTGTAGATCGGGCACAAATTCAGTTGTCCCCGACAATCAAACAGATTACCAAACATTATTCGATTATTTTAAAGGTTCCTCTCGGTCAAATTAAACCAACAGCCGCCCGGGATGGCTTAGTTTATGATAATAATTCGATTACCACTATTAATGAATACTTAGAGTATGTCGAAAAACAAGTCATTAGTAGTTTTAACCAAAAGATTACTGATGATATGCCTATCGTTGAGTATTTTAAGGTTTTAAATGAGGCTCGTAATCTCGTTCCTCTAGATAAATTGTCGTCATATCAGGGAATGACGCCAAACCAACTATTATTTACAGACGCACGGATCAACGGTCGGCACGTAGAAATTGTTGGTCAATATCGTTTAACTATTACGGATAATGATAAAAAACGGGTTATTTATAAACCGAATAAAAATCATAACACACGGACAATAAAACCAGTAGAATGTGTTGCCGGGTTTACCAAAAAGTATTTTGTGTATAACGCTATCCCCAAAGATCCAAACACTCTTTTACGGATTAAACATTTGTTAAGTGACAAACCAATTGATACAGAAGTCGCTGTATTGGAGCAATATGACATGGCGGCAACCACGACACATATTGATATTGAAAAATTGTGTGATAATGTTATTGATATTAATTCGTTACCAAATACGCCAATTCAATTAAATCCGCCCGCGCCACGTATTAAGGGAGAGCCAAGAACAAGAATTTACGACAAAGAAACAATTTTTACGACCAATTCAAAAATTTATCCGCACACCTCTTATTATTGTTGTTCTCATAATTCAATTACTTTGCAGGATCGATATAAAAATTGTGTGTTTGTGGTTTGTCCGGTAGAAAGCTTACGGATTCAAGGTTTGAAATTTTCATTGCAAGACGATACGTTAAATTTTCTTTCCCCCGACGACCAAAATCGATATGTTTTTGTATTATGCTTAAAATCTAATTTACATAAAGTACAATTTCAGCATATTGCGTTATCGGAATATATGGCTAAATGTGAAAATGCTTTGAAGAAACTATCATTCGATAGATTATATCTAGCCGCGAGTCCCGTTAATAAGACGGTTGGCATTCAATTAACGACCGGATGTAAAGAAAGGGATAACATAATGTTATCAAATCTTTTGAGAGATTTTCAATTAGATAGACAAAAACTAATGGCGTCCGCCCCCCGCAAAACGAGCAAGATTTATCCGTTACTAATAAAATATCCATTTTTATTTGACGTAACCGTTGATGGGGACGCTAAAGTATTTTTTGATAAACTGCAACCATATTTGAAACCTTGACAGATTATAGTGGGGTTGGTATAGTATGCCTGTCCCATTACCATAGAGATTAAAATATGAACAGTAAGATTATTACTCCTAATTACATTAACGCATTTATTGGCGGCGTTCCTTATTTCGCCGATAAACAACATCCTAAATTTGCCCTAATTAAAGCGGCCCTAGAAGACGGGCAATGGAATAAAGCCAAACAATTGTTTGATGCTTTTAAAAAGTCTCTTCTGAAAACTGGCGTAACAGTCGGTCCGGCTGGCGTGTTATGGAATGGTCAAAAAATCCATAATGTTGTTGCGGATCGGATTGTTGAGTTTTATCGGGCTGGGAAAAATTATAAGGGGTTGGCCAAGTTTTTAGAGCGTTTATTACAAAACCCCACCCCATTTATTGTTGAGCAACTTTATAATTACATGGAACGGTATAAATTACCTATTGATGACGATGGCTATATTTACGCGATTAAAGCCGTAAAGCATAATTTAAAGTCCAAATGGACGGATAAGGTTCAATACGTTCCAAATAAAGAATATCGCGAAAATCGCGCCGAACTAACCGCCAACGACGCGTTATGTTATTGTGGTCCCGGGTTGTGGTTTGGTTGGACGGAATTCGTTTTTTCGTATGGTTCGACGGGCGACCATGTAATTGTTGTGAAAATTAATCCCACGGATGTTATTGCCGTGCCAAATTCTTCTGCGTATCAGAAAGCCGCCGCTTGTGCGTTTACGCCGGTTGCGGATTTGGGTGAGATTTCCCAAGCCCGTCAATATTTTGAATTAGACTCCAATATCGCATCTAATAACCCCACTATTAATGAAACCATTAAACCTCGTCGGGACGCTCGCGGGCGATTCTGCTAATCCTAAATGTTTGTATTTCCAATATTAAAGCGAGTTTCTATTACCGCTCAAAAATATCAGGCGGCACAAATCAAAAATGTTCTTAGATAAAAGATATGACTAAAACAGATACCGTGATCGATCACATCGACGCGCCTATTCGTGAGGTTATAATTGGTCTAAATTTATTGGGCTTTAAAACCTATATGTCTTGTTGTGGGTATAATTACAAAGGACAAGAAGAAGAGAATATCCCCAAAAGCCACTTAGAAAAAGCTTATGTTTATTTAGATTATAATCAAGTAATGGATAGTCCTACCTTATGTTCACTATTAACTGAGCTTTGTTTGGAAAGCCAGTGGGGTTTTAATGTTATGGGCACTCAATTTATTGATTTTTATGGGAAAACATGGGCAGAAGTGAATCCTCAAAATCCTTGGCGAAAACGCGAGTCCATGCATAATTATGAAATATTTCTGTTAGCTATATCTGCATTAGAAAAATCTATTTTTAAAAGAAAAGATAGATTTTTAGACCGTGTTATTATTGAAGACGGAAATGAATTTTATATTCGAAATGTTAGTAAGTTTTGGGAGGCCGGTCGCACGCCATCTGCGATTGTTAAATATAATAGCGGCAATGATACCTATACTATTACAAAAGCGTAAATGAACACCAAATATATAAACCACTTTTTCAGCCTTAAAGCCGCCCACGATATTTTACCCTTTTTTACCGGGTGCAAGAAAACGGCGGCAAAAGAAATAACTGAAAGTTTTGGCGCATATCATAACGCCATAGAACATTTGGGGCCAATTAACGAAGAGTGGGTTGTTGTATCTGTTGGGGACGGGAAAAGACCGAGAACCGGGGCCGTATTTAGGTTTTTAACTAAAGCATCCAAGGTAATTAGTATTGATCAAGAGGCAGATTTAAAATGGTTTGAGTCTGATTTAAAAGAAATCTATAAGGTAGAACCCAGAGATTTTATGGTTGCCCAACATAAAATTGAGGATATTTTTCCTTCTCGTTTTTTCGTGACTTACGAAGAAACTCTAGAACAAATTATCAAAGATAAACATTTACTAATCCTTGGCGTTCATTCTCACGCTAATATCAGTGACAGCATAAAAGTTCTTGCACCCGGCGCGAAATCTGTTAATGTATTGTGGATGCCTTGTTGCAAACAAGTAGAGCGAAATTTCTTAGATAAAGAAAAAATCGCCAAATGTGAGAAATTTGTGACATATAATGACAAGGAAATCTGGTCGGCTAAAAATCAAATCTATTTATGGAAGAACTTAAAGTAACGGACGAGTTATTGGTTTTATTGAATAAAACCTTTACTTATGAAGATAAAAAATTAAAAAAGGTTAGCCCCCATAGGATTAAGTTTAACGGGAAATATATTAGGGTAAATAGTAAAAAAACAGTTTGGCCAAGTATCGGGGCGGCTAAAAACGCGTTATTACATCATTTTGAGGTTTGTTTTGACAGGTATTTAAGATCCGATAGAATATTTCATTTACCAAAATTACCAAAAGAATATTATACTAAAACGCCTTATAACTCGTTTGCTTTACCAGATAAATTTTTCTCTAACCTTATTAAACAATTAGAAAAACAAAACATTTTACAATTTGTACCCGTCGATCATGAAACGTTAGTCTCAACACGATAATATTAATTCACATTTATTAAATAAACTACAACCATATGCTCAAAGAACACATTATTCTATTATTGGATGCCTCAACATCTATGGGGTCGCTCACTTCAACACTTCTTAAAACTTACGACCAAACGATTAATAGTTTAAAAGCTAAAAATTCTGGTGCGCAAAGTATTCAAGTGTCGGTTTATACCTTCGCGGATTACGTGAAAAATTTAGCTTTTGAAGTGGACGTTAATCGCGCTCCTTCGATTGTAAATACTTATAAAGCAGATGGCATGACGGATTTAGTAGGTGGACTACTTCAAGTATTAGATGATATTACTAAAATTCCGACCATGTACGGGAATCATGCGTTTTTGGTGAATATTTTATCCGACGGGGAAAATAATCGAAACCGTCATTTAACTGATACGTTAGCCAATAGAATTAGTAAGTTGCCCGATAACGTTACTTTATCGTTTTTAGCCCCTTCTCCACAAGCGGAATATAACGCCAAACTTCTTGGTATTCCTAAAGGAAACATTCAGCGATGGGAAGTCTCGGTCAGCGGGCTAGAAGAAGCTACAAAACTCACCGTCGCAGCCACAGATCAATATCTCGCAACCCGTTCATCAAGTGGCGGGGTTTTCACTAAATCGGCAAATTTTTATTCAATGGCAAACATTTCCACAAAAAAAGTGGAGGATAATTTAGAGGTCTTAGACCCGTCCAAATATTCTATTTTGAATGTTAGAGAGAAAATTTCCATTAAAGCCCAATATGAAAATTGGTTTAAAAAGATTTATACTATCGGATCGGGCTATTATCAATTCACTAAACCGGAAACGATCCAATCCAACAAAAACATCATTCTCCGTGACAAACTAACCGGCAGCGTTTATCATGGTATTCACGCCCGTCAGTTGGTTAAATTACCGAATCATGATATTAAAGTCAATCCAGCAGATTATCCAAATTATGACGTTTTCGTACAAAGCAATGCCCCAAATCGTAATTTGTTGCCCGGTACGTTAGTTATTTATCTCCATTAATATGTCAAATCAATATTCCCAAAAAATCAAATCTATCGTTAAACAGGTAGAAGATCTCAAACAAGAATATTACAGACAAATCGAACAGGAAATTGTTAATTTCTTTAAGGAAAAGTCTATTAAGTCTGTTTGTCTTTACGTTAATAATCATGAATGGAATGATGGTGACGAAACTTATTTTAGCGTTCGTTACTCTTTAGACGAAGATACTTTTAATATGGTAAACGATAATAAAATTACGGCTTCTACTATGGAAGAATTCCAAGATTTGTTTGAGGCGTTTGAATCGATTCATGAAGATTTTTTTACTCGTTATATTGCCGGAGGAAATAGCACATATATAGATTTATCTGTTGGCGATAACAATACATTACAAATTAATTAAAATATGGACAAACAAACAATACAATCCAAACTTGCACAGTTGGACACTGAAAGACAGGCTCTAAGAAATAAAATGGTTGAAATATTTAAAGAGGAACTGGTCGCATTTTTGACGACAAATCAGGTGGAATCGGTATTTCTTTACGTTAATAATCATGATTTTAACGATGGCGACGCGACATATTTCTCTTTATATTACGAAGATATCGAATCGGATCGCTTTCAAATGAAAGACGGTTCAGAAGTTAGTGAAGAGGTAATCCAAGTATTTGTAGATATTATGGATGATTCTCAAGATATTCACGAAGTCGTATTTGAGGGTTGTTACGGACGGATAAATATTTCTGTAAATAACGGGAAACTAAGTATTGTATAAGTATTACGTCTTTTAGACTCCCCCTAAAAAATAAAATGAACGCCGCCATCCACGCCGACATTACCTGTCGCGCAAGAAAACTAACCGATCAAAAAGACTGGGATTTCTTTCATAATCTCCATTCTTTCATGGATGAATCAAAGGAAATCGAATCAACGAACCGCCATCGATTGTTAACCCATCATTTGTGGTTTGTGAGGCGGGTTGTTGTTCCTTTATTTGGGCATACCTATACGGCCGTAAATGGGTCAAAAGTAAATATTAAAGATGTTTGTGAGCAAGATCATATTTTGGCTGATTTTAGGTATAAGAAATTACCTAGGTTAAAAGATTATGTTGATTTGATTGAACCAAGTGAAGAAAACTTGAATTTGGCGGACAAAATTATAGACTCGTTTTCTAATCAGGACGATGAAACATTAAATTTCTTTTTAAGCCCGGCTGTTATAACTGGTAATAAACTGGGTGTTTTTGTTTCATATAATCCGTGGATGATTGATTTGTTTGTTCGTATCTATTCTAGAAATCCGGTGACAAGTGTTACTCCGATCAATTATGATGCTATTTTCAACAATATGAAAAAAGCCGATTGGATCAATAACGGCATGGGGTTAGACATTAAAAAAGAAGAAAAATAAAAAGCTTATGACTAAAACAAAGAAAATCTGGCTGGTCGTTCCAATTAATTACGAATATAACGACGAATATTTTACTCGGAGTGGATATGAATCGCCAAAACGGGCGTTTGATAATCTAGAAGACGCGAATAAATGTCTTCTCGATTTATCTTATAAAGATTATTGTGATTATAGAGATCAATATTCCTCTTATTGTTATGGCAATGATGAACAAGACAATAAATTTCGGTCTGCTTTGTTAGATAAGTTGAATATTTCTTTTGAAGATGACCATGTGGCCCCGCCCTTGACTAAAGCTCTATTTAAAAAAGTAATGGACGTTTGCCCAATAGCGGGTTATATTGTCCATAGTGTAGAAGTAGCTTGCCAAGATGAATAACTTGGTATAGACTAAAAACATGAATATTTTCGTTCTTGATTCTGACTACAAAAAAGCCGCCGAATTATACCAAGACATCCATGTTAAAAAAATTTGTTTAGAGATTGTTCAAATTTTACAAAACGCCTACTCTTTAAAAGAATTACAATCTGCCCCAAAAACCCAAGAAGGCAATATTAGAAAATACTCTTATCGCAACCATCCTGTGTGCGTCTGGGCGCGGACAAATATCAATAATTTTTATTGGGCCTTATTTCACGGGCAAGCGTTGCATGAAGAGTTTTATTATCGGTTCGGTAAATATCACTTTTCTAAGTGTTTTATTGACTGGGCCTTACAAAACGAACCGGACTTGCCCGATTTACCTATGACGGCCCAACCACAATGTTTTGGTGATTATTTATCTTTAAAATCAGAGACTCCTGTAATTGGATATAGAAAATATTACAATATCGCTAAAGCCTTTTTCACTATTCACGGAGAAATCGTTCCGGCATCTTGGACTAAAAGGCCAACCCCGGATTGGTTTACGCCAATCAGTCTCTAGAATATCTTGACAAAAACATTCTCACAAGCTAATATATGAGCACTATGAAAACACTAAAAGTTAACGTTGCTGGTATCGATCCTTCTACCATTAAAGTTAATTATGTAGATGGATATGTTAATGTAAAAGCCAAAGACCAAGGCGTAGAACTCAGTAATGAGTTTTACGTTGGATTCGCTGATTCAGTAAAAGCCGAAGTACAATATGGTGTATTAACCATTTCGACGGCTGACAAAAACATCGAAGTACCAGTTACAATCAAATAAAACCCTAGGGCGGGGGTTCCGCCCACAATTTTATGTTAAATTTGAAACAAGAAACGTCAAAAACTCAAAGAGAGTTAAAGCTAAATGATAAAGTAAAATTCATCAAAGACGGCGTACCAATTAAATATGGTATTGCTGTTGAGGTGGGTGATTGGGGGTGTAAGATTTATAACCCGAAGAATAAGTTTTTTGACAACGGCCAAGATTATGATGTTTTACCGGATTCGGCCGAATGGTATCCTTACAAATCATTTGATGGCGGGAAGTTAGACGGTGGTGTAATAATGATTTAATATGATTTCTCTATCCAAAACTCTTTACTTATCCATCAACAAAACCAGCTATACTATTGAAGTTATTTTTTATGGCGAAATAGATATAGATGATTGTGGTAAAAAACAATATGATTTATCGGATGATTATACAATTGAAAGTATTACAGAAGATGAAAGTTTAGAGTCTTTGGATTTGGATAACATTCATGCTGATTTTTATGATGGAATAAATGATTGGATGGAAAAACATTACAATAAATTAATCAAGGAACTCAAATATGAAGAAGAAGACTAAAACTATTGTAGTAGCCAAAAAGACTAAAACAAAGATCGGCAAAACCGCTTGGTTGCTCCAACGAGAGGCCGAGGAGAGAAAAATTCAAAATAACAAAGACATCGAAAATGAATACAGTAACTAACGAAAACGACCAAAACAAACCATTTAACATGGGTTTAGCCCGCAAGGTAGCGAAAGACGTGCTATATGGTTTAAGCCGCAAACATCGTCGCGCTCAAGACGAGGGTAAAACTTTGTCTGCGGAAGACGAAGAAAAATATGCAATGGGTAAAATTTATGATGGTATTTTAGCTGCCGTGAATAAAGACCGAGGTAATCAGTAATATAATCAAACATTTATAACCCCGGGCGACCCCCGGGGCTTTTTATTTTATGGAAGAACAAACTATTAAACAGTGGTTAAAAAACGATAAATTTGTCAATTTCTTGGCCAAGAAAGGCATTGACGTTGCGGATTTGTTAAGGTATTATCGTTTCGACAGAGAAGATAAAACCCGTATCCGGGGAGACTTTTTACTATTAAAATCATATTATGAAAACTTCACACGACTTTTGGGCTAAATATACTGAAATTTTAAATGCTTGTCTAGATTTAGACGAATCAGATCGAATTCCTTTATATGAACAGTTGAGGCAATTCGAAGGAGCGCCGGGATGGGTGAATTTATCTAATGAGGCATTAGACCGTATTCTTACGGCGATGCTTCAAGAAAAACAATCGGAAGAAACCTCTTCATACGAAGAAGAATCATCTTATTCTTATTGACATGGAAATCGGCTCTCGCGCTATCATTTCTATTTGGCCAGATTTTGAACGTTATCGGAAAGCATGGCAAAAAGAATGGGGTTTTAAAGTTTCTAATGATTATGACCGCATTGTAACTCATAAAACTTATACCAAATTTTTACACGATAATCAAGATTATATTATTTCTGTCACAGAACGAGCGGCGGATCATTTCGTTGTTAAAACCGATGATACAGTTTTTGAGTTTGAAATCGCCCGCCCGGGATCTTCTGGGGAGTTTTATTTACAGTCTAATATTCCCCTAGAAGAGAAATTACTGTCTATCTATTCTTCTCATCGATTTATGCCTATTAACTGGCGTAAACATATTGTTACTTTAAATTTTTTGGAAACGATGGTCGGAAGAGATAAGATCGCAAAAATTACCAACCAACGTTTTCGAGAAAATGAAGTTATTTACGGGCAATTACGAACGCCATCTTTAAACAAAAATAAAGCCTCATTTTTCAACGATAAAACTGTAGCAATCCGAGTATTTGAACACGATGATATTCATAAGATAATGGCTCATTATGAATCGCCGCTATTTGAAAGGATTAAACCCGACCCCGATAAAGTATTGTGTTCTAAAGACTTATGGCATAATTTATCTTGGATCGATAAAGTAAAATGTGTTTTAGAAGAGGTTTATGTTATCGCTTTAGAAAGAAAATTAATACCCATGATGTTTTTGGGAAAAGAACCATACACCACCAAAGAAGCTTTTCTTTGGGCTTTACAAAGGGTCTCTACTAATCTATGTTCGGGCTGGTTCCGAGAGTTCGCTTCAAAAAACGCTCTTGCGATTTTTGCCTTGCGGAACCCTGATTACCTAAATGTATTTCTTCAAGGATTTGCCGATGGAAAAATTACTAAACTATGAACACAATTCTAGATCCCAGTGCCCAAACGGTTAAAACTGATTATGTTTTTACTCCGTTTCCTATTATTACTCGTCAGATTGATTGGCCGGTTCAGTATGTAAAAAATATTGAGTTATATCCCAATATTAATCATGAAATTTTCTCTTATTCCAACGACGTTGAATCGGAAACTTGGGTCAATCGCGGCGGTGTATTCGCATAAACAAACTTGTCCAAATACCTGCCCGCTTAAAGACCGAGGATGCTATGCCAAACTATCCTTTACTGGCATTCATTGGAATAAAGTGTCTTTAGCATTTAATCAATTACTTGCGGGTCTCAATAAATTACCCAATAAAACAATAGTCCGTTATGGGGTTGCGGGAGATTTGCCCGGAATAGGAGACAGAATCAATTCAAATCAACTTGATAAACTGGCCAGCATTAAAGATGTCAAAATTTTTGCTTATACCCACAAACCAGTATTAAACCATAAATTTGCTAAACAAAACCGCGAAGCAATTCAATCCGCCCGCCGTAAGGGAATGATGATTAATTTGTCAGCGGATTCCTTACAAGAGGCCGACGAATTTAAAAAACTAAACATTGCTCCTGTTGTGGTCGTTTTACCTACAAACGCCCCGGATAAAATCTTTACTCCAAACGGAAATAAAATTATTGCTTGCCCCCAACAAAGGAATAGCAAAATTACCTGTCAATCTTGTCAGTTATGTATGAAAGATAGAAGTGTAATTGTTGGATTTAAGGCGCACGGGGCGCAAGCTAAATATATTAACCAATTAAACTTATTATAAATCATAGAATATGACTAAATATCTACTTAATAAACAAGGCTATGAAACTAATGAATTCTATGGCTTTGAATCTGATAAAGATCCAGCTACCCTACAAGCCGAACTAGATCAATGCGTGGAAATCTTTCGGCGCGAAGACGAAATTCGAGATAAAGAAAATCAAGGAAAAAAAGAAGAAGATAAGGTTTATGTTTGGGGGTTTAACTTTTATGGAGTTAATGTCCATGATTTTATTCATGATTGGTATAAAATTCTTACTTTAGAAGAGTTTTGGCAACAATCTGTTGAAGCGGGGAAACAAGATTTGTAATATGAATTTTTTCGTAGAGCCATCATTTATTTCTTTCGGGGGTAGTCGGGCTTACGGTTTAGATACCGAAAGTTCTGACGTTGATTTAGTTGGGTTTGTTGTCCCGCCATTGGAAATCCGGGATAATATTTTTCAGAATTTTGATGAATGGGCCAACAAGCCAGAGATTAATACTAAATATTCGTATTTGATTAATCCTAAGAATCCCAAAATCGAAACCAAAGTTTATTCACTTAAAAAATTCTTTAAATTAGCCGCCGAATGTAATCCAAATATTATTGAAATCTTATGGGTGGACGAAGACAAAATTCTACAATTAGATGGAATCGGCCGAAAAGTATTAGAGAATAGAGATATTTTTCTATCAAAACAGGCTAAATTTAGGTTTTTAGGTTACGCTTTCGCGCAATTTCAAAAAATTGAGCGTCATCGTAAATGGATTATTAAAGGTGAAATTAAAGAACCCCAACGCAAAGATTTTGGTTTGCCCGACGAAACGCCTAAATTTATGGGCGAAATTTTTCGTTTGGTTAAAAAACAAGTAGAAGAATGGAATTTTCATGATTTCGGTTTCGACGAGGAGCAAAGAAATGAGTTAAAAGAAAGAATTTGGGGTTTAGTCGGTCAATTAACTACCGCCCCGGGCTGGGGAGATTGGCCAGAAAAATACGAAGTCGCGGCGATTCATAAAGTTTATAATGAATTGCAAATCACGACTGATTTACAGGAATATATTAACCGGGAAATTCAATACAAAAACGCCTTAAAAGAATATACCAATTGGTTGAATTGGAAGAAAAACAGGAATCCAGAACGGCAAGTCATTGAAGCGAAACACGGATTTGATTGCTATGACGACAAAACTGAATTTTTAACCAATCGTGGTTTTTTATTATTCGACGATATTAAAGACGGTGATTTGTTAGCGACTTTTCATCCACAAAAACTTACGATTGAATATCAGAAGCCGACAGAGCGGTTTGAAAGTTTATATACAGGAAACATGTATAATTTTGTTGGATATCATACCGATGTTATGGTAACGGCAAATCATAACATGTTTTGGCGGTATAGAGAGGCGAACACCGGAAAAACCTTTGATTGGGAATTAAGTCACGCATCTAAAACCCCAAGAGCATATGATTTTTTGAGATATACAACGCCGAAACACAAGGATTATAGTAACCCCAAATGGATGTCGGACTTGCCAATTAGTCCCAATTGGTTAATGCAACTTATTGGCTGGTATCTGTCTGATGGTTGTGCAAATTTTAAACATCGATCCCCCGACAAACCAATAATTGTTATTTCTCAAAAAAGGGGAGGTAAATTATCGCCCTTTTTTAAAAAATTTATCAATAAACATCCAGAATTAGCTTCATTGTATGAATACGAACGAAAACCGAATAAATTTAACCCTAATTCTATTATTGAACAGAGGTTGGTTATTAGAAACCGTGAAATAAATCAGTTTATCGTTAAAAACTGCGGGTTTACTGATAATAAACACGTTCCGGCCTTTATGTATAATTTAAGTCGGATACATTTGCTAAATTTGGTGAGAGGAGCTATTTATGGTGATGGAACTAAAAGAGTAGATGATTCATTTATTTATTATAGTAAATCTAAACTATTGATCGACTCTCTTCAAATCGCAGCAATTCACGCCGGGATGGAGACTTCTTTGTATGGCCCATATAAACAGGAAAACAAGGGATACTCATTAGAAATGTATCAATTACATATTAATTGGAGCCGGGACCAATACCGCCAATTATGCCGTGACAACGCAACTAAAGTTCCTGTCCAAAATAAGAGAACCGTTTGTTTCTCTGTCCCCAATGGTACTTTAATTACTAGATATAATGGCCATATTGGATATCATGGCAATTGCAAACATGCCATGCATTTAATTCGTTTGTCCAGAGTGGGTTACGAATTACTACAAACCGGCAAAATCAATACAACCCGCCCCGACCGAGAAGAATTGTTGTTTATTCGTAACGGCGGCTGGTCTTATGAAAAATTGAACGAGGAATTTCAAGTCCTTGACAAAAAAATCGAGGCGGCTTATGCTATTAGCAAGCTACCTCATTCTACAGACAAAAAGAAAATAAACGAGTTATATTGGGAATTATGTGAGAAAGCGAGTTGGAGAACATAAAATATGAAAACTATTATATACGACAACGATTTTATTAGTGAATATGATGAAACTTTTGTTAAAGGAGACTTAATTACCGCTTATAATAAAGGTTTTTACGAATTCGATCATAGCGAGAGTCGCGGCGAAGATCATACGCCAGTATATTATTTTCGATTAAAATATGATGAACGGGGGAGACCGCGCAACGGAAAGAAATTAGAGAGTTGTGATGCTTCGTATTGTAGGCGGGCAGACGGAGAGATTAAGAAATTGATCCAAGAGCATGAGTTATCTATTAATCGTTTGAAATCTATTCTTGGAGACAAACAAAAAAAGCATGAAACGATTTAGATATTCCGCCACCATAATCCTCAATGCGACGCCGGAAGATTTACTTCTTAAAATGAATCAGCTTGGAGCTAATGGAATGCGTATTGTTAAAATTGATGAACTTCCATACAGTATGGGTAGTTTCATGGACGGAATTCGTCAATCTTACAGATTACTTTTAGAGGAAGAATATGAATAAATATGTTTTAGTGAAATTCTTTTTTCTGGAATTCGGGGATCGAGGAGCAATACCCTTCCCTTTTTTATATCGGGGCACTATAGATGACGCAAAACAGGAAATCGAAGAGGCAATTGAAAATTGTACATCTTTTTGTGGCATTGATTTATTAGGGACTTTTAGTTATGAAGTGTGGACGTTAGAAGAGTGGTTTGAGAAATATTGCACAAATAAATAATATGAGTGATCTAGAACCAATTAATACTTTATTATCCAAACTTCAAGGCAAGTTTGTAGGTGCGGAATATAGCGATACATGGGGTTTGGGTATCCAAATAGGGGGATTTTCCAAATCGGGTAATGCAACGCTATTTATTACGCCGGATGACACCGAATGGGGCTCTAAAGCCTATCGGGTAACAACCAGATACGATAACATTGATTATGTTAAGACTTACGATGACATTGTTAATGTTGCATATTGGTGGTATATGAATTATAAAGACCGCGAGCCATTTACACAACCAAGCGATTACTGGATTAAAGATTTTCTAAGATTAGGTTTAATCAAAGAAAAAGTAATGACGACTTATGAACCAGTTGCATCTTGAAATACTAAATGATCCAAATGACGGGTTTACCGAAGTTTGTGATGTTTGTTTTAGTATTTTAAGAAATTGGAATTCGGTTGGTGATATTGCTTTTGTAACTTTTGAGAATAGGATTGCTTGCGAAAAATGCTATGAATTGGATAACCGCGACCGGCAAAATTCAAATTAATAATGGTTTAAGAATTATCACGGATATTGATTTTTGTAAATATTATTTGGCTTTGTTTCATTGGTCGATTTGGAAAACTAAAAAATATCAATTACCAGCGCACGGTTCTCATATTACTATATATTCACCCAAAATCCACGGCCCAATAATCTTATCTGAGTTTAACAATTTGGTTGGACAAGAGATTTCTTTCGAGTATGATCCAGAGAATGCATATGTCAGTCGGGTTAATGTTTGGTTGCCAGTCAAATGCAGTTGGGCGGACAATTTTCGTAAAAAACTAAGAATACCTATTACTTATTTTAGAGACACAAGTTTACACTTAACGATTGGAAATATTAAATATAATGAATAAAATCATCGAAAAACTAATAACGGCAGTCGTCACGTTCGTAGTTTCAACGCTTATAATCTATTGGTTGTATAATTTGCTTTTCCCTGATCTTTTTGGTTGGAAAACAATTAGTTATTGGCAGTCGGTTGGGTTGTATATGTTATCTAATATCTTTTTTAAGGATACATATATTCTAGCTCAAATTTTGTCGGCGATTGAGAAAAATAAATGAGAACCAAACAAAATCACCAATGGCAAACCGGGGAAATCGGTGAAACAAAAACGGGAAGAAAAACAACCCCGTTTCCTAAAATTGATCTATCTTCTAATCGCAAGGCAATTAACACGTTAAAACGCAAAAACAAATGGTTGATGGAAAACGCTTTAACTGAGGCGACCAAAAGGGGGGATAGATTAGCAAGAATTATGTTTTTAGCCAATTTAAATGACCCGCAACAGGCGGATTTAGATTTGGCGAATGATTATTTGTTTGAACTATGAAACTAAACCATAAAGACGTTTGGACTGGTATCTACCGCGGAATTGTGTTTGAAATTGTGAATTGGGGTGAACGCCGCCCGGTGAATGGGTATGACGAGAAATATTCTCATCACTGGAACTATTATTTATATCTTAAAGTTGATAATTTTACCAATGGGTTTGGACAAAAACTCCTGATCCCACAAATCGAAAAAGAATGGTCGTCTGGGCGCAAATATAAGACTTATGAATATTGGAATTTACCATTAATCCATAATCTTGATTTGCACGGCGGGGTAACATCTTTTGATATTCTTTATGGCGATACTGTTAGGATTGGTTGCGATTATGGCCATTTAGATGACAGACCTTGGGAGGAGTCAGTTGATAGCGTGAGTATGGATTGTAAGGGTTCAATTGATAGATTATTCTTTGAGGTTGGACAAGAAGGGGTAGAATATTTGATTAATTGTCAGGGGAATGGTAATTTAACAGGAGAACAAGATGGACGTTATACTAGCAATAATAAAAGCTCCTTTTATAGCAACAAATACATCGAAACTTTGACAGAGGAACAACGTAAAAATTGGTTTAAAAATGAAAATTGATTATTATACTATTGATCGACTGGGGGTTTACAGTAATGATTTTTATGATAAGTTTTTTGATAAAAAGTTTATTAATAAAAACGTTTTATTGAACCAGATTTACGACGCTATTAAACTAGACGTGCGGCCTATCAGGCTTAATCGTTTCGAAGTATATAAAGAAGAAACTATTCACCATCCACCCGTCAATAAGCGGACGAAAGAGGGTAAATGGAAACAGGAAAATACCGTTGAGAAAATCATTAAAATAGACAAAGATTTTTCTTCATCCTTACCTTATCAAGAAAATATGTCCGCTTACACTCTACGTAATACAAAATGGGTCTATCATACGGTTTACGGAGAACCAATCAAGACAATCCATCGGGATGCCCGGGGAGAGTATTCCGTACGTATTAAACAACAGGTCTTTGTTCAATTCCAAGAAATTACCGTTTCTATTCAGCCAGAAATTAAAAAAGAGGGTGTGCCTTATCAACCGGGGAAAGAGGTTATTAATTATGGGACAAAAACCCAACTATATCCAGTATGGTATCGTGGAGGGGGTAATGATTGCATATATTCTTTACATAACGATTCTCAATTTTTAGCATCGTATAATTTATTATTTGTGGAGGAGTTTATTAGAATTTATAAACAACATATTGAAATTGATGATTCTTGTGCGAATCTTGTAGTTCCAATGGTTGACAAGCTTTAGTCTTTAGTTATACTTCGTCCATGAGCTATGATTTAGAGAAAAAGAGCGGGCATATTTCCGTAACAACGTTAATCGATTTAATAGACGGCCCCAAAAGCCGAACTGTTGGCAATAAACATCAGGGACGGTTTTATGCACCACGGCTGAAAATTGGCGATAATTATTATTATGTTGATTTTTCCTTTGTTTGGACGGAAATCGGCGATTATGATGATTATGGGGCTGAATGTGTTTCGAATGTTAAATTAGGTTATTATTTGAATCCTTTATCGGGCGAAGAAATTAAATCCCATATTTGGATCGGGGAGCCGGGCAAAAAGCGTGCGTCGCCAGAAGTTTATAAGTTGTTTTTAGATGAAATTAAGGAAAGAATTATTTGTGGATGGGACAGAGAAACAGAAATGAACGTTTATTTGCACCCTAATCAAGTAGAATTATCGGAGGTAAAATGAAATTTTTTGTTTATTGTTTGGTAATCGGGGTGTTGTGTGGTTGTTACCCTAAGCCGCGAACAGCAAATGGCGTCGTCGTTAAAAAGGATTTGTCTGCGCCGCCCGCCCATTTGGTCACTCATTATTTGTATGTCGTTCACACTAACCGCATCGAAGTATCTAAATCTGTTTATAATTACTACCAAATAGGAGATACTTATTATAATGATTAAATGGATTGTTGGATATATTGATGGTTACGATTGTATTCATTATCAAGTAGTTAAGGAAACTGATAAAAACCAAACTCATAACCAAATCTGGCCCGGTCCAAAACATAAAAAATGGCGATGGATACCAGAACATCCAAAATCATTAAATTGTTATAATGAGTTCTTGACAGACGAAGAAAAAGAAAAAATTTGGAAAATTATCGATAAAAACATATGAGTATTATTAAGGCGTACGGATTATTTGATACAAATGGGGAAGGGTATCCAACTAAATTAATAAAAGTTTATCCAATTGAAGCCGCGGCAAGGCAGGCGAGAGGGTCTTATCAAGATACTTGGGCGGTTGATTTGCTTGCAGTAAAAGACGAGTATTATGTTTTACGCGAACCCCAAGCAATTGATTCTAAATTGATTTGTTCTGAGTTAATTGAGGGGAGCGTAGTACGTATGTATAAAGTCACCGCTGGTTCACACATTAAATTCGTATTACCACGTGAGTTTCACAAATATATAGAATGGGGGCCTTCTGCAACAGTTCAAGCATATATTATATTACGTTATGACAATAAATATTATGCTATTCATCATGCCTGTTATGTTCCCATAAAATTAGAACCTTATCTACCCAGCCGAGAAATCGCTGTAAAAGCCGCTTTAGATAAATTAACAGAGGAAGAGAAAAAATTATTAGGGTTAATATGAGTAAATTGTTTTTGATTATTTTGTGCTTATTGTTAATTGGATGCGAAAAATCTAAAACAATAGGAACTATTTTAAAACATAATGATCCACTTGTTGTTACTACCAAAACTGGATCTGTTACGAATTATAGTTTATTGATTGTAACGACTAATAGAATATGGGTGTCGGTTGAAGCTTATTTATTTTATAAGGACGGGGACCGATATCTCCATGAAAAATAATTATACCGCTTTATACTCAGCCTATTGTCGATACCACGGCAATACCCCGAAACAACAATTCAAAAAAGATAAAGAAAAATGGCCGGGCGGGCTAATGTGCGGTTATATTTTGTGGATTGCCGATTTAAAACAAAAGTTTTATAAAGCTCATCCTGAATTCTTTTTGGATAAATATACGATTCACAATACCAAAGAATGGGTAAATTTTGTTGTTAACTATAAATAAAATATGAGTTGTCCAATTTGCCATAGAGGCGCGTGCATGAAAAGCTTCCATTCTTTGGAAGCACAGGAACGTTTTGATTTAAAACAAACGATGTCAGATGATGTCGATGACCTAAGAGAAGAAATTTTGTCTTTACAGGAGCGTATCAAAGAACTAGAATCTGAACTACAACGTATTTTAAGCGAGAAAGAATTATGATTTCTGTTACTACTCCATCCAATTATTTAGCCCGAATTGTCGCCCTACCGGCTCCGCGCAAGCATTCCAACGCGGACAAATTAGCTTGCGTGTCTATACTCGGAAATAACATTATTACTGGTTTAACCGCCAAAGAGGGAGAATTATATGTTTATTTCCCATTAGAATGCGCTATTAACAAAGACTTTCTTACATTTACCAATTCTTTTGTTCGGCCCGAAGATAACGCCGATGGAAAATCGAAAGGGTTTTTTGAGAAACACGGTCGCGTGCGGGCGTTGCGCCTAAGAGGGGAACGATCCGAGGGTTATATTGTACCAATTTCTTCCATTAATAATTGGTTAGAATATCTTGGCTCGTCTGAATTTTTAACTGAAAAACATAAAGACCAAGATTTTGATACTATTAATGGTATTATCCTTTGCGAGAAATACGTTAATCGACAAGTTTTGATTGACGCGGAAAAAGCCGCCCGCCAAGAGGGTAAACGCAATAAAAAAGCCGTTCGGGCGTCTAAATTAATCGAAAACCAATATCGTTTATCGCCCGATACCGAGGCGTTAAAACGCAATATTGATCGTATCAAGCCTGACGATATTATTACTATTACGTATAAGTATCACGGCGCAAATATTTCTTTTGGGCGGGTATTATGCAAAAAACCCCTTAATTTGTGGGATAAGGTTGGCAAGTTTTTGGGGTTTAATGTTGTAGATACTCAATACGACTTGGTATACGCTTCCAGAAGGGTCGTAAAAAATAAATATGCTGACAAACAGGCCGATCATTATTATGATACGGACGTTTGGGGTGAAGCCGTGGCTAAATATAAAGAATGCCTAAAAGACGGAATCACTATTTATGGAGAATTGATAGGCTTTACTTCTACTGGGGCTCCAATTCAAAAAGGCTATGATTATGGCCTAGTATCGCCTCAAAACGATATTATTGTTTATAGAATTACCCAAACGAATTACGCCGGGGACGTTTTTGAATTTTCAACCCGACAAATTACCGAATACTGTAAGAAATTTGGACTAAAACGCGCCGAGGTATTTTACCACGGCCCGGCCAAAGATTTGTTTGATATTCCGGTCGAAGATATTCGCACTTGGCAGGATACTTTTCTACAAAAATTAATGGATAAATATCTTGAAAAAGATTGCCATATTTGTAAGAATAAAGTCCCGGCAGAGGGAATTGTTTTGACTAAAGACGGGGAATTCTTTGAGCCATATAAGTTAAAAGCGTTTAATTTCTTTGAACGTGAAACGAAAATGTTAGATTCGGGCGAAGTTGATATCGACCAAGATACGCCCGAAGTGTCTGAATAAAATATGAATAAACCAACATTTGAAGAATTTGTTAAACAGTGCGAACTTCTATTGGAGAAATTCTCCGGAAACGGACAATTGGAATATTCTCATTATAAAAACAAGCACGCTCGATATAACTGTAGAGAAGACCACGAAAAAGTAGACGAAATCCGCTTAACTCACACATACGAAACTGGCGGCGTTTCGGGTGGGAGTTGCTGGGATAGTAGCAATCCCCTGCCATATACTGTTAGCCGACCCGATAGCGAATTTGAGATTTTTGATTATCTATTATCTAAGCTTAATCCACGAATGTCGTTTGGGGAATACAAAGAGTTGGAAAAACAAATTAATCAAGAAGACAAAACCAACTATGAATATTACGGTAATCGTACGGAATATGTTATTTTAAGTATCCCCCTGCAAGTAATTTACGACCATATTAAATCCTCATGGGAAAACGAGCCATCTTGATTGTTGGCTTGCCGGGGAGCGGTAAAACTTTTTTAGGTAAAAGATTTGAAACCAAGGGTTTTTATCTAATAGATGACCCCAAAGATTTGAGTTTTCTTAGTTTAAACAAAAACAAAATCGTTATTGCCGACCCACATTTATGTTCAGAAAAAAACAGAACAATTGCGATTGATAAACTCAAAAAATTGGGCTACCATGTTAAAGCTTTATATTTTGAGAATCGCCCCGATAAATGTAAAAAACTAATTGCTTATAGAAACGACGGGCGAATTATTAATGGATTCGGGTCGTTTCATTATGTTATTCCAGATAAGGCTGTAGTAATTTCGATTTACGAGAATAATAATTATGGAAATAATTCTGTCACAAACTATTAAATTAACGCCAGATGAAGTGAGAGACATTATATTGGATTATTTATACGTTAAACATAATGTTCCAAAGAATAGTACTGATGTCGCGTTTAATATTCAGCGGGATATTGAGAGTGAGCTTCGTTATCCTCCTCATTTCCTAAAAGAAGTGATCGTGACAGTAACCTCTTGACAGAAGCGCGGTCTCCTGCTAAGATATACACAACATAAGATTTTAGCGATACAGACAGCAAAACCAATTCTTGCTATGGAAAACAAATGTATCGCGTTACTTTTTAGATCCGAACAGCAATTCACAAAATTCATCTGCTAAATGAAAAATAAGGATCTAGTTATTTTTTTACAAACAATTTAAGATACGCGCAGCAACAACTACAACTTGTTATTGGAACAAAAAATCGTATCTTGCTACTTTAAAAAATGAATATCCTAAAAAGCACAAAACTACAGTCTATTCTTAAAGTTAAGACTATTAAGCCAGTCAAACTCTTAACTAAAGCCAAGCAAAAGGAAAAACTAACCAAGTTAGTAAATTCTAAACAACCTAAAAATGCTTTGTTAAAGGCGATGGTTGGCGGTCCTGATGCCGTAACCCAAAATGGCGCTCCGACTTATTCAACCTCTTTGTCGGCGACGGTTGATTTGTTTGCCACCGGAAAAGCTTTACGTACCCGGGCGGCTTCTGAAAAAATTGCTTTGTTTAACAAGGCTTGGACCGAAGACAGGCTTTTGTCTTTAAAATGCCTTTTTAATATTCGGGACATTCGTGGGGGCGGCGGTGAACGGCAAACTTTTAGAGAGATTTTAGCCGATTTCGCTCAAAAAAACGGCGCGATTGTAGTCAAAAACTTAGATAATATCGTAAAATACGGGCGGTTTGACGATCTTTTTGTCTTGTTTAATACCCCGATTCATTCGCAAGTAGTTGATTATCTTTTTAATCAATTGCAAAAGGATTTAGAAGCTTATGATAAAGGCGAGCCTGTATCGCTTTTAGCCAAATGGCTTCCATCTATTAATGGGTCTAGCAAAGAGGGCCGGGATCAGGCTTATATGCTTGCAAATACTTGGGGCTTAACTCCTAAGCAATATCGTAAAATTCTTTCCGCCTTGCGGGCGCATATTGACGTTATTGAAGTTAAAATGTGTGCGAATGAGTGGGATAAAATCAATTATTCCGCGGTTCCCAGCAAAGCCGCATTAAATTACAAAGATGCGTTCCAAAAACACGATGGAACTCGTTATAATCAATTTCTGCAATCGGTGGAAAGTGGTGAAACCACGATTAATGCTGGGACTTTGTTTCCTTACGAATTGATTGGGCGGGCAAATGGAGATAAAACCATTGAGGCTCAATGGAAAGCATTACCCAATTATTTAGAGGGGAATGACAGAAACTTGCTTTGTGTTTGTGACGTGTCTGGGTCGATGACTCACGGCGCTGCAAGCGTGCGACCTATTGATATTAGTATTTCCTTGGGGATTTATACCGCCGAGCGGAATACTGGCGCATTTAAAGATTACTTTATCACGTATACCAGCGAACCAACTTTGCAAAAAGTAACTGGCGATACTTTATACGAAAAAATCCAAAGCATTAATGGCCCAATGGGATTGAGTACGGATTTACAAAAGGTTTTTACTAACCTATTGTCGTTTGCCGTAAAAAACAAAGTTCCGGCCAAGGAAATGCCCGAGCAAATTATCGTAATTTCAGATATGGAGTTTAATAGCGCCCAAAATGGCCGAACTAATTTGGATTCTATTAGAGAGCAATACAAAAAAGCGAAATATCCAATGCCCCAACTCGTATTTTGGAACGTTAATTCGACCCAAAATAATCTACCGGCACGGGCTGACGATAAAGGAGTTGTTTTAGTGTCGGGGGCTAGTCCTAGTATTTTTACTAGCCTTTTATCTGGCAAAAATGTCACACCAATCGACCAAATGCTTGCAACTTTGAATCAAGAACGTTATAATACGGTCGTTGTATGATTATTTAGGTGGGGCATGTAAGATAATCCCCATTCGTAATAAACTTTTAAGATGCTAACCGCAAACTATAATCAAAACAGTGGGTCGCGGGTTCGAATCCCGCCGTTGGCAACAATGTAGCTCAGTGGTAGAGCAACCGTCATAAAAAATAGCATCTTGTTAATTTTAGATACTAACAGCAATCGCAAACTCCATATTCAGGAAGGATGTAGGTTCGAATCCTGCTATAATAGCAATATTATATCGTCTAACGGCAGGACACTAAAAATAGTATCTAGTTAGTTTTATTTATGAATCAAAAATTAGAAATCAAAGTTATTGAGGCGAAAGACGGAACGTTAGTTTCGAAATTGCGAAGCGACGATTACAAAGTAAATGATGCCGCAGTCAAAATCGCCGGAACCGTTAATTATGATACGTGGTATTGGTGCGCAGGGGTTCCGACGAAAATTCAACCGCCCGATGTTCAAAAACGGTTTAACCATCGATATGAATTAATTGATAAGTCTTTATCAGTTGATGACCGAATACCTGTTAAAGTAGAAGCCGTCGAACATCCTAGTTATAGTTGGATCATCCATCCTGACTATGCGCGGTTAGAATCTTTGTATAAGTTAACATACGATATCGCTTTAGAAATTCAACCCCCAACGGAATTTACTATCATTAAACATGATAAAGTAAATGCCCGTATTGGAGATTTTTCTAAACTGAATATTCACGGCCAAGTTCCCAAGTCTTATACTTTAGATGAATTATTGAATCCCGCCCCGGTGTTACAATTCCGGCCCAAATATTTAACATCTAAACAAGTTTTCGATATTATCCGAGCTTCGGTGAAAGCAAATCTAGACCCACGCTATGCTAAAATTTCCTCGGATTATGATTTTCATTTTAAGGTTGACAAAAGGGTTGAATTAACGGTAGAAGAAGCATATACGGTAGATGTGTCTGGTTTTAAATCGAAAAAACCAAAATATGAGACTCGCTACCGGGATAGTCGGAATGTCACTATTTTAGATATTGCGACCGAACCTAAATGGGGGCCAGTATGCCCCGACATTAAAGCGGATAATTTTGCGGAATTAGATACCAAAGTTCGTCTTTTGGTTGCGGATATCGTTAAAACAATTAATACGCCCGTTAAAGACTGTTCTTGCTGTAAGGGAGTCGGGGTAATTTTTGAGAAAGTAGAATTAAATGAGCAAACAAAAAAAACCTAATATCGTATTAAAAGCATTATTGGATCGTTATTTTAAAGTTATCGCCGAAGAAGATATTGGCAAAACTCCGGACTTGACAAAAGAAGCAGATGAGTTAGAGTTGGAGATAAGGAAACTACGCACTAACGACACAGTAAATCCCAGTTAATATATGATTCAAATTTACATTTCGGATATCTCTAGAGACGGCCATTTAAGTTTCGTGTCTGTACCTCAGCATAAAACTTGGCTATTCCCAGCGGGGGAAATTGGTGTGAAATTGGAAATTCCCGCCTGTTTAGTCGGATATCAAGGATCGATTGTCTTAGTCGCCAGATTAAATAGCAATAATGATTTCTTTGAATTGGCGAATGTAAAAAATGCTTTGGAGGAATATTTTTTGAGTCAAGGAATTAGCAATCCTATTGATTTAGTTCTTCCATATATCCCTTACGCCCAACAAGATCGGGTTTGCGCTAAAGGAGAGGCGTTTTCGGCCAAGGTTTTTGCTCATTTACTTAATTCCTTGAATTTTCATAGGGTTGTTGTTGCAGACCCTCATTCTGGAATTAGTTCTGCTTTAATTCAAGATGCGGTTGTTGTATCTCGATTTGAAATCATTGATAAACATCAAGTATTACGAACTAATCTAAATACGGGTTTATTGGTTGCGCCCGATGCGGGGGCTAACAAACAAACCGCCGAATTAGCTAAGTATTTTGGTCATTCTAATTTTATTCGGGCGGATAAACTTCGCGATCTATCTACTGGTAATATCATTGAGACTATTGTTTATGGTGATGTAGAAGGAAAAACTGTTACTATAACAGATGATTTAGCGGTCGGGGCGGCTACATTTGTCGAGTTGGCCAAGGCACTTAAACAAAAAGGGGCGGAAAAAATTGTTCTATACGTAACTCATGGTATTTTTTCCCGCGGGACTCAACATTTATTTGAAGGCGGTATTGATGAAATCTATACAACAAACTCTTATTCTGTGACTTATCCGAATGATCTGAGGGAGAGGGATGGGTTTGTTAAGGTAGATATTATACCCTTTTTATTACAAAAATTATCATGAATAGCAGTGAGATATGGAGACCAATTATTGGATTTGAAAGGAAATATGAAATATCTAATTTGGGTAACGTTAGAAGTATTTTGACTTTTGATGCTTGGGGTAGGTCAAGACCGGGAAAAGATATCGCTTTATGCCTTGATCGAAAAGGGTATTATAATGTATATTTAAACTATTATAACGGAAATCAATTTAAAAGCAAACGGATGCGCGTTCATCGGCTTGTTGCTTTAGCTTTTATATCGAATCCTGATAATTTGCCTTTTATTAATCACATCGACGGAGTTAAAACTAATAACAACTTTTGGAATTTAGAATGGTGTACAAGCGCGCATAATACTCGCCATGCGGTGAGATTAGGGCTATTGAAATATCCAGTGGGAAAAAATGCCTATAGGTTTAAATCGCCGATTTTAGTATTTAAAGATGAACAACATATTGACACGTTATATGGTAATGCCGATGCCCTCAAGAAAGGATATGAAATTAGGAATGTCTCTGCTTGTTTATTGGGTAAACGTAAAACTCATTTAGGTTGTACTTTTAAAAAACTAATTAATAACTAAAAACTATGAAATACCGTTTCTTCCTTACCGGCTACCTTAGTAATTGGTATCAATGTGATATTAGTTATGACGGGCAAATGTTTGCGAGTAGCGAACAACTTTATATGTTTTTGAAGGCGAAGACCTTTGGAGACGTAGAAAGTATGAATAAAATCGCCGCAATAATTAATCCAAAAGAAGCAAAAGAACTTGGCCGGAATGTAAAGAATTTTGATCCTAAAATCTGGGATAATGTTAAATACGAAATGATGTATTTGGCGGTTTTAGCTAAGTTTACTCAAAACTCTATTCTGCGGGAAAGATTATTCCGAGAGTATAATCAATATAAATTCGATAATCATAAACCGGAATCCGTATTGTTTGTTGAATGTAATCCACTTGACAGGATTTGGGGGATTGGGTATTCTGTTCAAGAGGCCGAAAAGAGCAATCCCGCGACTTGGGGCCAAAACTTACTAGGACAAATTCTAACTGAAATTGCTGGAAAAATTAAACTATGAATCCATTATTTGCGACAGACTTCTATAAAGTCGGCCACGGTGGTATGTACCCCGAGGCAACCGAAACAGTCTATAACAATACGACTCCACGAAAAAGCCGTATTAACGGAATTGATGCTGTGACTTTTGTTGGGTTACAGTATTTTATTAAGGAATACTTGATTAAACGCTGGAACGAACATTTCTTTCATAAGCCTTTGACCGGAGTATTGAGTAAATATTTGCGTTTAACTAACGCCTGTCTCGGCCCGGGAGCCGTTAAAGAACAGGACATTATCGACCTGCATAACCTAGGATATTTACCCATTGAAATTAAAGCGTTGCCAGAGGGCGCATTAGTACCGATTCAAGTTCCGCTCTTAACGAAAAAGTCTACTCATAAAGCTGGACGCTGGGTATGTAATTATTTGGAAACAATTCTTAATGCTACTATTTGGCAACCAATTACTAGCGCAACTTTAGCCCGAGAATATAAGCGGATTTTTTCTGAATATGCGCTAAAAACGGTTGGTAATACGGATTTCGTTCCATTCCAAGGGCATGACTTTTCATTTCGGGGAATGTCTAGTAATGAATCGGCTTGTACTAGCGGACTTGGACATTTAACTTCTTTTGTCGGTACAGATACGATTGCCGCCATCGAGTTTGCAGAAGATTATTATTTTGCAGATATTGATAAAGAATTAGTTGGGTGTAGCGTTCCGGCGACAGAACATGCCGTGGCCTCATTAAATATTTTGTCGATTAATCCGCAAGATTATATCGATGAGTTTATTGCTCGGACTCCGCAAGGTTGGGACAAGCCAACAAAAGATAATGTAAATTTGATGCTTGTTCGGGAATATGGTTTTTTAAAGCGATATATTACCGAATTGTTTCCAAGTGGAATCGCGTCTTATGTGGCGGATACTTATAATATCTTTTCTGTTGTAGCGGAAATTTTACCAAGGCTGAAACCCGAAATTGTGGCACGTAAGGGCGGCAAGCCATTTGATCGTTTGGTTATTCGTCCAGATTCATTTTGGACGGACCCGGTTGATTGTCTTTGTGGTTATAATGGATATCACCCCCAAATGGATAAGCTCACGCCCCGAGAAAAGGAAGTTGTTAGAAAAGGTTTGGTGGAATCTTTATGGGATATTTTTGGTGGGGCAGTCTCTACAAAAGGTTATAAAGTGTTAGATTCTCATATTGGATGTATTTATGGAGATTCAATTACTCTTGACCGAGCGAAGGATATTTGCGAAAGGTTAAAGAGTAAGGGATTTGCGTCAATTAATTGGGTTGCGGGAATTGGAAGTTATACTTATCAATATAATACCCGGGATACTTTTGGTCTGGCAACCAAGGCCACATTTGCGGTTGTCGATGGACAATCAATTGAATTATTTAAAGATCCGGTTTCCGATACGGGATTCAAAAAATCCGCTAAAGGTCTACTTCGCGTTGACAAAATCAACGGAGTCTATACTCTTAAAGACCAATGCACGCCAGAAGAAGAGGCGGGCGGTGAGCTAAAGACGGTATTTAAGGATGGGAAATTGTTGATTGACCATTCCTTAGCGGAGATTCGCCAAAGAGTGAACGAGTCTCTATAAACAAAAACAAAAGGTTTACGGTGATCCTAAAAACCGTTTTTTATTTTAGATATTAAATAAACGCCTAAAATTTAAAAATAAAACATGAAACTCTACACCCTATATTTCGGTCGGTCTAAAAAGAAAATGCGTCCGATTATGGTGGATAGCTATGATAAATGCTATAAATATTTGAAGGCTCGACAAAACGTAACTGGCTGGCATAATATAGAAGAGGGTGGAGATAAAGTCTGGCGTCAAAAAACTTGCACGATTGGCGGCAATAAGGCTAATTACGTAGATCGGGTGGGTAAGAGTCGCCCCGGCTATATTGGTAAATATGGATTTGAAGAACATACTTAAAATGAAACTTAAAGAATATGTCGCGGCATTGCAGGAAATCGCCGACAAATATCCCGATCTAAAAGTAATTTACGCATCGGACGAGGAAGGGAATTCGTTTTCGGAGGTTTGTTTTGATCCTTCCGTTTGTCGATTCGACGGAGAATCTATTAGTCAGGAAGAAGAGGATGAAAAAAATCCTAATGCGGTAATTATTAACTGATTATGAAGAATGGCGCAATAGAATTTTTTATGGGACTTTTAATTGGTTGTCTCGCGGGAGGTTTAACCAATGAGGTATTGGCCACAAAAAGAGAAAGGCGATTGAAAAACGAGGCCGTTTCTTTAAATTATGGCCAATGGGGAATTAATACAAATAATTCGACCGTTGAGTTTCAATGGATTCAAAAATAGTATGAGATTTTTATGTAATCAGCTTGACATCCATAAGTGGGGCAAATGGCAATATTATTATGGAGAGATTTATTCTTTGTTTTATGACAAACCATTTATAGGCGAATGTAAGGTCCGGGTTTGTCTGCGTTGCGGATTAAAAGAAAGGAGATGTGCATAAGATGTTTTTATGTAGATTCGGCTGGCATAAATGGACAAAATGGGAAACTTCGTCCACAGAACGGCAATTTGAATTAAACCCGACTTATAACAAATGGGCGGGTGAACAGACCCGATATTGTTTTAAATGCAATAAACAAGAAGTAATGCGTATCCCTATCAAAATTTCCTAAAAATATGTGGAACTCAATTAACCAAATTTGTTCGTCAGATAAAAATGTTCAAAAATACGTTTTTACTAACGATACGGCCGTCGCGGAAAGTGTTTTATACAAATACCCGACTTATGAAGATAGAACGGTAATCTGTTGTTCTACCCAAAGTGGGTGCGCGGTTGGATGCCGGTTTTGTGGTGCGGGAGATAATTTTGTTAGAAATCTAACCGCGGAGGAAATCGTTTCTCAGCCTAAATATCTATTAGAGCAAACCGGGATTAACCCCTCCGATATTCAGAAACTACAAATTATGTTTATGAGTATGGGTGAGCCAATGAATAATTTTAAAGAACTAACAAAGGCTTTACGGACGTTACACGTTCTGTACCCCCACGCCAAACTATTAATTAGTACGTCGGCCCCACGAAAATTCGCTGAATTTGCCAGCCTATCAGTTTTATCGCAAGAAATTCCTACTATTGGTCTGCAATTTAGCGTGCATGAAAGTACGGATGAGGCGCGGGCTAAGTTAATCCCCACCCCGACGATGACATTGGAAGACATTGCTCATACTGGAGTTGAGTGGTGGGCGGCAACCGGAAGAAAACCATTTTTTAATTACTGCGTTCATCCCGGCAACAATACGCCCGAAGATGTAACGCGGCTGCTGAAATATTTTGAACCCGGTATTTGGGAGGCAACATTAAGCGTTATTTGCGAACGGGACGAACATATTGCCGCCGCGAACGAAAGACAGCGTAAATTAGCCGAAGATTTCTCTTCTCTAATGTTAGGGGCTGGATATAATGTAAGGGTGTTTAATCCGGCCGGGCAAGATGATATTTCAGGAGGATGCGGACAATTATGGCATTTTCAAAAATGGGTAAGAGAAAATAACCATTTAGCCAAACCGTCTAGAGGTTTGGGCTTGCCCATTGTCCATACGCCCCGTCCGCTTTAACCCCATGTATAGATAACATTATAACTATATTTATGAAATAACGCAATTCTGTTTAGCGTTTTTTGATATAAATCTCCAAATAATGTTTTATTTTTTGGATTTACGTCGTTGGGACAAAAATAGTCTGGATGACCATGCCAAAAATATCCAAAAAATTCATAAATAGTTTTGGTTTTTGGATTGAATGCGTCTACTTTAAATTTTGAGCCATTAATTGTTAATATTTTTTGCCTAAATTCTAACGGTATGTTCAACGAATTAAGCCATTTTGTTTCCGGGCTAGAAACATTATAGCCGCATTTAGGGCATCCGCATTTGTTATAAATATGGTTATTTATCGTTTGATTAAAAAGCCCATGAGCTGAACATATAATATCTATTTTAGAGTGCGCGTTCTGTATCGTCTGAGAGTCGGGATATAAATACTTGTTACAATGAACGTAGTTTGCTTTGTTTATATATTCTTGTAAAGATAATCGTTTTTTGTTTCTAATACGTTCTCCTCTGCATTTTGGACAACCCTGTTTAGAATTAATATGTTTATACGGCGTCTGCATAAAAACTCCATGCTCAGGACATTTAATAGAAACCTTGGTGTCTATATTTATGTAAATAACATCATCATAGGTATATTTGTTTTGATGAATTATTTTCGCCTGTTCGTACTTGAATTCTCCCATGATATCTGTTACACTTATTGTAAGATGAGATGGGCGGGAAACATTGAGAAAGTACATACCCCAAAATAATTATGAAAGAATCTAAATTATACTGGTTCCATTTCTCACAGAATAATAGCGGCGGTAGTTTCGTAGTAGACGACAAATTGGCCAGCCGTTTATTTGTTCAAGAGGAGAATGCGGACAGGGCGGTTAGTTTTGCGGAGAATTTAGGGGTTTATTTTGATGGCGTCAATCAAGGCCGGGATTGCCCGTGTTGCGGTGATAGGTGGTATTATCCCCACATTATAAATTTTCCGCTTCGCTATTCTGAAATGAATATTTTTGAAACGGTCGAAGAGTACGCGCAATTTATGGCCAATGAATACGGCTGGACTACTCCCGATGCTTATATTTATTACAAAAACGGCCAAATCACCAAAATTAATAAACAAAATAAAAAACAAACATGCTAAAACCCGGAATTTATACAATCAACGTTATTACTCGTCTACAAGATAATGGCGACGGCGGCTATTCTTTCTATGGTTATAATAATAATCAAGAATTATTGGCGGATCATCCGTTGGCCGATGGGGACATTAATAATTTGACAGAATCGCAGAAACGAGATATCTTAGCGGAAGACGATCCATATGAAAATGGATATTTGGGGTCGTCGCATATCAAATTGCGCGTCACAGAAGATGGACAAATTCTTTTAGCTGAACCATTAAATTTTCACGCTGGTCAATAATGTATATTTCAACCGAAAAACTCGCCGTTCTTTTCGCCACTATTGAAAAATATGCTGGTAAAAAGGGCGGGCCGATTGAAGAAGAAAATGCCGTTATCGACGATTGGGCGGGTGGCAATGTTGATGACGCTTATTATACGGGAGTAAGAGACGGCGAAATTAGTTTTGCTAGAGACTTACTGACTTTATTAGAGAAATGAAAATTAAAGTTGCCCCAAGAGACCTATACAAAGCGATTATTTGTTTAGAGATAGATTGCCCGTATAAGAAAGAATGCGCAAACCATACTTCGGCGGGCGATTTTCGATCCGAAGAAGGCTTCAAACCAGAAATTTATATAAACAATGGTGATGTTGTCTGTGACACAAAAAACCAACCTTTAATTAATTCAGATATATTTATTCATTTTCCAGCGAATTACTACGAATTGGGCGTTGGAATGGTATTATGGTCTGATATAAAAGAATGAAAACTAATTTTCAAAAAATGCGGGAAAACCTGCTTCTTAAAGCGGGTATTTTAGAAGCCCCATTAAAAAATATCAGTTTTGATACAATCAAACAACAAGAATGTTCTGATGGGTTTCCCGAATTAATGGATAATCGGTTGGTGATGGGTTATCTAAGATATGGAGCGGCGGCGAGGAGCGTCCCGCCATTTCAAGATTTTAACAAAGCATTGGCCCGCCTTGACAAGTATAAGGAAACCGGCAATACTGAGTTATTGGTTGACGCGGCGAATTATTTACGGATGGAATTTCGGCGGTCTAAACATCCAAAGAAACATTTTCATTCTATAGATAGGTCGGATAATTAAATATTTGGTATGAAAATCGTTCGTTTTACTGGCAAATTCACAGACCTAATCCCTGACGGGTGGCGATTCCAAAAGCTATTTGCCAGAAACTATAGGCAATATCATAAAACATGTGATGGAAAACCGTATTCTCAAGATTGTCGTATTTGGCAACATCATGGTGGGTATTTAGAAATTTGTGATTTTAATCGAGAGGATTCGGCGGCTTTTGCGGAATTAATAGAATCAGGTAAAATTGAGGAATATTTAACGATTATCCATTGGGTAACTAGTGATTCATATGTACTATATCCCTTTATCATCGACACGAAAAAACACTTTTTTATTCCTAAAAAATCTCCGGAATATACAGAAATAAGCAGACGGTTGTTATTTGATAACCCCGGGCACGAATTCCACCTTCAATACAGACAATGGAATGCCCGCCCAGAATTAGTAAAGATGATTAAAAATCTATTTGATAAAAAGTGGATCGCTATTGAAGAAATTGAAGATGAAAACTAATCCATTAATTTTCGCCCGTAACGCTTTAACATTACTCAAACAAAGTAAAGATTATGCCAGCGATTTTATTTCGTTAAGACGAGAATTTTTTAATCTATATCAGGGCGGATTTATTTTTCCGACTTCGATTACGATGGATTTCTTTGAAAATATCGTATATTGGCTGCCAAGGAATGATTTTGTAGATAATGCCAGTAAAAGTCATTATATTGGGAATTTTAATGCTTGGCTGAAAATGGCTAGAACAATTAAATACAAAAATGAAACCCCAAAGATTTAATTTAGGCTTATCATCATGGGATAACACGTTGATAACGGGTTGGGAGTATCAAAGAATTATTTGTCAAAATGAGAGAAGAAATTAAAACAGCGCGGCGGGCGCTACGGGCATTACCATTTTAACCCATGACAAAAGAACCAGATTGGCAAACATTATTTAAAGAACAGTTTGAGGGGAAAAATCGCGATAATGTTCTTTATTTTTTGGATAGATATTTTCTTTGTAAGTGGTTTTCTCATATAATAAAAGGGAAAGACTGTCGGCTCCATAGGCACGAAATTGTCATTCCAACCGGGGATTTTAAAGGGAATTTTGATTATGGGCGTGGGATGTTGTTATTAAGCGTTAATACTTATGCAGATTTTTCAACTGGCGGATTAAAATGGAAGGTGGGAATTCAATTTACTAATATTGATGATGGCGGATGGGACGCGAGCAATGGGATTTTATATGAAGATTATGTTGGGGCAAATAAAATAACAGATAAAATGAAAGATGTTTTAGATGATTGGTTCAAAGCCAACCAATATGTCTTGCCAAACGAAGAGACCTTCAATAACATACTAAGGTCGCATGGATTTTGGGGCGAATTCACGGGATAAATTATGAAAACTTTAACAAAAACTCAGACCGGCCGGGGATTTGATTTATACGAATTTCATGAATCGGGCGGCGATTTATGCACGCTTCAAAAAAGCTCGGCGATGGAAGAGGATTATATTTGGTTGGGCGCGAAACATTTGGTAATCAAAGGGTTTATGCCTTATCATCAACCTGATCCGTGGCAAACTGTATCAGAGAAAGATATTAAAGATAAATTTGGATTTCAGGATATATTAGGTAATAATCGAATGCATTTAAGCCGTAATCAAGTCGCCGCATTATTACCAATTTTACAAAAGTTTGTTGAAACAGGAGATATTTAATTATGACTAAACGCTATATTGTTTCTTTTCAAGCATATCAAATTTCGTCTTTAGGTGACGAGGAATATTGTGGTTGGAAAAAGTCTTACGATCATTATATGTTTTTTACCAAAAAACAGGCTGTTGAAGAAGCGGCTTTGTTAAGAAAATCGCCGGATTATTATAGGGATGTTTTTATTGCGGAAGAAATTCTAGGATAAACTATGAAATATTTAGTCAAATATACACAGGGAAACGGATATACTTGTAGTTGTTGTAGTCACTGGACGAACGAAATACAAGAATTTCTGGAAATTCAAGAGGCTATTACTTTCGTTGCCGATCTTCAAAACAAAAAATATAAAAACAATTATTTTGACGAAATTGAACCTATTCCGACATCTAAAGATGATTTTAATGACGATGGAACTATTGTTTTTGATCGTCTGGAATTTGATCGTTTAGTTGAAACTGAAACGAAACGACTTGCGATCCTTAAATCAGAGGAAGAATTAAGACGCAAAGAAGCCCGAAAACAGACTGACATTGCCGCGGAAAAAGCGTTACTACAAACGCTAAAAATCAAATATGAAAGCTGAGATTTATTCAAAAAAATGGAAATGTGCGGATGGATGCTGTTCGGACGCTATTTATACTTATACGGTTTGGGATAAGACGGGAAAAGTAATCGTGGACACTACGGACGAAAATTTTAGTCCTTGGTTCGACCGTGATGATTTAGTTAAATGGTTAATGGAAATTTACCCGGGAATTACAATAATTGATTAATAAAAAAAGTGAAAAAACTAATGCAATATATCGTCAAAAAACTATGAAAGTAATATTTTTGAAAGCCAAACTATGGCCCGTAGGGATTGCATTTATTACAGGAGAAACTGTTGGGGCTTATACTCCCGTTTTCTTGGGTATGTCTTTAGGACCACGATTTATTGTTAGAATTACTGGAGTAAACGGGTTAGAAAATTTATATAGTTGGCAAAGACATAAATACGCAATCGGCCAACTGGTGACGATTGACATTGACGAAGTATGGTCAACTGAGTAGTCTTTACTTATGAAGGTTCGATTGACAAAAATTAGCGAAGCCCCAAATCCTCTAATCAAGGTGGGCGATCCAGAGACATATAAATACGGACAAATAAATTTTACTTCCGTCCCGATTGATTATACGGTGGAGGGTAATTTATGTTATGATGTTGAAGTTGGATTGCCGGTAATAATGCAGAGGGAAAAACGTAATGGAGTGGTCGCCCCGGGGGTTTTACGGACGAGTCCGGTAACTAAAATTACTGAAAATGGATTTGAGACTTTAAATAGCGTTTATGTGATTGAGAAATTATAATTAAAATTTAATCTATATGTTTTTACTTTTTCTAATTACGGTATTTGGAGGGGCTTATTTACTACAATTAATCTTGTTCTTTGTTGGGGTAATGGACGCGGGTTCTTCGGGCAATTTTTTTGAGACAAAAAGGCAAGCTCTAAAAATGTTAATTCCCGGGTATGTATTTCTTGTATTTATTGCCTTATTCCTCTATCAATTCAAAAAACTAAAATAACCAACAAAAAAATAATATGGCCAATTCATTTGAAGAATATACATTAAAATTCCTAGAAAAAGCGGGTAATGTTGTTGACAAAGCTGTTGACACTTTACAAGCCGAAGTCCCACTTGTCGTTAAAGAATTCCTACAATGGAAATTCATTGAAGCCGGGATGAATGTGGGGGCTTGTACGCTTGTGTTTTTGGTTTTGGGAGTAATAGTTTGGCAGTCGTACAAGCAATTAAAGAAAGATCCCGATTCCGTTTGGTTTATGTTATGTCCCGCTGTTGTGATGATCGCATTAATGATTGCCGCTCCCGGGGCGGATATTTCCTTTAAAAACGCTAAAACCATGCTCAAAATTAAATACGCGCCACGTATTTATTTAATCGAGTATACTAGCGACCTTATTAAATCTCATCAAATTAAAAATGAAAATCCAAAACAAAAAAATCATTGATTGTTTAGATTGGAATGTTTTTGTTGAAGATATTTATAAGAGACCTTATAATTTGCAGCAACAGGACGGTTGCCAGCCGAGGGGGACGGTGTTTTTTACCATCCCCGACAAAGCCAATGATTTTCCAAACGAATCTGTACCAGAAATTATTAATGGTAATGATATGGGGGTTAGTTTCGCGGCATGGCTAGCGCGAGACCCCAGTCAAACATTATCAGGCGACGACGGCAAGAAACAATGGGGTATTGATTTGTGGTGGGAACGTAATTTTTATCCTAATATTCAAATGATTGCTAATGATCTCTATTCGAAGGGATTATTAGAGGCGGGCGAATATGGGGTTTTAATTGATTATTAAGTGTTTGTATGAAAGCTTTTTTTGTTGCTATGGTGTCTTTATTAGTAATTCAATATTGGATTACGTTTGTGATTCTATCGAATTACAATATCAAAACTAAACGCGAATTTTGGGGGTTCTTTTTTCCTTTCGGGTGGATTTATTTCGTAATTGAGGGGCTACATAAATGGTATAAAGAACTAAAATGAATGTTTATACTGACGGGTCTTTTATTGACGGCAAAGCCCGTTGGGGTTTTGTTGTTTTTGACGGCGATAAAGAGATTTATCGGAATAAAGGTATTATTGATAATATTGGATGGAATACTGGAAGGCAAATCGCGGGCGAGTGCCAAGCTGTATTAGAAGCTCTAAAGTGGGCTAAAGAAAATAATCAAAAAATAGTCATAGCATACGACTATATCGGTTGTTTAAACTGGATCATTGATTATCTTTATCTAGACAAAATCCCTTGGAAACAAAACAAGGAATATACCAAATTATATCGACAAAACTTTTTCTTGCTAAAGGACTGGGTTAAGGATATGGTTTGGGTAAAAGGGCATTCTGGAGTAAGAGGGAATGAGATTGTGGATAAATATTTAAAAACCGATTTACATGCGAAAGATTGTCGTTAATAACATAGTGTATACTTACAAGGTCGGTCGCCGAAATTTACTCATTAAGTGGCTAAATAATAAAAGGTCGTACCTTTTAATGAATTACTGGGCATTTCTGGACTAGAGGTACAAAAATTAAAAGAAGACAACCGGCTTAGTATTACGCCCAAAATCATTACCGAGTTTATTCTTCGTGGATTTAAAACAAATGTTCCATATTATATTGGTTCTAAATGTCAAAGGTGTGGAAAAATTACAGATGATGTTTTATTAGTTAGGTCTAAGTCGATTTTCGCTCGGACTGGTAGAATTGTAAGGCTTTATATGGACAAGACCTGCCGCCATAATGATTGGATGGAATCTTAAATTAATATGTATTCCGACAGAATAAACAAACTAATCAACTTTGTTAAAGACGCTCATACTAATCACGCCAAAACCGAAGGAAAAAAATGGCGCAAAAATTTGGGTCAAAATAAAGACAAAATTCCGTATTGGACTCATCCGATTGCCGTTAAGGAATTGGTAAAACCGTGGGGTTATGAGTATGGCGAAGTTTGTAGTTTAGAAGATTTAGAAGCGATTGCTCTTTTACACGATATTATCGAAGATACTTTCGTTACTATTACAGATATTGAAGACAAACTAATTGAAATCGGTTTTTCTTTAAGATCTTATAAAAGAATTTGCCGGGCGGTGGAGCTATTAACTAAAAAATCGGGGCAAGATATTTTGGATTATCTAGAAAAGATTAAAGATTGTCATTACGCCCGCACTGCAAAACTAGCCGATTTAGAACATAATATGTCAAATTTACAACCGGGAAATTTATTGGACAAATATAAGTTATGTAAGTGGTACTTGACGCATTAATCTTTTTATTTGGACGTATACTTAAAAAATAATATGAATGTCCACGATTTTTTAAAAGACAAATCCGAAGAAGAAATCCGCCAATATTGCCAGTCTAACACTTACGGGGCGGCAATTGCTATGGTTAATACTGGCTACGACTATAATATCGCTCAAATCATTCGGAATGCTAATTTTTTTGGATTTAAAGAAGTTTTTCATATTCAGAAAGAGGGGCGGCGGCTAGACAAAAGAGGGACTGTAGGCACACATCATTATACTCCAGTAACTCATTTTTATGATTTTGATTCTTTTATTGCAGAAATCAAAGCCAAATACGTACCAATTGCCGTAGAAAATAATGTCAACTATCCCTCCACCGAATTATTAGATTTTCAATTTCCGTTTAACCCTGTTTTCATTTTGGGAGCGGAGGGCCAAGGTTTAACGGATGAACAATTACGCCAATGTTATGCTTGTGTTTATATTGAGGGGTTTGGATCGGTTCGAAGCTTAAATGTGGCGACAACTTCTGGGATTATTATGAGTTATTTTAGACATTATTTAAAAGTTATGGATAGAGTGCGTAAAATGTCTTGCCAGAACAAAACTGTCGTGGTAGATTGATTGTACGACGTAAACACAAAAGTAAAATAATCATGACTCTCAAAGAACTGCAAGAAATTTTCCCGTTCGCAACCACAGAAACATGGCATCGGCATCCAAACGGAGGCGGATGGGTAGAAAATACCGCCTATGTGGCGGAAACTGCGTATGTTGGGCCGGACGCGATTGTGGCTGAAAATGCGCGGGTTTATGGACATGCGCGGGTTTCTGAAAATGCGCGGGTTTATGATAATGCGCGGGTTTCTGGATATGCGCAGGTTTCTGGATATGCGCAGGTTTATGATAATGCGCAGGTTTATGATAATGCGCAGGTTTATGATAATGCGCGGGTTCTCGGTAAACTAATTTCCGGCAAATGGTCTAAATCCCCGCTATTTATCGTCGGCTCCAAACATTCCGTTTCTCACGCCGCCCCGAATAAAATCGCAATTGGCTGCAAAATCGAAACTTTCGATTGGTGGCTTTCCGCGAAAGGAAAGTCATTCGCGAAAGACAATGGTTATTCTGAGGCGGAAATGAAAGAATATCGACGGCATATTCAATATATCAAAAAATATGGAAACCTGTAACTGGGTATTATGCACCGAAAAAATTAAAGTTAATGGTTGTTAGGGATGAATATAAAAATTTGCCCTAAATGCAGGAATAATCACCATAGTGATTATGAATATAAGAAAAAACCACGCGGCGGTTATAGACTGGGGTCAGGAAGGGGGAAATTTGGATATTATTTAGGTATATATTGTAATTCTACTTATGAATTATGCTGGGTTATCTATAATTTAGACCATCAAATTAAATTTTCTAGATTTCCCGGATATTTAGAGGGTTTAGGGTTAAAATATTATCCCGATTTTCTCCTAGAAGATGGGAAAACAATTATAGAAATCAAAGGTTTTGAGCCTTTGGACAAAATAAGAAAAAAGATAAAATTAGCCATAAGTTATGGTTATGAAATCCAAATTTTGTACAAAAAAGACTTAGAGTATTGCTTTCGGCACGTCAAAGAAAAATATAAAACGTCAGATTTTGCCACCCTGTATGATAATTATAAACCATTGTACAGCTATCAATGTAATTTTTGCAGAAAGCATTTTAACAGCAATAAAAAACGTCAAACGGTAACGATCTTCTGTTCCCAGAGTTGCTCTGGAAAAAATTTACATAAAAACAGAAGTCTTGCGAATTCCCTTGCGGTTTCGACCAACGATGATACATTAGTTACATGATCCAAGAGCGGCGAAGTTGGCGAGTCGCGGCAGACTGTAAATCTGTTCCCTTCGGGGTGAGTAGGTTCAACTCCTACCTCTTGGACCATTAAAATATCTGATCTATTACTGTATGTTGAGCGGCGTTTCTCCTTTTGCCGCTCGGAATAAACAAAGTCGCAAAATATAGACAGTGGGACGGCATAACGCGTGGCCCCGTCCCTGAGTTTCCTAAAATTATGTAGACATTATGGTTTGACGAACGAAAAAGATAAATTTGTTAAATTCTTCTTCGACTTTAGATAGATTTTTTGATCCTAAGTCTTGGATAATATAATTTTGATAGCCGCACTCTTCTATTGCTTTATATCGAAGAACGTCTTTATTTTGAACTTTCATTAATAATTCTGGACTTAAAACTACCTTATAATGCCAAATACCGTTCCAATGAATCGCTAATTTGAGACTGGGAATAATGATATCGGCATCCCATCCATTAAACATCCTTTTATTAGATAATGCATCTGGATATTGTTTAGAAATGCGTTCGAAAAATAATTTTTCATTACTACTTCTATTACGTTTCTGAAATGGTGATGACGCGGTTTTTAATCCACCTAAAGACCCGATAGAGATACATAATGTTTGATAACATTTTTTAGAACAAGTCGCTTTGTTTCGGCGGTGTCGAAACTCAATTCCGCATATTTTACAAATTTTGGGCGGTTGGTTATGAATTGCATTAGGGTGAACAATTAAACCTTGCTGGTATTTCCGTTTTAAGGTTTTAGAAATCTTATTTTTCGTGGCAGGGCTTCTAAAAGTGTTAAGTTTATTCGCGCAGTTCTTAGAGCAATAAATTGTATTTTTATTATCGTTTACTTTTAACTTTCTTCGTAAGTCTGATTCTAAAATAGTGATTGTTTTATGGCAGGCCCCGCATGATACTTGTATAAGGTCGGATGTTCTCCCTGACGCGTGGCATTTTCTTGAACAAAAATGTTTCACAGTGCATAATTTCAAACCTAATTTTACTTGTTTTTGTGTTCTGTAAAATATTTTATCGCAATAATCACATTTTAACGGTAACATCGCATTATATTTAGATTGTAATATTTCATTAATGGTCAAGATAAGCATATTTAATATTACACCAAAGATCAAAGAACGTTACAAATACCATTTGACAATCGACGCTTTCGTAGTAAGCTCTTGATATCAAGACTGTGGGTGAAGCTGGTGGCCTAGCGCCTCGACTTATAATCGGGGAGATGTTCAAAAGACTGAGGGGATCGAAACCCCCACCCACGACCAATTTCTAAAATATACTCCGCATTTAAACAAACATGAAAGCTAATCTAGTCAAACCTCCATTCTGTGCGGAGTTAGTTATTGCATTGGGTAATTATTACGTTAAACGGTTTTTATCGACCCCTCATGTCGTATCGGAATCTTGGTCATCCCACGGAACAAAATTGACAACGTATTCCCCCGCAAATCCTGAAATTTTCAATAAAGACGAATTATTAGACGAAATTTTCGCGGTTTGTGGAAAATATAACTATCGATTTGAAGCGGTTTCTGGCACGTTTTTCTTTTATAAAGGGGATTCAAAATGGACTTATAAAATTACCCAAGAAACTTGGCCACTCGCTGAAAAACTAAAGTAAAGAGTAAAACGATGAATATTGTTTATTATCATAATGTTGGGGTGGATTTGGATTCTATCGACCCCGTTTTTTTATCAGAGCAATCAAAACGTGAGATTGTTGATAATTTATGGTTTTCCGTTCCGTCAGAATTTTCCCATATCCCTGATTTTTTTGGACATTTTTATTATAATGAACGGCGGTATCCCGGTTTTTGGCATGATTTTGTGGGCGGTTATGGTCCGGGTCTTTCGAACCGCGAAATCGCATTTTTGGTTCAACAATGTTTTGGGGTTAAATAATCTTATTAATTTGTAATATTAAAGACAAAAAATATGCAAAAATTTGTAAGCGCCTATTATGCAGAACATTTTGAAGAAAGAATTAGTCAATTATTGAACGACGGCTGGCGTATTGTCCCAACTACTTTAATTATTTGTCGTGAGGGTCAAAAACAATGGTATTGTTGTATTTTAGAAAAAGAATCCGAGGGAAGTTATTAAATGCTGGATAAAACAGCCGTGTAAATCATTGACAAGAGCGCGAGTTCTGTTAATGTAGCGGAAGATAGCCGGTTCGAATCCGTGCCCCGAGGGCCAATTTTTATAACAATTCAATATTTTTATGACGCAGCAAATAACCGCTATAAGTTTGATTTTAGTTCTCCCTACGGCGGAATAGAGCTAACACAAATTGCGTTATTCCGGCATTGCGCCCTAGGATTTGCTGTCGTATTCACGGGCGACCAAAGGATCGCCGCTATTGATGAATTCGATTGGGATATGTTTCGGACGGTTTTAGAGGCTCATAATATTGTTTTAGAATATAAAGAGAGCTAGTCAATCTGGGTATATGGTGAAATGGCAGACACGGCAGACTCAAAATCTGCTGCCGCAAGGCGTACAGGTTCAAGTCCTGTTATACCCACCAATTTTTAATGCTATACGAAAGTGAAAGGCTTTGGCTTGACGTAAAGCTTCCCGGGAAGCAACGTCCGGTTGCGGATAAAATCCTTGTATAGCGTTTTTAAACAGCAACTCGCTTTCAGGTAAGGGTCAATCAAATTGAAGCCGGGCAGGAATCCAGAGTCCCGGATTAAAGGCCCGCTGTTTAGTTTTAGAAGTATAAAAACATATGAAAACTCCCGCCGAATTAAGAGCCGAAGCAAACGCATTGGAAAAACAAGCCAAACTTGTTGAACAACGACGCCAACTTGAAGAACATAATCAATATGTTGGTCGAGCATTTATTTTAAATCCGACGAGTCGTATTAAAAACTCAATTTGGACCTGCGCAATTTTGGTCCATAAAGTCGCTTTAGACCGTTTCGGGAATGGGTACGATTGGACAATTTCTAGCATTCATTATTCGGCCAACGGACAGAATAAAACGGTTGAATACAAAAATAAATCAATTGCTTATGGATTTAATCCTCACTCTTTAATTCAGGCGACTGAAATTCCTATCGAATCTTTTAAACAAGCGAAGGCTCTTGCACAGGTTCGTGCCGAATCTTTTAGAACTATTATTGATAGTTTGCACACTAACCCGCCTCCGACTATTGATAGTATTAATGACGATTACGAACCATCAGAATTTGAATTTGATTTTCCTCATGTTTTATTGGATTCAAGTGATTTAACTTTGGTTCCCAAGGATTTTGTTTTGCCCAGCAATGTATATATTTTGAGTAAAAAAAGCATTGCGGCCGCGATTCGCTCTTTACGAAAAGAACAGCAGTTTTTGGATCGCGGAAGTCATTTATATCAGGCTTGCGATATGCCTTATGTTAATGCTAGAACGGAACGGATTAACCGATTGCTAAATTTGTTTCAACAACGACAGCACTTGAATAACTAGTAAATAAGTGCCAAGGAAAAATAAACTATCAAATCCCGCTGTAGCTCAATGGTAGAGCACTCTGTTGATAACGGAGTGGTTACAAGTTCAAGTCTTGTCGGCGGGACCATTTTTTTCTTTGTTCGTTTCCTTTAGTTTATTCACGTAATAAATTACAGAGAACGAATAAAAAAAATCCAACCAGTGGGGCGTTTAATTGTAATAGACAACTGGGTAGCCTCTGATACTATCGGAGTATAGGTTCGACTCCTAGATTATCATTAAATGAGCGACCTGACGCTGGGCTCTTTTTAAACTAATAAACTAAAATGAAATGTTCTTATAATCAAATTACAAAACCTGAATATCCCAAAATCATGATTAATCGCGATAAAGACTTAATCGTGGCGTTTTCGGGTCTTACTCAAGGAGCCGTATTGTATAGTAATACTCCCGATTGGAAGGTCGGCGGATATTCAGACGTATGGTTCGATCATCGTAAGTCTACTTATTGGACTCCATTCAAGGGGACGATTACTATTGAGGTTTGATTGTCTTTAAAAAAGACGTATTTGGGTATAAAAATATGTCCGGCCCAATCACTAAAGAACTAATCCGATCAATTCGTTCCCGTTTTTTAAATCAATGGGTAATGAAGAAAAGTAAAATGCCGTTTGGTCAGGACGGAAAAGTAGTTGGCGGACAATTAACCCGAATTGATTACGGCGCTAATAAAATTTATGCTGATTTTATTCATGGTTTAGAAATTGGTAAAATTGATTGTTTAGAAATCGTTTCTCCAGAGGTAGTACAACAATACCAAAGGTTATTTGACGACAGTTCTGTATTGTCTTCTAGTTTTCCTTCCGATAGGGCTCATTTGACCGAATCGGGCCAACCCAAACGTGGGTTTAAACCGCATGATTTTCAAACAGCTTTATATTGGTTAAAATTAAAATACCCCAAACATAATTGCTGCGCTTATATTTGCCCGGAATGTAACCAAACCCATTTAGGAAAAACAAATGATTATTCCATCTGATTATAGATTGATTGTGGAGGTTTATCAATTTAGGGCTGTTTTGTCTGATTTGCGGTTAGTTGCCGTAAATGATCTTACTAATCAAATTACAGATTTTCTAGAAACAGATCTAACCCGCCCGCGGAACGGTATTGATACGAGATTACAATTAAATCAAGAACTTCATATTCTGCGTTTACTTCGGCATGTCCGGGAAGAAGTCGATGGCATTAAATTAACCCCACAAAACTTACAAATCTGGTTTGACAGACCAGACGGAAACGATATGGTATTGATTCCCGTAACCGAAGATGGAGACTTAGCCGGGAACGTTCCGGGTGGATTTTTTACTCAAAGAGCATCAGAACTATTCTAATATGAATAAATACGAACAAATTACAAACATTCAAGAGCGCCGTCGGGCTTTTCTTGATGATACTGTGGCATTTTATAATTCAAACAATCGGGCCGTTATCGAAGGTCCCGAAACTACAACTTGCGTTTATCAATCAACAGATAACTCGCCGGGTTGCGCTATTGGCCGTCATTTAGATCCATCCGTTCAAGGTCTTTTATCTGATTGTACCTTACAAGTCACCAATCCCCTCGTTCATGTGCATTTACCGAAATGGATGATGGAAATGGGCCTTTATTTTTTAGTTGATATTCAATCATTGCATGATAGCGAGTATAATTGGGGTCCAAATGGATTGACCGCATCGGGGCGGCAAAAGGTTGCGCTTATCAAAGAAAAATATCTATGAAATTCAAAATTACTCTCACCGCTGCGTTGTTTGTTCTTACGGTTGGCATTCATACGGTTTATAATGTATTTGAGGCCGTTTTCCGCGGGCAGATTAACGCCAATACAGTTAAAGCCAGTAATTTTAATTACGCCCTTCAACAACTTGTTTTAAATCATAATTTAACGGTGTGGTTGTGGGTTGGGTTTGGGCTGGTTATGGCGTTTATTTGGTGGAAAAGAAAGTAAAGTTTATTCACTCTTGACTTACAGAGGAATGTCTGTAAATTAGAGGCATGGATTTCAAGCGATATGTGAATTTGAGTTATGCCTTGGTAAATCAAAAGGCCCACCGTTGTTTTCATACTTCCTTTATTGTCCGAAAGGGTAAAATTCTGGCGATTGGAATTAATCAAATTAAAACCCATCCCAAAATTAGGGCGTATGGTTATCATTCTCTTTGTGGTTTGCACTCCGAACTAGATGCCGCGCTCAAGTTGGGACTGACTGATTGTTCTAATTTGACTTTGGTAAACATTCGTATTGATGGTCAAAACAAGGTTAATATGTCCAAGCCATGCCGGTTTTGTCAGCGATTAATTCGTGATTTGAATTTTAAGCAGGTTTTTTATTCCAACGAACATGGGGAATTTGAAAAGTATGAATATTAATCGACTTATTCGGTGGGCGGCAAAAGATCAACCGCGTTGGAGAAATAATTTGCCAATCGTTTTTATTAAAGGTAATTCCCCGCCAACGGTAAAAGGGCGGGGTTATTATTGGACCAATAAACGTGGAGATAGAATTCTTTTTCCTAATGCCTATGCTAAGGCTTGGGGAAAACCTATTTATCATCGGTCTACTTTAAGAATTGAGGTAGGTAAAAACTTTGTTTATACTCGATAATTACCCAAAAATACAAATTGAAATCTTACCATAACCATTTAGTTGCGGGGAATTCTGGCCAATACGGTTCAACATGGATTAAAGCCGCCGCTATTTTAGTAAATAATTCTCGTTTATTGACCGGGACACGACATGCTTTGATTATTAAGGACGATATTCAATATCGGCAATTAATGGGCCTTACCAATAAACAAAATTATAGTTTACAGGGTTTTGTGTTAAATGACGGATCGTTCGTTAGTCGCGAGCGGGCGCGAAATATCGCTAGACAGAATGGCCAATTACCCATAGACTGGCAAAGCCATACTTTGTTTAGTGAGGATTTATGGAATTTGTAAATATTAGGAGTTGGATGAATGATTGGGAAGCTTCATTAAATCCGATCTATTCATCCGTATTAGTGGAAAAATCAACAGTTAATTTAAACGGATTTCAACTTGGCGATAAAGTAAAAATTGTTTATCAATCGGAACGGGCAAATGCGACGGTTCCGAATCCTAGAATTGGACGTATCACTTCTATGGGGAAAAATTGTCATGGATATGAATGGGTAAGATTAGATAATACTTTGGGGCAAGAAAATATTAATCGTGTAGAAAAATTGTAAATTATGACCCTTCTAGAATTTCAGAAATTTTTTCCGTTCGCTAACGAGGAAACATGGCATCGGCATACAAATGGCGGCGGATGGGTAGAAAATACCGCCTATGTGGCGGAAACTGCGTATGTTGGGCCGGACGCGATTGTGGCTGGTAATGCGTGGGTTTATGGACATGCGCGGGTTTATGAAAATGCGCGGGTTTATGGATATGCGCGGGTTTATGATAATGCGCAGGTTTATGATAATGCGCAGGTTTCTGGATATGCGCGGGTTTATGATAATGCGCGGGTTTCTGGATATGCGCAGGTTTATGATAATGCGCAGGTTTCTGGATATGCGCGGGTTTCTGGATATGCGCGGGTTTATGGATATGCGTGGGTTTATGGACATGCGTGGGTTTATGGACATGCGTGGGTTTATGGACATGCGCGGGTTTATGGACATGCGTGGGTTTATGGACATGCGCGGGTTTCTGAAAATGCGCGGGTTTCTGAAAATGCGCGGGTTTCTGAAAATGCGCGGGTTGTTGGAAATGCGCGGGTTCTCGGAACACTAATTTCCGGCGAATGGTCTAAGTCTCCGCTATTTATCGTCGGCTCTAAACATTCCGTTTCTCACGCCGCCCCGGATAAAATCACAATTGGCTGCAAAATCGAAACTTTCGATTGGTGGCTTTCCGCGAAAGGAAAGTTATTCGCGAAAGAAAATGGTTATTCTGAGGCGGAAATGAAGGAATATCGCCAATATATTAAACTAATTAAAAACCTTAATAAATAATGTTTACTATTTTGCCGAATCCTCGTAGTTGGAGCGGACGCAATCTTTCGTTCAGTACAGATCATTTTGATGTTATTAAGATTGGCAATAACAAATATATCATTAAAATTAGTGATTCTTTTTTGAATGACGAGAGAATAGTATGCGTAACGGGCACAAATCCCCCGGCCCAAGCGGATTGTTTAAATTTGCTTATTGAACTGTACGGCCACGAAAAAGTCCTTGCAGAGTTTCAACGAATCTCCTATCGTAAGGGGGTCGAAGATGGTAAACAACAAGTAAAAAACAAATTCAAAGAGTTATTTAGTTTATGAAGAAAACACTAATGGCAGTAGTTATTATGGCGTCCGCACTTCTCACCGGCTGTTGGGGTCCGCCCAAGGTACCGGACGTAAAGGAAATTGGCCCGAATGAAACCGCTTGGGTTGTCCCTCTGGCCGGGGATAACATTACAGACCAGCAAAAGTTCAATTCGGTTGATTATCTTAACAACCAAAAGGTCGCCCGCAAGCGGATTTTTATTGATAAGGTAGAGCGCCCGACGGGTCGGTTTTGGTGGGAATACGAGTGGATTCCGGCCGTTCGGGTGGTAATTGTTGATCGGAGTCTTGTTAGCCGCGAATGGGTTGACAATCCCGATACCGCTCTTAACGAGGGAATTGCCGTGACAACCCGGGATAATATTGCGCTTACTGTTGGGTTAAGTATTACCGCGACAATCGACGAAACCAACGCTAGTAATTATCTTTATTACCACGGCGAAAAGGCCCTAAAGGAAGTTATTGACCAAAATGTTCGGAATTTTGCGATTGCTGAACTAAATAAGGCGGTTTCTGGAATGACATTGACGCAATTCCAAACAAACCAAGCTATTATTTATAATTCGCTAGAGAAGGATGCCACGGCGCATTTCGCTCCAAAGGGTATTAACATTCAATATCTAGGTAACGCCAAAGGCTGGCATTTTGCCGACAAGACAATTCAGGAAAGTATTAACAAATCCTTTATTGCCCAGCAGGAAAACCAAACCGCGCTAATGGAGCAAAAGGCCAAGCAAACCCGCAACGAAACCGAGTTTATGGCGCAGCAAAACCAAAATAAGATTAAAATTGCCGCCGCGCAAGCCGAAGTCGAAGCCGCGCAACTACTTGCGAAGGCGAAGGAAGCCGCCGAATTGCAAAACAAACTGCAAATCGATCTAATCACGGCCAAGGCCAAGATGGAGGCCGCAACCAAGTGGAATGGGTCCCTGCCTCATTTCCTTACAATTGGAGCCGGAGACAACCCGTTCCTCTTCCAACTAAACAGTACGAATAACTAAGAAAAAAACAAACCTTGGGGTAAGGTGAAAAAGCCCCGGTTTTCGTTTTTGGTTCTGGACGAACGTAAGAATCCTGCTATTCTCAATCTATGAACAAAAGGCTCAATTTACTTGATGTTGGCGATGCGAGAATGATTTCTTACGTCTACGCGCCCGATGGATGGAAAAATTATATTCGCCCCGACTTAACGAGGGACCGGCGAAATGCTTTGTTGGATATGTTCATTTCAGTCCATCCCGAAATGAATCCTTCTGATTTGTTCGTAGATGAATTTAGCCAGAATGTGCTTTATGTTTATATTGTTCTATTTAAAGATGGAAATGAATGGCGGTTTTGGGATATGCGTATTGTAAAAGATGGGGATAAGGAATACGTTGCTCCGTCACACCTTAGCAATGAAATTTTCGCACAGTTGCCCGTTGTCGATGGAATCTGGACAGGCAAGGTAGAATAAACAAATACAAAATATGAATCTTGCCGAAACTTTTGATAAATTTGCCGAAACTTTTGATAAATACGAAGACGACTTCCTGCGTTTCGATCAAATTAAAAACCCATTGTCGTCCCGTCACGATTTGCACGCTTTTATTTTGCTTGATCGGTTGTCTCCCGGGATGAATGATATGATTTGCGCGGCGGCACACGATGAGATTTTTTTAGGTATTGATCCCGAGGAACTAAGTAAGGTGATTACCGAAGAACAGGTTAGGGAATTGGTTATGTGTGGGGTGACGTATGATATTGACCACGATTGTTTGAAAATGTTTGTTTGAAAAATGAACACTTATATTTTCTTAATCAGAAACGTACACGATAAAACGGTACATTTTCATTACCGTTTTAGATCCCGGAAAAACCTCAAGGGGATTAGATCAGAATTACAACAACTAATCAAAGAATCGGGACAAAAAGAATATTTCTTATTCCGTGGACGCAAGTTTTTAACGTATCCAACGTTTTATTATTACGAGATTATTAGTTTAGCACAATTTGTTTCTTCTATTCCAACCCTAAAATAAAAATGAAAATTCGATTTTATCATTGGTGGGTTTATTCCTTGTTTCGGTGGTTTTGGAACCCAATTTTTAACTCAAATCCTCTTTTGACAGAGCATTTTGTTCGATGTATTATTAATTATGCGTCAAATCTACCAACAAAAATGGGTGATGATCTAAGAACGTTTGACAAATCGTTGGGGTTGGATTAAGATGTCTTTATAATTTGGGGGAACATTAATACCGAAGATAACGAGTATGGTTATGTGACGAAAGAAAACTTGGAGTTTGAATGACTATGAAGAAATTGAACAAATACATCATTATTATTAACGAAAATGTTTATGCGGTTAAGTCTCGGCTGAAACTGAATGCATTTAAAAAGGCTTTCTTTGCCGCGCAAGAGGACGCTTATACCAGAAACCTAAGTGAGATTCAATTCGACGGGATTTCTATTTATAACGACTTTGGTTGTCAAGACGACACGGATATTTATACGCTTGACCGGTATTTTCGGGTTCTTCAATTGAACACTTAATTTGAGTAAAATGAGAAAACTAACTGTAATCTATAACAAACGTTGGCAGTCGGGAAGCCATTGGCATTGCTTGACTAAAACCGAACGAATAGAAGTTGCCTCGAATCAACCGTTAATGCCTCAAGTAATCGCACTAGTCGGGTCAGAAGATATTTGTTTTATTTATAAGGGCTGGCCCGAGCACGTAGGAGAATAAAATATGACTAAATTTCTAGTTACTTATAACAATGGCGATACTGTAGTTATTTACGCTACAGATAAGATGTCGGTAATTAGAGGGGTTTATAATAGTATTTGTAATTTCGTGGTAAATATTGAATAATCTAAACTGTTTAAATCAAAAAAACTATGGGTAAAGGCGATAAACCAAGGAATTGTTTTAGCAAGTCATTTCGGACTAATTTTGATGAAATTGACTGGGGGAGGTACCGCACGATTGATGAGGTTTGTGGATTGCCCAAGGGGTCTTTCAAGAAACACTTGGAAGAAAAATCCAAGCAATTAGAAGAACAGGAAAAAGAACGGAATAGACGGATTAGGAAAGAATATGCTAGCAATTCTAATGGCGATGAAAGCGATGGAGAAGAAGATGTTTGAATTTCCAAAATATCTAGCTATTTATAAGCCGGATTTGTCTCGTCCACCGTTATGTTCTAACACTGTCGATAACCTTGTAAATCAAATGTTTACTATGAATAAGTTTACTATGAATAAGGTGTGGCAACCGAATTTGTGGCTTGTCATTCGCGACGGATCGGTTATAGTGGACTTAACGGTAGCAACAAATTATACTGAGGTTTTATTTAAATTATATGAAGTCTAAAGTCGTAGCAACAGAGCCAGAATTCCACCCTTATCCTAAATTAATGGTCGGGGTAGACAAGAGGATAGATGGGATGGTAGTTCTGTTTCAAAAGGAACGGATTGGGACGGTTATTCACGCCTCCAAGACAGAATACGCCTTGGGGTTTATCACCCATTTATGGAATATGGATGGATTTGTTGATTTTGATGGCAACGTCTGCTTGAGTAATAAATAACAATATGCAATCTATTTTAACGCCCGCTAATAAAGCCCATAGGGGTTTCCCCAAGTTAATGCAAGACCCGAGAACGGGCATGGTTGTTTTGTTTACAGAACCCGGGAGGGGTATGGTAGTTCATCGCGGTAATGGTTATTCAATCGGTGTGTACCTTGATGGGCAATGGAAGATGGGAGGATTCTTTGATTATACCGGAACCGTCACTTTGAGTAATTAATATGTCTACAATTAATAATCTTGTCCGGTCTTTCCGGGCTTTAGAGCGGGGGCGAGTCTATACGAAGGCGGTCCCCGGGTTGAAGTTTTCTTATCGTTTATGGTGGGAATATGATTTGACTCCCGACGTTGAAATTGTTAGTTATGAGTTTACGTCGGGTCTTGCCGCAATTTTAGGTAATACTAATATTGAGAATGAATTGATACAGTGGATTATTCATTCCCGTAATTTTGACGCTTTTGAGCGGCGAATCGTTGCATTTGACGAGCGAGCTACGGCATGGGGGCAGAGTCGAGGGGATAAGGATTTATTTTATCAGCAACAAAATCCCCTAATTCGGGTATATCCTAATGATGAAACTAGCCCGCCTTTGAATCTTTTGGGGCTTAGAAATAGGTTCCGGGGCTGGGTTTAGTAGATTAGTTCGATTAAGCATTAATTAGTAGGGAATAAGGGGTAAAAATTGAACAGGTTTTTAGAGCGAAATCAGACTCAAAAAAGACCCTAAAAATGAGTGAGATTTCTCTAAATAAATAGACCAAAAATACTCAACCAAGAATTTTGGTAAGTTGTTGTGGTTGTTTGATTTAAGTTATCTTGACAAAAAAATAGAATAGATTAGTAATAAGTAAGTAAGTAATAAGGAATAGAATGGATAAGAATAGAAGAAAGAATAGTGTTAGATGAGGGGGTATGATGGGTTGTTTGTGATTTTCTAGGGTTTTTCATTACAAAAATCCCCAAAAAGTGGAAAGAAACTATCCACATCTGGTCAAAAACTTACCACTTTACCTAAAAAATCCCTTTTCTTACTACCTAAAGAAAATAGACTAATCCAAAAAGTGTTTTAGGGGGGTAAAAACCAATAAAACATTGGCAAAAACGCAAATTTTTCTTTTTAACTTATACTCAAAAACAGAGAAATTTTGTTAAGAAAGATTAATTATGAACTCAAACGGTCCAAATAAGAGTAACCCCGGAACGGATTTTGGAAAATTGTGTATATGGGCGGGCCAGTGATAATCAGCGTAAAATAAGTGTTTTGATAGGTTCAAATTGTATTTACCCCTAGTAAAAAATCGTCTTTTACAAAAAATCTAAAGAAAAATAAAAACGTAACACAATCGTAACAATTCATAAAAACCCCAATGTTTTGATAGTTTTTGGAAACACTTGACTTTGCCCGCCCATTCTATAGACTAAACCCATGAAGAAGATTATTACCAAGCCGGAAAATACAATCAATTTGGAAAACGTAAACCCCTTGACGAGTCATTTCGGCGTAAAGACTACGCAAGGCAAAGGTTATCTCGCCCATAATGGAGAAAGATGGGGGATCGTACATGGGGGAAATTATCAATCTCGCGCACTAGAGGGGTATGGAGACAAGCGTAATGCCGTGTTCGCGGTTGATTTTATCAGGATTTTGATTAATAGCCTTAATTATGAAGTCTATCAATTCGACACTCCAAAGGAATTGTTTAACTGGGTTTTTGAATAATTAAAATGAAAAAAATCGTACTTACCCCGCCCGGCACGGTGATTTCCACCGCTCAAGTTACGTCAGATCACTATTATGGATTATATGGCCCGAATCGCGAAAAGAAGTATTTTATTTTTCGTCAGAATGGTAAATATGGAGTAATGACTCTTCATAATAATCCAATAAGCGTTGGCGAGGCTAGATTTGATTCACTCGCCAATCTACTAGAATGGTGGCTGAAAACATATCATCAAAGTGGGGCTTTTGAGTTTAATACTTCTAAAGAACTCCTAAACTGGCTGGCTAACTAATTATGCATATCATATTTCTTTATTTTTGGCTCGCGATTTGTTTTCTCATCTATGCGATTGGGGGCGACGTTTTGTGGGCAATGTGGAGTGATTTTGGGAATAAACAACCCCGAACTAAATTTCAACATGTTGTTAAAATCATATTGACTTGGCCCTCCATGCTGGTAAGCTACCTAAAGAACAAATTCTGGGAGTAAATATGAAAGAAGTAATCCAAAATAACTCGCAACATACGATTTTGGTTGATGATTTGCCCGGAAGCGGCTTTTATGGGGTGGCTGATCCCGGAGGATTAAAGGGATTTATTACGATCCTATCTAATCGCTATGCGGCCGTTATGGCTGGCTACGTGGAGTGTTTCACGTTATTTCCTAGTCTTAAACAAAGAGCCTTTCATAGCCAACTAATTAGAGAGGCTTTGAAACAAAATTACAAAATCTATCATTTCGAAACGTATAAAGAACTATATAAATGGCTAAGTGAATAAAAAAATATGAAAAGAAAAATTGCCAAGTCTGTTGACCGAGACATCGTATTATTGAACGACATTGATCCAAATACCAAATTTTACGGCGGGATTAATGTTCTCGGGAATCAAAAATTTTGTATTCAAATTCAAGAAAATAAACCTTCTGAGCGGTGTGCCTTTTTGTATTTTGATTATATTACGAAACATCCATCCGCAAGACTATCTTTTTTTATGCCATTTGCTTCTGTTAAGGAGGCGATTGATTTTTGTATGGAATCTCACATTCCAATTTTTGAATTCGATTCCGTTAAAGAACTTCTAGCTTGGGCCGCCGAATGAATATTACTTTTATTACAGCAGTAATTGGGATTGTTTTTTTGTGGGGGTTTTTGGGGTTTGGTTTGGTTGAATGGCTAACTGACGGTAATTACCACCGAAAGACAAAAACCCAAAAGGTAATCTGCGCCCTATTGACTTTGCCCCTATTTATCGCTAGTCTAATCAAGACGGTATTCAAGAAACTCTAAATAAAAACCAAAAAATAATATGATTAAGTTTACTGATGGGATGAAATTTAACCCCGACTTGTTTTATGGCGTAAGATTTTCACATGAGGGCCGTGGATTTATTACGCGTAGAGCATGGAAATCTGGGAATTTTTGTATTTTGGCTGTATCAGAGTTAAGTAATGGCAACGATTATCCCCAATTTGATTCTTACAGTTTCGAGAGCCTTATGCTTTCCATTCAATCTGCGGGGCTTGTGATTTATCAATTTGACACGTTTCTTGAACTCATGAATTGGGTTGGGGGATCTTCCCAGCCGAAGCAAGAAGCGAAGAAGGAAACCCCAAATAATACCCCCGATCTTCTAATTGCCGGGCTAAATAAGTATCTTGTTGGGGATTATGCTTCTGTTTTTCCCGTTGATTATGAAAAGGTAGGCGCGAATCATTATTTTAAATTTGTTACTCTCCAAGAGTCACAGCAATTTGAAGCAATGTTGAAGCGGCTGGCCGATATGGGCGTGTTGATGCAGGTTTATCCGCAGGAAACGGGCTGTTCAATCCACGCGAATTTCCCGACTGATTTTTGGACTACTTTTTTCAAGACAAACAATTTTAATCATGTGGCTGAAAAACTGTTGGTCGCCCGTTTTGGGGAACAGAAATTCCAAGCGTTGTGTCGGTTGACGGTCGCGGCGGAACAGTATCTGGACGTGGTGTTTACAAACTTTACCGTCGAAAAACCCAAACAGGCTTGACTATCCCAAACGTTTTGATAAAGTAGTGACAGATGAGGGGCGGTTGCCCCGAACAAAACATTAACGACAAAAACAGGAAAAAATATGAGCAAGTATGGAAGTAAGTTGGATGGAACGCCGAAGATGAAGCCGGGCCGCAAGCCCACGAAGGGCAAGACCCTTAATCTTCTTCCGACGTTCAACGAAACGGGCGAAATTGTTGGCGCGACGGTGCTTGGGCGCGGCAAGCCGACCCTCGACGTGATGAAGGCGCGGCGTAAGATTACCCTGCCGATTGGCGAAGATAATTATTCGTTTGCAACTCACGGTCCCGGCGAGCGTGACCCCGAGGACGAGGCGATTTATCAGGGGATGGTGGAAGATGCGAAGTATAAGGCCGAAGAGGCTGCGCGGGTGAAGGCCGCGGCGGCACTTCATCGGGCTGAAGAGGCGCGGAAGAAGGCGGAGCAGAAGTTGGCCGCGGTTAATTCCGCCCCGACTCCCGTTAGCTCGGAGGTAACGCTTCCTGCCGCGTCCGTTACGACCCCGACTGAGACGGTTACGGTGTAAATAAGAACAAATAATGTTTTGGCCCGGAAGTTTATTCTTCCGGGTTTTTTGTTATTTTGGGCTTATTTTGGCTAAATAATAATGTTTTTTGAGTAAATAATGACTCCAATTTCCTCAAATAATGCTTGATAACCGTCAAATAACCCTCTATTCTATCCAAACATGAGAGACAAAATCCATACTTTGAATGAAATCCGTCAGAAATGGATGGAATTGGCGCGGAATGTGAAGGATCGTTTCGGAAATAAAGTGAATTTGCCCGAACAAATTTATTATGTTGAAAATCGGTCTTTTTTAGCGCGGGTGTGGTCTAGCCCGCATCGGGTCGGAAGATTGGAAATAAATACTAAATGTTTGTTGCCCGAAAACTGGGATTATTTTATTTCACAAGTAATTCCCCACGAATTTTGTCATGCGTGGAATGCGGCGAAGGGGAATGATGATAGCCACGGCGAAGGCTGGAAGCTCTGTATGAGGCTGTTGGGAGTGTATCCTAGCCGCTGCGGGTCTTGGCCTTCCGATAAAAAGGTTGACGGAATGCGCCCGGTCTGTCATAGTAGGTCTCTCATTGATTTAAGTGATTATTGATTATGTATTGGATTTTTAGACATATTCATTTCCAAAATAGTAATCCACGAATTGAGGGGCCAATATGGTTTATGGCTCCGCAAATGGGGGTTTATGGACTTTCTTCTTATGATTATTTACAATACTGGGAGGTCGGTCAATTAATGGGAGGAAATTAAATATGACTCGTTATTTCATTCATAATAGATATGGTATTTTTAAGGATTGTTATTACGAGCAATGCCGATACGTTGTGACGGCGACTACGGGGCGGATTGAATTTTTATATGAAAACGGGAAGCGGGATGGCTATTCTAATTGGGATCTACAGGAAGTAGAAAATGCGTGTTTGGATGGCGATTGGCGTGAAGTAACGATCGAAGAATTGGCAAAGATGGGATTTGACATTCGGTAAGAAACTGGTAAATTGACAACCTATGAACGACAAGCCGCAAGCATTGATTGATTTGGAAACGGAACTTAATGGGGAATTTATGCCCAAGATGATCGGGCAATCTCACGTCAAGGCGCAGATTCGTCAGCGAATTCTGACTTTTATGCGCACGGGGGGGTCTTTGAATCCGATTCTTTTTGTTGCTCCTCGGGGCGGCGGCAAGACCCATGCGGTTCGCGGTATGGCCAAGCGTTTGCTTTCTTCCACTCGGGAGAAGCATAAGGAATTTGTGGAAATTAACGGCGCGACTCTCAAGAGCGTCGGGGCTTTTATTGACGTTGTTGGCAAGTATCTTGCTGGGCCGGATGGCGGAGCGCAAGAGGTAACGATTTTCATTGACGAGGTTCATGCTTGTGATGTAAAGGTTCGGAACTTTTTGCTTTCGTTTATTTCTCCCAATGCGGAGGGGCGATGCCGGGTGCTTCATAATGGACAAGAGTTTGAAGTGGATTATCGTTCCCTGTCTTTGATTATGGCGACGACGGACGCCCAAAAGCTGACCGAGGCTTTCAAGTCCCGCTGCAACGTGATTGCCATGAATACTTATTCCAAGTCTGAAATGAAGCAGATTTTGGATCAATATTTGGACGCAATGGCAAAGCGTCATGGCTTGGTCCGCCCCCACGTTACGGAATCCGTGGAAGAAGATTTGATTTCGATTTGTCGGCGTACGCCCCGGTTTGCAGTCAAGTACGCCGAAGATTTGGTCAATTTTTGTGCTAATGGATCGGTGGAGACGCTGGATCGCAAGGGGTTTTTAAAGTTTGTGAAAGACTATGATATCCATCCCTGTGGGCTGAATCGAAATGAATTGCGGGTTCTGGAAGCTTTGCAAACCAATGGAGCAATGACACTTAACGCTCTTTCCGCTTGCGTTGGGCTCGAAAAGAGCATGATCCAAAAGGATTGTGAAAATATCTTGCATGAACATGGATTGATTGTGATTGACGGCAAGCGGAGTATTACCGGCAAGGGGCGGACGGTGCTTGCGGGTTGGGAGTAAGCAAAAGAAGTCCTTGGGGTTAGGACAAAAAGCCCCGGGTTTACTCTTACTTCGATTTAAAATTTCGCTAATATTTCTTCGAATTTGTCTTTTTTACGTTTGAGAAAAACGGTTGCGTCTGCGTACATATATTTATACCACCAAGCGAAAGTCTTTTTACTTCTATAATGTACAGATAATATCCCTTGTTTTTGTCTTCGTTTATCTATAGAATGCGGTAAACAAATAAATATCTGACGTAGTGTTTCAATAAAAGATACAGATGAGACAAAACCTACAATTCTCCTATACCCTTTTGATTCAGACACCCATCCGTCTCCATCAAAATAGCCGCGAATAAAATGATGGAGTAAATTTTCCGGGACGCATGTAGGAAATTTCAATGTAAGACTTTTATTTTGTAGGCAACCCAAATTGTGTAAATCTTGACACATTTTAACGTTATAAACACATAAGCAAAATTGCCCTTGGCATTGATATTCTTTACTATTAATGATGGTTTTACGTGCTGGGATAAAATACAGGGATCGTTGTGTGTCCAAAACTACACAAAATTTCTCTAAGATTTCTTTATCCTGTTCTTGTAAAGCAATCGTAAATTTGCGACGATTAACGTATCCGTCTGCATATAATAAGCCTAAAAAATAAGCTTGATTTTCAGTAGTAATCGATTCAAAAAATTTATCATTAATAGAGTATTTAAGTATTTGACAAGGGGATTAACGGTGATAGATTAGTGCTACAACATTACTTACCATATACACTAAAATGAGAACTAAAGGAGCATTGGGCAAGGCGAAGTTTATCGGCGTTCCCCTTGCGAAACTGAATGAGATTTTTGGGACAGGGGCGACTATTTATGTCTCAATTGAACATCACGGGGCACAGTTTGGGGTGAATCGCAACACCCTGCCCCGGACGGCAACCGTGTTGCTGGGCGATAATTCCGCCCCCGCCGCGCCGGTTGTGGCGTCCATTCCCGCGCCCATTGTTTCGACTGAAATCACCCTGCCCGCGGAGGGTAAGCGCGCCCCGCAAGCGGAAGTGCTTTCCCCGAACTTGGACGACTTTTGACAAGGTAGAACATTTACAGTAACCTTGAATAGTAATAAACAACATGAACACTAAGAATAAGCGCGGGATTAAGTATCATCAATATATTAATACGGGGGTTGTAAACTAATGTTGACTCTTCTACTTTTGGCCGGGTTGGCTATTCTTTTGAAGAAGTAAACATATTGACAATCCAACAAATCGGTTTAGAATCTCAATAACATAAAACTATGATTAACGACACTGTGACGACTAACACAAACCAAACCCCCCGAAAGGATTCTGCCGGGGCGGCAATTAAGCGAGCCGAGGATCGGGGCTTTCGGGTGGAAGTCCAACATAACCGCCTGAATAATGCAGATTTTCGAGATATTCAGCGGGTTGTTCATTTGATTGAAAAGTCGGGAGGTACAGTTACCAAGGCTGTCGAACGCGACATTCTTTCGAACTATACTTATTCGGACGGTCCACCCTCCGATTATGCGCCCCGGGGCGGAAAAACGCTTGTTAAGATTTTTCTCAATGGAGAAAATGTGGGTTGGTTCGGCGAATCAATTTGTTCGATTGCGGATAATTTTAACCGGCGCGACGGGGTTAGGAAGGCTCTGCGCCGGGCACTACGGGAAGCCGCGGCGGCCAAAGCCGCTGTAAAGTAAACAAAGAGGGCGTAACCGAGGGAATCTTCTAAATTCTTATCCGTAATTGGAGTTGAAAATGTAGGTTCAAATCCTACCGCCTTTACCAGATTTTGATAGGAATAGTAGACTTATATTTATTTTAGAATTCCTATGCTATTATATGTGTATCTGTCTGTATGCGAAATTACAGACGATATACAGATCAACAAGTTATAGATGCGGCTAAAATAGTTAAAAGTATTGCTGGATTATTAAAGGCAATAGGTCTACGCCCGGTAGGTGGAAATTTCGCTCATGCAAAGTCTCTAATTCAGAAATTAAATATAGATACATCCCATTGGACCGGTCAGGGTTGGAATAAAGGTCAACAACAAAAAGACTGGAATGATTATTTGTCTTATAAATCATGTAAAAAACATTTAGTCAAACTATACAATTCTACTTGCCAAGGGTGCAAGAATGCGGTATGGTTAGATCAACCAATTCCTTTAGAAGTCCATCATATTGACGGGAATAAAACAAATAACAATTTTGAAAATTTGACACTTCTCTGTTGCAATTGTCATGCTTTGACTCCAGACTGGAGAGGTAAGAAAAATGCCCGCGTGGTGTAACGGGAGCCACGCCCCGCTTAAGACGGGGTGCCGCAAGGCGTACAGGTTCAAGTCCTGTCGCGGGTACCATTTTTATTGATTAATAATTTCGGGTTCACTCCCGAATCGGTCAAGGGAATTTCGGCAAAGAGAATTTACCTAATGGTTATTTCTCTTTATTACTTATCCAGCCCTGATAAGCCGAAAATGGGCAGATTTTCATTCAAGATTTAGGGTGATTCCCTAGAATAGTCGGCGAAGAAAGATTAACCTAACCCTTTCTTCCTCCCTATCCAACCCTGATAGGCCGCGGATGGGTCACTTTTCATTTGACAAACCGCTGGTAGCGGCTAGGATCTAGACACTGCGGGTTATCACTTCTGGTGAAGTTGATGGTCTCATAAGCCATTTAGACTGGTTCGATTCCAGTACCCGCAACCATTTTTTGGTAAAAAAAATAACGTAGATAGGTCTAAGCCGCAAGGCCGGTCCCGCCAATTTTAATAAAAACACTATGACCCCAACCGAAATCTACGCCAAAGAACAAGAGTTGTTTAATGCTACGCCCCTCGTTCAAGATCTTCGGGCCATGTATGAGGAAACCCAAAGACGAAAACAGAACGATTCGATGGAATATGCCCTTGAGATTGGGAAACGTTTGGTTAATGCTTTGAAACAATATAAAGGGGCAGATCGGCAAGTTAGTGTTCCATTTGACCCAAGAAAAGTGGATTATCTTGATTTGTTTCAATCTAGTTTGAAGAGAATTTTTCCTCAATTTATAGTTATTATTAAAGATCCTCCCCCCATCCACCTAGATGATGAGGATTCTTTCGACACTTTGGGACAAGTTATACTTAAATTTTAAATGAGTGCTTTAACTATTATTCTCCTCATCTTGGCCGCGGTAAGGTTTGACTATCAATTCTTGATAAATCATTAAAACCCAACAATATCTAAAACATGACCGCTCAAGAAGCCCGAAATTTAACTCATCAATCGAAACAAAATTGGAATAATATTGACTATTTAATCCGCAAAGCGGCGGAGAGTCGAGCCCGCTACATTGAATTGGAGGGAGATTTGTCATTTAAAATAAGCGTTACTGAGCATTATCAGAATCAGGGTTTTCATGTGGATAGCGTGGAGCGTTATTTTGATGGGCAGTATAATTGTAAGATTATTGTTAGTTGGTAATATCTTGACAATCCCGCCTAATCCTCTATTATCCACCCCATGAAGTTTCTCTTTTATCTCTCTCTTTGCACCGCCGCCGCGTTGGCCAAGCTTCCCGAAGCCGAGGCTAATAAGATTGTGGATGCGATTTATGTTATTGAAGGGGGAAACAATACGAAATACCCCTACGGGATCAGAAGCATCCCAATTAAGGGAAACACGGTAGAAGAAAAAAAGGCGTATGCCCGCCGCATTTGTTGGAATACCGTCCAAAATAATCACGACCGATGGATTAAGGCTGGACAGAAGGGGGAGTTCTTGGTTTACTTGGCGAATCGGTACTGTCCGGTCGGGGCGACAAATGACCCCGCGGGGCTGAATAATAATTGGTTGAAGAATTTGAAGTCGAAATTGAAGTAAATATGACTGCTATTGAAGCCCGCGATTTGTACGACAAGTTTACGCACCGAACTCAAATACAAAGAATTGATGACGCGATTAGGGTGGCCGCAGGACAAGGAGAACGGTTTCTTCGCGTTCCCGGTTTTGATTCTGTAACAGCCTCTTTGTTTAAAGAACATTACAAATCTCTTGGTTTTTTTGTGTCAAAGGTATTAGATTCGGCGGACCAGCGAGGGTCTTACGATACTTATAGTTTGGAAATTTGGTGGAAGCGTGATGAAGAAAACTAGCTCAAGATAACCGGTTTGTTTGGTTCGTGAAGTAGATCATGGGGCGCGACGCCCAAAAACCATTGACAGACTGTAAAAATCTGGTATGTTGATGGTAGTTCTTTTGTGTTAAAAATGGGATCGAAGCATTAAAGTGATGCTTTCGCCTTTTAAGCGAAGGAAGACGGGGCAGTACCGTCCGGTCCTACCATTTTCAAATATAGATATTGTAAATGCGAGTTATGCCGGAAAGCCAACGCGGACTATTGTAGATTAAAAAGAC